>Ga0210384_10001774_pt1 | contig 28004 bp, 19 predicted proteins | sample IncBWH2MmetaG_FD_160574 | JGI IMG/M metagenome (GOLD analysis project Ga0210384, IMG submission 160574) | Forest soil microbial communities from Barre Woods Harvard Forest LTER site, Petersham, Massachusetts, United States - Inc-BW-H-2-M | ecosystem: Environmental > Terrestrial > Soil >...
TTCCCATGGAGTTTCTTTTTCTCCTCGACGACACGTCGCTTCAAGAGCTCACCGAGATGCGGCTGATGATGGAGCCGGCGCTTGCCGCCAAAGCCGCCGAACGTGCCAATGCGCAGCATATCGCATTGCTAAGGCAATCCATCATCGATTTAGAAGACAGCAAATGCGACCGTGTTCGTCTCGTCGCCTCCGACCTACTTTTCCATCGTGCCATCTTTCAGGCTTCGGGCAATCGCTTGGCGGGACGTCTCTTTCAAACCATCCATCGTGCCATGCTAAACATGATGATGGTGACCTCCCAGCTCGTAGACCTGGAGCATACCCTCCAATTCCATCAGCCGATCCTGGTTGCGATCGAACAACGTAACCCAGAGCTCGCCTCTCGTCTCATGACCGACCACCTGACCGACGCGCGTGACCTGCTACTTCACTCCCGCCAGCAGGAGACCTCCCGCCAGCTCCGCAATCACCTCGCCGCGGGCCACCCGGTCCACAAGCGTTTTCGCAAATCGATTGCTGTGTCGCGGAGGTGAATAAGCCGAAATATCTTTGCCCTTGCGGCAAGATTCGAACATCTACAGGTTTGAACATTCGTGATGCGATGTCTTCGGAGTTTACCGAGCCCTGGTGAACTTCTAATGCTCCAGGTCGGCGTGCGGCCACCCTCCGGTCCAATCAATGGTAGAGAGTTGCATCGAAGGCTTACCTGTCGTTGAGTTATAGGCGTGAAAGACGATGAGGGTTCGATGGTGTGAATCCAGATAGACGCTTTCACCGCCCGGTCCGAGCCAGCGCGAGTTCGCCAACAGAAGTGCTGTGCCGCCCCCATCAGCGAGAGCCTTTCCACTTGTGTCCACATACGGACCAGTTATGGACTTCGATCTGCCCACCATGGTCTTGTACGTGCTCTTCAGGCCACGGCAGCATAGGTCCCACGACGTAAAGAGATAGAAGTAGCCACCGTGACGCACAATGAAGGGCGCTTCAATTGCCTCCCAGTTTGCCGGAAGACCCGGAAGGGCAGCCGCCGCCTCCGCCGGTTTCGCTCGTCGCGCAAGGGAGTAAATTGTGCTGTCCTTCGACGATAACGACCCTGCATCGTTGAGTCGGCACATCTTGATTCCATCCCAGAAGCTACCAAAGACGAGCCATCCTCCTCCCTTGTCATCCAGGATGAAGTTGGGATCAATTGCGTTGAAGTTGTCTTCTGTCCTCGATTCAAACACCAGTCCCTTATCCACCCACTTGAACTTAGGACTGCTTGGGTCAAGGGTTTTGTTTATTGCCAGAGCAATCCCTGAAGTATTTTTTCCGAAGAGCGAGTAAGCGTAATACAGACGGTACTCGTGATGAACGTACGAAATGTCCGGGGCCCATAGATCCTTCGTGCCTGGGCTGCGTTCAACGATCCAGCTTGGTATAGCGTCGAAGACATGACCGCACATCTTCCAATGCTCGAGATCGTCCGAACAGCGCACAGCAAATTGACCTCCCCCGGCGGCTTTGCCCGTGGCGAAGACATACCAGGTGTTCCCTTCTTTAATAATCGACGGATCGTGTGTTCCCGCAACGTCGCCAGACAGGCGATAAACATGGGACTTCTGAGCGGGGCAAACAGTCGAAGCCAAGGCAAACAACGGAAGTAGAACGAATACCTTCCATGTCTGGATCATGTGGATCTCCTTCGGTTACACAATGGATATGAGTGCAAGCCGGATCACGCTTGTTCAAAATCATGTTACTGAGATCGAGGGACGCTGCAGCATTGTACTCAGCAACGTTCATGATCTGCCAACACGACGATGCTTGACGATGGGCAGCGAGGGCGATTGATCGACAAACCTATTTTTTATGCAGCTATCTACAACGGGATGTCTTAACATGCAGAAGCACACTCGCATGAATCATTCACGCTTCCGTTCATCACTTTCCGCGCTTCTCCTAACCCTATGTGCGGTCGCAGCCACATACGCGGAAGCCCATGTGCAAGAGCACAGTAGACTTGCAGAACCGCCAGTTTTTGCGGCCTTGGGGCATCAGGCGTGGTCGAGCGAGAACGGTCTTCCGCAAAACGGTGTTCACCAGATATTGCAAACTCACGATGGATACCTCTGGATCGGTACCGAAGGGGGCGTCGCCCGCTTCAACGGTATCCAGTTCACCGTCTTCAACCAGGAGAACAACGCAGCGTTCACCAGCAACGATACGTGCTGCCTTGCCGAGGATCGAAGCGGGGTGCTTTGGATTGGAACATCTGATGGTCTTCTGCAATATGCCGGAGGTGAGTTCCGCCGCTACACGACGGCCGATGGACTGCCGTCTTCGGTCGTCTTATCCCTTGCCCCGACCGCTGACGGCTACTTGCTCGTACTCACTAGCGGTGGTCTTGCAAGATATGACGGACGGAAGTTCATTCCGGTGGATCTTTCAGCGTCCGCACTCGGCACTGCGTCCAACGACGGCGTTTGGCTCGCAACTGCAAATGGTCTGTTTACGTATGAGCTGGGGAATCTGCACGCCGTCCCTGTCGCGGGCCTTCCAACGGAGCCGATCGAAGGTCTAGGTTCCCTTCAGGATGGTTCTCAGTGGATGCGAACACACACGACCTTCCTGCTATGGAACCAGGGCCATCTCCGAACCTGGCGTGCAGGACAGGAGCTACCGGGAACTCGTGTACAGTCTTTCTTCGCAGACTCACGTGGAATTCTCTGGGTCGGCACCGATCAGGGTCTAGTTGCCTTACAGACTGCGCCCAAAGCTGACAACGATCGACTTGAGATACAGCCTGCCTTAGGCACCACCTCCGTCCTCACAATATTCGAGGACCGAGAGCATAATCTTTGGGTCGGCACCGATACAACTGGCCTACATATCCTCCGACATCAGAAATTCCGAACGTTACCGTCGCTATCCGGTTATCCCATCACCGCAATCACGCAAACCGCAGATGGAACCATTTGGTTAGGCAGCAAGGGTGAGGGCGTCTTCCATTATGTGGACGGTCAAACCCGCCATCTCTCGACGAAGGATGGCCTAGTCAGCGATGTCATCCTTACGGTCGCCGCAGATCAAGATGGCTCCCTCTGGATCGGTACTCCAGACGGGCTCAATCATCTACGAGGCGAGAAGATTGAGTCCTACACTTCTGCGGATGGCCTACCGGACGACTTCATTCGTTCTCTGTACGCAGACCGCGATGGAAGCCTGTGGGTTGGCACGCGTCGTGGCCTTGCCCACCGGCAAAACGGGCACTTTATCATCCTATCCCGCGCCGATGGCCTCACAAGTGAGCTGATCGGGGCCATGCTAAGGTCGACTAGCAACGATCTCTGGGTCGGCACGCTGGATGGCCTGGTCCGTATCCAGGACGGTAAATTGACTACATTTACGAAGGCCAATGGACTTTCGGGCGACGTCATCACGTCCCTTGTCGAGGACGCAAACAGCCGTACGCTTTGGGTGGGCACGAAGGATAACGGGCTCAGCCGGTTTTCTGCAAACAACTTCTCGCCTGTTCGTGCGCACGATCTTCCCCGCGAGATCGATACGATCCTTGAGGACGCTCACGGCTATCTGTGGCTCACGTCAAGTCGCGGGGTTATGCGTGTCCTGGCGTCCGAGCTCATAGCCTGCGGAGAAGCATCCGCATGTACCCCTCACGTCACTACCTATGGCTCCTTCGATGGAATGCCAACCGATGATATGTCGTCAAGCGGGCATCCCGGCGCCTGGATGACGGCCGATGGGCATCTCTGGTTCGCAACTCGCAAGGGTGTCGCTATCGTCGATCCAACAAATCTGCACGAAAACCATACGCCACCATCCGTCGTTGTTGAACGTTTCACGGTCGATGATACCCAGCAGAAAAGCAAAGCAGGAGAGATAACAATTCCACCGGGGCATATACGATATGACTTCGAATATGCAGGTCTCAGCTACGTCTCGCCCTCCAGAGTGCGTTATCGCTACATTCTTGAAGGCTTCGATAAGGAATGGACGCAGGCTGGTTCAAGCCGCAACGCCTACTACACTAATCTTCCGCCGCGACACTATCGTTTCCGGGTTCAGGCGGCCAATGAAGACGGCATTTGGAACGAAACGGGCGCTGAAGTAGCGTTCGCCATCAAGCCGCGGTTCTATCGCACGGTCTGGTTTTCAGGACTCGCCACACTCCTGCTCGTTGGTATTATCTTTGCGATTTACAGGATACGTGTTCGTGCAATTCGTTCACGGTTCGACGTGATACTCGCGGAACGCAACCGCATCGCGCGGGAGATTCACGACACGCTGGCACAGGGATTCGTGGGCGTCTCGGTACAGCTTGAGCTCACCGCCCATCTCCTCGCGCAGTCTCGTGTGGGCGAGGCGAGTCAGCAGGTCGATCGGACGCGGGACCTGGTCCGGGAGGGGCTCGCCGACGCCCGTCGCAGCATATGGGACCTACGAGCTACCGGCACACAAGCCACACTGCCAGTACGGCTCACTCATCTCGTCGAACAAGGCGTTACTGGGAATCTGGCAACCGATGTAGATATCGGAGGGATTTATCGGGCCCTCTCTCCCTCTCTCGAGAACGAAGTGTTACGAATCGCACAGGAGGCGCTTGCCAACACAGTCCGCCACTCCCGAGCCGCCCGTGTTGCGCTCGATCTGCGCTATCATCCAAACGAGCTCATGCTGACAGTCTCCGACAACGGCATTGGGTTCCGGGCGGGTGACACAACTCTGTCTGCAAAAGGGCACTTCGGACTTCAGGGGATGCGCGAACGTGCTAATCAGATTGGCGGAACGTTGAAGGTGGAGAGTTCTCCGGAGAGCGGTACCACCGTTACGCTGAGAGTACCGCTATCGAACGGAAAGGAATGAAGGAATGGCAGATCGAATCAGAACTCTGGTAGTGGACGATCACCACGTAGTGCGACAGGGCCTCGTGGCTTTGCTTGGAGTCATGCCCGAGATCGAGATCGTTGGCGAAGCAAGCGACGGCCTTCAGGCCATCGAGCTGCACCGGAGCTTGCAGCCCGACATCACTCTCATGGACCTGCAGCTTCCAAACCTCGGAGGAGTCGCGGCCATAACACGTATCCGTGCAGAAACTCCGATGGCACGATTTATCGTCCTGACAACCTTCGACGGCGACGAAGATATCTTTCGTGCGCTGCAGGCCGGAGCCAAGGCCTATCTGCTGAAGGGAATGACTATCGACGATTTGCTCAGCACGATCCGCCTTGTTCACGCCGGAAAAACCAGCATCTCGCCGGCGATCGCCGAAAAACTCGCCGAGCGAATGGGAACGCAGGATCTTACTGCACGGGAACTCGCTGTCCTCGAACGTATTGTTGCTGGTCGCGCGAACAAGGAAATCGCGTCAGACCTTACGATCTCCGAGGCAACAGTCAAAACTCATGTCAATAACTTATTAAGCAAGCTTGGTGTCAGTGACCGCACAAACGCAGCTACCGTGGCTATTCAGCGCGGCCTAGTCCACTTCAAATAAGGCCTCCTCTATGAAGCTGTCCCTCGTTCTTCTTCTCCTGATACTTATTCCGCCTTCGGTCCATGCCCAGGCCAAACCTGGATGGCGTTCGGCGACCACGGAGGAACTTAATGCGGTGCTGCCATCGCGTGCGCCCGTTGAAAAAGAGCGCATCGAAACGGAAATGCGTACTGCCTCCGGCATCATTAGTTCACGCGGAAAAGTCATTGCCGGAGTGGTACTTATCACTGCAGGATACTCCGCGGATGGCAAATACTCTCACTACCTCATCGTTCAGGCACCGATCACCATAGCCGAAATCGCTCTTGCCCCTGGCTCTTACGTCTTCGGTTGGCAAAGGACGGACGATGGTCTTGCCGTCAAGTTCTACGAGGCGACTACTGGAACGGAACGTGGCACAGCTACCGCACATCGGATGACGCAGGGGAGCCGCGTCGAGTCTTTTCGTCTGTGGCCTCCCGGAGATCAATCGATCCTGCAGATCGGGCGATTTAGCCTTCCCTACCGAGTGACGGATTAGGATTGTTCGGCCAGTTTTCTATTTTTTTCGGGGGCCTCTGGAGTCGTGTTTTTGCAGGGGGTTTTTGAGAAATCCGGGTGGTAGACCATGGTGTTTTTGTGGTCAATTTGTGGTGAAATGCGTGGTAAAAGATGGCTGGTGATGGTCATATTTCGCTGTAGGAAAATTTGCCACAATTTTCAACTTTATCTTGTTGGCTGATCTGGGACGGTTGGCGCGGATCCGATCCGTTCGGGCGATCTGCCTTTTGAATCAGGCCCTGTTGGCAGTTGAAGTGGGTCTATCGGCGGTGTTGCCACGTCTAACTCGCAGAAAATATGATGGCGGTCCACCATGGAGACGAGACTTCATTCACCGGAGATCGCTTTGCCGCTGTTTGCGAGACGGATACCGATTCTTTGGTGTCGGGAGATGCGGAGGATCGCGATGTTCTTGTTGCTGGCGAGCAGCGCCCTGTCGTGTTTGGCGGTCAAGCCCGTCACGGCGGAGCAGCTGGAGCAGATGTTAGCGGCTACTCACAACGCGTCCGACGCCCAAGTTGCGGCTCAGCTTTCTGATCTGAGTTTGATCGAACGACTGAGTCCTGCGGCACACTTGCGCTGCGAGGCAGATCTACCCGGTCCCCGTGCGCGGCAGGCGTTCATGGTGTTGACCGATATGTCGGCGTTTCTTGAGCTTCCTTCTGCCGAGATTCTATCCATGGCCCAGCCGAATCCCGAAGCCCAACGCAAGATGATCGCGCTGACGGTGGACTATGCCAGTAAGACGATTCACCAGCTACCGAACTTTTACGCCACGCGAGTGACCACGACGTTTCAGGACAACCCATCGTTTGACGAATCGAAGATGGGCAACCGGAGAACGATCCCAGACCTCCTTCTCGTCTCCAAGACGCTGCATCTCGTCGGCAGGTACAGCGCGGCGGTGCTTTACCGCAAGGGCCGCGAGGAGACCCATGCGGAAGCCGCTCAATCGAGCGCACAGGGGCTAACCACATCGGGAGAGTTTGGGCCTATTCTGAACACCTCGTTGCTGGATGCTGCTCAGGGCCATCTAGTCTGGAGCCACTGGGAGCACGGAGCGACAGGGCCGGAGGCAGTGTTTCGCTTCGCGGTGCCCGCGGAAAAATCGCATTACGAGGTGGCTTATTGCTGCATTATCAAGGTCAGCGGGGATCGCGTTTATTACCGGCAATTTTCGGCCTATGCCGGGGAGATCGCGATTGACCCGTCGAACGGCACTATTCTTCGGTTGTCGCTCAAGGCGACGGGCCTCAAAAGCACTGACCCGATTGTCAAAGCCAACATCGTGGTCGAGTACGGGCCGGTGGAACTGGGTGGCAGAACCTATATTTGCCCGCTGAGGGGCATTGCTCTTTCCCTGGCGTCGGAGGTGCAGCCCTTGCTCGGTGGACGCGAAGAGGACTTTCCGCCTCTTCAAACCTCGCTGAACAACGTCGCCTTCGAGCAATATCACTTGTATAGCGCGAGTTCACATGTGTTGCCTGGATATACCGAGGAGCAAATGCGGAAGCCGCCCGGCGACAGCAAAGCTCCTGATTAGTCTGGGGCGCGCAGGCGCTGTCCTCAATTAGGTTGAGAAGGGCCTCATGATTTTGATGGAGCTACACGAGCATGAGGTCGTCGACGAGTTGCGTTCTAATAATCGAACTTGCGTAAAACCGTGTGGCAACTGTGGGGGCGGTGGCCAGCGAGACGAACACGCGTGCGTTCCAGAGAACTTCTCGCGCGAGTGTCTAATGAAAGAACCGCATGCGGGTTGGGCCACTACATGGTAAACCTGTTGTGGGAACTCCGGCAGATGGGAGATCGATGCGGAACTTTTCGTCTCGACAGATCAGAGCCAGCAGAAGAACTTTTATAAGGACCACGGCATGGGTAGTAGTCGCAGTACAGTTCGCAGTTTCAACTCGCGGTATTTGTCTCGTGCAATTTTTCTATGTTCTGTTTTCTTGATGGGAGGGGGGAGGTTAGTCGCTCAGACGGCTCCCCCAGGAGCTCCTGCTCAAGACTCGCAGCAGACCGCGCCCCAAGGGAAGAGCCAGGAACCACAAACGGGAGGGGTCAACACAGGCGGTGTTCACGCAGCAGTGCTCGACAGCGAACACAGGCCAATCACTGCAGGCGGCTTCGTCAAAAGCGGCCCCGTCATCTTTCAAGACGTGGCGCAAAAAGCGGGCTTGACGACGTGGAAGCACACTATGGGAACGCCTGAGAAGCATTACATCATTGAGACAAACGGCTCCGGTGTTGGGTTGATCGACTACGACAACGATGGGTGGCTTGATATTTATTTCGTCAACGGGTCGACGGTGGATGCGATGAGCGGAAAGGCCGCTGCGCCTAAGGCTGCGCTTTTTCATAACAATCACGATGGCACGTTTACCGATGTCGCTGCGAAAGCAGGCGTCACCAATGAGCGGTGGGGCGTGGGGGTTGCCATCGCCGATTATGACAATGACGGCTGGCCGGATATCTATGTCAGCAACTTTGGCAAGAACCGTCTATATCACAACAACCATGACGGTACTTTTACCGATGTCGCGGAGAAGGCCGGCGTGACGCTGGGCAACTGGTCAACCGGCGCCACGTGGGGCGATTATGACGGCGATGGGCGACTCGATCTCTTTGTTCCCGGCTATGTTCACTACGATATGGCAAATCAGCCGGTCTCGAGCAACCAGGGCGCGACGCTGTGCCAGTTTCGGGGCGTCGAGGTGATGTGCGGCCCGCGTGGCCTGAAGGGGGAGCCCGACCATCTGTTTCACAATAATGGCGACGGGACTTTCACAGACGTGAGTGAGAAGGCCGGCGTTGCCGATAAGGGCGGCTACTATGGGCTCGCTTCCCTGTTCATCGATGTGAATGACGACGGGAAGCCGGATCTTCTGGTAGCCGACGATTCGACGCCAAATTATCTCTATCTCAACAAGGGCGACGGCACCTTCGAGGACGCGAGTTACGCCTCTGGCTATGCGCTGAATGAGAATGGCCGCGAGACGGCGTCGATGGGCATTGCTTTCGGGGACTATCGGAATAACGGGCTGGTGAATTTCTACAACACCACGTTTTCGGACGACTACAATCCGCTTTACAGAAACGATGGCAATGCAAACTTCACCGACGTGAGCTACCCGATGGGGATTGCCGAACCGACGATCCCTTTTCTTGGCTGGGGCACGGCGTTTCTGGACTTCGACAACGATGGCTGGAAGGATATTGTGATTGCGAACGGCCATGTTTATCCGAGTGTCGACGGAACCAGCTGGGGAACTACGTTTGCCCAACGTCCTCTGCTCTTCCACAACATTGAGGGGAAAAAATTTGAGTTGATGCCTGCTGTGGAGGGCTCCGGGCTTGCCAATGTCTACGTTGGCAGAGGCGTGGCGGTGGGGGATTTATTCAATAACGGAAAGCTTGATGTGGTTATCAACGTATTGGACGGCCATCCTGCTCTGCTGCGCAATGTTTCGCCCGACACGCATCATTGGGTTGGACTGAAGCTGGTGGGCGGTTCGAAGAGCCCACGGGATGCGGTTGGCGCTACGGTATTTCTGACAGCTGGCGGGCTTCGGCAGCGCGGGGATGTGGCTTCGGGTGGCAGCTATGCTTCGACTCATGATCCGCGGCTGCACTTTGGGATTGGGGACGCGACGACTGTCGATATGCTCGAGGTGCATTGGCCGAGCGGGGCGAAGGAGAAATTCGCCGTTAGCAAGACGGACCAGATTGTGACGCTTGTTGAAGGCAAAGGGACGAAGTTGTAACGGCTTCGCTACCGCGATTGGGTTGCGTTGGCCGTGTTCTTTGGGGCTTTGCGCTTGGCGTGGAGGAAGTCGATAAGATCTTTGATCTCATCTGGTTGGAGAACGTCGCCGAAGGCAGGCATCGCAGCGCCGCCGTGTTGGATCTGATGCTCGATTTTTTCTTTGCTCAGGCGCTTGCCGACGGTGCTAAGGTCCGGACCTAGCTCCCCGCCGCGGCCATTTGCGCCGTGGCAATGCTCGCAGCCCTTTTCGTGGAAGAGCGTGGCTCCGGCGTCTTTCGAGTTGGTGGAGTAGGCGTGAACGATCGCAAGGGACGGTCTTCGCTGGCTGGATGCCAGGGCCACGACAAGGGTCGCGAGACTGAGGACAGCACAGATTCGCGTTGAGACTTTGCGGTTTCTTTGCAGAGAAATAAGTATCTTTCTGCGATGATCTATCGCGGATGTAGTAGCGGTTGGTTAAGAGTAAGAGTACAGGCTCGGGCGGGTTGTGACTAGAATGCGCCGCTCATGGAAGAGGTAGCAGGCGCGATGATCTGAGGGGAATGCTTTCGGGGTTGTGACGGCATATCGAGTTCGTGGGTGTGCCAGACGATGCCTTCGTTTGCGATCTCTGTGTGTTTCTGGAGGAATTCGAAGGCGTAAGTGCTTGCAGTCGGATCGTCCTTCTGGTCGGCAAACATGGCGGCTTGCTGCGTGGAAAGATCTTTCAGGCCGAGCCTGCGGTAGACGATCGAGAGGATGTAGTGGGCTGAGAGGTCGTCGGGATCGATGGACTGGACCTTTTCATATTCGACTCGGGCCAGATCGTATTTGTGGAGCTGGTAGTAGGAGAATCCCAGTTCGCGATGGGCATCTCGAGACTGGGGGAAGCTAGCTGCGACCTTCTGCAAATCGGCGATGGCCATGTCCATGTTGCCCGAGTTGCGTTCGACGAGGGCGCGATAGTAGAGGGCACGCGCGTTTCCGGGAGCTAGCTCGAGGGCCTTTTCGAGGTTGGGGCGAGCGTCGTCGTACCTCTGCCACTGGATCTGCACGATCGCGACGTTCGTGTACGCATCGGCATAGTCGGGACGAAGCTCGGCGACGCGGGCGAAGGCGTGGGCGGAGGCGGCGTATTGTTGGGCGTCGAGCAAAGCGATTCCGTAGTTGTTCCAACGCATCCACTCTTTGTTTTCTTGCGGGCCTGGAGGGACGGGGCTGTTGTCACCGACTTGAATTGTTCGTGTCTGTGAGGCCATGTCGACGATGGGCTGCTCGTAGTGCTTGCCCATGCCGAAGTCCATGAAATGTTGATCAAAGCGGCGATATTTGACTGTCGCGGTTATTGTGATCGGACCAGCGGCGGCTGGCGGCATGATGAAGGAGTAGCGCACGAGCTGAGACCGACCGGATTGGATTGTATTGTTGTAGGCGACGACGCGGTTCGTCCAGACCTGGTGAAGGTCGTTGAGACCGCCATTCACATTGACGAGACGATTGGTGAAGCTGTGGGCGCGCTCGTCTAGATCGCCGTTTGGCTTGATGAATCCGCTCTGATGCAGGATTTTTCCGGATGAGTCTTTGACAGTGAATTCAACCCACGATTCGTACATATCACGCTGCTCGGGTACGTGGCTGTGTGCGATCCCTTTGTTCTGGATGACGATGTCTGCTGTGATCGTCTCGCCGGGGGTGAGAGAGAACTTGGTGAGACCGAGGGGGGCGGCGAGTCCCTGCAACGAGCTGCTGTCGACCATTTCGCCGTGCTCGATGGCGAAGATGTCGACGTTGAAGACGTTGTTCTGAAGGAACTGGACGATTCTGGCCGCCTGCTCATCAAAGCCGTAAATCTTCGGGATGACCGTATTCGCACCCAGCCAGCGATGCGAGGCGAGTTGGCCTTTCTTTGCGCCGGAGTCCGTCAGCTTCAGCCCCTCGCGTTGCATGTGGCAGGTCTGGCAGGTGGAGACGGAATCTTTCACGTAGAACGGCAGAGGCGATTGTTTGGCGAAGGAGGAGTTTTGCCACTCGTCGTAGAGGAAGATGGCTCGTTGCCATTTATAGTCGTTGAGGGTGCGGGGCAAGGCGGCCTTGTGGCAGGGCGAGCAAAACTCGGAGGTGCGGTAGAAGTTCTTCATGACGGCTTTGCTGTGGCGATCTAGGTGAGCGAGGATTTCACCGTCGGATACCTTGCGGGTGATCGGTTTGCCGTCTTCGTCGACCAGTACGGCGGGCACACCCATGACGTAGCTGCCGGTGCCGCGCGTATCGACTTTTTGGATGGAGTGACAGACAGTGCAGGTAACGCCGTCCTGGTCGTAAGGACGCTTCTTTGGCGCGCCCTGGGTCAGGGCCCCGGCGACGACGGATATCGGGTCGTGACAGCCCTCGCAGTGGCGGGAGAATTCAACTCCTTTGGAGTCATTCAGCAGCGCGACGTTTTTCAGGTAATAGGGGACGCGGTTGGCGTTGGAATGGGCCGACTCACGCCACTGCTTGTGCGCCTCCTGATGACAATGACCGCAGTACTCGGCGGTGGGAAAATTCTTGGGGTCGATAAACTCTCCCGTGTCGGTCAACGCATTGGACGGGACGAAGGGGAGTTCCTTGCCGAAGCGATAGTTGTACTTGGCGGCGATCTTTTCGGTGTATTCGTGACGCGCTGCGGCTGCGTCATCCGCCTGGCCGCCGGCCTTCACGGCTCCTGGATGGAGCACGATCCTGCATGCCAAGCCGACGGCGACAAGTAGGACGAATGCTCCGGCGCGTCTTCGATTTTTGATCGCCATTTCTTCAGCCCACTTCACCGCAAATCCACCAGCGGCAACAGATCATTGGAACATGGGAATGGTAAAGACGGAAAGGGACGTCTGTCTTCCACCTTAAGGTGGAGTTTTTCCTCGATCCCCGGGTTTGGGATGGCAGGCCATCATGCAGTCCTGCTATATTTCGTTGGAAACTTTTTCCAGTCTCAATTGGCATCCAAATTATGTTCCGTGGATGCGACTGTTGAGGTGAGTAAGCGTTTTCCCATTCTGGCGGCAGGGATGAAAGGGTTGATTATGGGCATGGCTTCGAGATATTTCACGGGGGGACGCCTGAAGACACGGCAAGTGCTTTCGACGATGGTGCCGTTGGCGATACTGGCTGCATGCGCCGGGGTTTGCCCTGCGCAGCAGACGGCGGTCACGCTCAACATTCAGTTGGACAAGCCAGTGCACGCGGTTAGTCCGACGCTGTACGGATTGATGACCGAGGAGATCAATTACTCCTACGATGGCGGCCTCTATGCGGAGATGGTGCGCAACCGGACCTTTCAGGATCACGGCTTTGGCGGAGTCGCTCACTGGAATATTGAACATATGGGGAATTCCATTGCTTCGATGGCGATCGATCGCACGGAGGGCCCCAGTGTCGCGCTACAACATAGCCTGGCGATCGAAGTGAAGAAGGCCGACGCGACCAATCGCGCAGGGGTAAGGAACGAAGGTTACTGGGGCATGGCCCTGCGGCCCAACGCTACCTACAAGGGTTCGCTCTATGCCAAGGCCGATTCAGCTGACGCAGGACCATTGACCGCGGACCTGATCAACGACAACACCGGCAAATCGGCGGCGACAGCGACGACGCCGGGGCTTTCCACGGAGTGGAAACGATATGAGTTCACCCTGACGACGGGCAAGATCGAGACCTCAGCACAAAATCATCTTCTGCTAACAGTCGGACACGCTGGCAAAGTGTGGATCGATCTTGTGTCTCTGTTTCCGCCTACCTACAAGAATCGTGAAAATGGAAACCGCCCTGACCTGATGGAGATGATGGCGGCGATGCATCCAAAGTTTTTGCGGCTGCCGGGTGGCAATTATCTTGAAGGCGACCAGATCGACGAGAGATTCGACTGGAAGAATACCATCGGGCCACTTGTCGATCGGCCCACGCACCGCAGCCCCTGGAATTATCAATCGTCGGATGGAATGGGACTGCTGGAGTTTCTGGAGTGGAGCGAGGATCTGAAGATCGATACGGTGCTGGCTGTTTATGCGGGATACTCTTTGAAGGGTGACCACATTAACCCTGGACCTGCACTCGTGCCCTTTCTGGAGGATGCGCTCGATGAAATTGAGTTCGCAACGGGAGACGCGTCCACTAAGTGGGGTGCGGTTCGGGCGAAGCTAGGGCATCCGACGCCGTTTTCCGTGAAGTATGTCGAGATCGGCAATGAAGACTGGTTCGATCGTTCCGGCAGCTATGAGGGCCGCTTTGCGCAGTTCTACAAAGCGATCAAAGCGAAATATCCGCAACTTCAACTGATCGCAACCGCGCCACTGAAGAGAATGAAGCCGGACGTTCTTGACGATCATTACTACAAGCGCGCCGACGAGTTTTTTGCCGATGTAAAGCACTATGACACCGTGGACCGGAATGGCCCAAAGATATTTGTCGGTGAGTGGGCGACGCGCGAAGGCTCCCCGACCACGAATATGGGCGCGGCGCTTGGCGATGCGGCCTGGATGACAGGCATGGAGAGAAACAGCGACCTGATCGTAATGGCCTCGTATGCACCGCTGTTCGTCAACGTTAATCCGGGAGGGATGCAGTGGGAGTCGGACCTGATCGGATATGACGCACTTACCAACTATGGATCTCCGGCATATTATGCGCAGGTATTGTTTGCCAAGTATCTTGGGACCGAGGTGCCGGCCTCCTCTGCTAATGGCGACACGGATCGGTTCTTCTACTCGGTGACGCGCGATGCCGGAAAGGGTGCGGTGTATCTTAAGCTCGTCAATGCATCCTCTGTCGCTCAGCCCGTGGAAATTGAAATGACCGGCACGAGCAACGTCGCGAGTGCGGCCACGCTAGAGACATTGTCCGGCGCCACCCTGCCTGAGACGAACACGATTTCGTCTCCGACGCGCATTGTGCCGGTGCAAACGACGATCAAGGGAGCAGGAACGAAGTTTAGCCACACGATACCGCCCTATTCCATCCAGGTGCTTGAGTTGCAGGCGAAGTGAAGAATTGAACGGGAAAGCTTCTGACTGAACATAGTTCTATTGCCCCTTCGGAGAAACTCCGAAAAGATTGCCACGATTCCTCATCTTGATCATTTATTAATACGGCCGTAGATAAAATTGCCGTACGCTAAAAAATGGTCTCCCAAAGATGAAGGTACTGGTCATCGAAGATGACAACAGAATTGCCAATCTGGTCGAACGTGCACTGACCGAAGATGGGCATAGCGTTACCGTCTCGCACAATGGTCGAGAAGGAGCGCACCTGCTTCTTTCCGGCCAGTTTGACGCTGCGTTGCTGGACATTCTTCTTCCGGAGATGGATGGATTCGAAGTCCTTACACAGGTCCGTGCAAAACGGTGCAAGACGCCCATTCTCGTCTTAACAGCAGTCGACGCTGTGCCAAAGATTTTGCAGGCATTCGATTTGGGCGCGGACGACTATCTCGTCAAACCGTTCATCCTGGAGATTCTTCTGGCGCGTGTTGGCGCCATTGCACGACGTGTTGCGACGATCGAATTGCCGCCGGCGAGCGCGGGGGGTGTAACCCTCGATCGAAATCGCCGCGTAGCTATCCGTCTTGGTAAAGAGATCGCGCTTACACGAAAACAGTTTGATCTGCTCGAAACTCTCGTTAGACGTCCGGGGTTGATTACTACTCGCGAACAACTGATCGAAGCAGGCTGGGGAATCACAGCAGATGTAAAGGAAAATACCCTTGATGTTTATATCCACGGTCTGCGGTCGAAGCTCGAAGACCAGTCCGACAATGGCCAACCCTTGATTAGAACCGTTCACGGATCCGGCTACATGTTTGTGGTGGCGTAGCGTGCATGCTCTATCGGTTCGAGCAAAGCTCATGCTGCTTTACCTGCTGGTCACGCTGGCAGGCCTTCTCATCTTTGGGCTGATGTCCTTCGGGGCTCTTCAGTATGCTCTGCTTCAAGGAAAAAAGACGCATCTCCAGGGGCGCGAAGACCGGCTGATCAGTCTGCTCAATGAAAATCGGGCAAAGGGCGTCCCCATGCCGCTGCGCGAGCAGCTTAGAGACTATGCTCTGGTGACGCATGAGGGAAATCTATTCCACATCCACAATCCCGACGACAGCCTCCTCTTTCCGTCTGAAGGAATCGGTCAAGACTGGGCGTTGCCTTCTACAGACGATTGCGCGCAGCCGGTGTTCAATTCAGTAGCTGTCGACAAAAACTCCGTGCTCGTGATGTGTCACACGATCTCCCTCGATGGCCGCATGGTACGACTCCACATAGGCGGTTCGTTGGAGGAGGAAGCGTACGTCCTGCGGACCTATTGCAACGCTCTCTTTCTTCTTATGCCCGCCCTGTTGATTCTGTCTTCGGTCAGCGGCTACTTTCTCAGCCGGCATGCATTGAAGCCTGTCGATCGAGTGACCCGCGCGGCCCTTGACATCGGGATCGGCAATCTCTCGCAACGCCTGCCGGTCCCGCTGGCCAAGGATGAGATTCAGGATCTCGCTGTGGCGTGGAATCAACTGCTGGCAAGACTAGAGGCTGCTGTCTCGCGCCTTAGTCAGTTTTCAGCGGATGCCTCGCATGACCTAAGAACATCAATCACCGTCATGCTTGCTACAGCGCAGTTGTCTCTCCACCGGCACCGCGCGGAGGACGAATATCGCGATGCCCTCGACAAGATTGTCACTGAGTGTCGAACAGCCTCGACCTTACTGGACGCGCTTCTTTCGCTCGCCCAAAGCGATAACTTTGTTCATGAAGTGGCGTTCAAAAAAATTGATCTTTGCGAGTTAGTCGTCAACGGCTGCAGACGTGTTGAGGATTTGGCGGAGTCCAGCGGCATTCTCCTGGACTGGCATCTTCCAGCGGAGACGGTTTATATCGAAGGCGATGAACTCTTGCTGCAACGTCTGCTTGGAATCCTGCTGGACAACGCAATTCGCTACACGCCGGAGTCTGGCGAGATTCGCGCTGAGGTCTCGCTCGTCGCGGACAACGCATTCGTGACCGTGCGCGATACGGGCGTGGGAATGTCGGAGGACGTGCGCCTGCACATCTTCAACCGCTTCTATCAAGCTGATCTGAGAGAGAGAAAATCGACGGCGGGCAGTGGCCTCGGTCTTTCTATTGGGCGGTGGATCGCCGATGCGCACGGCGCAGAGCTGACGGTGGAAAGTACACCTCTGGAAGGCTCTGTCTTTCAGATTAAATTTCCTGTGAAAGTGGGCGCTTTTCACGCGGCTTGAAGTCTTATCAAGCTGCAGGCGGCTTAAGGTTGCTGAAATAAAACTTAAATCAATCTTAAGATCAAGTAGGATTTCAAACAATCCACTGCTTGATCGCGAAATTCATGTTGTCGTAACGCAACTGAATTCCCGCATTCACAATACGACCTTACGCTCAGTCTCACCATGACACCAAAAAACCTGGTCGCAAACATGATTGTTCTGTTTGCATCGGCGAATGTATACGGGCAGGCACAAGCGATAAACCCTGTCGCAAAAGAAGCGCTCTCTAAAACATCCGCGAGCCACCCAAGCTACTACATCGACCCGGCGTCACTGCACCTGGATCTGATTCTGTCTCCACCTCCTGCTCGAGATTCAGTCACGACAGCGTCAGAGCTTACGGAGTTGCATCGTATCGAGGCTTCGCGGACTGCTATGCAGGTCACTCAAGCCAAGGCCGACGATCAAGAAGAAGATATCTTCGTGTTCGGCACCGTGTTGGGTCCAGGCTTTACTGCTGAGGCGTTGCCCATCACAGCTTCGCTTTCTACCCATGTTCGGAAAGATGAAAGTGCGGCAAGCAGTCCGCTTAAGAATATTTATCGGCGTCCCCGTCCCTATCAGCTCGACGGCACACTTCACCCGGTCTGCGCACTCAACGCCGAGCCCACTTCCTACCCCAGCGGGCACTCGCTTTCCGGCTATCTACTTGCTTTTACACTCGTGCAACTGGTGCCGGAGAAACGCCAAGAGATATTAGATCGCGCCGACCAGTATGTCCACAATCGGCTGATCTGCGGTGTTCACTACGCTAGCGATATCGAAGCAAGTCGCAGGGTTGCCTACGCCATCTTTGGCTCATTAGCGGCCTCACCCAATTTTCAACGAGACCTTGCAGCCGCGCGTGAAGAGACGCGCCGCAAACTAGGTTTTCCTTTGGCAGTTCCGCAGCAATAAGAAGTGCGCGAGGCGTCAACTTACGTATTTTGCCGAGACCCGATCTTCATCGTAGCCGCTTGATTGCAACCTTACCCGGAGGAATTTGTGACCTACACTACACTTTATCGTTGGAGCGTCGCACTACTGCTGAGTCTGTGCTCGCTTTTACTCTTAGCCGCGCCGCAATCGGTACGGGCTCAGTCCACCGACGCTATCATTACCGGCACCGTCACCGACGTTAGGGGTGACGCCCTTCAAAGCGCGACCATCAACGTAAAAAATGAGGCGACCGGCAATTCTCGGAACGTCAAGGTCGATGCGCAAGGGCGCTTTTCCCTTGGCGGCATGACTCCAGGTCGTTACACCGTTGAAGTCTCGGCTCCCAGTTTCGAACTCAGCCGGCGCACTGTGCAACTTACCGCTGGACAGAGCCAGGACCTCTCGGTCGCGTTGAACGTCAGCGGCTTCTTGCAGCAAGTCACTGTGGAGGCCAACTCGCTCGGCTCCATCGCTGCTGCGCTCGCGCCGATGGATGCCTCGCTCGAGGCGACCTCGGCACGCACCTATATCAGCCCTACCTTTGTCCAGAACTTCACCTCACCTGTGGCCGACTACGGTGAAGCGGTCGCGATGGCGCCAGGGACCTTTACCCTCAACGGCAACGGCGTCGGCCTCGGCCAGTCCAGCACCTACTTCCGCGGCTTTCCCGACGGGAACTACGATATCGACTTCGACGGCATTCCGTTCTACGACACTAACTCTCCGACGCACCACTCCTGGGCCTTCTTCCCCGCGCAGTTCTTCGGGGGTATTGACCTCGACCGGAGTCCAGGGACAGCCTCGACTGTCGGACCCACGCCCTTTGGCGGCTCCATTCATCTGCTCTCCAAAGATATGTCGCCGGTCCAGAATGTCCGTGGTCAATTCGCCTACGGTTCGTTCAATACCTATCTCTACGATGCACAGTACGACTCCGGCAACCTCCTGTCCGGTCAAAAGCTCAACTTCCAGATCGACGTTCACCACATGCAGTCCGATGGATACCAGACCTTCAACTACCAGACTCGCAACGCCGGCGATTTCAAGGTGCAGTATAAGTTCTCCGACAAGACCGTCCTCACCGGCTTCTCCGGCGTTATCTGGCTCGACGCCAACACGCCGAACTTCAGCGCCACCCGTTGCCAGATGTATGGCGCCGCCGGCGGATACACCTGCACCAATACGCTCGCGCCGTTTGCAGGTTCAGGCCTCAACTTCCTCCTCACCAACAACTCCGATCCAGTCAATTACCTCAACTATCAATACAACACCTATCACGTACCTACTGATTTCGAGTACGTCGGCCTGCATAAAGAGTTCGCTCACAACCTCACCTTGGATGTGAAGCCTTACACGTATAACTACGACAACTCCGAAAGATTTTCCAACGCAACCCCAATCACGGAGCAAACCACGATCAACGGATCGAAGCTCTACAACGGTCTTACCATCGCTCCCTGTAATGTGCAGGTCGTCAAGAAGGGTGTCTCGGCTCTGCCCTGCGCCGTCGACAAGTACAACAGCTATCGCAAATATGGCGAGACCTCGCAACTTAGTCAAGTTTCCAAGTTCGGAATATTTCGTGGTGGTCTCTGGTATGAGTGGGCTGCTACTAACCGCCACCAGACTCCGACCGACCCGCTCAATAACTGGGCCAATCAGGCTCTGTCCAATTTCAACGAGTCCTTCTGGACTAACTCCTACCAGCCATATGCTGAGTATGAGTTCCACGCCACGAAGAGCTTGAACGTCACTGCAGGCACCAAATTCGCTTATTACGACATCGCCACCAAACAGTACGCCGACAATGGCAAGACGATCGGCGGCCTCGGCACGAACAATCCCAATAGCTTCATCACTAACGGCGGCAGCTACTCCGCGTGGCTGCCTGCAATCGACGCGAACTACCGCCTCAAGAGCAATTGGTCGATCTATGGCCAGATTGCCACTGGCAGCGTCGTTCCTCCAAGCAAAGTCTTCGACTACACCCAGGGACCGAACGGCACTCCCGTCAAAACCCTGCCCAAGCAGCAGCGCAACACCACCTATCAGGCAGGTACGGTTCTCAAACTCAAACGCGTCACGTTCGATGCGGACTTCTATCACATTCGCTTTCAGAACAGCTACTCCTCCACACTCGATCCCTCGGGCGAGCCTGTCTACTTCCTCCAGCCCAGTTCCATCTCCACGGGTTTCGAGGCGGAGAGCAACATCTACGTCGCCCATGGCCTTAGCGTCTATCTCAACGCATCGGTCGGCCGCGCAACATACGTCGGCAATCTGAGCGTCAATTGCGCTCCAGCGAATTGCACTGGTGCGCCAATCATCGTCGCTGCGCCCTCCGGTCTGTGGGTCGCGAACACGCCCTCCGACACCGAAGCGCAAGGAGTCACCTATCAACGAAAGGGCTGGGACCTCGGTGTGTTCAACAAGCGTGTCAGCACGTTTTACGCGGACAACGGCGCCTATCATAACCAGGCCACCATTGACCCATTCAACCAGACGAATGCCTACTTCAATTACACAATCCGCACAAATGGTCGATTCGATCAGACCAAGCTTCGCTTGAGCTTCAACAATCTCTTCAATCAACACAACATCACTGGCGACTCCATCACTGGCACGGCTCTCACCCAGTCAATCAAGGCCAACGGCACCAGCTATACCGATCCGTTCAATACCGCCGGCCCTACACCCATTGCCGGTGGCGACAACATCAGCGTACTACCGGGGCGCAGCATTATGCTTGCGGTAACGTTTGGATTGTCTCCGAAGCGATAGAGCTTTGCTGACCCTGAGCCGTGTCGCTGATTCTTTGGCGACACGGCTCGTTTTCTATCCCTTCTCCATTTCTTGAATAAGAAATAAAGAACATCTGCTAAACATCCGGAATAAGATGTTCTCGCATGGCAAAGCGAACCAGGTCGGAGTTCGTCTTAAGACCAAAGTCTTCCATGATGCGATATTTGTGAAAGGCGATCGTTCGCACAGCGATGTTAAGAATCTCAGCCGCCTCTTTCATCGAATGTCCTTCCGCCAGAAGTTGTAAAACCTGTCGCTGGCGGGTTGTGAGCTCTTTGGTTCGGGTCTGCTGCGGGCTACGGATAAACTCATCAATCAACTTCTGCGCAATGCTTGGGGTCACATAGGAATGGCCGCGTAAAATTTCGCCGATAGCTCGTTTCAACTCGGTGCTGGCGGACTTCTTTAACAGATAGCCAGATGACCATTGGCAGAGGGCCCTCGAAGCAACATCGGGATCGTCATTTATCGCCAGAAGGATAACTTTGGTCTTGGGAAGAAGTCTCTTCAGTTCCATGCCGACTTCGGACCCGCTCAGCAAGGATATATCCATGTCCAGTAGAATGACGTCAGGTTTCATCTCCACCGCAGCCGAGAGTAGCGTTTTTCCGTCGGGAACGACTTTGATGACCTGATAGTCCGGTTCAATCAGGTCTTTTAACGTCTCGGCAACCAGAGTGTCATCTGCAATCAAAATTCGCGGTCGGTCCATTCTAAACTCCCGACACTGATTTCAGTTGGAACGCATTCGGAGGAACATACAGATTGGTCTCCCTCTCGGAAGAGAGATTTCTGCGTTGGGTGGGCCATGCAATAGGAATCGCCGCCCCGAGGCAATGACGAAGCATCCACCGCTTTGAACGGGGCGTCCGATTTGCCGTTTGCAAGGGCCTGCTCCTGATCCGTTACGGGGATTTCAGGTGCGTTCTTTGCAAAGTCGAAGCGACCATTCGTCAGATAAGTAACCGCAATACCGGCCAGAAAGTAGGGATGAAAGACGGCGATAGGGACCGCATACTTTTTGGTTTTTAGTAGCGATTCGACGACTCCTCGCGGCTTGTGGCTTCGAGAAATAGTGCCAGGCACCTGGGGGATCACCACTTCGCTCAATTCGAGTTCATCGTTACGGTGTGCGTAGTTTACAAGCGATTTGGCAATCTGTTTCGGAGTCGTTATAGCAATATCCGCCGTGATGCTTCTACCCACCGCGTGCGGATAATAGAAATTGAGGAGACGACGGGAAAAGTCTGCGCAGTTATTCGTAAATAGATTGAAATGACTTTGGTTGGCTCTACCGTTATATTCGGCGATCAAACGATCATCCTGTTCGTCCGTCGTAGCAATTTCGAAGCTGTAAATCTTTCGAATGTATGCGACCCCCAATAGTTGAGGCCATACATTTTTCGTATCGTATCCCTTGGTTGCGGAGACGAGCGACGTCAAGTGAGCTTCCGCATATGTTTTCCGCATCTCTGTGACAGAGGCTGCTTCGGCCCACTGCGGCACATCCGCAGCCTGTTCGACAGCGTAAAGATATGGCAACAGCGGGATTGCGACCCAGTCCAGTTTCCTAATACGGGAGTAGCGGCTCACCACTACACCCGTTTCACCGGGTCGGCAGCGGCGCAATAAGATAGGCGACTCCGCGCAGACTCGATTGAGATAAATCGCCGAATGTCCCGTTGGATTTATGCTGCCGAAGAATCCGTATGGCTCTTCAATCAGAAGCGCGACGTCGCCGCGTGCGGTACTCGCGAACGCTAACGACGCCAAGAGCAACGTGATAAGCCACAAACCGAAGCGCGCTCCGACGCCGGTTCTCAGCGAATTACCAGCCAGGTTGGATAAATGCAAATTCATACTGGATTTGAGTTTCTCCTCAGTCGAACCAGCTTCTCTAGCGGTGATGCCGTACGGTCCACGATGTCGATATGTCTTCAACGTAGCATTACGGTAGCGCGACGAATACTGCGAGATTTACTAGTTCGGCGTGCATTCTATTGCAGGCCGGAGTAGTCATTCCGAGTCTGGCCAAGCGTCCAAAATAAAGCGCTCAGGCTGCCCGCTTAGCAATTTGACGTCAGTTTCTCGGAGCCTATGAAACCAACGAGTATTGAGTGTTGCCGGGCTTGTGAGGTTGCCCAAGCAAAAAAAGACTGCGTTGGCAGTCTCAAGGAGTAGATGTCATGGTCTTCCGCTTACTCTGAGGATGGTTTCAGCTGCCATTAGCCCGCATCGCCAACAATTAGCGATGCAGCCGCAGCTCCGATCGAATCACTGGCTCGCTAAGGTCGCAATCTTGGCCGCCACATCGCTCTTAGACCAGCCAAGCCTCCCAAAGAGCCGAGATGTTCGATGCTAATATTTCTGCTCGTGGCTCGGTTCATAGTCCTCGCCGAATTTGTTTTTGTGATGCGCCAATGAATCTGTTGTCGCCTGAAGCGTGATGTCGCCCAGATGTACCGCGTCTGTTGAGACTTGCACGATCCTCTGGGACACATCCGGGTTCGCAAGTTGACCGTTCTCGCTCCATACATTGAGCCGGTAGCTTCCTGCAGGAACGTTGTGCAGGACGACAACACCGTTTTCGCCCGAGACTCCATAATAGGGAGTGTTTAGCGCCAGAACGATGGCGCCCATCTCCGGATGAATGTTGCAAAAGATGTAGGAGATGCCCTCACGGTCAAACCGCACCGACCGACTCGTACCCGATTCGTACAAGCCCAGGTCAAAGCGTTTGCCGTTAAACAGCGAGAACACGTTGTGAAAGAAAGGATCCTGATTGGGGAACTCAACCTGACTGCCAGTAGGAACCACCAGCAAATGAGGAGTAAACATCTTGTCCTTCTGAACAAGCCGGTATAGCGGCTGCCGAGCCGGTACCACGGGCATGACACCTGCAGTCTTTAGAGGCGACAACCACACAACGACATTCGCTGCGCTGGGCACATCTTTGTGCCTCTTTCCTGCACGCTCTATCGGCGTACTTACCAGAATTTTGCCGGACACCTCCACTCCTTCTCCGTGCATCTGTTGCACAGGGACCCCAATGAGAAGGCACCCGCATCCCACGATGATCCAGCGTCCGAAGCTGCGCACGATTCTGCCTCCTAGAATTGATATCCGGCGGAAAGAGTAAAGATGTCTGCCGTGTTCACAGTGCCATAGATGGGCCAGGTCCATATCCGGCGATACTCGGGCGATAGGATGAGGTACGTCTTCGGTCTGAAGATCAAGTTGCCGAAGACCATTTTGTTGCGAGCACGTAGTTGCGTAGACGTCACTGTGGGCGGAAAGATAAATTCATGAAAATCTTCGGCATAGCCATCATCAAGCCCGATGCTGGCGTTTGCTTCCAGCGATTGAGTGAAGCGGGCTTTGAACTGAGTCCATCCGCCGATGGCGTTCAGTCCCCGGTATGCGTTGAGACCAGTGGGAGTATAAACGCCAAACAGAACGTCTTTGTAGACGCCGCCGCCCAGCCCGCCGAGGGCCCTGCCGCGATAACCTTCTCCGCTGACTTCAAAGCGGTTGCCGAACGGAACTCGCCAATCCGTCGTAGCTGCCCAGGAGTCCACACTTTGATTACCGGGGTAGCTCTGCCGGCTATAGTATCCGCTGAGTCCTATCTGCAAGGGATGCTCGCCGGTAAAGGTCCCATACGATATGCGCGATTCATAACCAGGCTGCTTCGACGCCTCGCTCGGGCTCGGAACGCGAAACAACTCGTTTGTGCTATAACCCGCAGTCGGCGGATCCCACAGTCCGAATTCAAGTTGGACCCTCCTTCCGGATTGGAGCGGAATCTGATGCGCGTATCGTAGCTGCGGCGCCCATGTCCAAAGGTTCCCTGCTCCGGCCAGGGCTGGTTCCGCAACCATTGCATACGATGTAGGCGACAATGGTGAGATCAGGGGCACCACAAAGCCTGCTTGAATGGAATCGTTGGTCCAATCGAGATTGATGCTCGCGGTCCGCATGCGGACAGTTCCCGCAGAAGTTGCGTAGCTGCTATAGGCAAGGCCGGCAAAGAAATCCACATTGATATCGGCAGAGGTTCGCGCGCCGGCGATCCTGGGGCCGTATCCCTGCAGCCCGAGGATAGTCTGGCGAAGGGTCGCACCCGCGCTGCCGTTGCCAGTGGTATTGTTTTGACTACTAAGCGCAGCCTCAGGAAGATCAATATTATCGACGATACCTCGATTAATAAACGAGTTGAATAGGAGCAGACCTGTGACGTGGAGCGGATACTTCGAACTGCTCTCAACCTTTGTCTGATCGTGAACTTTGACTTGAGCCTCGATGGTCTGTTGCTGTTCCTGTAGAGCTTCGATCGCTGCGGCTGTCGTCTTCGCCGCATCCACAGCGTTTCCTGAACTTGACGATTCAGTTGACCCGGACTGAGTCGCGGCCAGAAGCTTCTTGATCTGCGCGAGCTCCTCTCGCAATTGTTCCATCTCTTGTTGCGATTGTTCTAGTTGCTGATGGGTTACAGCAAGGGCCGATGAGATCCCTTCCAGTTTCCGTTCTAACTCAACAGAATGCGCGTCCGAGGTAGAGGGAGAGGAAGGCGACGAAACAGTAACAGAGCCGGGCGACTGAGCGCACAAAGAGCCCTGCACCGAAATTAAAATCAGACAAGTGAGGAGTTCGCGACGAATGTGTCTCATTCTTCAGCCTTCTCCGTTGGCCGGGACGTATGCGGTCGAAGTCTTTCGTTCGACCACGACACCGAGGGCCTGCAATGATGCCTTAGGCAGATTAACTGTGAAAACAGTCTCTCCTTCCCCTGTCTCATCAAGATCGATTCTCCCGCCATGCTCCTGTGCGATCTGCTGGGCGAGCGTCAATCCAAGTCCGATTCCGCTTTCTCTTCCCTCACTCACAAAGGGCAGAAATATCTTCTGACGCAGAGACGCTGGAACTCCGGGGCCGTTGTCGGCAATTCTAATACTGATCGATCGCTCGTCTTCGTAGAGGCTCAAGGTCACCCTGGGATGGCCTTTGCCCCGCTTTGCTGCCTGGCAAGCGTTCAGCAGCAAATTGTAAACAGCCCGGCCAAGTTTTTTCGAGTCCACCCATGCTTCCATGGAAGAAAGTCCGTTAAGCGTGAGTTTTACATCGCGGCTGCCGGGATGGGAGCGGACCATACTCACCGCTCGCTGAATCATCAGCGCAATGGATTCGAACTCCGGGTGAAGCGCTCTTCCCGTCTGAGTAAAAAGAAGAAGTGACTCAAGAAGGTCGGTCATTCCCTGAACGGCAGTCTGCACCTCCACCATAAGCTCTTCGCGTTCCGATTGGGAGATGTTCCCATCGCTCATGAATTCCGCATTGGCATACATTGCGGAGAGATAGTGTCGTAGATCATGCGAGATGGAACTTGCCATTCTCCCAATTGTCGCAAGTCTCTCCGAATCGAGCAGCTCTTTCTGAGTACGTCGCAACTGAATGCGCATTCGTTCAAAGGCTCTGCTTAACTCCCTTATCTCCTCTGCTCCGTCCTCGCTGAGTTGATAGTCAAAATTTCCTTGCGCGAGAGCTCGGGTTCCGCCCACCAGAGTTTCGATGGGTCGCGTAAGAGTGCGAGAGATGGAGACAAGCATCCCTGTACCTGCAACCAGGGCAAGAAGCGCCAGGGTCAATACCCATCGATTTACGCGATCTACCAGCTGCGTGGCGCCGGCAAACGATTTGAGGACGACAAGTTGTGGTACTTGAATCGCGCTATCCTGCCCATCGGACATGGTTAGGCGCTCTGACGCCGCAAGGTAGTCTACTTTTCCAAGTTCAATCTTTCTGTTATCGGTTGGCAGGCGTAGTAATTCGCCACCGCGTGCAATGAGTTGCTGTTGCAGCTCCGGGCTCAGTGTGCTAACGACTACTCGCCCATCGACTGTGAAAGTGACCTCTGCCGCCGCAGCTTCGCTGACGGCTCGCGCAACATGTTCGTCGATCGAATATCCAACGGCAACAAAACCGAGCAGAGTTCCGTGCTCCCTCGGTCCAAAGTAGAGTGGCTGCGTCGATATCTCGTAGATACGATCGCCCAGGGCCAGCAGAACCGGCTCCTCCGGTTTGTGAAGGCCTACCTCTAATCCCTTTGCAACTCCGGATCGATTTAATGCGGGACCGCGATTGTAGGCTACGATCAACCTGCCTTCCTGATCGAGCAGAGCAAAAAAATCGGATCCACTTACCTGCCAGAACTCGACTCCGCCATCTTCGATCGTTCGTTGATCGTAAGTAGTCATTAAGGACTTCAGGCTCGGCAGATCTGCCAATAGTGCAGATTCGCGCGCAAGAAGTTCCCGCTGCTGGTGTTGGAAATTACGGTAGGTTTTTACGGAATGCTGAAGATCGGAGGCCAGATTTGTCTGGGTCTGTTGCTGGACGATGGTCTGAATCACGAGGAGACTTAGTACCGTGCAGCCGAACGAGAGGATGAGCAAAGGGATCAGCAGCGTCGTCCTCATCCGCAGCCTGTCCATCAGCCTAGCCCTCCCATGCACAGCGGCAATATCAATTTCCGCGGACGAACTTATAACCAATACCATGAATAGTGCGGAAGTAGACAGGCTTCGCTGGATCAGCCTCTAACTTTTGCCGCAACTTCATAATGTGATTATCAACCGTGCGAGTGGTTGGATAGGAGGTATAGTTCCAGACGTCATTGAGGAGTTCCTCGCGCGTGATAACGCGTTCCGCATGTTCAACGAAATACTGTAGAAGCTTAATCTCGTGCGCAGTGAGAAGCACTGGAACGCCATCCTTGAAGACCTCCATTCCGGAGAAATCCGCTGTGACATTTCCGAAACTGATATGGGTGTTCGTTGCCGGTTTTTGCGTCCTTCGAATTGCTGCCTGGACACGTGCCATCAGCTCTCGCGGACTGAATGGCTTTGTCACATAATCGTCTGCGCCCAACTCAAGTAGCAAAACTTTGTCCGCTACCTCCGAGACTGCGCTAAGAACCACGACTGGCGTGCTCGCGGACCAACTCTTTATCCCCTTACACACCTCGAGGCCAGACATGGTTGGCAGCATGAGGTCCAACACAACGCCTGCGGGTTTCAAACTCTTGCAACTCGCCAGTCCCTGCGCGCCGTCTCCGGTCACGTGCACTTCGTAACCCTCTGTCGTGAATTGCCTGTGAAGCGCCTTTTGGATCCTAGGATCGTCTTCGATGACTAAAATCAAGCTCA
>Ga0210384_10001775_pt1 | contig 28001 bp, 21 predicted proteins | sample IncBWH2MmetaG_FD_160574 | JGI IMG/M metagenome (GOLD analysis project Ga0210384, IMG submission 160574) | Forest soil microbial communities from Barre Woods Harvard Forest LTER site, Petersham, Massachusetts, United States - Inc-BW-H-2-M | ecosystem: Environmental > Terrestrial > Soil >...
AAGAGATATGGTGATCCACATCGGAGCGCTGAAGGCCGGCGACGATGCGGCGGTACGAAGCGAGATGGAGACTTTGTTGCGCGTGGTTCACGAAAGCCGCGCCATCCGTGAAGAAGAAAAAGTGCGCGCTTGCCGTGCCGCGCGCGACGCCGGCGCCGATTTCGTAAAAACGTCGACTGGCTTTAGCACCGCGGGAGCAACGGTCGCGGATGTGGCGTTGATGCGACGTGAGGTCGGGCGCGAAATAGGCGTTAAAGCTTCTGGGGGCGTTGGCACGCTAGAGGACCTGCTCGCAATGGTGGACGCAGGTGCTACGCGTCAAGATCATGCAGGAAGCGCTCGCTAGGTTTGGAATCTAGAGCGCTGGAATCCGTAACCTATTGTGAATACACAACCTGCCAGACGCTCCTGTGCGCCTGCTATAATTAATGACAGGCAATGAATCCTGGACAGACACGGGTTGAACTGGCGCCCGACACGACTGATACTCCGCTCCCCGCCGAGGTGTTGGCAACGCTTACCGAAATCGGCGAAGGCGTCAACTCGTCCCTGGACCTCGACGAAGTGCTGGCTCGCACTGCTGCGCTGATCAAGCGCCACATCGATTACGAGATTTTTGGCGTGTTGATGGTCGAGGGTGGGGGAGCATATCTCAAGCATTATTTTTCGATCGGCTATCCGCGGGAACTCGTCGATAATTTGCGTGTTCCGATTGGGCAGGGAATTACCGGCACGGCAGCCGCCACCGGGCATCCGGTGCGCGTGATTGATACTTCTAAAGATGATCGCTACATCGCCGCGATAGAAAATGTGCGCTCCGAGTTAGCCGTGCCGCTCATGCTGCAGGGGAAATGCATTGGTGTGCTCGATATTCAGAGCCGACACCCTGATTACTTCACGCCGGATCAGCAGAATATTTTGACGCTGCTGGCTAGCCGGTTGGCTGTGGCGATTGAGAACGCGCGCCTCTATCAAAAAGAGCGCACCCAAGCGGAAACACTTTTATTGCTGAACGAGGTTGGCCGCGAAACCAGTTCCATTCTGGATGTGGAGGAGTTGCTTCGCCGCGCGGCCGAACAGATCAAGCGCGTGATCGATTACCAGATCCTCAGCTTAATGCTGTACGACGACAAACAAAAAGTTTTCCGGCATCGTATCGATGTGAAACGGGGCCAGCACGTGCAAGGCAAGTTGCGCGTTGCGGTCAGCGAAGGAATTGTGGGAGCCGCTGCGACGTTGAAAGCCCCGGTGCGTGTCCCCGATGTTGCCGCCGATCCGCGCTATCTGATGGTCAATCCTGAAACGCGTTCGGAACTGGCGATTCCCATGATTCACAAGGGGCAAGTCATTGGCGTGCTGGACCTGGAAAGCCCGCAGCTCAATTACTTCACGGAAGACCACGTTCAAACTCTTTCAATTTTAGCGGCGAATCTTGCGGTGTCGCTGGAAAATGCGCGGCTGTACGAAAAACTGGCACGGGACGAAGCGCGTTTGGAACGGGATCTCCAAGCCGCCAAACGCATTCAGGGTGCGCTGCTGCAACCGGTGCCCACCGAGGATTATGGACTTGATATGGCCGCACGGTATCTCTCTGCCCGGGAAGTGTGTGGTGACTTGTATGAATTTTTGCGCTATGGACCGCAACAACTTGGCATAGCGCTGGGCGACGTAAGTGGCAAAGGCACGGCTGCCGCGCTCTATGGCGCCGTGGCCATCGGCATCATGCGCAGTTTAGCGCCACAAAAACTGCAACCCGCGGATATCCTGAAGCAGATGAATCAAATCATCGGCGAACGCCGTATCGAAGGCCGATTCATGACCGCGTGTTTCGCTACCTGGCAAAAAGGCAAACGAAAACTGCGTGTGGCCAACGCCGGGCAATCACAACCATTACTTTACAAAGATGGCCACTGCGAAAAAATAGAATTAACCGGATTTCCACTGGGAATCTTCGAAGAAGTGAATTACGACGAATGGAACGGCGTGCTGGAACCCGGAGAAATATTGGTTTTTCACTCTGACGGCATCGCTGAGAGTACCAATCCCGAAGGCCAATTTTTTGGCACCGAAAAACTGCGCAAGCTGATTGAACTGCACCATGAGTTATTAGCCACTGAGCTGGCCGACCTGATCCTGCGCGAAGTGGATTGGTTCACGCAGAATGCTCCGCTGGCCGATGATCGAACGCTGGTTATTGCCAAAGTTCGATGAGCACCGCCGCACCGCGACGCAACAATCTGAGAGCTGTAGATCCAACCACCTTCAGCCCGCATTTTCGCTGGAAGCCAAAATCCCGCAGGAACCCTCATGTTCAAGAGATTTTTTGTGAAGGCGTGTCTCTCGTAGACGCAGCGGCGAAATTTGAGACGCCGGCCTATCTGTATAGTCGCGCGGCCATAACCGACGCATTTCACGAACTGGATCATGGGCTTGCAAGCGTGCCGCACACGCTGTGCTTCGCGATGAAAGCCAACGGCAATCTTTCTATTCTGAAGCATCTTGCCAAGCTCGGCAGCGGCTTCGATATTGTTTCAGGTGGTGAGCTCGAACATCTTCGACGGATCGGGGCACGCGGTGACCGCATCGTCTATTCGGGCGTGGGTAAGACACGCGAGGAAATTCGAGATGCGTTGCACTATCCCAGCACACGCAGCCGCGGACGTTCAGGCATTCTGCTATTTAATGTCGAATCGGAAGCCGAGCTGGAGGTATTGCAGCAGGAAGCCGCCCGCCATGTACAACGCGGTGGGACGCCGCCAGGCGTATCTGTGCGGGTGAATCCCGATGTACTGGCCGGCGGGCATCCGCATATCGCCACGGGGCTTCATGAACACAAGTTTGGGCTCGATTGTAGTGAGGCGCTGGGGTTATACCTTTCGCACCGAAATTCCAAATGGATTCGCTGGCAAGGAATCAGCGCACACATTGGATCGCAAATCGTTACGTCACAGCCATTCAAGCAGGCGCTGAAAAGGGTCATCAACTTCGTTGGTGAATTAAAAAAACATGGAATTGCATTGCGGTACCTCGACTTTGGTGGCGGGTTGGGTATTCGCTATACGAATGAAAGGGTTCCTTCTCGTGCTGCGTATGCCCGGATGATTGCAAGCTTGGTTCAGCCTTTAGGTCTGCATCTATTGCTGGAGCCGGGCCGCACCATCATCGCACCGGCCGGAGTTTTGTTAACGCGCGTGCTGTATAACAAACACAATGGTAAAAAGACCTTTGTGATCGTGGATGCAGGCATGAATGATTTAATGCGGCCGTCGCTTTATGGTGCGGTGCATTCCATCACGCGGACGACGCGCAACCGCTCAAAATCGGGTTCGAATCGCGAGCGAGTGGATATCGTAGGCCCGGTGTGCGAGACCGGGGATTGTTTCCTGCATGATTGGCAGCTTGGGCCTGTCAAAATGGGAGACGTGCTGGCTATTTGGGCGGCCGGCGCGTATGGCATGTCACTGGCATCAAATTACAATGGAAGGTGCCGCGCGCCGGAAATTTTGATAGATGGAAAGAAATCAAAGCTAATCAGGCGGCGTGAAACGGTTAAGGATTTGCTCATTCCTGACGCTCTTTCTTGAAGCGCGGCCAGGAATCTAATTCGTTCTATGCTTCTCCCCACTTCAACTTGTTGCGCAGAATTTCGAAATACGATTTATTCGGAGTTTGAATAAGCTTTAAAAGTTGCTGAGCGCGAGAAATTCGCACGCGATCCGTGGCCTGCAGTGGAATTCCTTTCTGTCCATCGAGCGTTAGAAAAACGGATTCAGTGCCGGCCGACAGTTTCACTTCGATGACAGAAGTGTCGCCTACCACCACCGGCCGGTCGCTGAGCGTGTGCGGGCAAATGGGCGTGATGATAAATGCCTCGACCGATGGATGCACGATGGGCCCGCCTGCGGACAGCGAGTAAGCGGTCGAGCCCGTCGGCGATGCGACGATCAGGCCGTCGGCGCGATAGCGGCACACAAAATACTTGTCAATACTCAACTCCAATTCGATCATGCGGGCCAACGCACCTTTGTTTATGACTACTTCGTTCAGTACGGTTTGTTTGTCGAGAGTCTTGCCGCCTCGTTGAAGCTCGGCATGAAGCATGACGCGTTCGCTGATGGTTAGCCGGCCGGCGAGAATGTCTTCCAGCGCCGGATAAAGTTCTTCCAACATGAAACTGGTTAGAAAACCGAGACTTCCCATATTGATCGGCAAGATGGGAATGCCTCTGGGTGCGGCCACGCGCGCTGCCGCCAACAACGTTCCGTCGCCGCCGAGAACCAGCAGCAGGTCCGACGCTGCTGCGACCTGTTCGCGGCTGCGGCCTTCGGATGGTTCAGAGAGGGAGCTTGCGGTTTCCTGGTCATAGACAACGTGAATGCCGCGGTCTGTGAGCCAGGCGAGCAAGGGAGGGACTACTTCAGAAAGATTGGAACGTCTGGGGCGCGAAATGATGCCAATATTTCGAAAAGTATGTGCGTGCTGCATGTGGCTAGAGCGATTCTACCTTAGCGAATTTTTGCGTGCGTGCAGAAAATATTCCTGATTGCCTTCGGCGCCCGCCAGTTGACTATGCTTTACGCCCAGGCCCTCGAGACCCGCGGTTGCGGCTGCTTGTTGAACGATCGAAATTGCTTTTTCATGGAGAGCCGCATCAACGACGATTCCACCGGGACCTATTTCGTCCCGGCCTAATTCGAATTGCGGTTTCACCAGAATTAAGAAGCACGCGCCTTCCTTGGCTACGCTTGCGGACGGTGGCAGTACTTTGCCAGCAGATATGAAGGATACGTCCACGGTTACCAGGTCCACAGATTCTGGGATGTCGCGCGAGCTTAGCTCTCGGGCATTGCGTTCTACCCGCACGACGCGCGCATCCTGACGCAATTTCCAAGCAATTTGATCCACGGTAACGTCCACCGCGTACACACGAGCTGCTCCTTGTTGCAGCAAACAGTCGGTGAATCCGCCAGTCGAAGATCCGAGGTCTAGGCATATCTTGCCGATGGGGTCGACGTGAAAATCTCGCAGAGCTCCTTCAAGCTTGAACCCCCCTCGACTGGCATACCGTTGCTCCCGGCTATTTATTTCCACCAGCGCATCTTCGGAAATGGGTGTACCTGACGTGCTTACTCGAACGCCATTTACGAAAACTTCGCCTGCCAGAATCATTGCTTGAGCTTTTTGGGCATTCGAAGCAAGCCCTCGCGCCATTAGTAAGTTATCGAGACGCGTTCGCGGGGTCTTTCTTTTCATGGAGAGTCGCAGCGTTCCTAAAAACGGATCAGGCGCGACGGTATACCAGAAATTCTGCCAAAGAGCGCAGTCGCGAAGCACGCTCGCCAAAAGAGTCCAGTTGTGCAATTGCGTTGTTCGCGAGCTTTGCAGCGATTTCGTGCGATTGCGCAACGCCGAACACCGCCGGGTAGGTTGCCTTCTGTTGGGCGATATCTTTGCCGGCAGTCTTACCGAGAGCCGCGGACGATTCCTCCACATCTAAAATGTCGTCGGTTACCTGAAAGGCCCAGCCAATCATTTCGCCAAAGCTGCGGAGCCGCGCGACATCGGCGATTCCCGCGCCCGCGCTGATTGCGCCGGTGCTTACGGATGCGCGGATGAGCGCCGCGGTCTTCGAGCGGTGAATATACTCAAGCGTTTGTGGCGTGACGCGCTTGCCTTCGCTTTCGAGGTCCGCGACCTGCCCGCCGACCATCCCTTTCACGGTGCCGGCGGCGCTGCTCACTTCCTGCAGAATCGCGAGAGTGCGTTCCGCACTCGTTGAACTTTCGCCGATGATTTGAAACGCCAGGGTAAGTAATCCATCGCCGGCCAGAATTGCGGCCGCTTCGCCAAATTTTTTGTGGCACGTGGGTTTACCGCGGCGTAGATCGTCATTATCGAGTGCGGGCAGATCGTCATGAATTAAGGAATAGGTATGGATGAATTCAATGGCGCAGGCGGCATGCATGGCGTGGGACCGGTCAGGCTTGGCGTCGGGCTCAAAAATACTGGCGGCTTCCAGGGAAAGAATGGGACGAATGCGTTTGCCGCCGGCGAAGACGCTGTAGCGCATGGCGGTATGGATCGACACCGGCTCCGTTGTTTCCGCGGGAAGCAGGCGGTCGAGTGCGGCGTCAACGGCCAGCCGATCTTGTTCAAAGAAATCGGGAAGGTTCATCGCGAGGGCACGGAAAAAGGCGGGAGGATGCGCAAATTCAAGATTCGTTCTCGGTTTCGGGTTCAAACGGCTCCGGCGCCAATTTTCCGTCGGCCTTTTTCAGCAGAATTTCAACACGACCTTCGGCTTCTTCCAGTTGTTTCTGGCACTCGTGAGAAAGAATCACGCCTTCTTCAAAAAGCTGCATGGCGTCGTCGAGAGAGAGTTGCGGGCTCTCGAGGCGGCGAACCACTTCTTCTAGACGAGCGAGAGAACGCTCAAAATCGGGTTTCTTGGGAGCCTCTGGCTTTTTAGGTGCAGGAGAATTCACGCGTTAGCCTTGTCTTTCGAATCGCAAAGCGCCGGCAATTAATGCCAGTTATCTGTAATCACCATGGAGACAACATGTGAGCATTCTAAGGCACGCGTGAGAAAGGACACAATCGCTTTATGCTGCAACCAGGATTTTTTTCGGGCCACACGCGAGCAGTACCGAGTTAAATTGAGCCGGTGGCGTTTACTCTCGCGAGTCACGATCCCGGCTTTAAAGTTAGAGTGTGTTTTCGCGTAGATTTCTCAGCCGCATCGCTAAAGGGCAGCACAATCGGTTTTCCTTCATACCAAAAAGGAAACTGATCAGTGTAGTGCGAGCTTCCCACTTGTCCGGACTCTCCGGAAGTGATTAACAGTATCGAGTCATCCCAGTTGGCGGGATTCGCGACGAAGCGTTCCGATGGGCCGTGGCTCTTGCTGGCGGCACGCACGCTGTAACTTGTTCCCGACTGCGGCTTGTCGCTGATGCTGAAGAGCAACTTGAGAATTCCCGTTTGTCCCATGGGATGCAGCATTTGAAGGGAATTAAAGCGTTTCCAGGGCCAATCCCTGGGCCGCTGACTTTTCGTTTGCGCGGCGAGTTTGGAAACTGCTCGATCGGCCGCCGCGCTTAGAAGGTCATCATAGTTTTTGTACCTGGAAGGAAGCCACTTAGCGGGCCGCTCGGTCAGAACTCTTTGCAAAAAGGTCATGCTGCGCCAGTCGTACAAGTCAGTATGGTTGCCAAGATAGGGCTCAAGAATCATTTCCAGCAGCGACCGCCGGGCGGCTTGCAAGAAAGCAACTTCCACTGAATCCGCGCCGGCAATGCCATTCCAGTCTTTTAGTTGTTGAATTAAATGCTGGGCCCGGGCGTCCCTGGGCGGCGCGCTTTTGGCGGCCGCGGCTAATTGTTCGGCCAAGAACATGTGCGGATAGCTGTAGGTATCGTTCTGAACTTTCAGCATGTCTTCAGGACGCAGATCATGGCGGCCTCGCAGCAAATCAAAAATTCTCGCGGTGCGGTAGGGCTCTTCCCATCGGTCGGTCAAGTAAGGTTTGTAATCTGGGCCGATGACTCGCGCATTGGCGGTGACGATCAAGCCACTTTCCGGATTGAGAGCCTGCGGTAATTGGTCGAATGGGATGTATCCGGTCCATTCGTAATCGTCGGTATCGCCCGGGACCGGCACTTCACCGTGACCTTTCTTGCGAATGGGAACCCTGGCGGACATTACGTAACCAATATTTCCAGTTACATCGGCATACACGGCGTTTTGCGCCGGGCCCCAAGACTGTTTGATGGTTTTGCGAAACTCATCCCAGTTTTTTGCGGCGCCCAGCCAGTTATAAGAATTTGAGAGCGCGCCCGGTTCAGTAGCCGTCCAGCGCAGGGCATATCCTTTGGTGCCGTCACGTCGAACGACTGGGCCATGACGCGTTAACACTACGGCGAGGTGTTCATCAGGTTGCCCTTTTACGTGGATCACTTCGTCAAGCGTCTGCGCTTTTTTCCAAGCGCTGTTTACTCGGTATTCGTCTGGAACAGCGGGATTGAAAGTCTCGATGTACAAATCCTGAACGTCGGCGCCGTTGTTGGTAAACCCCCAGGCGATGCGGTCATTGTGACCGATGACCACGAGAGGTGCTCCGGGAAACGTAAAGCCTGCAACATTCCATCCCGGGGCGGTGAGATGAACCTGGTACCAGATCGAGGGAACGCTCAACTCCAGATGTGTGTCGTTGGCTAGCAGGGGTTTTCCGGTGGCCGTGTGTGCGCCGCTGACAACCCAATTGTTGCTTCCCAATGAGCGCCGAATTTCCCGGTTGGTGGCAGACAGAAAATCGCGCACTGCGGGCCACAACAGCGAATTAATACCTGGGGGGATTTCGTCTTCACCGGCGGTACCAGGTTTAAGATTTTGCGCCTTGATGACGTCGTCGGATTCCATCTCGTCGTCATCTTCATCATCGTCGCTGCTGTGAGCGTGTTGAGAGCCGTCTTTCTTGTCGTTCGGATCGCCGACGATGAAGTGGTCCATGGCGGCTTCCGGCGAAAAAAGATCCTTGGCGCGATCCAGGCCGACGCGCTCAGTGACTTTGGCGCGGTCTAATTCGCGTTCCCAGGTATCGGTGAGGGTCTCGTACAGGTAGCCGCCAATGACAAAAGTGTCGGCAGGCGCCCAAGGTTGCGGTTTGTAATGCAGAAGAGAAAATTCCAGCGGGAGCTGATTTTGATGCTGCTCGATAAATCTGTTTACACCACGAGCGTAAGCCTCAACGATTACGCGAGGTTCACCGCTAGCTGCTGCCGCCTCACGCTCGGCGGCACGCCCGAAGCCCAGAGTGCGAAACTTTTTGTCGATGGATAGCAGCGCCGGACCAAAAATTTCGGAGAGTTGACCCCGGCCAACGCGGCGCAACAGATCCATTTGCCAGAGGCGATCCTGGGCCATTACGTAGCCCTGGGCCTCCACCATATCTTCCGCAGAGTCTGCGCGGATGTGTGGGATGCCCCAGCGGTCGCGTTCGACGGAGACAGGGCTATGCAAGCCATTTACAACGATGGTTCCGTCGACCTGTGGCAGCGGGCGATAGACAAACCACCAGATGGCGGTGCCTGCGGCAATCAGAAGAATTAAAAATATCGAGAGTAGGATACGTCGAAGGCTACGCAAATGGTTCCTTAGCCGCTACACGTCTCCAATCGAGTGTAAAAGACGGCGTATCGCCAAGCAACGGCCAGCGGTTGGCATTTGTGTGCTGCTACAATGCGGCAGGGGATAGTTTGTCTATGTTTGTGCTGCGCTTGATTGGGGTGCTGGCGCTGATTGGCCTCAACGGATTTTTTGCAGCCGCAGAGTTTTCGCTGGTGGCGGTGAGAATTTCGCGGGTGCGACAACTTGTCGCCAAGGGCAATCTTCGGGCGCGCGTGGTGGAAATGCTGGTGGGCGACCTGCGCCGCGTAGTTTCCGGCGTGCAGCTGGGGATTACACTTTGCAGTTTAGCTATTGGCGCTCTCGGCGAATCCAGCCTGGCAAAATTGTTTCAGCAGATCTGGCCAGGCACGCTGGGCACCCACTCCGCTCTAATTGCGCACGCGGTTGCGCTGACGGTGGCGTTTGCGCTGCTCAGCGCGCTGCACGTAGTGATCGGGGAACTGGTTCCCAAGACCATCAGTCTTGCGCGTGCGGAACGCGTGGCGTTGTTGATTGCCTTGCCGTTTCACTGGTTCCTGACAACTTTTCGCTGGGCCATTTATCTATTGGAGGCCACTTCCAACGGGATCATCAAAGCGCTGGGTGTGACGGCGGCGCCCGGACACGGTGTTGCACATTCCACCGAAGAGCTGCAAATTCAGATTCAACAGGCTCGAGAGCGAGGCCTGCTGGCTGTAGGCGAAGAAAAATTTATCGTCAGTGCCATCGAATTGACGCAAGTGCAGGTGCGGGAAATTATGGTGCCGCGGCCGGACATGCATACTCTCCCGGTGGAGTCTTCGCTTGATGAAGTGATGCGTACATTCGCTACAACGCAGCGCTCGAGGATCCCGGTTTATCGTGGATCGGAAGATCACATCCTGGGCTTCGTACACATTAAAGATATGTTGTGGGTGCTGCTCGATCGCGAGCGTCGTACGGCAGAAAATTTACCGCCGCCGACATTTGATTTGCGGCGGGTGTTGCGCGAAGTATTGATCGTGCCGGAGACCAAGCCTGCCAGCGAATTACTTCCGGAGCTTCGCGCGCGGCACGTGGGGATGGCCATGGTGGTGGACGAATTTGGAAGCATTCTTGGATTGGTTACGCTGGAAGATATTCTCGAGCAGGTGGTGGGGGAGATTCATGACGAATTTGACGTGGTGGAGCAGCCATTGACGCTCGCGGATGGCGCGGTTGTTTTCGATGCGGCGCTGAACGTGCGCGATTTGGACACGCAGTACAACATTTCGCTGCCGGAAGACCCGGCCTATGCCACGGTAGGAGGATTCGTTCTCGCTCAGTTGGGATTTATTCCCAAAGGCGGCGAGACTTTCGAGTATGGGGGCTGGCGTTTTACGGTGGTGGAAATGGACGGCAGGCGGGTGGCGCGAGTTAAGATCCAACGGGTTCGCCCTACGGCTGAGCCGGCCAAAGTCAGCGACGCGCCTGCTACGACGGCTCGTGCACAAAAGGAAACACGCATTGCACATACCGATTCCTGAGTTCGCAGCGGCAGTGGATCATTAAATTCAAAAAATGCTGCGCTATTTTCTCCAACGCTTTTTAATGACCTTGCCGGCGCTGTGGCTGGTGCTGACGCTGGTTTTCCTGATGATTCATATTGTGCCCGGCGATCCTGTGGAGCAGATGCTGGGTGAAGGCGCTGCGCCTGGAGAGCTCGCACAACTGCGGCATTCTTTGGGACTCGATCGGTCGTTGCCGGCGCAATACGGGCATTATCTTTCGCAACTCGCCCAAGGCGATCTGGGACATTCACTGAAATTCCAAGCCCCGGTGCGCCGGATTATCTCTGAGCGCTATCCTGCGACGCTGCAGCTGGCGTTCCTGGCGCTGCTGGTTTGCGCGGCGATTGCTGTACCTGCTGGCGTGCTCGCGGCTCATCGCCGGGGCACGGGCGCAGACCGCGCGGTGGGCGTGTTGACATTATTTGGCCTTGCGATTCCTAATTTCGCGTTGGGGCCTTTGCTGATTTTGCTTTTTTCTATTGAGCTGGGATTGTTGCCGGTGTCTGGGCGGGGTGGACCGGCTTACTACATTCTTCCCGCGGCGACTTTAGGAGCGGCATTGGCGGCGATCCTTACGCGGATGGTACGCGGGTCGATGCTGGAGGAGTTGTCGAGCGATTACGTTCGAACCGCGCGGGCTAAAGGGTTGTCGACCGGAGCGGTTTTGTTTCGCCACGCGTTTCGCAACGCGCTCATTCCCATTATCACTATTCTTGGCTTGCAGTTCGGTACTTTGCTGGCGGGCACCATCGTGACGGAAACGATTTTCTCGTGGCCGGGGATCGGCCGCCTGACGGTGCAGGCGATTTCTTCGCGAGACTATCCTCTGCTTCAAGGCTGCATCCTGGTCATCGCCGTTTCTTACGTGGTGGTAAATTTGCTTACCGATTTGTTGTACTCGCTGATCGATCCGCGGGTGCGGCTCTCTTGAGTTTCGTAGAATCGCTGCGGCAATTTCTGCGTCAAAGCGTTCTGGCGCGCACGGGATTTATTGCGGCGGTTCTTTTGATCCTTGCAGCTTTGCTGGCTCCGTGGATTGTTCCCGCTGATCCGGCCGCGCAGAATCTGCCGATTCGACTTTCGGCTCCGTCGCACGCGCACTGGATGGGAACTGACGAGCTTGGGCGGGACATTTTGTCGCGCACGATTTTTGGCGCGCGCGTTTCACTGCTGGTGGCGATTTCCGTGGTTTGCGGGTGTGGTTCTATCGGACTGATCATCGGGATGCTGGCCGGTTATTCGGGCGGCTGGTTCGATCGTTTTGTGAATCTGCTGCTGATCAACGCCTTTCTTTCTTTTCCAGGAATACTGTTGGCCATCGCCTTCGCGGCTTTCCTTGGTCCCGGAATTGGCAAAGTCATTCTCGCGTTGATTATCACCGGATGGGCAGGTTACGCGCGATTGGCGCGCGCGCAAGTCTTGAAAGCCAAAGAATTGGAATTTGTGCTTGCGGCGCGTTCGCTCGGTGCATCACCCCGTCGAATTCTCGTCCGTCATCTTCTACCGAATATTTTGCAACCGATTTTGATTCAGGCCACCATAGGCATGGCCGGCGCAATTCTGGCGGAGTCCACGTTGAGCTTTCTGGGACTAGGTGTGCTCGCGCCGCTACCCAGCTGGGGGTCGATGCTCAATGATGCGCGCAGCCACTTGTTTGACGCCCCGCACATGGTGGTTTTTCCCGCCCTGGCGGTTATGACAGCAGTGCTGGCATTTAATTTGTTGGGCGACGCTTGGCGGGACTGGCTCGATCCGCGAACCCGTTCGCAAATGGCTGCCCTGGAGAGCTCTCGCTGATTTTATGGCGCGCGGGGATTAATGCAACGCTACTCATTAGGCCGAGCCAGCAGGTTGGCGAGAACTAACTCTTGGGAAGAATCACAGCAGCGCCGCGAACAATTGTTAATTTTCGGGCGGCGTTCGCTTTATTGATGCCGATCTCCAGATAACCGCTTGATCCCACGTAAGCAATCGGCTCGTCCGCCGCGCCATTCGCAAACGTGTCCACCAGTCGCGAAATGGTGTGCGTGCCTACCTTTAAATTTAGACCGCCGCCGTTCTTCGCGGATTCCGGCAAGTCTTCCGCGCGAAAATTGGTCATTACATTGCCAAATGCGTCGATGCGCAGCACCACACCTTGCGAACCGCCGTCCACTGCTTTGGCCCGGGGAAGCGTGAAGCGCTGAAAATCCTGAATCTCTTCGCCCATGGCCGCGGTTTGCCAGCCCTTGGACAACCAGGCGGCCACCGGCGCAAAAATGTCCCGGCCATGAAATGTTTTGCTGATGGGTTGCAGAAAGTAATGCTCGGCAGTTGCATGGCGGACCGTGAGGTTGTCTTGCTCGCGTTCATAAACCAGGGACAGAACGCCATTGTCGGGTGCTACGAAATATTGATTCTGCGCCGTAACCAGCAGCGGACGTCGAGTCGTGCCCACTCCGGGGTCCACCACCACGATGTGAATTGTTCTTGGCGGAAAGTAGGAGTATGCCGCACCGATGGTAAGTGCTCCATCGAGGAGGTCAAAGGGATTCACGTGGTGAGTGATATCGACGATAGTGAGTTCCGGATTGATCTTCAGCAGAACGCCTTTGAGCGTGCCGACCAGATGATCGTTGGTGCCGTAGTCGGTGGTCAGCGTAATGATTGGATTCGCCACTGCTTCTCCCGCCTGAGCTATAGGCTCAATGACTCATCGGCTCACCGAAAATAATGCGCAGTGAGCGTAAACTTGTTATTGACGCTATCGAAGGGCGCGGCTGGCGTCAAGAAATCAGACGTGAACTGCTGTGCAAGCTGCAACAGGACCTCTCGGGCATCCGCTGAAGTGCCGGCCTATTTCCATAATCTTTTTTGCGATGGTTACTTGAGGTTTGGGTCCACGATGTCGATTTTATCCAGCCGCTGCATGCCAGATATATCCGGCCGTCGGGCCGGTGTTTCTGCCTGAGAGGGGATATTCTTTAAAATTTTGCGATGCTGGGTCGAAGCGGCCAATCTTGTTGGCCATTTGTTCCGTGAACCACAGGTCACCGTTCTTGCCAACCGCAGGGTCGTGCGGAAAGTGCACCCTTGGTGGGCACATCCCACTCGCGAATACTCACGTGAAAATCGCTAACGATTGTAGCTGCAACCGCGCCCGACAATGTCAATGCCAACGAAATAATCAAAATTGTGATTACCGCTATGAAGCTTCCAATTTTTCTGCCGCTCATGGCAACCTCCGGCACCGCGATAAATCGCGGCCATAATCCTGATTCTCGCGCGATTTTTAGCCGGCGGAAAGTTAATCAATACCCAGGCGCCGCTGCATCTGTTCCAGCGTGACGTTCTTGGTTTCCGGATAAAAGAACAACACCACAAAAAATTGCAACACCATCATGGCCGCGAAAAACATAAATGGATAAGCCCCTGAGGACTTTGCCACCTGCGGAAAGGTGTAAGCAATGATGGCGTTCATAATCCAGTGGGCCGAGCTACCAAGGGCCTGACCCTTCGAGCGCACGCGATTGGGAAACACTTCGCCGATATACACCCAGATGACCGCTCCTTGAGACACCGCAAAAAAAGCGATGTACGCGATCAGCAGCCAGATCAAATAGTTTTGATGCGTGTGCGTAAAAAATATTTCAGCCACCCCCGCCAGGCACAGCGTTGTGCCAACCGACCCGATGAGCAGCAACGTCTTACGCCCCAATTTGTCGATCAAAGTCATACCGAGAAGCGTCGCCACAAGGTTCATCGCACCGATGGCCACGGCTTGCAGATCACCGGAAATCTTGCTGTATCCGGCGGCGGCAAAAATGTCATTCAAGTAATAAAGAATGGCGTTGATGCCGGAAAGCTGGTTGAACATTCCTATGGTGATGGCCAGGAAAATCGGCAACCGGTATTTCTTGACGAAAAGCGGCTCAGAAGTCTGCTCTCGTTCGAGATGCACGGAGGCGATAATTTCGCGCAACTCATTTTCGGGATCCTCAGCGCTCATCGAAATAAGAACCGCGCGCGCTTCATCAATGCGCTTCTGGGTTACCAGCCAGCGCGAACTGGGCGGAATCCCGAACAGCATCACCAGGAAAAGTATGGCCGGTATCGCCGCCACGCCGAATTGCCAACGCCATTCGTTAACGCCCAAGCCGAGCGTACCGATCACATAATTGGAAAAATACGCCAGTAAAATTCCGAGGACGATATTGATCTGAAACAATCCCACCAGCCGGCCGCGCAATCTTGCCGGCGCTAATTCGGCTATATATACGGGACCAAGTACGGAAGACCCGCCGATTCCCAGTCCGCCGATAAAACGCGCGATCAGTAGCATTGGCCAATTGACCGCGAAAGCGCATCCGAGAGCCGACAGCACGTAAAAGACCGCTAGCACTCGCAATGTTTCTCTCGCGCCCCAGCGCTGCCCGGGAATTCCCGCGGACATGGCGCCGATGATGGTGCCGATCAGGGCCATGGCTACGGTGAGGCCCAGTTGGCGGGGAGTCAGGCCAAACTTGAGCGTCAAAGAATGCGTGGTACCCGCGATGACGGCGGTGTCGAATCCAAATAACAGCCCGCCCAAGGCGCCAACGGCGGTCGCTTTTAACAGCGTCGAATTTAATTTCATTTACCTGCCTGCTTGTGGGTTTATTTGACGCGCGTTAAAGCTACCATCAAACGGAGGAATTTTTGCTGCGAAAACGTACCCAGCCCGCCTACCAGGTCGAAGTTTCATTTTGCACCGGCTAAACGTTGGGGCGCCTTCCGCTGTCAGGGTGGCGAGCCACACCAACCGTCAAGTTGATGCTCGCATCCAATAACTATGTGCCAGCAATCGCTATTTGCCGTTCGCGAAATTCCCGAAGGGCTGAGATTCAAGCCGGGTTTTCTAACCATTCAGGAAGAGCGCGATCTGTTTGCGCTCCTAGAGACATTGCCATTTTATGAATTTAGACTTTGTACCGCTGGCGGCACTTTGCTGAACTCAATGAAAGGTTCAGCAGTGGTCGGTCTAGGCCGGCAACCGCACAACAAGAAGTACATGCCAAAGACGAGTGTGGCGTGGGCGAAACCTCGCAATGCATGCCATGCGTCCGTCCGTCGAAGGTTAATTACGCCTGATGGTACGAGCTGGAACCTAACTGAAGAATTAGGTCAACGATCATGACCGGAGGCCGGCTCATATTACAGGCTGCCGCTGCATTTTGCCAACATGGTCGCGCGCTGATTCCTATAGCGCCGCGTCACGGGGTATTCAAGCTGATCCTCCGTTCGGAACCGTCACGTATCTATCGCTACATTGCGGTCATCTAATACACATGCCTGGCTTGCGATGCAGTTCAGTGCGAGCGGCGAAATCGAGGAATTCGTGTCAGCCTCTGCGCGTCTCGCGAGAACGCCTCTTTCTATTCTAGATTTAGCGCATATTCGTCGGGGCGGAACCCCCAGCGAGGCTTTTCGCAACTCGCGGGTGCTGGCTCAACGCGCGGAATCGCTCAATTACAAACGCTTCTGGCTGGCGGAACATCACAACATTCGAGGAGTCGCGTGTTCCGCGACTTCGATTTTGATCGGTCACATTGCGAATGCTACTTCGAAGATTCGTCTCGGTGCTGGCGGCATCATGCTGCCTAATCACTCGCCGCTGGCCATCGGCGAACAATTCGGCACACTCGAATCGCTGTTTCCCGGTCGCATCGACCTGGGTGTCGGCCGCGCCCCGGGCGGCGACTCCGCAGCAGCGCAAGCCCTGCGCGGCCCGCTGGTTACTGCCGGCGAGGATTTTCCCGGACTTCTGGACGAACTGCGCCGTTATCTCGGCAAGCCACAACCCTCGCAACGCGTCCATGCTTATCCTGGCGAAGACACCAACGTTCCGATCTATCTCCTCGGCTCCAGTGACTTCAGTGCACGCCTCGCCGGAGAACTCGGTTTACCGTTTGCCTTCGCCGCTCATTTTCAACCTGGACCGTTACTGCCAGCCCTCAGGATTTACCGCTCCTCATTTCGCCCGTCAGCAGTCCTGGAGGGGCCGTACGCGATGGTTGGCATCCCGGTCATAGTGGCTGACTCCGACGAACAGGCTCAGGTTCTCGCCACCACTCCAGTGCAAATGTTTTTGAACTTGATTCGTGGCGTGCCCGGACCTCTACCGCCTCCAACAAAAACTCTCGAATGGACTTCCGTAGAACGAGAGGCAGTTGCAGCGAAACTTGGCGCAGCTATCTTTGGAGGTCCTGAACGAGTCGCCGCGCGCTTAAATACATTTTTGGAAGAGACGCAAGCAGATGAGTTGATCGTCGTCACCAACACGTACGACTTCGAGGATCGCCTTCATTCCTATGAACTGCTCGCTAATCTCGCGGGGAAAATGCACGAAACTCCGCAGAGCGCCAGCGCTGCGCATAAGTAACCAGCTCCCCCAACTGGGGAGACGGAAGCCGCCACCGCCCAAGCATCTGGCACATCTAGTTCGCTATTCCTGGACGCTAACTATTCTTCACACCCTTTGCAGTACACGAACACCAGTCGGGCTACCAATATGTGCCTCGGTGGCCATGCCCAGGAACATTCCATGTTCCACAACGCCCACCGTTTCGTGCAATTGCGCCGCTCTTGCTTGGATGGAGGTGTCTTTTTCAAACGAGCAATCCAGGATGTAATGGCCTCCATCAGTCAGAAACGGCAGGCCGCCACCGTCCGCACGCAACACCGGTTTCCATCCCAGTTTTTCCAGGCGCCGCGCCGTCGACTCCCATCCAAACGAAACGATTTCAACCGGGACCTCGCCATGTGACCCAAGCCTATTTACAATCTTGCTTTCATCTACAATGATGATCAGCTGCCGGCTGGAACTCGCGACAATTTTTTCACGCAGGAGCGCGCCCCCGCGCCCCTTGATCAGATCGAGTGAACCAAGTTCTACCTCATCAGCCCCATCAATCGTCAGGTCCAGCTCAGGATAGACCTCAAGCGTCGCCAATCGTATGCCCAATCCGCGAGCTATCTGGTCGGATTTTAGAGAAGTCGGCACCCCGATAATCTGCAGGCCGTTTTTCACTTTGTCGCCAAGGATGCGGATGGCCATCTCTGCCGTCGATCCCGAGCCTAAGCCGATCACCATGCCGTTTTTTACAAGCTGGGCAGCCGATTCAGCGGCGATTTGCTTTTCGTTCATAGCTCACCAGGTCGATGCGCACAGAAAAACTCGAGTCGATATTCTGATGGGAACAAACAAAAATACTGATTCATGCCGAGTGATATCCGACACACGGTAATATGGCCATTCCACATTTCGGACCGCCCACTTTGATCAGGTGATTTGTAGCACAAGCACCCATTCTTGTCTTGGAATCCCCCTAAAGAGGTAGGCTGCCCCTCCACCATGGAGTACCGAAAAGACTACTCCAGCTGGGTTTGTTTCAAAAACAAAGTCACTCCATGATGGCCAAGCAAGTCCGGGATTCGCCGAGGTGTAGCCAATCCCCTTAGCGGCACGTGACAAATTTTGGCACTCTGGAGCACCTGTCATTCCCCGCCGTTTGTACCTGCGGGACCAAATGTACATAAAAACATGCTGCCTGAATCTAACTGACACACGGGTTTCGTTCTTATAGGCGAGGCATCCAGGTTGGTATCCGCGGTGGCCACAAGCCTTAAACGAAAGCTCGTTTTTGCGGATGGTGTGAGTTGTAGCTCCATTAAAGATGCGGAGCTTAGGAAAGAAAAATTCTCGAGTGCTGTTGGGGAGGTTTATGAACACGCGGCCATCAAGGGTTACAGCTATAGGAGATCGGAGGGTATTGACGTCAGCTTGCGCTGCCATAGTGCTGCTCTTGGGCACCGCATTGCTTTCCGGGTGCGGCAACAAGAATACCTCGGCTGCCGGGCCACCGCCGCCGATGGCCGTCTCAGTTGTGAAAATCGAGCCGACGGATGTGTCACTCACCGGCGAGTGGGTTGGAACGTTGGACGGCTACGTGAACGCGCAGATTCAGCCTCAGGCCAGCGGATATCTTATCAAGCAGAACTACCAGGAAGGCGCGCAAGTCTCCAAGGGTCAGGTACTCTTTCAGATCGATCCTCGCCCATTCCAGGCAGCGCTCGATCAGGCCAAAGGCCAACTTGCACAAGCCAAGGGACAGGTGCAACAGGCGCAAGCGCAGCTGCAGCTCGCGGTGATCAACGTCAATCGTGATACTCCGCTCGCGGAAGCGCATGCCATCGCGCAAAGTCAGCTCGATAACGATACGCAACAAAAAGCTCAGAGCGAAGCTACGGTCCAATCGGCGCGAGCCTCAGTCGCCGCTGCGGAAGCCGCGGTTGCCAACGCGGAATTGAATCTTGGTTTTACACAAGTTCGATCACTTATCTCAGGTATCGCCGGCCAAGCAACTGTGCAGGTCGGCAACCTGGTTAACACACAGTCGGTGCTGACCTCCGTCTCTCAGCTCGATCCCATCAAGGTTTATTTTTCGATGAGCGACAGCGAGTATCTAGTGCTCACGCAGCGAGCCAAACACAAAGGCGGAGATCTGCTGGAGAACGCTTCGGCGATTCCTCTGACGCTCACGCTCTCAAACGGCGAGGATTTTTCGCAGAAAGGTCACATCGCTTTCGTCGACCGCCAGATGAACGCGCAAACCGGCGCCATTCGAATCGCTGCCGCTTTTCCCAATCCCGGGAACCTTCTACGCCCCGGCCAGTTCGGCCGGGTCAAGGCAGAAACCGAAGTTCGCCACGACGCCCTGCTCATACCGCAAGTAGCCGTTCAGGAATTCCAGGGGCTGCAACAAGTTTATATAGCCGGGCCAGACGGGAAAGCTCACGTTGAAACCGTAACCCTCGGTCCTCAGATTGGCACGAACTGGGTTGTCAATTCCGGTGTCTCCCCTGGGGCGCTCGTGATCGTCGACAATCTCCAAAAGCTTCGCGACGGTGCTTCCATCAATCCGCATCAACTTTCTACCGTTGCCAGCGCTACAACAACCAATGCGGCGGGGAATTAATCTATGTCGAAATTCTTCATTAACCGCCCAATTGTTGCGATCGTCATCGCCATCGTCACGGTCATTCTCGGCATAGTCTCGCTCGCATCACTTCCGACTTCACAGTTTCCCAATATCGTTCCGCCCGAAATTCTCGTGACCGCGACCTATCCCGGAGCTGACGCTAAAACTCTCGCGCAAGCCGTTGCAACCCCCATCGAGCAGCAGATGAACGGCGTCGACAATATGATTTACATGGACTCTGTCAGCGCCAACAACGGAGTTGTGCAACTCTTCGTGGACTTCGACATCAAGACCAGTCCGGATATTGACCAAGTCCTCGGCCAACTGCGCGTTGACCAAGCCCAGTCCCAGCTTCCCACGCAAGTGACCGTCGCAGGATTAACCGTTCAGAAGTCACTTACCTCACCGCTGATGTTAATCGCCATCAACTCTCCGGGCGGCAAATTGGGCCAGGATTTTCTCACCAACTATGCGGTGATTAACCTGCAAGACCAGATCGCCCGCGTGCGGGGAGTTTCGCGCGTGCAGGTTTTCGGTGGCACGTATGCGCTGCGCGTGTGGGTTCAACCCGACAAAATGGCGAAGTTAGGAGTAACCGCACCGGAGGTCATCGCCGCGATACAAACTCAGAACAACGTAAACCCTGCGGGGCAGATCGGTGGCGAGCCCATTCCCAAGGGTCAACAATTCACATATACAGTGCGCACTCAGGGGCGTCTGGTTAAAACGGAAGAGTTCGGCAACATCATCATTCGTGCCAACGCCGACGGCTCTATCTTGCACCTTAGCGATATCGCACGTATCGAGCTGGGCGATCAGGCCTACGCTCTGTCGGGCCGCTACAACCAGGCGCCGTCTGGCGTTATGGCTATCTATCAACTCCCGGGTTCCAATGCCGTCGAGACCGCTCTCGCGGTGAACGCGAAAATCAAGGAACTCTCCACCACGTTCCCACCGGGCATTACTTATGACGTTCCACTCGACACCACCAAAGCAGTCACCGCAGGCATCCGCGAAATCGTTTTTACGCTCGTGGAGGCCCTGGGCCTGGTCGTCCTCGTCGTCTTCCTATTCCTGCAGGGCTGGCGTGCCACACTCATTCCGTTGCTGGCCGTTCCAGTTTCCCTGATAGGAACATTCATTATCTTCCCAGCACTCGGATTTTCAATTAACACGCTGTCACTCTTCGGGCTGGTGCTCGCCATCGGCCTGGTAGTCGACGATGCCATCATCGTGGTGGAAGCTGTCGAGCACCACATCGACGAAGGCATGGACCCCAAGGCCGCAACCATAAAAGCCATGGAAGAAGTCGGCGGCCCGGTTGTGGCTATCGCGCTGATTCTTGCCGCGGTGTTCATTCCGACCGCGTTCATTCCCGGTATCACCGGCAGGCTCTATCAACAATTCGCCGTAACCATTGCGATCTCGGTGCTGATTTCTGCCTTCAACGCTCTCACTCTTTCTCCCGCGCTCGCGTCCCTGCTGCTCAAGCCCAGGGATAAAGAAGCAAAAAAGGGTCTGCTCGGCAAAGGATTTGGTCTATTCAACAAACTCTTTGGGCGCACCACCGAGAGTTTCGTGCATACCTCCGACGTGCTTATCCATAAGTCCGCAATCGCGATGCTGGGCCTCGCGATAGTCGCGGTGCTGGCGGTTTTTCTCGGCAGCAGCCTTCCTGGCGGCTTTATCCCGACCGAGGATCAAGGCTACATGTTTCTCGCGTTGCAGCTCCCTGACGGAGCTTCGGCGCAACGCACTGACGCCGCCCAGCAAAAAATCAGTGCCGCGCTGCTGAAAACTCCCGGCGTGCAAGGTGTGATTGCCGTTACCAACTTTTCGCTTCTCACACAGGTTCAGAGCACCAATGCCGGTTTCTTTTTCGTCGCGCTTAAACCTTGGGAGACACGCAAGAGCAAGCAGCAGCAACTCGAATACATTCAAAGCCACCTGCAGCAGCAGCTTGCCGCAGACCCCGACGGCGTCGCTTTTGCCTTTCCGCCGCCCTCGATCCCGGGCATCGGAACTTCCGGTGGCGTCACCATGGTTCTGGAAGATCGCTCCGGAACTGATGACCCTGCTACCTTGACGAAAAACGTATTCGCCTTTTTGGGCGCGCTCAAAGATAGAAAAGAAATCGGCGCTGCCATTCCCTCGTACCAACCTGCAGTTCCGCAACTCTATGTTGACGTCGATCGCGAAAAGGCTCTGCAACAGCAAGTGAATCTCTCCGACGTTTACACCACGATGCAAACCTTCATGGGCGGCTATCTCGTGAATTACTTCAATCGTTTCGGCCGCCAATGGCAAACCTACGTGGAGGCCGAAGGCACGTCGCGCACCAACATCGCGAACATCGATCAGTTCTACGTTCGCAGCGCCAACGGGGGTCAGGTTCCGCTCGCCTCGCTGGTCAAGGTCAAGCAGATCACTGGCCCAGAATTCATCTTCCGCTTCAATGAATACAATGCCGCGCAGCTCAACATCAGTGGTGCGCCGGGCTACAGTTCCGGCCAGATTCGTGCGGCGCTGGAAGATGTTTTTAAGAAGACCATGCCGCCGGGTGCGGGCTTCGATTATTCCGGCATGTCCTTTCAGGAACAGCAGGCCGAGAAGGGCGTACCTTCGTGGGCCGTTTTTGGCCTATCGCTGCTATTCGTGTTCTTAATCCTTTCCGCGCTGTATGAAAGTTGGACGCTGCCTTTCAGCGTTCTGCTAAGTACACCAGTCGCCATCCTTGGTGGATATCTCGCGCTCCGCGCTCGCCTGCTCGAAAACGACATTTTTGCAACTGTAGGACTGGTCATGCTGATCGGTCTGTCCGCGAAGAATGCCATCCTCATCGTCGAGTTTGCCAAATCGAACTACGAAGCTGGAATGAGCATCTCAGAGTCCGCTCTTGGCGCTGCCCGCTTGCGCTTCCGTCCAATCGTTATGACTGCACTAGCTTTCATCTTCGGCTGTCTTCCTTTATGGATCGCATCGGGCGCGGGCGCCGCTTCTCGCCGCATCCTTGGAACCGTCGTCATTGGCGGCATGTTTCTCTCGACCGCCATCGGACTAATTTTTATTCCCGCTACCTTCGCGGTGGTCGAATACCTCTCTCATCGGTTTGTCAGAGGCGGCAAAAACACCACTATGGATTCTAAAGCCGACGTTGACGCACTCGAGGGTGGTCCAGGCGCCGGGCCGCAAGCTCCCGCTCTCGGAGACATGGCATGAAAACATTTTTGTCGTGGCTCAGACGCACTTTCACAATTACAGCCGCAGCTCTCGTCATCGCCGGATGCAATGTCGGACCTAGATATAATCGTCCAACGGTTTCCACTCCGCCAGCCTTCCGCGGCGCCGACGATGCTTCCCTGGTCAGCGACGCTCAGAACTCGGTCGCCGATCAACAATGGTCCGAGGTTTTTCGCGAACCTGAGCTGCAAGCTCTGATTCGCACTGCGCTCGTCAACAACTACGATATCCGCATCGCCGCTCGTCGCGTGCTTGAGCAGCAGGCCCAAGTTCAGATCACCCGTTCCCAGGAGTTCCCGCAGATCACCGGCGGCGGCACGGGTGTAGGCGCGACGCTGCCTTCCAATCTTGGAGTAAACATCGCCAGCCCTCTCGCGTTTGGCAGCTTTAATTTTGGTGCTGCGTGGAACCCCGATTTCTGGGGCCTCTATCGCAAGCAGACCGAGGCCGCCCGCGCTCAGCTTCTGGCCCAGACTTGGGCGCAGCGAGCCGTCCGCCTGACGCTCATTCAGCAGGTGGTCAGTACCTACATTGATCTGCGTGCAACCGATCGCAAGCTGGAGATAACCAAACAAACTCTAAAAGTCCGCCAGGATTCTCTGGAGCTTACCGAAAAATTAGAACGCGGCGGCTCAGCTCCGCTCTCCGACGTGCGCCAGGCCGAACAACTGCTCTACACCGCTTCCTCGCAAGTTCCGCAACTCGAACAACAAATTCAGCAGGATGAAAACGCCCTCAAACTTCTACTCGGCGCGGATCCCGGCCCCGTTGCTCATACGGCTCCAGACGTGCTTGCGCCGCCGCCCCGGGATTTGCCGACCGGTCTTCCGTCGCAGCTCCTTGAACGCCGCCCGGACATTCAGCAGGCTGAGCAAACGTTAGTTGCCGCCAATGCTCAAATCGGAATCGCGCGCGCGCAGTTCTTCCCGCAGCTCTCCATCACCACCTCTGCAGGCGTCGGCGGAAATGAGTTCTCAAATCTTTTCGATGTTTCCGGAAAAACTATTTATGGCATCGGATCACTCACACAGCCGATCTTTGAAGGCGGCAAGCTTCGCGGTCAGCTCAAGCTTTCTCGTGAAACCAAAGAGGAGATGGTGCTCAACTACCAGAAGACCATCGCCAGCGCTTTTCGCGACGTTTCCAACGCCTTGATCGCACTTAACAAACAACGTGTGTACCGCGAGGAACAGGAAAAGCTAGTCGCAGCCGCTCAAGACGCCACGCGGCTCGCACGCCTTCGCTATCAGGGCGGCGCCACCGGGTATCTCGAGGTTCTGACCACCGACTCCAGTCTTTACTCCGCGGAGCTAAACCTCGTGAACGCCCAGCAAGGCGAAGCCGTCACCGTTGTTCAACTCTACAGCGCATTAGGTGGCGGTTGGCGATAGTTTAGATTTTGGAAGACGTGGTGCTACTCGCAGATGCGGAAGGGAAGGAGGCGCCGTGCTGCACCGAGCGTTTCCTGTTCGGACCGCAAACGCTACTTTGCTGATATTCCGTCTGCTGTAAGGGAGCCCTACTGCGCTATACCGATGTGCGGCAAAATTCTTGCATCCCTTCGTGGACAAAAGGCCAGGCTATACTGGCAGTCGCTTAGTTGTATATCATCAACGAACTAGAGAGTTGAGCGGGCGTCGTATATGTGCCGCCGTTCCGTAGGATGCTACTCGCAGACGCTGAAAAGTGGCTCGATTTGCGATCAACGGGCTCAGCGATTTGTGATCGGGCCCTCGATTTCGAACTTCAGTTCGCCTGGGCCTTTAAAATAGGCAGCCCTGACTCCCCATCCTCTGTTGGCTGGTGATTCAAGGGCGATTGCACCCCGCTCAATGACTGCTCGGAAGTCACGGTCGCAATCGTCGCTTTGAAATCCCACCGTGGCCGAAGCGTTATCGTTGGCCCCGTCGAAAATCAGAGTCATTGAATTGAATGAGAATGCCGCCATTTTCTCATTCCGAAACCCGGGATGAAGGTGCATTACCGTTTCAAACCAAATGACCGCGGCGTTAAGATCGCGAACGGTCAGATGAATATGATTTAGGATCATAGTATCCTTCTACCGCTACTGACGTCCCGCGGAGGGATCGTTGAGTGCAACGCGTTGAACCGGATCGTTCCTCAAGGTATAAAGTTCCCCAACGCTTCCGTCAACCACCAGCCGATCGCCAGGCGAGTACCCGCGATATTCTACTTCGTCGCTCAAGTGAGCGAACCGGAATCGGCAATCTCGAGAACAACCAGCGACATGTCGTCGACCGCCGGACCGCTGCGCCACGTGGCCACGCGAGCGATGATTTCTTGCTTCATCATCAGCAACGGCAGGCCGGCTGTGTCGCACACAATTTTCTGCAATCCTTCGACCCCGAGCATTTCTTGCTGCGAATTGAAACTCTCAGTGAAGCCATCCGTGTAGATGATGAGGCGATCGCCCGGCCGAATAGGAACCTTCAGCGTCGTTTCGCCATCGACAGCATCCTCGAGAAGACCTAGGATCGCGCTCCGTGATTCGAGCAACCGTGGCTTCTGGTTTCGACTGACAATCATTGCCGGGGGGTGACCGGCACCGGCCAACTCGATAGTGCGCAGGTCGCGATTCAAGCGGGCTGCCATCAATGTGAAGAAGAATACGGGGCCGCCTAGACTCCGCATGACGAAGCGGTTGAGGTGTTGCATCATCGCGGTGAGGCCCGCACCGGATTCCATTTGGGAAATGGCCTCGGTATAGATGCGATTAGCAACAAGCGCAGAGCTTATGCCATGCCCGGAAACGTCACACACCAAGAGAGTCAACCCGTCCTGGCGCGGGGCAATCAAACCAAAATCTCCCCCGATTGTTCGAGCGGGTTGATAGAACGTCTCCACCGAAGCGCCGCCCCAAGTCAGACTGCTCGGCGCCAGGCTCTGTTGTACGCTCGCGGCGAGAAGGAGTTCCTCTTCGATCTCGCGATAGCGTTGCTCTAACTGACCGTTGGCTTCGCGTAGTCGCGCCTCAGTTTGCTTGATAGCGCTTATGTCGGTTGCCGTGACAATTCCGAAAGCTTGGCCGTCCGAACCCAAGACTTGACGGGAGGTGACCGCAACGGGCAAGCGCGCACCATCCGCTTGTGGGATATAAAATTCATACAGAGCGCGGCCCTGGGTTTCACGCCGGGCGATGAATTCAAGTAGCGGTGTGACGTCTTCAGGGGGATACAAATCTACGATCGATTGTCCTAGAAGATCGTCGGCGCTCATTTTGATCATTTCCAGGAACATGGAGTTGGCGAAAACGATCTGTTTGCGCTCGTCATTGATGATGACGCCTTGGTTCAAAGTCTCAAGGACCCTTCCCACCTGTTTGAGCCACAGCTGCTGAGCCGAGTTCATGAGGTCTCCCCATCGAGATTCGAGCCGCTTTGCGTGGCAGCGGATTCTTAGAAGCAGGAGTTCAACGTCCGGGCGAGACAGCAAATCGTCTTAAATGGGTCATGCCCTCTCGCATTGCTATTTCGACAGGCCGGCTGTCCCTCTTTATCTTTCCCATCAACATCCCGCCTTGAATCGTTGCGATACAGAAATCAGCCAATTCCTCCGCGTTAGCCCTCCTAGCCAGCCGTCCCTTCGCTTTCTCCTTTACGACTTCGCGTTTGACTCCGTGAGTCAATCGAACTCCTGGACCCTCAGGTAATTCGCAAGTACAATCAGAAATAATGAGCGGGCGTCGTACAATGGCAGTATAGAAGCTTCCCAAGCTTCGGACGTGGGTTCGATTCCCATCGCCCGCTCCATAACTCACCGGTCTCAGGCCGCTCAAATGATGCAATTGGCCTTGCACACCTGTAAGGTGAACTTGGTCGGCGCTGAGTTGGTCAGTGCCAGGTAGGATGAGATCTTGGTTCTCTGCATCGCGGAGAATTTTAGGGAAGATGATGTCCTCCGGTAACTCATCCAGGGATTTTGGCAATGCGTAAAAAATCTTCTCATGGTTGACAGTGATATCGATCCAATTGGCAAAACACTCGAGCGCCCAGGCGTCCGCCGTATTTCCAAAAAGAGACCGGACCGCCTCCATCGTTGAGATATCGATTCCAACTTCCTTATGGGTATTCGGCATTTTCCGGTTCTTCCCAACAAATCTTCTGAAACAGCGCCGAAGATTTCTCGTGTCCCTCCCAAAAAGCAGCCACTCGCTTCCGGGTGCCCAATTACAAGGGCAGAAACGGAGCAAATCATGCACATATATGTTAACTGGAATAGCTTTGGGCTGAGGTTTGCCCGCTGACGTTCGCGTCATTAGAGCATAGCTTTGTCTTGCGCTGCCTACTCCCGTACTCCAATAGCGAGAATTCCGCGCCCCGCCAATGACGGCCGCGCATTGACATCCCCATTTGCCCTGACTACGCTTTCCAAGCCTCACATTGGAGTCATCATGAAGGCCCTAAAATTAGCTCTTCTCGTTCTCATTGGCACTCTGTCGCAAGCACCACTTTCGCTCTCCGCTCAGGAGCCGCAGCACCATCACGACGTCGACGAAAAACTCGGTGCCGTCTCATTCGCCACTTCCTGCGCTCCCGCAGTTCAGTCGCAATTCGAGCGCGGCGTCGCACTTCTGCATTCCTTCGAGTACGAAGTGGCCGACGCGCAATTCGAGGAGGTCGCCAAAAAAGATCCGCGCTGCGCAATGGCTTACTGGGGACAAGCGATGACCTTTTACCACGAACTCTGGAATCGCCCCACCAAAGCAGATCTCGCCCAAGGTGCCGAGCTACTTACTAAAGCGCGCGCCCTCAAGCCGCCGACCGCCAGCGAACGCGACTACATCCAGGCGCTCTCCGTCTTCTACTCTGAGACCGATAAACTCGACCACAATCAGCGCGCCGGCGCTTACGCCAAAGCGATGCAAGGCGTCCACGAACGTAATCCCAACGACCGCGAAGCCGCCATCTTCTACGCGCTCTCGCTCCTCGCCTCAGGTCCCGACCGCGACCCCAATCTCACCAATGCCAAAGCCGCCGTTGCCATCCTCAATAAGCTATACGACGAGCAACCAAATCATCCGGGGATCGCGCACTACATCATCCACAGC
>Ga0210384_10001776_pt1 | contig 27950 bp, 24 predicted proteins | sample IncBWH2MmetaG_FD_160574 | JGI IMG/M metagenome (GOLD analysis project Ga0210384, IMG submission 160574) | Forest soil microbial communities from Barre Woods Harvard Forest LTER site, Petersham, Massachusetts, United States - Inc-BW-H-2-M | ecosystem: Environmental > Terrestrial > Soil >...
CGACAATAGCTGCGTTGCCGGCTCTGCGTGAGAAAGTTCGTGGTCTTCGCGTTATTCATCAGACAGGCGAGCGTGACTTTAGCGAGGCGCAGGCCGCGTACCAGGCGATAGGGTTTAGCGCCGAGGTGTCAGCCTTCATCACCGACATGCCGGGAGTTTTCGCTCGGGCCGACCTGCTGGTGTGCCGGTCGGGTGCTAGTACCGTCGGAGAAGTTGCAGCAGCCGGGAAGCCAGCGATCTTCGTTCCCTTCCCGCGCGCAGCCGATGACCATCAGAAAGTGAATGCACAAGCGCTGGTAAGCGCTGGGGCTGCGGCCATGCTGGAAGAGGCCAACCTTACAGGTAAGAGCCTTACCGAAATTGTGGCCAAGCTTTTCAGCGATCCGGCACAACTGGAGCAGATGGGAAAAGCTGCAAAAGCCCTCTCGCATCCGAATGCCGCACAAGACGTTGCACGCATGGCAGCGGCACTCGCCGGTATGAAGTAGTATGAACGTGCGCGGAAAGAAACAGCGCTAGGATTCCGCTTCAACCATGACCCGGTGGTCGAGCCGGTCACCTGTGACCTGTTATCTGTAACCTGATCTTCTATGTTTGCCAAGATTCAACGCGTCCATTTCGTGGGGATTGGCGGCATCGGCATGAGCGGGATTGCCGAGGTCCTGCTGAACCTCGGCTATAAAGTCTCCGGGTCGGATCTCAAGAGCTCACCAGTCACACAGCGGCTGACCTCGCTGGGCGCGACCTTCTTTGAGGGTCACGCGGCCGAAAACGTCCAAGGAGCCGAGGTCGTGGTCACGAGCTCCGCCGTCGCTGCTGATAACTCTGAAGTCGCCGAGGCGCGCAACCTTCATGTCCCAGTGATTCCGCGTGCCGAGATGCTGGCCGAGCTGATGCGATTGAAGTACGGGATTGCCATTGCTGGGATGCATGGCAAGACGACCACAACCTCGATGGTGGCGGCCGTCCTCGCAGCAGGTGGGTTGGATCCGACCGTCGTTGTGGGAGGACGCGTCGACGCCATGGGCTCGAATGCGCGCCTGGGCAAATCGCAGTACCTCGTGGCTGAAGCCGATGAAAGCGACCGATCCTTCCTGAAGCTCTCTCCGATTCTCTCGGTCGTCACCAACATCGATCGTGAGCACATGGACTGCTACCGCAACATGCGGGACGTAAAGAAGACTTTCCTCGAATTCATGGACCGTGTGCCGTTCTACGGGATCGTAGTCGCCTGCAACGACGATCCCATACTGCGAAAGCTGCTTCCCGAAGTCCAACGGCGCACCATGACCTACGGCACGAGGAAAGGATCCGACTTCCTGATCAAGCCGGGTACAGTCGAGCAGCAACCAGGAGAGCATCGACCGTTAAGTCACTTTCACGTGAGCTACAGGGGGAAGGATCTCGACAACTTCACCCTGCACGTGCCCGGGGCACATAACATCCTGAATGCGACCGCGGCAATCGCGGTGGGGATAGGATTGGATATTCCCGTCGAGAGCATTCGCGGCGCGCTTGAGAGTTTTCGCGGCGTGGACCGACGTTTCCAATTGCGCGGAAAAGTTGCTGGCATCAGTGTCATCGATGACTACGGGCATCACCCGACCGAGATCAAGGCGACACTTGCAGCAGCAAAGCAATGTGGTTTCCGCGGCATTCATGTGATTTTCCAGCCGCATCGCTACACGCGAACTCAGACGTTGATGGACGAGTTCACCCGAGCGTTCCAAGATGCCAGCTCGATCAACGTCCTCGACATCTACGCCGCCAGCGAAAAACCGATCGAGGGCGTCAGTGGAGAAGTTCTGGCCACGCGGATAAAAGAAGAGACCGGACAGAACGTCCGCTATGTGCGCTCTCCTGCCGAGGCCGCCGAGATCGTATCGCGGGAGGCGCGAGAGGGAGACATGATCCTGACGTTAGGGGCGGGGAGTGTCTCGCAGTTGGGGCCAGCGATCCTGGAGAAGCTACAAGAGCGATATCTGGCTGTGCAAGCTAAGTGAATGTCTTCGAAGGCTTTAGCGCGAGATCGATCTTTTTCGCCCACTGGCGTAGTCGATAGAGCCGCAATCTTTTCCGCACTGGGTTGAACATTTCCCGCCTTTTTTGCGTAATTGTCACTGGTAACAAACTCAGGGCCACCTCGTCTAAGGCAACAGAGCAAATTGAGGAGTGGCAAATGCGATCGGAAAAGGCTTGGTACTGGTTGGCAGCCGGCGTAGTAGCCCTGGGTCTCAACGGTGCATATCAGGACGGACAGCTGAGGTGGGCACATTGTTTGGCAGGACAAGCGACTGCCTATGTTCAGCGCGTCGCCGAGCGCGGGATGCAGTACGTCGCTATGGCCGAAGTGATGCTCGGCCGCAGTCCGGAAGCTTTTGACCGCACCGAAGGCGCTCTTCAGAAAATTCAGAGCAAGGCCGTTTGCCAGCGGGTTGCGATGGCCCAACGCCAGATGGCGATGGCTCATGCACGGCAGCAGATCGCCGAGGCGAAAATGCGTCAGAAGTTCGATCTCATGCAGATGAAGATGGACAAAGTCCGGATGATCTCGACATGGAAGGCCGATCAGTTCCGCAATTGCCCCGGCTTCGCCAAGGTTGTCGTCGATATCCCCGACATGCCGAACGTGGATCTGTCGAATCTTCCGGATATTGAGATCCCGGACATTCCCGAAATTCCGCAAGCATCCGACAGCGGATCTCGCGGACCGATTTAGCCAACCGTAGGAATTGCAGAGCCAAACCAACTGGACTCGTGATGTTACGCCAACTACTGCGCAGGTCTGGTCTGCCGACCTAGCAGAGCTCGGCGTGTAGCCTCTAGAGTGTGAATCAGCGACTCCTTGGGGAGCTTCTGAATGATCGGTTCGATGACCCATCCCAGCCCCAAGGGTACGTCACGCGTCAGCGAAATAGCTCGACACTCAACATGCGCACCATCTTCCCGTTCCTGGAATCGCCAGTAGGAATACAGACGCCATAGAAATCCGGCCCCGGTATCGGGCGGCAGCACTCTCTCCGTCAGGCTTCCGGCGTGCTCCACTTCAGAAATCCGTGTCGTGTACGAGCGACAAACCCAGCGCACTCGATCCAGCGAACGATAGTGCACCTTATGATCGGTATCAAGGACCACCGTTACAATTTTCTTCTTGAGAAGCCGCAAATAAACTTGGTAATCATTGCCGCGATGGCTTATTAGCCGTGAGGCAACAACCTCTGGCTTGTAAATGTTCTTGTGGTTATCGTAATCCTGCACCAGTGCCAGCACGTCTTCGACGGTCGTATCAAGAATAAATGAGGTGCCGATCCAGTCATGGATCAAACCATTCGGCACTTTGACTGGCCCGTGTTCCGGCCAGAATTGCGCTACAATCCGGCCTCCTCGGACCTGCTGCGCTCTCTCCGAATTGACATCGGACCATAGGAATGGGCTGCCATCGTCCAGAGTCCGCTCCATGGCTGCTTCGGCGTCACGAATGTAGGCGTTGAAGCCCTTCAGTGTTTCCTGCTTCAAGTGTACCGGGGCAGCAGTTTGAGCCATAGAGTCCGACCTAATGCGAATCGTGATCCGGCCACATTTGCTCGGCAAGTCCGCCCGCTGTGCACCCAGAGAAGAGCACCATTTCGCTCTCGTAGATGGTTTGCGCTTTCAACCTGGGCTCCCTTCTAATCGTCAGGGTCAGGAACTCAGTCCGACCCAGCCATCTCTTCAATCACCCACTGCGATCGTGATTACTTACTCCCTCAATCGTCGACATTCCGAAGCAGGTTATCAGCAACACGCCATGAGCATCTCCTGCACCGCCATGACGCAAAGTGCCGCCTACCTCGCGACGGCCGCGAGCCCTGGCGAAATGTTAGGGGTTCTTGTCATGCTTAGTCCAATAGGGCTCGCGCAGAATGCGTTTGAGCGTTTTTCCAGCGGTACTGCGGGGGAAGTCTTCCATGATCACGACCCCGCGAATGCGCTGATTCTTGGCATCGACCCGAACGTTGATCCAATCTCTCAGTTCTTCAGCGGCGATGAGGCCGGGTTTTTGCAGAATCACCGCAGCAAGGGGGGTCTCGCCCCATTTCTCATCGGGAACGCCGAACACGGCTGCCTCACGCACAGCCGGGTGCTGAACGACGACTTCCTCAATATCCCTCGGAAATATGTTTGCGCCGCCAGAAATGATCATGTCCTTCTTGCGATCCACTAGGAAAAGGAAGCCGTCTTCATCGATGTATCCGAGATCCCCTGTGTGCAGCCACCCATCGATGATGGTCTGGGCCGTCAGGTCCCGCCGCTTGTAGTAGCCGGGCATGAGCAAGGGGCTGCGGCCGAGGATCTCGCCCACTCCTCCTAATGCCATCTCCCCTCCTTGAGGATTGACGATTCGCATTTCCGAAAACGGTAAAGGAGTACCGACCGAGTCTGGTTTCCGAAGGCAATCGTTCTTATCGAGCACCGTGGCGAAGCCTTCCGTCAAGCCGTAGAGCTCGTATAGGCGGCCCGGCAGTCTGCGGTTCAATTCATCTTTGTGTTCCCGATGAAGCGGCGGCGCACCCACACTGCCGAGCATTTCCAAAGAAGACAACGCTTCTGACGAGAAGCGCGGAGAGCAGAGAATGGCGACAATCTGCGAGGGTACTAGCATGGTATGCGTCACTTGTTCTCTTTCAACGGTTTCAATGAAACTGTTTGCGTCAAACTGTCTGCTCAGGACATATGTTGCCCCGAGATACATTGCTGGCATCAACGTCACAAAGGCCCCATTGAATACAAGGGAGCCTGAATGGAGCACTACGCTTTCCGGCCGCATGCGAAACGTAGAAGCGAAGGTCAGTCCGTACGTCGCACGGATACCGTGGGTATGAATGATTCCCTTCGGCTGGCCTGTAGTGCCACTGCTATAGATAATGTTGTATGGATCTTCGTCGCCAATCTCGACTCCATACGGCTCGTCATCTCTCGCTGTATTCGTGAGGGAGCTGTAGTAAGTCTGATACCCACCAGCCGGTCCTTTGCCAGTGAGAATAAAACGATGGGCAGCTACCGCAGTAAGATGCGCTTTGATGGCATCGAGAGTTGGGAGGGAATCACCGTTTGTGATAACAGCGGTCGCATCTGAATCGCCAATCAGATGAGCAAGAGCCTTCCCCCGTAGTAGAGGGGTCAGAGGAACAACAACCGCGCCGATCTTGCGACCGCCCAGTAGGTTTCGAGCAATTCTCCGCAATTTGGCAAGACGGTGACAACCTTGTCTCCCTTGCCAACACCCAGGCTGAGCAAGCCGTTGGCTAGACGGTTCACCCGCCGATTGAATTCTTCGAAGCCTAATCGATCGTGCTCAAAGACAACCGCACAGTGGCGGGGGCGATAGCGAGCATTTCGAGCAAGCAGTGAGCCAATGTTCATATGGCCCGAGCATTAAGAAGCGGCTGCAATCTGGGTTGGCTGACAGCGGTGCGCGAAATCATCCAGCAGATCTGCAATCCTAGTCGCACCAAGATTGCCCATCACGATCGTGTAGTGGGTCGTGCCTGAAATCGTTTGTTCTTCCATTGCTGGCACATAGGCTCGCATCTGCTCGATCATCGCGTCGGGAAAGAGCGGCGGTTGGTTGGGCACAAAACCAGCCGGCGCGCGCAGCATGAGCACCGGCACGCAAATCGCTTGAAGTCGCGCCACAATCTGGTCTCGCTGAAAGCCTTCCATCAGATCCACGCGCACCGCGTCCTCCAGCGCTTTTGGCCGTAGTTGCGGAGGTTCTCCGCCAACTTCGTAGTCGAGGAATGCTTCGATCCAAGGGCCCCAGTCTTGCGGTGGAAAGTGTGGCTGCCCGCGCCAGAATTCACGATAGGCCTCTCGAGAAGGATAGGTTTGTCGGAGTTGACTCAAGCGCAGCGCAAGAGCGGCATCCAGTCCTTGCTGGGGAGTGGGCGCACTGGTTATTGCTGGGACGTAGCCGCCGTCAATCAGCACAAGTCCGGCCACCAGTCCCGGTTCCTGCGCGGCCAGAGCGGTCGCCACAAATGCACCCATGGAATGACCGACGATGACGCTTGCGCCTAATCCAAAATCTTCTTCTGCATGTCCCGCATGGCAGGCGGCCTCGCCCACTAGAGCGTATCCGTTCGGCGCATTTGCCGGGGTGACTGGTATCACCCTCGCTTGTGACCAGTTGTTTGGAGAGGAAGATGCGGTTTCTGAGGTAAAAAGGGACGGGTGCAAGTTTCGGTGATGCCCGGATGCCTGCCCCTCGCGCTTAAATCGTTTTCCGAATGATTGCTTTTGCACTAGCAGTCACCGTCCTCTGAGGCTCCCCCCAACCGGCTTCGCTAGTCGGGCTGTCTCATTCATTTCGAGGTTGACTGCCCTTCAGAACTAAGCCAACCTGTCTTTCGCCCTCCCCCATAGGGACTCATCGGAGGAGGAGAAATTGCCGGCTCGCAAGCGCTTAGGCGATCGCCACGGAACACGGCTTCCCAGCCGACGACAGCTGCGAGTCATCGAGCTCGTAGCCCAAGGGTTCAAAAACAAAGAAATCGCCAAGGAACTCAGGATCAGCGAACACGTCGTCAGGAACTATCTTGGAAACATCTACGACAAGATTGGCGTAAGCAATAGGGTCGAACTCGCGCTGTGGTATTGGGCTAGAAGGCAGGAGGGGAAGCCGCTCCGAACCGGCAATTGAGTTAACACCTCCGATGAGAAAGCCGGGCGGAGTCAAGTGCGGCTGGCTCCCTTAGCGACGCCATGATTGCCGACACCCTACTTGCTCACCACGCCACGCTAGCACCTCGCAACACTACGCGCTTTGAGGATGTTTCGATTGCTGTCATAAGCGCCTCGATGAGTTCGTCTTGATCCGACCCGACGGGTGAATTGAAGAGGTATCGCCCAACAGACTCCCCAGCCCTTCCTGACCAGGTAACCCGCCCCGCTGGGGAAATCGCACAAGCCGATTTATGCTCCCTTGCCCTTCTCAGACTGTCCCAACGTGATCTGGTGAACACCTGCCAGCCCGGTGAGAATCACACCAGCCCTCAGCTGGGCATCTCGACTGGTCCAGCGGGGGACTGAAAGAGCACCACCATTCGCCCACTGTGCGGCAATGCCGCACAGGCGTAGTTGTGAACTGTGACTCTAGAGGCCCCAGCAGTTTCTACGTCCCGCTCTACAAAATTTCACAATCCATTGGTCTACTAGCGTTCCTGGCACTCGCCGTATCTGCCTTCGGGCAGTCGCCTCAAATTGTCCTGGGTAGCTCGCAAATCCGGAGCTCACAAGATAACAATGCCAGCGGAATGGCTGGGGCATTTCCCGTAAGAGCACCCAAGACAGGTCAGGTTAGTTCGCTGTACGTTTTTCTAGACCGTTCCAACACGGCCGCCACGGTCTGGGTGGGCTTGTACACCAGTTGGCATGGGCATCCTCAAAGCCTGCTGACCCAATCGATAATCTCCAACCCTCTCCCTGGACAATGGAATGCAGTGGCCGTCCCTCCAGTGCAGGTCACGCAGGGCACGAGGTACTGGATCGCCTTGCTCGGTCTCAACGGCCAGATCCAGTTCCGCGATAGTACCGGCAACTGTCATTCGGAAACCAGCCAGCAGAGTGACCTGACTTCTCTGCCGGGGACTTGGTCGACCGGATCGCAATGGGACACTTGCCTGGTTTCGATGTTCGGGGCTGGCGCTCTAGCACCTCCGACGCCTCCGCCAACTACTGTTTCGCTGACCCTTTCTCCGAGGAATGCTTCCCTACAGCCCGGTCAACAAGCGCAATTCACAGCCACAGTAAGTGGAACGAGCAATTCGGCTGTAAACTGGGCGACGTCAGGAGGAACGATTAGCAGCAACGGTATGTACAAGGCGCCGTCCGTTGCGGGGACTTACACTTTAACTGCGACCAGCGCTGCAGATCCCACAAATCGAGCTCAGCGGCTGTCACAGTCGTCGCCCAACCCCAGGTTTCCATTTCGATTTCGCCAGCCACCAGCAGCCTTCAGGGGGGTGGACAGCAACTGTTCGTTGCCGTAATCTCCGGAACTAGCAACACGGCTGTAACTTGGTCAGCTTCTGCAGGAACGATTGCCAGCAACGGGACCTACACAACTCCCAGTGCAGCAGGAACTTACACCGTAACCGGGGTGAGTGTGGCAGATCCAACGAAGTCTGCTTCAGCGGTAGTGAGTGTATCTGTGCCGCAAGCCATTGCAGTGCGCATTTCTCCGGCGACAGTTTCCATGCCCCAGAAGTGGCAGCAGCAATTCGCGGCCACTGTCTCTGGTTCAAGCAATACTGCTGTGACCTGGGCCGTTACGCAGGGAACAGGAACCATTGCCCAGTCCGGACTGTACACTGCTCCCCAGGCCGTCGAAACCGACGTGGTTACAGCGACCAGTCAGGTAGACGGCACGAAGTCTGCAACTGCGGTCGTTACCGTCTTCCCACCTCACTCGGTTTCGTTGACATGGATGCCATCGTCGACTACTGGGGTTTCCTACAATGTTTATCGCGGGACGGCGACCGGAGGACCTTATAACTTGCTAAAGAGTGGCGTCAGCACCATGAACTACACGGATTCGAACGTACAGTCTGGTAGTACTTATTACTATGTTACGACGGCAGTCGATGCCAGCGGCTCGCAGAGCGTTTACTCTGACGAGGCGCAGGCGGTGATTCCGATGCCCTGAGTTGATGAAACATCTAAGGTCATAAGGTCCCGTAATCGAGCGAGCAGGTGCCAAGAGGATTCGCGGGCGAAGTGACGATCCATTAGCGCATTATCGTCAATGTTTCGGGGCAAGATTGTGGCACTGCAGCGAGATTATCTTTGGCGCGTACTCACTTTGTCGAGTGCAAGCTTCAATTCTTCCAGTTTCTGTCCAGCCTCGCCAAGCTTGCCTTCGGCTGTCAGGCGCTGGTAGTCGGCCAGGTCTTTGGCGGCTTCCGCGATGAGCGCATCGAAATCCGCCGCGGCGCTCAGCGATGACGTCGCACCGCCAAAGAGGGCGGCCATCGCCGACTCGAACGTCGGTCCGTACGCAAGCCGATCTTGGAGCGCGAGCACAACCAGGCGCAATTCCGGCATTGGACTGCGCTCGGCCTGCAGGTAGATGGGTTCCGCGTACAATAGGGCGCGCCCCGACGGAATCACCAATAGCGCGCCGCGTCGCACGTGCGAGCGGAGGATTTTCCGCGCAGTACTGCGGGAAAGACGCTAAAGCGCATCCTCCGTGAGCCCGACTGGGTCGGACGAGACGAGAAAATGTAGGGGTCTTTGGCGACCCTCCCCCTTTCAATGGCCATGGTGGAGGGCGCATGAGCGGGGGAGCATTCCCCGGAATGTCGGAAGGAGCCGCTTTGAACTGTGACACGCAAGCACTTGGCCATAACTCAGGATCTGTCCCGCTTGAATGGCACGGATGCCCGCGTTGCAATGCTCGTCAATGCTATTTTGCGCCGAGGCCACTGGCTTCGTGCTCGGCAGTTAGAAATCGTGGCTTTTCTTCGCCGCGCAACACTCGCAATACACCTTCCGTAAGCGCCTGCAGTTCGTCCTCGCCGGGGTAAACCGTTATGGGAGCGATCCAAGTCGTATAGGCGCTGAGCGCCGTGATCAACTGCTGCGAATGTGCCATGCCGCCGGTGAACAGCAATGCGTCCACGTTCCCGTGCAGAACAGCGGTCATCGCGCCAATTTCCTTCCCAATCTGATAAGTCATGGCTTCGAATGCGGTTTTCGCCACTGCGTCTCCGGACTGAATGCGGCGCTCCACTTCCACCAAGTCCTTGGTGCCGAGATAGGAGTACAGTCCGCCATTGCGGAAAAGTAGGCCTTCCACTTGTGGCTGGGTGTACTTGCCTTCGAAACAAAGATTCACCAGTTGCATGGCTGGGACGCCGCCCGCGCGCTCCGTGGAGAACGCCCCTTCTTCGCGCGAATTGGTAACGTCCACCATGCGGCCGCTTTCGTGCGCCGAGACCGAAATACCGCTGCCCAGATGCGCCACAATCAGCCGCAACGATTCGTACGTTTTGCCGCACATGCTCCGGCAACTCGTCCACGCTTACCGGATCAACCACGTACGCTGGCACGCCGGCTTTCTGCGCTATGCTGTGTGCCAGGACCGCGCCGAGATTTGATGCATGTTCGCCGCGCCTGGCCAAGTGCACCTCTTCAAGCATCTCCTCATTCACAACGTAGGTGCCGCTGTCCAAAGGGGGCAGAAGGCCACCCCGACCTGCCACCGCATCCAGTCCGTGAATGTTTTGGCCCGCATCGCTGAGCGCGGCTTCAATCGCCGCCGATCTAAACTGCTGTTGGTCAAGGATCGGACATCCGCGGAATTGCTCCATTTCTGCGTCTGAGTGCCTTATGTTCTTGAGGAACTGAGGGAGCTCATTCACGTACACAGCTAATTTCGTGGACGTGGAGCCGGGATTGATCGCAAGAATCTTGAATTTACCGAGCTGCAACGATCGCCCCCAAGGCAACAGAATTTATCTTGTCATCGACGCTCTCCACTCGTGATGGAATCAGGATCGGTACCTTGGCACCGACCGCCACGTGGGCGCATTGCGAGCCGCCCAGGTACTTGGCGGACTTTGCCAGAAGATTCCCTGCCTCGATATTGGGAACAACCATACAATCCGCGTGGCCGGCCACCGAATGCTGGATGCCCTTCATCCGGGCTGCCGATTCTAGCAGAGCGCAATCGAGGGCTAGCGGGCCGAACAGCTCAGCATTTTCGAACTGGCCCGCCTTCGCCATTTCAGTGAGCAGCCTTGCCTATACAGTCGAGGGCACCGACTCGCTGACGGCTTCAGTGGCGCTCATCACGGCAATCTTCGGCCGCCCCCGTCCCAGGTAATGCAGGACCTCGATTGCGTTTTGCACGATTTGCTTTTTCTGATCAAGATTCGGCAAAACATTCAGACCGCCATCGGTGATGCCCACCAGTCTTGGCTCAGCGGTGAGATGGTCCTCGTAGAGCAGTACATCGCTCAAGAGTCGTCCCGTTCGCAATCCCGCCTTTTTGGTCCAATACAGCTCGCAAGAGCTCGTCGGTGCGCAGGTGACCTTTAAGAAGGAGATCAACGTGGCCGTCGGCTGCCATCTGTGCTGCACTTGTTGCGGCTTCATCCGTGTTGACAAATTCTGCCTGAGCGATCAACCGACCTAGTCCGAGAGCTTCCGCCTTGGTGCGGATTTTGCGCTCGTTGCCGACCAGGACCGGAATAGCGATCCCCAGGTCCAGGACACCAGCGGCTGCTGTCAGGGCGACATCGTCGTCAGCCGCAACTACCGCAACGCGCTTCGGGCCTAGTGCCTGGGCACGGCGACGCAATTCGGTGAAATTCGTCACTTCAGGCCTATCACGGGGAGCAATACCGAACGTCATGGCTGGCATCCTTAATTGGCGTAAGGCTGCGTTTCGGTGAGATCGGTCACAAATGCGCTTTCTTCCCAAGCGCAAAGGGCACGAGGTCTCCTTAACGTATTGTAGGGCCTCCATAGTTCTCGGGCGTCCAACCGAAGCCGAAGTGGGCGTTCGACCGATGAAGTGCCACCCCAGATTCGGTTTACGGCTGATCAGTCGTCAAGAGAGCAATTTTGAACAGACAAGACCTTAAGACTCAAGTCAGACTCGCACGCCGTAGGGTGAGCTGTGGATTTCACATAGACGAAGAAGGACAGGTCCAGGCGTGTCTTACTTTATTTGGCTGCTTGCCGTAGGGCTGGCTGGGTGGGCTTCCGGCGAGATCGTGGGCGGCGAAGGGTTCGGGAGAGTGGCTGACATTCTCCTCGGCATCTCAGGAGCATTCCTGATTCGCTTCATTATGGAGCAGGTGGGTATTCCCTTGGGATATGTCAACCTGCTCTTACTCTCGATTTGGGGAGCGGCCGCGCCCCCAGCAACGGTTAGATTGTTGGTGAGACGTCATAGCCATTCGAAGTCAGCATCCCAGAGAACGACCGCACCATTGCGGAGCAGGAAGTATTGACAATGCATTCGTCTGGTGGAAGACTGCGATTACCCGCCGCGGAACTGGTTTGGACCGTTCGCCCATCGAAGCCCACCCAGCAGTACAGCGGCGAAATTGGAGTCGCGCGGGTATGAGTACGCATTTCAACCTCGATCCTGAGTCGTTCCAAAAGCTTTTGGCGGACGCGTTTGTCGTGCAGGAGAGTGGCATAGAGACTCGCTCACTGTCTGCTCTCGTCGATCTCCAGGGGCGGGTCGCGACGGGCGAGTTCGACGTAGATCGCGCCATGCCTCTGGTCGCGGACTATGCACGAAACGTCGCCAACGCGACGGGGATCGCCATCGCTCTCCTAAAAGGCGATCAACTCGTTTACCGGGCCGGGAGTGGCCGTTCGGCCGCTTGTGTCGGGCGGCATGTGACGGCCATTTTGACTGTTTCTAAGCTCACCCAGTCGAGAGACGAAATTCTGCGTGTCGAGGACGCAAAGGCCGACGGGCGGATTGAAGCGGCAATTTGCCGGCAGTTCGGAGCCCGATCGCTCCTCATCTTGCCGATTTATGACAATTGCGCTTTGGTCGGAGTGCTGGAGGTCATTTTTGATGAAGCGCACGCGTTTCATGCCCGAGAGGTGCGCACCTATCGACTTATGGTGGACCTGCTCGGAGAGGCGATGAGCCGCGCCGCCTACATTAAGCAAAAAGCGGCCGCAGCTGCGGAACGGCCGGTCGTTGGGCAGCGCATTGAGAAAATTGCACCCCAAGTACAGCAATCTCTCCATGACGGTGAACGAAGGTCTGGGCCAGCAACCAATCCTGGCACGAGCCAGACTAGCAGACCCTCGGTTGTAGCACCTGACTCTCCGGCGCGCATACAACTAGCGCGAAAGGCGGCAATCGTCATGCACCGAGCGAAGCGCATGCCCTCATACAAGCGCTGGACAGCGGCTGCGATCCTTGTTCTTGTGAGCTGGATTGCCTACAAAGATCTCCGTCCGGGGGCTTCGGCATTGCAGAGATCGAACGCGATCGGGCAACGGTTACCCTCCGTTTCCGCGAAAACATCCGCGAGCAGCATGTCCGCGCCTCAGACCTCGCCCGTTCTGACTGAAGGGGTGAGGAAGACCTCCGCGTCCATGCCGCGGTGGGTGCGGGTCGGGAACAACGAACTCGATTATGTGGCACACGAGGTGACCGTGCGCTATTTCACGGCCACACCCGCACCGCGGCGAGTGGAAGTAGGGCAGGGCCATGTCAAACACATCGGGGACGATGTGACGGTGCGCTATTTCACCCCCACAGCCGCGCCACCGCGCGTGCAGGCAGGGGCCAAGCAGATCCATTACATCTCAGAAGATGTGACCGTGCGCTCTTTCACGCCAAAACACGCGACTGAGCCGCCGGCCCTCCCGGCTGGAAACGCAGCGCTGTCGGTGGACCACTAGTTACCAGTGCGTAGGAAGTTCGGGCGAAGCATTGAATCCCTGTACGGTGTGGGATCCACCACTAGTGCCTGATTCGAATACGTGCTCTCAGCGCCGATCCCAGCTTCTGCGATTTCTGCTGGACTCAGATTGGTCAGGCGTGGCGCGTCAACGTAGATATTTCGTCGAGGTCCAGGATGTTATAGCGCAGGCCTCGAGTAGTTCAGGTCCCACCGGTTTACTCGTGCTTGCGTGGCACGTAGCAGAGCCCCAGTTCCGAGGCGGTTCCACAGTTTGCGTTTCCCAGACCTGAGGAATCTCGAATCGCTGAACTTCGCAAACGGCAGCGCCCCCATACGTGAAGAGAGGGCCTTGTGCAACAGTGAACGGGAGCTACAGTGGTTCAGTTCCGCTGGACGGAGGGCGCAATTCGACAGGGGCGACCCGTTCTCGAACTCTTGTACCTTCTCGCTGATCGAGCTGCGGATCTCCTTGCCACTTGCCGGCGCGAACAAAATCCCTACACCGATGCCGACGCCAACCCCGGCTGCGAAGGTTGCCACGTTGCGCAGCGTTTGATTCTCTTCGCGATAGGTCATAGTCCTGCCTCGGTCCGTCAAGTCTGAGACACGATCCGATGCACGATCAACATGCTCGGAGAACAAATGTAACCAAAAAGCCGTTATCGCCGGGTCGCATTAAGAACAGGCTGTTGCAAAATTAAACAGCCCCGGCGAAGGAGAGTACGGCGCGAAACAAACACCACAGCGAGCCTATTTTTGGCGCGTACTTACTTTGTCGAGTGCACGCTTCAATTCTTCCAGCTTCTGTCCAGCCTCGCCAAGCTTGCCTTCAGCTGTCAGGCGCTGGTAGTCGGCCAGGTCTTTGGCGGCTTCCGCGATGAGCGCATCGAGATCCGCCCCGGGCTGAGCTGACGCGGCGGATGGCGGTGCACGCCGCATTGGCTCCGCGGAGACTGCCGCGGCGCTCAGGGATGACGTCGCTCCGCCAAAGAGGGCGGCCATCGCCGATTCGAACGTCGGTCCGTACGCAAGCCGATCTTGGAGCGCGAGCACAACCAGGCGCAACTCCGGCATTGGACTGCGCTCGGCCTGCAGGTAGATGGGTTCCGCGTACAATAGCGCGCGCCCCGACGGAATCACCAATAGCGCGCCGCGTCGCACGTGCGAGCCTTGCTGGTTCCATAGCGTCAACTGTCCGGAAAGCTGCGCGTTTTGATCAATCCGCGCCTCGATTTGCAGCGGCCCGTCGACCAGCTTGGTTTTGGGAAAGTTGTAGACTACCGACGTGCCGTATTGTGCGCCGTCACTCCGCCCAGCAATCCAGCCAATCAGATTATTGCGGTTCGCCGGCGTGAAGGGCAGAATCTCCACGAATTCTTCGCCGGTTTCACCCGGAAGCTTCATCAGTACAAAGTTCGGTTGCATCGCCTGTGTGGTTTGCTGCCCACCCTCGCCCATGCCGACTTCGGTTGCGACCGTCCACAGATCTTCGCGGTTGTAGAATGCCTCCGGATCTGTCATGTGGTACAAGCCGTACACTTCTGCCTGCAGGTTAAGCAGCAACTCGGGGTAGCGCACGTGCTTGCGCAGCCCCGGCGGCATCGTGGCGGCGTCCTTGAACAGAGTTGGGAAAATACGGCGGTAGGCTGCGATGACGGGATCTTCCGAATCAAATACGTAAAATGTAGTGGTGCCATCGTAGGCATCGATCACCACCTTCACGCTGTTGCGCATGTAATTAATGAGGTCGCCGCCTAGATGGTAGTGGGTCGAGTACGGATAGCTGTCTGAAACTGTGAACCCATCCATGATCCACGACAGGCGGCCATCGTCGCCGAGCACGATGTACGGATCCGGATCGAAGGTGAGGAACGGCGCTAACGCGGATACGCGATCGCGCACGTTGCGTCGCATCAGCAGCCGGCTATCCTTGTTCACGTCATCGCTGAACGGCAGCTTGGCGAGGTCGTCGCGGTCGAGCGCGATAATAATTCGTTGCAGAAAACCGCCGAGGACGATGCCCCCATTGCCCTCGTAGGAATTCAGGTTGTTGGTCTGGCCTTGCGGATAATTGAATTCCTTCTGCCGCGTCTTCACGTAGACGTCGGTATTGGTCAACTCGCCGAAATAAACCTCGGGACGCGTCACGGTCAGGCCACGCACCGTGCTCTGGACCGGCATGTTGCTCAGAATCAGCGTGGGCAGCCCTTCTGGCGTGAACCCGTTGACTGGATTCATCGTGATGCCGTAGCCGTGGGTGTAGGTCAGCTTCTCGTTGATCCAATTACGGCTGCTCTCCGGAAGCTTGTCGACATTCAACTCGCGGGTAGCCAGCATCACCTCGCGAGTCGCGCCGTCGATCACATAGCGATCAATGTCGATGTCGGGGAAGTCGTAGTAGGTGCGGATTTCCTGAATCTGTCGCAGCGTGTCCTGCAGGGCGCGCCAGTCCCACAGCCGAATATTCTGCAGCGTCGCCTGATTGTTCGCCGGGTCGGCTGCCTCAACCGTTGGCTCCGCCGGAAACTCGCGCTGCAAGACCTTATTCAATCCGTAGGCCTGCCGCGTCAGGTCGGTGTTGTAGACAATGTAAGGCTTTTCACGCACTAGTTCGTTCGGCTTGACGATAAAGCTGCTGACGTACCAGCCGACGATCTGAACGGCAAAATAACACAGCGCGGCCGGAGCCATTGCCAGGAGCAGCCAGCGGCCGCGTGGCACCGACACGACGTTGACGAGTGCGATCAGCGCGCCCAGAACGAGGGCCGTGCAGACCACGAGCATCCCGGTGAGCGTAACGTGCGCGTCCGTGTAGGTCACGCCCCCGAAGATCGTATGATCCTGAAATAATCGTTCAAACCGGCCAAGGTACACACGCATCGCGACGATCAGCAACAGGAACGCAACCGCAATGGAAAGCCCGCGCCAAGGTAGTGTTACCGAGCGGCTGAGACGCCCTGCCAGCACACGGCTTCCGCCTGTGATGAGGATGAAGAAAGCCGCGAGCACACACGTTATCACGGCCAGGGTGAGCAGCCAGCCGGTGATGAGCTGCCACGCGGGCAGGGCGAAGAGAAAGAAGTTCAGCGGCTTGCCAAAAATCGGGTCCACAACGCCACCGGCGGTGCGGGGCGCATACCAAAAAAGCGCAAGTGTCGGCCACTCCACCATCATGCTGGCGCCGGTTGCAGCGGCAATGGTGAGTGAAACACCGAGCGCGATGAGGCGCAGGACAGGTTCAACGGGCAGCGTCACCCGTTGTCCTCCGATGAGGATCGTTTGACCGTTGGGCAAATCTGGAAGATGCGCTCGCTTCAGCGCCAGGAACGATCCGTACAGAATGAGGAATGTAGTTGCCGCAAAAGTGGCGAACGTCCCCCACTGAAGATTCAGTGTTTTCCAGAACACGTCCGCATACCCTAATGATCCGAACCAGAGCACGTCCACGTAATACGACAATGCCGCTCGACTGGCGAAGAAGATGAAGGCAAGGACAACCAGAATAATAAGGACACGGCGTCGACGTCGCGGCGGACGCATCCGCGGCCAGTCAATGGACTCGGGCATTGCTCTACTCCGTTTTCATCAACTCGGTGAGTCCTCCGCATAATACTCCCTCGGCTTCCGCAAGTTTCCCTCGGGGCTCGTCCCCCGCTTGTCGAGAGAGCTGGTCTGACGTTGCTACGACCGGGCGTTGTTGAATAACAGGAACTACTTTTAAACTGATCCCACCCCGTCGCACGTTTCGAAGAGAAGCCGTCATGCGAATCGTTGCAATATCCGAGCAAGAATGGTGGTAGAGCGGTTGAGCACACAGAGCACTGCGAGGATCATGTGAGAGCGCTAGTACGCGTTACCGATGCCAGAGACAACAAGCACCAATTCCTTAACCCTGAGCACATCCGTGCGGTTCATGAAATTCCAGCTCATGAAATCGCAGGCGGATCGCAGATCACGTTCAGTGACGGAAGTACGCTAGTCGTCAGTGAAGATGTGAACGCCGTGGTGGCTGCGATTCAGGGTGCAATATCCTGACCTTCGATGAACAGTAACGATAACCTTGTAAATTACGAAACCAAGCCAATAAGTCTTTTGTTTTCAGTAGAACCCATTTTCTCGAGTTGGGTTCCACTGAATTTTATGTGATCGGGATGACGGCTTGGGTCTGGTTCGAGTGACACTTTCGGCGCCTTTCGCGTTCAACGTGGGAACAGCATAGTAGTAGTTTGTGCCTCCTGAACGGATCCATTGACGAAGGTCGTGCGATTCATCAAATCGTGAGGAAAAGGGAGGAACATCGCCACGTCGCCATACTCAACTGATGTGATCTGCGTCCTTGCGACGTTTGTTCGGCAAATGTTGAACTTTCGAATGGCGATCTGTCGGGCGATCCCGCCTGCGGTAACGCCGTCCGGGCACAGCTGACACACAAGTCGCATGCCCGGTCCAGGAGGTTCAGTCTTCCATGCCCGAACTAGAAACCAAGTCACTCCCCGAAAGTGCGTACGAACTGCTGAAACCTGGCGAGTCGTACCCGCCGATTGTGGCCGCAGAGGTAAAGTTGCCGGAACTTACGGGACGATCCGTTGGCTGGGGCATCTTTCTCTGCATTGTCTTTACCATCGCAGCCGCTTATTCGGGCCTCAAGGTTGGACAGGTGATGGAATCGGCCATTCCGATTTCGATCCTGGCCATTGGTCTGGCCCGCCTCTACCGCCGGCGATCCAGCCTGCTCGAGAATGTGATCATCACGGGTATCGGAGGGGTTGCGGGGCCGGTTGTTGCAGGAGCCGTCTTCACGATTCCGGCGCTGTACATCCTGAAGCTGGATCCTCACCCGGTGCAGACGATCTTCATCTGCCTTGCCGGCGGCTGTCTCGGTGTTCTTTTTCTGATTCCATTGCGACGCTACTTCGTGCGCGACATGCACGGCAAACTCCCGTACCCGGAAGCCACGGCCATCGCCGAAGTGCTGGTCACCGGCGAGAAGGGTGGATCGCAAGCCAAGCTGCTGCTGCAAGCGACTGCCATCGCTGGTGTCTACGATCTGTTCGTTACGACATTCCAGGTTTGGAAGGAATTCGTTGATCTGCGATTCTTGCCGGTGTTTCGCACGCTCTCGGAACGCGCCCGAATGGCGTTCAGCTTTGATGCCATCGGTTTCATCCTGGGTCTGGGCTATGTCATGGGTCTGCGTAGTTCCATGATTCTCTGCGCCGGCGGGATTCTCTCGAATTTCGTGCTGGTCCCGCTGATATGGTTCATAGGCAGTCATCTGGACAGCGCAGTCTATCCGGCTGCGGCTCCGATCTCGACCATGACAGCGGTCCAGATCTACAGGAGTTACGTGCGATTTATCGGGGTCGGAGCAATCGCGACCGCGGGTATATTCGGGATCGTCAGATCGTTGAGGATCGTGGCCAGTTCGTTCGGAATCGCGCTGCGTGTTTTCCGGAAGAACGAAGCTGCAGCGGCGGAGCGCACCGATCGTGACATCTCACTGATGGCCATCTTCCTTGGAGTGGTGATTGGAGCAATCGGCGTGGCGATGCTTTTGGGCACTCTGCCGGTGTCCTGGAGCGTGGTCGGAATTGGACTGATACTGACTTTGGTCTTTTCCTTCTTCTTTACATCGGTCGCGGCCAACGCCATCGCAACCACCGCCCGCAACCCTGTTTCCGGGATGACGATGCTGACCATCATCATTTCCTGTGCCGTCCTGCTCAGGTTTGGAGTGTCCAGCACCAGCGGCATGTTTTTTGTGATGGTGATTGCTGCAATGGTATGCACTGCATTATCGGTATCCGGCCAGGCAATTACCGACCTCAAGACCGGATACTGGCTCGGCTCCACGCCTTCTGCGCAGGAGAAAGTAAAGTTCTTGGGCGTCATTGCGGCGGCGGTCGCCGTGGGATTCACGATCGTGATGCTGGCGCGTACCTTCCAGTTCGGCGAAGCCTTGCCTGGCGACCTGCGACCTGTACTGGCTTCACCGCAGGCATCGATCATGAAAGCCCTGGTGGAAGGGTTCATGAGCCGCCAGCCCATAGCGTATCTACTATTCGGAGCTGGTGCCATGATTGCGTTGATCATGGAGATGCTGGGGCAACCTTCGCTCATCTTCGCCCTCGGAATGTATCTGCCGCTCGAATTGAATACTCCTGCATTGGTGGGAGGATTCTTGTCGCACTGGCTGAACAAACGATCCGAGAGAGTCGGCGGCGAACGGGGAAAAACTATTCGGGAACGTGGTGTAATCATCGCGTCCGGGCTCATGGCGGGTGGTGCTCTGGGCGGTGTCCTGGGAGCGGCTCTGCGTCTGATACCGAGGTATCGCGAAGACCTGATCAAGACACCGTTCTACTCAAATGAGGCGGCGTCGCAAACTGTTTCTGCGCTTTTGTTTGTCGGCCTCTGCCTCTACGTTTGGTTTGGCTCCGTAAGGGAACAGCCATTGCAAAGGGATGAATAAATAAAGGAGAAGACATGGACCGGATAGGGCGATTCATCGCGGAGGCAGTGCTCGGCATCGACACTCTTTGGGGTGGTGATGTCATGTGTCCCTCGGGTACGGGGCGGTTCATTGCGGACTCATGGTTTTCCGATGAGCCTCTTCCACTCGCTTACACTGATCCGGCGGCAGCGATTTTGCGGGAAACCGGCGGTGTCTCAGGCAAGAACGTCAACCATCAAGCTGTAGAGGACTATCTGCGCCGGGTTGACCTTCCCGGGGCCATTACGGGTATTCACGATGAGGCTCGCAAGATAGCCGGAGTACGTGGCCCCTACCTCCTCGGCTTGTCGCTGAGCCTGGAAACGATGTGGGATCTTGCGATGGAGGTGTTAGGGAAAGGCGATCCTGTGCCGTATGCGCGCTGCGTGGAAGCCGCGACCGGCAGGGCTCCGGAACCCTCCGAGCCGAAAGCGAAGCGCCAGCGTGTTGCTGAATTGCTCGGCCGTGCTGGATATTCCATTTCGGGTGCCAAGGGGCTTGTCGGAGGTGTCGATGCATGGCGCCAGGACCGGCTGGTTCCAATGGCTTCGGTTCGTGCTCTGGGTGCGGCAGTCATTGCTCAATTTGATCGCCTCACGGAAGCAAATCTATTGCCCTGGCTTCCAGAAGAGCTGCGACGAGTGCCGCGCGCGAATATCGACTTCCTGCCGATTAAGGACGCCTGGTTCTCAGGCTCCATGAACTACATCGGGCGAGCGCGAAAGCCAGATGGCACCCCGCAATACGAAGCCACCTACGAGATCAACGCCTCGCTACGCATGTCCGTTCCCGAGTTCGAGCAATTGGTCAGTCACGAGGTGGTGCCGGGGCACGTGACTACGTTCGCCTACTTGCAGGATCTCTGGGTCCGCGGCAAGGCGGGTTTTGAAGCGACGGTGTTGACCATGAACACTCGCACGGCCACGCTATTCGAGGGCATTGCCAACAACGCGATTCTCATCGCGCACGGGGTCACGGAAGTCGAACAACTACCCGATGAGGATTTGCAGATCGGAGTTCTGCTCGCGCTATTGCAAGATGATGCCAAGAACCAGTCGTCCTACTTAACCTGGGGAGAGGGAATGCAGCGCGAGCAAGTGGCTACGATCCTTCGGCAGGATTTTCTGGTCACCGACGAGCGCGCGGATAAGCTTTCCGGCGCGTGGGGCAAGCACCCATTGCTCGGCCGAATGTATCTGCCGGCATACCGGGCAGGCACCGAGATCGTCGCTCAGCTACGGCGCCTTCATCCGCCCGATCAGATCATACCGGTCCTCTACGGCTGCTCTGGTCTGGTTGATAGTGTGACCATCGACGAGATGCTGAAGTGCAACCCGGTGCCATAGCCTGCAACTTGTCATCGAGTGGCGTCGAAGGTCAAACTGCCGATGAGCGTTTCATCGCCTACTCCGCGAATGGTCTCGCGTCCCTACGAGATAACTCGCTCTTTTCAGGAAATCGGGCACGCCGACTCTATGTGCCATCACCCTGCTCAGACTGCCAGTTGGTGAATACGCGACGGTTGGAGCGGTGTCGCGAAAGTGGGTGCTAGTGACCCCAATCACATTGTGGGAGACAGGGTCGGGCGTACAATTCCTAACAGCTGTAGGGTCAGAGGGTTGGCGTTTGTGACTAGTTGCAAATAGACACTTTGGAGCCGGTGCTTCATGTACGGTTGCTCCCTAGGTCCCCGAAAATTGCTCGCAGTTGCGGTCCTTCTCGGCACTTTCCTGGCAGTCGGCTGCAGCAAAGGTCCGGTTCAGCCTGCTGCTGGTTCCGGTGGGCGCCCTCCTGCTCCTGTGGTCGTTGCCACGGCTGAACAGAGGGACATCCCGATCCAAATCAGCGCCATCGGCAACGTCGAGGCCTACCAAACCGTCCAAATCCGCTCACAGGTGAATGGCCAGATTCAGGAGATTCTGTTTAAGGAAGGCGAGGATGTCCGCAAGGGACAGTTGCTCGTGCGCCTGGATAAGCGACCCTTCCAGGCTGACCTGGAGAAGGCGATCGGCCAGCAGAAGCACGACCAGGCCCAGGCCGAGAACTCCCGCCTGCAGGCTGACCGTTACAGCGCCCTGGAGAAACAAGGTGTCGTTTCCCACGAGCAGGCCGACCAGGTGCGGACGCAAGCCAAAGCCGACGCCTCTGCGGTTGAGGCGGATAAGGCCGCTGTCGATGCCGCCAGCGTTCAACTGCAGTACACGGACATCTTTGCTCCCATCGATGCCCGCACCGGCGTCTTGATGATGAACGTCGGCAACCTGATCAAGGCCAACGATACGCCATACTTGGTTCAGCTCAACCAGGTCAGCCCCATTTACTTGACCTTCTCAGTCCCGGAATCCGTTCTTGAACAGGTGCGGCGGTACTCTTCCACCCGCAAGCTGGCAGTATTTGCGTATCCAAAAGGGCAAACGACAAGTCCGCCGGAAGGCTACCTCTCATTCATCGACAACGGTGTGGACACCACCACTGGCACCGTGAAACTGAAGGCGACGTTCACCAACAAAGATCGGCGCTTGTGGCCTGGTGAGTTCGCGGATACGGTGCTGCAACTGTCGGTCGCGAAGAACGCCATCGTTGTTCAGACCCGCGCCGTCCAAACCGGCCAGCAGGGCGAGTACGTCTATGTGGTGACGCCAGAAAGCACCGCCGAATCGCGTCCCGTCAAGACGGCCGGCACCTACCAGGATTTGACCGTGGTCTCGGCCGGAGTGAAGGCGGGTGAGCGTGTGATCGTAGGTGGACACCTGCGCGTGGCGCCGAACTCCAAAGTCGTCGTGCAAGGTGCGGGGTCGGGAGCCCAGGCCAGCACCCCTGCGGGCGCGGCTTCCGGCGGAGGCGGTTCGTGACCGATCTCTTTATTGGGCGGCCGATCATGACCACCCTGGTCATGGCAGCTATCCTGATTTTCGGGATTTTCGCCTACCAACTGCTGCCCCGTCAGCGACCTGCCCAACGTCGATTTCCCCACGATTCTGGTCAGCGCCTCGTTGCCCGGAGCCAGTCCCGAGACCATGGCTTCCTCGGTGGCTACTCCCCTGGAAAAGCAATTCTCCACTATCGCCGGCATCGATTCGATGACATCTGCCAACTCACTCGGACAGACCAGCATCACCGTTCAATTCAATCTCAGCCGAAACCTTGACGGTGCCGCGCTCGACATTCAGGCCGCCATCACCGCGGCCGGCGGGCAGCTTCCTCCGCAGATGCCCACCCCGCCCACCTTCCAGAAAGTGAATCCCGCCGACTCGCCCATCCTTTATTTAGCGCTCAGTTCGCCAACCATGAGGCTCTCCGATGTCGATGAGGCAGCCGAAACCACGATTGCCCAAAACGTCTCGATGGTGAACGGCGTCGCCCAGGTGCAAGTCTACGGAGCGCAGAAGTATGCCATGCGCGCCCAGCTCGATCCCAGCGCTCTAGCTTCAAGACAGGTGGGAATCGACGACGTAGAAGCGGCGCTGCAATCTGGAAACACCAATCTTCCTACGGGTACGCTCTACGGACAGAACCGCACCTTCACCATCCTTTCCAATGGCCAGCGCATGAACGCGTTGCAGTTCGCTCCCATGATCGTGGCCTACCGGAATGGACGGCCAGTGCGGCTCAATGAGCTCGGACGCGTCATCGACAGCGTACAGAACGACAAGACCGCGAGCTGGTTCAACGGCGTGCGCGCGATTGTGCTTGCCATTCAAAAGCAACCCGGAACCAACACGGTCGCGGTGGTGGACAGCATCAAGAAACTGCTGCCACGGTTGGAAGCGCACATTCCTGCTGCGGTACGCATTGACACGCTCTATGACCGCTCGGTTTCCATTCGCGCCTCTGTAAACGACGTGAAATTCACCCTGGTGCTGACCATCGGCCTGGTCATCCTGGTGATCTTCATTTTTTTGCGCAACGTCTCGGCGACAATCATTCCCTCCCTCGCCCTGCCCATGTCGATCATCGGGACGTTCTCGGTGATGTATCTGCTGGGATACAGCATCGACAACCTTTCCCTGATGGCGCTGACTTTGTCGGTAGGATTCGTCGTCGATGATGCCATCGTCATGCTGGAGAACATCGTGCGTCACCTCGAGATGGGCAAAACCCGGCTGCAGGCCGCCCGGGAAGGCGCACGCGAGATTGGCTTCACCATCCTGTCGATGACTTTGTCGCTGGCGGCCGTGTTTATCCCGCTCTTGTTTATGGGCGGAATTATCGGGCGCCTGCTGCACGAATTCGCGGTGACCATCGGCGCCGCGATTCTGGTCTCCGGTTTCGTCTCGCTTACCCTCACACCAATGCTATGCAGCCGCTTCCTGCACCACCAGGAGAGCGCGGAGCATGGAAGGCTTTTCAATCTCAGCGAGCGTGCTTTTACCGCCTGGCTGCGCGGATATGACCTGAGCCTCCGCGCCGTATTGCGGCACAAATTTGTGACCCTGTTGATTTCCTTCGTGGTGATTGGTCTGACCTTTTACCTGTACACGATATCGAAGACCGGCTTTATCCCCGACGAGGACCAGAACCTGGCATTCGCCTTTACCGAGGCGCAGCAGGGAATTGCCTTTCAGGACATGATGCAGTTGCAGCAGAGAGTGGCGGATGTGGTGCGCCACGATCCCAACGTGGTCAATACGATGTCTGCCATTGGCAGCCCCATTAACCAGGGTCGGATCTTTTTCCGGTTGAAGGACAGAAAGGATCGCGTCAACCACATGAGCGCGACCGACGTCATCCAGTCGCTGCGGCCGAAGGTCTCCCAGATTCCGGGGCTGAACGTCTTTATGCAGATCCCGCCGACCATCCGCATCGGCGGCGCGCTTACCAAGTCGCAATATCAATACACTCTGCAGTCGCCCGATACCGCCGAACTCTACGAGTCGGCTCCGAAATTGGAGAACGCCCTGCGCGCCCTGCCCCAATTGCAGGACGTCACCAGTGACCTGCAGGTGAAGAATCCCCAGCTTACCGTGGAGGTCGATCACGACAAGGCTTACGCCCTGGGGCTGTCGCCCAACCAGGTTTCCGACGCGCTCTATTCCGCCTACGGAACCCGTCAGATCAGCACCATCTATTCCCCCAACAACGAGTACTATGTCATCGTCGAACTGCTGCCGGAATACCAGACCAATCCAGATAAGCTTTCTCTACTCTATGTTCGTTCTAACGCCGGGAAACTCATTCCGCTGAACACGGTCGCGAGTCTGGTGCCGTCGCTGGGGCCCCTGATGGTCAATCACCTTGGCCAGTTGCCCGCGGTCACACTCAGCTTCAATTTGAAACCCGGAACCGCCTTGGGAGATGCTACGCGGCTCGTCGAGCAGCAAGCGAATGCGATCCTGCCCGGCGATATTCAAGGCACCTTTCAAGGAACGGCGCAGGCCTTCCAGAACTCGTTCACCGGCATGGGCCTGCTTCTGGTGGCCGCCATTCTGGTCATCTACATCATTCTTGGAATCCTGTATGAGAGTTTCATCCACCCTCTGACGATTCTCTCCGGCTTACCTTCGGCCGGCGTCGGTGCATTGCTGACCCTGATCCTGTTCCACCAGGAACTGAATCTCTACTCCTTTGTCGGCGTCATCATGCTGATCGGCATCGTCAAGAAAAATGCCATCATGATGATCGACTTCGCTCTCGAAGCCGAGCGCACGGAAGGGAAGACGGCGGAAGAATCCATCTACCAGGGTGCTCTGGTTCGCTTCCGCCCCATCATGATGACGACCATGGCTGCACTGATGGGAACGCTGCCCATTGCCATCGGCGTCGGGGCGGGAGCCGACTCGCGCCGTGGACTGGGACTTGCCGTTGTAGGGGGCCTGCTGTTCTCCCAGGTCGTGACGCTCTACATCACTCCCGTCTATTACATCTATCTTGACAAGCTACAAAGGGGATTTCGCAGTCGGCGTCACCGCCCGCAGACAACTGAGAGTGGTCGCCCAGAGCAGGAGACTGCATTCGTTGGATGATCGTGGCCGTGAGGTTGCGCTTCCCGCACGGAGACCACACCGCGCCGACGCTCTGATTCCGCCTAGGGCGTCGGGATCACCGCTTGTGCCTGGTTTGAGTCGACGCTTTCGTTGCCACTCCCGTCTACTGCCGTGACCACGTAGTAGTAGGTTTGTCCCGCCTGTACCGAATTGTCTGTGTAGCTGGTGCTTGCATCGGGGCTGCCCGTCAGCACGGCGTATGGGCCGCCGGACTGAGTACCACGGTAAACGTTGTAGCCCACCACCGTAGAGGTACTCGCGGCCCAAGACAGGACGACGCTGTGTTGAGGGGCCGCGGTACCGTTGCCGGTAAGCGAGGCGCCAATCGGCGCATTCGTGGCGTTACTCGTGAAGGTGATCGTGCCGGACGCAGTGCCACTTGCTTGCGGCTTAAATGTCCAGGTGAAGGTTGCGCTTTGGCCAGCCGCCAGCGTGACCGGGAGAGACAATCCGCTGATCGAGAATTCCGGATTGGTGGACGATGCCGACGACACGGTAACTCCAGCCCCGCCCGCAGTCAGTGTGCCTGCCAGATTTTGAGTGACTCCGACAGTCACGTTTCCGAAGTTTACGGTAGCCGGTGCCACGGTCAACTGGCCGGGTGACGCACCAGCTCCCGTCAACGCGACGCTCAGGTTCGGCACCGAACCGTCGGCGGTCAGCGCCAGGCTGCCACTTGAGGTCCCACTAGCCGATGGCGTGAAGGTCACATTGAACGTGAGGCTCTGGCCAGCATTGAGTGCAGTCGGGACGCTCAAGCCGTTTGTGGCGAATCCTGTTCCGGTCGCCGTCGCAGCGGAAATGTGGAGAGGGGATCCGCCGGAATTGCTTAAGGTTGCCGAATGCGATTGCGTGCTGCCGACCTGCACGCTGCCGAACCCGATGCTGGTCGGATTCACTGCCAGAGCTCCAGCAGTCAAGCCCGTTCCGGAAAGGGGAATGTTCAGGTTTGGATTTGTCGCTGTGCTGGCGATGGCGATGCTCCCGGTAGCGGCACCAGCGGCAGTTGGAGCGAAGGTCGCGGTAAAGGTTGCGCTTTGTCCTGCAGCGATGGTGAGTTGCGGAGAGATTCCGGTGATGCTGAAGCCGGTCCCGCTCGCGGTCGCCTGTGAGATCTGGATGGCCGAAGCTGAGCTGTTGGTCAGGGTGATGGTTTGCGCCTGATTGCTTCCCACCTGGACGCTTCCAAAGCTGACGCTCGAGGGACTTGCACTCAATCCACCCGCAGCCTGTCCCGATGCGGACAGGGGCAGGTTCAGGGTCGCGATATCACTGGTGAACGCGATGTTTCCGCTCACGTTTCCGGCCGCTTGCGGCGCGAATGTCACCCTGAACCCGGAAGCCTGTCCCGGTGTCAGGGTCTGGGGGAGATTCAACCCGCTGACGCTGAAACTGGTTCCGGTGACCGTGGCCCGAGTAATGGTAACGGGCGAGCCGCCGGAATTGGTGATGGTGGCGGGTTGGTTCTGGGTGCTGCCGACCGAGACGTTGCCGAAGGCGACGCTTGCCGGGTTGGTCGTGAGCGCGCCGGGCATGATGCCGGTAGCGGTGACTGCCATGCTGAGATTTGGGTCCGCGGCTGTAGAAACGATGGAGATGCCCCCGGTTACCGCGCCGGCTAATGCGGGCGTGAAGGTCACACCGAAGGTCGAGCTTTGTCCGGCGGCCAGCGTGAGAGGCAAGCTGAGCCCACTAATGCTCAGACCCGCGCCGGTGGCGACTACTTGCGAGATGGTCGCACTCGTGCCACCCGAATTGGTGAGGTTCACGGTTTGGGTCTGAGTACTGCCTACAGTGACGCTCCCAAATGCCAAGCCGGCAGGTGTCGCGGCCAGCTGGCCTGCAGTTGATGCGTCACCGGACACTGACAGAGACGCGCTCGTGGAAGCCGTCTGCGACCCCGAGGACTCCGAAGCAGAGCCGACTGAAAGCGAAGCATTTCCACTGACGGTCACGTTGGCGCTCACCGTTCCTGGCGTTTTCGGAGCAAACGTCACTGTCAGCATTGCAGTCTGTCCAGGACTAAGGGTCGCCGGCAGGCTGAGT
>Ga0210384_10001778_pt1 | contig 27928 bp, 17 predicted proteins | sample IncBWH2MmetaG_FD_160574 | JGI IMG/M metagenome (GOLD analysis project Ga0210384, IMG submission 160574) | Forest soil microbial communities from Barre Woods Harvard Forest LTER site, Petersham, Massachusetts, United States - Inc-BW-H-2-M | ecosystem: Environmental > Terrestrial > Soil >...
CAAAACATTTTTTCCCGAGGAGCGCGTTGCCGCCGTAACCCGAACCCACGCTCCAAATTAGTCTTTCCTGGGGAAAATGCACGATATAGCGCCGCAGCGGATCGAGATCGCCTATCGAGTGCAACCCCGGGACGAAATCGGAAGAAGAACCCAGCCGGTCCTTCGCGATCTTGCCCATCCGCGACATGATGCGCATGCTGGCCACAACGTAGGGGCTGTCTGTGATCTCGACGCCTACCTGGCTAATGGGCGAGCTCGCAGGGCCCATAATGTACGGCACGACGTACATGGTGCGGCCGCGCATGGCACCGTCCAGCAGCGCACCGACTTTGCTCTTCGCGCCTTCCGGATCCATCCAATTGTTGGTAGGGCCGGCATCTTCCTTATCAGGGGAGCAAATAAACGTGAGGTGTTCGGTGCGGGCGACATCATTCGGGCTGCTGCGGTGAAGATAGCAGTTCGGATAGGTTCTCTCGTTGAGGGTCAGCGAGTCGCCATTGTGAAGCATCTCGGCAATGATCCGTTGGTTTTCCGCTGCCGAACCGTCGCAGAAAACGATGCGATCGGGTTTGGTTAATCGAGCCGATTCCTCTACCCAGTTTTCCAGTGGCGTTGCCACGATGTTCTCCCTGCGAGTGCACCCGGCGTGGCCGGGAACGCAAATATGTTGAACCGCGTTCAGGCCGCTCACGCTTCCGGCGCGGCCTAGCCAGCCGGACGTAGTGAGGCAGGGACGACGGACCGGGCTGGCACGGCGGTGTGAATTTTCCAGCCCACAGTTTATGTTAGCAGTGGCTGCCTTCGCAAGTTTCCGCTAGGCGTACCCTATCAAGTTTCCATACTCACTGCTCAAGCACCGGTCAACCCCTCTTCGGCCCGGGAGGCGTATCACACAACACGAATTGCAGGGGGCCGGTGAGGAGTATCCGAACCAATTCGCTTTGCCGATTGACATTCGTTTTGCCAAAGATACTCTTGAGCTGCGAGCGCAGCGTACTTTGGCTCACGTTCAGCTTTTCCGACGCTTCCTTGATGCTGGCGCCTGAAGCCAAAAGTTGCGCGAGGCGTGCCTCCGCGTGAGTAACGCCATAAAGTTGGACAAGCAACCGCGACGGCCCCAAGGCCTTCCTGTCGGTATCCGTAATAAAGATGGCGGCTACGGGGGAAGTCTTTCCAAACTGAATCGCGTGCAAGTGCAGCGGGGTGACGAGAAGATGGAGGAATCCCGTCAGGGACTCGCGCTCAATGGCCATGGTTCCGCCGGCTCGAAAGCCGCGTCCGCTGCCCGTTGAGACCGCTTCGGCAACCAGGCGGGCAAGTTTCTTGTCCTCCGCAGGAGACATGGCCCGGATGCCCTTTGACGTCAATTTCAGGGCTTTCTCTCGGCGGAATATCAGGTTTGCGGAATCATTCGCGAAGATGACCAAACCACGAGCGTCCAACAAGATCACGCCCGCCTGCAAGTGATTCAATAGCTCCGCGGCGGCGCTGCCCTTCCGTTCCAGACCCTGTATCCGCCTATGGAGTTCGAAGGCACGCTGTAAGTGCGGTTTGAGGACGCGGAGAAGCTCGCCGTCTCTCTCGTCAAACGGTTCCGCACTTCTTGGACGGAGCAAAGAAAGAACTGAGAAATTGGATGAAAGAGGCCCGCCATTACGGATTATCACGCCTGCCCCGTGATAGAGGTTTTGTGGCAAGAGCCAATCGTTACAGTACTCACTGCGGTCCAGAATCTCGCTTGGAACAAGGTCGGAGCCTAGATGCACTCTGCCCTGGCGAACTATCTCCGGCCTGGTCGTAAAGAACACGTTTCGATGAGCATAGTATTCCGCGTAGGAGGCAAGATAGGCGCTGTCAAAGTTCCACGTCTCTGAAATATCCGTGTCCCCAGAGCCCAGATCCTGGTGATGAATCGAGCTCGCGGTTCCCTTGAGGGTTTCACCCAGGCGTTCCAACAGAGCGACCCAACGTTGCGGATCGGCGGCCGCGCCGTAAATCAGATCAATAAGCTCAAGGATGGTTGCTTCGGAATACACCGGAATAATTCCCCCCCACCTGGGTCCCAGACGAGAATGAGCTTACAAATTTCTCGGGCCGACATGGCCTTAGAGCGCCCTGGCTTCTTAGACCGCCCCAAGCGCAAATAAATTCCCATACCCTATTTGGGGGATGACAGTTGTTCGGCTAGACGCCAAACTCATGCCGAGCCTAGGGGAATTGCGAACGTATCCCGGCTCGTTTCGATCTGTGCAGCCAGTGTCCCCTGCCTGCATACAAAACAAATCCTGGAGGCCTGTAACCCAAATGCGTCGCGTTTCCTTGTATGCAGTACTTGCTGTAATTTTGTGTTCTCTTGTCTCGCCCCGTCAGTCGCGCGCCGACGGCATCGACACCTTCACGCTTTCCGATGGCCTGGGTAATACCCTTATTTGGCAACTACCGGCCTCACCCACGACCGCAGGTGCCGTAATTCCCGGTTTCCAATTCAATCTGTTTGTGCCTGCAATTGTAGACGGAATGGCAGTCGATACCATCACCGTAGGGTTTGCAAACCAAAGCGTCGGAGGCGGGGTAATTGCCGACGAAGTCGGTGGAGTGATCATAGCAAGCGGTGATTTTGTGCTTGAGGGGGCGAGCGCTCCGCAGCTTTATTCCGGCCCGGAAACGGCTCCGACCTTCTTGACAGGCACGTTTTCATTACCTGTTCTAACCGGGTTTAATGGTCAGTTCGAAACACGCACACTTGGAACTGGAACTCTTACCATTACGCCCGATGTGACGCCGGCCCCGGAACCCTCCACCTTAATGCTTTTTGCCGCGGGCGCGCTCGTAATGGGCCCAATACTCCTGGGGAGACTCCGGTAACTCTTTCCAGACTTTCCATTTTGTAACACCACGATTCGCCGAACGCAAGTCTTGCCACATTGCCGGCCCGGCGGGGCAAGAACGGAAGAACTCGGCGAGAGGCAACCCGCCGGGCAATCGTTCTAGCTAGAAATCCAAAAATGGAAAAGGAGAATTACCTTGCGTAAGTTATCTCTGTGTGTGGTTCTGCCGCTGCTGTGCGGAACCATCAGTATCATCCCAGTTTCTTGCTTAGGTCAGGCGCAAGACTCGATCGCCGCCGGGAAAATCGAAACTCCGTCGGATTCTTCCGCGGCGGACGCCGGCCAGCCAGCATCGTCCCTTTCGCCGGATGCGGCTCACGCAGCACCGGCCAAGATCGGTACGGTCGCTCCCTCCTCGGAGCGCGGCAAAGTCGGCATGGTTTTCAAGATCTCGACACTCGGCCCCGGCGCTGAAGTAGCCGTATCGCTCGCGCATAAACTCAACCTCCGAAGTGGCGTCAACTTTTTCACGTACAGCCGGGGATTCGTTAACGACGGCATCAAATACAATGGTCAGCTGAATCTCCACAGCGGGGAACTCCATCTGGACTGGTATCCGTTCGCGCATGGATTTCATTTGAGCCCCGGCCTGCTCGTTTACAACGGCAATGGCGCCACGGCAAATGCTTCCGTTCCCGGCAACAACACGTTCAGGCTCGGAGGCACATCCTATCTGAGCGATCCCAATCAACCCATCACCGGAAAGGGGAAGCTCGATTTCAACAAAGTCGCGCCGACGCTCCTTTTTGGCTTTGGGAACCTGGTGCCGCGCACGCGGCATTTCAGCGTCAATTTTGATTTGGGAGTGGTTTTTCAGGGCTCCGCGAGCACCACACTGAATCTGGGGGGCAATGCCTGCAACCCGGACGGAACGAATTGCGTGAATGCAGCCACCGATCCAAAAGTGCAAGCCAGCGTGCAGTCGCAGCAGAGAAAGATCAACAATGACTTGTCACCATACAAATACTATCCCGTGATTTCTCTCGGGTTCGGCTACCGGTTCTGAAGTTCTGGGTGTCATTTGAGCGTCCCGTGGGAAGCTGGGGGCCTGCTGTCCCAGGCTGGCCCCTCCCCTGTGGACGAGATTCTGTCAATTGCGCGAGGACGTCTTTGTGCCGCTCTTCACCTCGACAAATGCAATTCCGTTTACCCCGCTGCACGCCAGCCACAGATTGCCGTCCGGAGTGTGCACCATGTTGCGCACGACTCCGCCTCCGGAGGGGATCAGCCAGGTTTGGAATTTTTCAGTCCGAGTATCAAACCGCACGACCGTGTTTGGTTTGGTGTTCGATTCGCTGTACCACAAGATATCTCCGACCGCTGTAATTCCGTACGGCTTCGACCTCGGCCCGCCCGGCGAAGCCCACTCCGTGACCTTGCCTGTTGCGGTGTCGAGGCGTCCCAGGAAGCCTCGCGAATAATCCGAATACCAGATCACGTCGTCGGGCGTAATGGCCACGCGGCGCGGGCGCGAATCCTCATGGGGCAAAACATATTCGTGAATCGACAGAGTATCCGGGTCGATGCTCGCCACCTTGTTGCTGCCGAACTCGACGAAAAAAGGCACTCCCTTCGAATTCACGACCATGCCGTAGGGATTCGACTTTGGAGTCGGCGAATCGACCAGTTTTACATCGCCCGTTTTCGGATTCAGCCTGCCGACCTTGTTTGCCCCTTGCACCGTGAAATAAATGTTTCCGTTCGGCGCGAAGAGCAGCGTGTGCGGATCGCTCGCTTTGGGATCGTGCATCGGATATTCCACGACATCCCCTGTCTTCGGGTCCAGCTTGCCGATGTAACCCTTAAAATTTGCAGTGAACCAGATATTCCCATCCTGGTCGGGCACCAACCCGTGCGGGCCCGAACCCGACGTCTTCAGGTGATATTCCTTGAACTGATTTGTCTTCGGATCGAAGCGGCCCAGGACGTTGGCCATTTGCCCGGTGTACCAGACCGAGCCATCCGGTGCGAATGCGGGGTCGTGCGGCCGCGACCCCGGCGTCGGCACCTGCCATTCTTTAATCGAAACTTCGACGCTACCCGGGATGACAACTGCGTCCGGCTCGGGTTTTTCCGGGAAATTCCTTGCGAGGTAATCACGCACCGTCGCGAATTGATCTTTTGGAACCGGAGCTCCGACATTGACCATCATATTCAAAACTGTTGTCCAGTCCTCGCGCGAGTGGCCCGCGTTCGTCACGATACTCAGGTTGTGGCATGAAGTGCACGCCCGTTGCACCGTTTCCTTGGCGTTACCGTCGGGCAATTGTCCCTGGCTCCAAGAGGGAAGCGCTTCGCAGAAAATTACCGCCGCCGCAATCGTCAGCCATCGTCTGGTCGCCATGGTTCTCTCTCCCATCGAGCGGTACTCTACTCCCGCCTATTCTGTGGCGCAATTCGAAGTTCCGGAAGGGTGAGCAGAATGAAATGATGTCTTATTCGACTCGCAGCAACTCGGGGAGACGCGAACCCGCCGGCCCGAGAAAAACCTCCTGGAAAGAAAAGACATTGGCGGGATTCTCGGGTCCCACGTAATAAGTGCGAGCGCCATTGCGGCGCGCGAGTTCCGCAAAACTGGCTGCGGGTTGCACCATGCCGGAAGTTCCCACCGTGAGAAACACGGAGCACTGTTGCAGGGAAGCGAGCACTTCGTCCATGTGGTAGGGGACTTCTCCAAACCAGCAGACATGCGGCCGAAGAATCGCACCGCAGATTTTGCAAACGGGAATTTGCGACTGCGCGGGATATTCCTTGCGATCCTCGAACGGCTCGGAAGGGCAGTGCGGATTCGAGCAACGCGACTCTGTGAGCTTGCCGTGCATGTGCAGAACACGCGTGGAGCCGGCCGCTTCGTGCAGGGAGTCAACGTTTTGGGTACAGATGAGCATCCGCGCGCCCAATTTCGTTTCGAGATGGGCGAGCGCGATATGGCCGGCGTTAGGCTTGCACTCGGCATGGCGTGCGCGGCGCATGGAGTAAAAGCGCCAGACGAGTTCAGGATCGCGGGCGAACGCTTCTGGCGTGGCGAGGTCCACAGCTCGGTTGCCTTCCCACAGGCCGCCTTTTCCACGGAATGTGGCGAGACCACTTTCCGCGCTGACGCCCGCGCCGGTGAGGACGAACAATCTATCCGTTGGCTGGAGCAGCAGAGACATAGCCGCTATCGTTTCCCCTAAATCTTAGCGGATCTAGTCTCCACTCGTGCTGGAAAGGGGCATCAGGATCTGCACCGCGATTCCGCGGCGCCCTTTGCCGAGATCGTCGATGCGCACCACCTTGGCGACAAAGTCTTGATTAATCGAGCCGGGCGCCTGGGAGAAGGGAAAGGTGACGAAGAGGCGCATTCCTTCCTCGTACAGGTCGTTCTGGGAAACGAAATAGGCGCTGTTGCGCGCGGCATTCAAGGTGGAGAGGATTTCATCGAATTCGTAGCGATGGGGCTCCGAAGGCCTCACGCGAACGGTCTGCGGAAGCTTGAGACGATTTTTGCTGCGACGGTCTGGACCTTGGGGACGCCCCATAGCAAGGGAAGAGGATAGCTTAGTTGCCAACACCTGGAACAACTATCTTCGCGGGTGTGTCGAATTTATTGTGGCAGCGTGAAGGCACGGCAGAAGGCAACTTAACAGGAAGCACAGGCAAGACAGTAGGGATTCCATCTCGGCGAGAAGCAAGAACAGCCCAGGTGAATGGAGGGCGTACGCCAAATTTCAGAGGCATGTCTCGAGATGTTTGAAACAGAGGTTTATTCATCGACGTCTGCGTGACCGCACAAGTAGACCTAACTTGTTACCAAACCAGGTTTTACGGGATAGGCCAAATTGGCTTAGCCAGAATCCGTACGTGGTTTAGGACGGAGAATGATTTCTTGACATAGCCGAGCATCTGACGTAAAAGGTCGGCAATAATCGAGGGAGTCCGTTTTGGATCCTACGGACTGTATTTTTCTGAAAAAGGATCTGCGAGTTGGTCTAGACCCGTGGCGGGGTGCGCGAGAGGAAATACGGCGGCAGACGAGATTTGCGCGAGGGGTGCCCGCGTGATGACTCATCTGTTGCGCGCCCCATTGGCCGAGTCATCTCCAAAATATAAGCGAGGTGGGGTATGAGACAGTCAAAACTTTCTCGATTAATGGCTGGGGTGTTTTTTCTATTTCTGATAGCAAGCTCAACGACCAACACAAATGCACAAACGGTTTCGACCGGTACAGTGCTTGGAACAGTAACTGACGCCACAGGGGGTGTCGTCGCAGATGCTACGGTGGTCTTGCACAATAAGGCCACGAACAGCCAGGCAAACCAGCAAACGAACTCGGCTGGACAGTACACATTTCCGAGTGTGACGCCGGGAGAGTATCGCATTATGGTAAAGAAGGAAGGCTTCCGCGCGGCAAACGTCGAATCACTCATCGTGGACGTAGCTAAGAGCTTTACCGTAGACATCAAGCTGGAAATCGGACAGGTCAGCGAGACGGTTACGGTGACTACAGAAGCGCGCGTGGAAATGCAGACAACGACTGCAGCGGTCGGGAATGTCGTCGGCGGCACGACGCTTGTTCGCCTGCCCACGCTGCAACGTGATGCCGCAGAGCTGCTGACGCTTCAGCCCGGTACAACTCCTTACGACACACCAGCGAACGGCAACTTTGGAAACAACGGCGGTACCGTTGCCGGGGCCCGCAGCGACCAGAACTCCATCTCTTTGGATGGAATCGACATTACCGACAATACCATAGGCGGCGGCGCCAACGCTGTGAATTTCATTCCCACGGGCGTAGAGAGCCTGGATGAGTTCAAGGTGGACGTCACGAACGAGAATGCCACATTTGGCCGGTCACTGGGCGGACAAGTCTCGTTGGTGAGCAAGGGCGGCAGCAATACATTCCACGGAGACGGCTATTGGTTCCATCAAAGTGACGGTTACAACGCCAATTCCTGGACGCTGAATGCGGCCGGTGTAAAGAAAACTCCTTTCAAGGATAACCGCGAAGGAGTCAGCATTGGTGGCCCGATCATCCGCAATAAGACCTTTTTCTTTGCCAACTACGAAAAGAGGAGATTCCCTGCCTCGCAAGAAGTTTCCCACCTCGTTCCGACCGACACTTTGCGTAACGGGATCCTTCAGTTTGTGGATAGGACCGGGACGCTGCGGCAATATAACCTGGCGACGGACTCGCATTGCGGTTCGGACAACAACGGCAATCCTCTAAATCTGCCGTGCGATCCGCGCGGGATCGGCATCAGTCCCACCGTCCAGGCTCTCTATAAACTGAATCCAACGGGGAATGACACAACTGTGGTTGGGTCGGACGTGAACAATATTACGGGGTTTCGAGCGTCTGCAGCCGCGCCACGGAAGAATGACTTCATAACTTTTCGTCTGGACCATAATTTTACCGAGCGTCTGCATTTCTTCGGAAAGTATTTGTATTCCCGCTCGTTATCGTTTCCTTCCAACCCGCAAATCGACACACTGGGCAACGCCGTGGTGGTTACCGGCCACAACAATCTGCGCGGGGATGGAGCTATCGGGGCGCTCGACTATCAAATCAGCAACAACATGAGCAATACGGTGCGTTTCGGCTGGATTCGCGCCCGCAACGCAATACCAGCAATTTCTCCGAGCGGTTCCGCGGCGCAGCTCGCGCTCGCCGGCACAGATACTGGTTCGGGATTTGTCGCGCTGGGCCCAGGCCTCTCACAGACGGGGTTAATCGATGTCCCCATCGACGTGGACACGCAGCGGGCGCGCGTCCAGGGTAATTTCCAAAGAACGAAACAGTTCGTTGACGACTTTACGGTAATCAAAGGAAAGCACACTATCACCACCGGCCTTGATCTTCGCTGGCTTCCCATACGCGCGGAACGCAACGATAAGGTTATCAGCTCTCTCGCGTCTCTTGTGGCGACGATGGACGCCGACGTTGGCGGCTCTTTTAGTCTCCCTACCGCCAATCGGCCGCCTTCCTGCAGCGCCGCCGTGACAACTTTTTGCCTGATGCCGACAGATGTGGTGAGGTGGGACCGGCTGTACGCAGCCACGTTGGGGATCGTGGATAACGTTTCGGTGCTGGCCGTTCGGGATGGACAACTTCAACCACAGCCGTTTGGCACGCCGCTCGTTGCGGAAACCACCGCGCGCGCCTATGACTTTTACGGACAGGACACCTGGCGCATCAAACCAACACTAACAATCACTTACGGGCTCGCCTATGGCTGGCAGACACCACCTCATGAGAAGAATGGCAAACAGACATTTGTCGTGGACCCGACGAATAACAATCAGATCCTGACCGCGGATGGTTACATTAACGCCAAGCTGCAAGCTGCCCAGAATGGAAGCGCTTTTAATCCAACCATTGGATATCTCCCAATCAGGAACTCGGGGCGAAGCGACGTCTATAACGTAGACTACGGGGATATCGCTCCCCGGGTTTCTGCCGCTTGGAGTCCCTCTTATTCCGCCGGATTCCTTGGACGCGCGTTCGGGGCAGGCAAAACTGTGGTCCGGGCAGGTTTCGGCATCTACTACGACCGCATCAACAATGTGGAGAGCGTTGAGATTCCCCAACTGGGCGTGGGCTTCGCTCAAACTCTTACGCTGAAAACGCCTCTGTGCAACGCGAATGGAACAGTCAGCGGTTGCGACCCAACGCAATTCAATCCGAAGACTGGGGCCTTTACTAATGCCGGGCTCGCTGGCTTCCGTGTCGGCGTGGACGGTACCATTCCCGTTCCCACGGTTCCGCCGGTCCAATCGCCGGTGGTGCCCGCGAACCCATTCGGTGAGATTCTTTCTTTCGCCGTTGATCCGAACTTCAAAGTAGGCAAGAGTTACAGCGTTGACTTTACCATTCAGCGCGAGCTTCCCGGGAACATGCTCTTGGAGGTCGGATATATCGGGCGGTTGGGGCGCGATCTTTCCAACAGTATCGACTTCGATTCTTCCCCCTATATGCTGAAGGACAAGACGTCAGGGCAGACTTTTGCCCAGGCGTTCGACGCGGTTGCGAATGCCCTTGCGGCTGGCCAGACGGTCACAACTCAACCTTGGTTCGAAAACCAGTTGCCAGGATTAGGAATCGGGTGCGGCACAGGCAAGACGCCAAACATTAGCTCGACCGCTTGTCTGCTCAGTCAGGACACAGGCGACTTTAAGAGCCGCTTTGTTTCCTCCCTTTTCCAGACCATAGGTTTCGACCGTGCGTCACTCGGTCTTTTGCCCTACAACAATCTTCAGGTTGTTTTGGCGCTCTTTATGCGAACGCACCATGATTTCTCCAACTACCATGCAGCGACGATTACGCTGCGCAAGCGCCCCACTCATGGTCTGCAGTTCGATATGAATTACACGTTCTCTAAATCGTTGGACCAAGTGGGTACGGTGCAGAACAACGCCGGTACCTACGCCACCAGCTTCAACCGTAGCCTGCAATACGGCCCATCGCTTTTCGACCGGACGCATGTCTTTAATGCGATCTTCAACTATGATTTGCCTGCCGGCAATGGGCACAAGTTTAATCTTCATTATAATGTGCTCAATAAGATTGTTGATGGTTGGTACGTGTCGGGCATCTTTCGAGCGAACAGTGGAGCTCCCGTACCGGTCGTTGGGGGTGACTTCGGCGGTGGTCCGTTCGCAAACCCCTTGAACCTGATACCCTTGATTGATCCAAGCAGTATCGGGGGCGGAACCCACCATGCCGTGACAGGTTCCGGTGGCTTCGGTACGGCCGGAAATATCAACATCTTTTCCGATCCGGCAAAGGCCGCCACAGAATTCCGAGCTCCGCTGCTCAGCAGCGACGGCCGAGATGGTACAGGGAATCCGTTGCGCGGGCTAGGACTCTGGAATCTTGATTCTCGCCTGGGGAAGACAACGTCCTTTCATGAGCGTTACAAGATCGAAGTCTCCGCAGACTTTTTCAACATTTTCAACCATGTCAACTTCTTCGATCCCACGGTTAACATCAACCAGCCAGCTAACTTTGGCGTGATCAATACCCAACTCATTCCTGCCAATCGAACATTTGGGAGCCGTTGGATTCAGCTGGGATTACGTGTGTCGTTCTAACTCAGCGGGATACATTTGCCAGGGGGGGATAAGTATTTCCCCTCTCGATTCTTCCTTTTAAGGGCGACAGGGGCACGACTTGCGGAAAGAACAGGGACTATTAGGGGTGTGAGGAGACGAAATCAAGTTCTTGGAGGAGAAACGATGCGGAATCGGTGTGTCATCCTGGCATTTAGCGTATTCCTGGTGTTGCCGCTGGCCGCGCAACAGAAAAGCGATGGAGACGATACAGCGGGGAAAAGCGCCGCTCCTTCGGCTATGGAAGCGAGCGTCGCTCCCGTGGGGAGGAGCGTGTTCGCCCTGCCGGCAGGGCCCCGACCGAAGCCCCTCCCAGTGGCTGACAAGACCAGCAAGGACAAGGAACCTCCGGGACGCCTAGTGCCGCGTTATGAAATCGCTGGCGGCTACAGTTTCGTCAGGTTTGTTCCCGGCGAACCGTTCGATGCGTTCAACAGCCATGGCGGCACCGGATCGTTCACCTATAACGCCGCGAGATGGTTTGGCCTTACGGCTGAGTTTGGTGGCTACAGATTTACCAACAGCAGTTCGGGTGCAAGCGGCGTGTTTACGACCTACCTGTTTGGGCCGCGCTTTAATCTGCGTAGGTTCGACTACTTCGTGCCTTTTGGCGAAGCGTTGATCGGTGGATCGAGCGCAGGAGTGGCCCTGGTGGGGAACCAAAAACAGAACTCCTTTGCCAGCGCGCTGGGCGGAGGCGTGGACGTAGTGATCACGAAGAACTTGGCGTGGAGATTCGTGCAGATCGATTATCTGGTGACAGATTTTGCGGGCACCGCACTAGGCGGGAATGCCCACCAGAACAGCGTGCGGCTGGGTACGGCGCTGGTGTACCGCTGGGGCTTCCCGAAAGCTGCGCCGCCGCCTCCGGTGAATCATCCACCTGTTGCCTCCTGCTCCGCGAATCCCGCTTCGGTGTTCCAAGGATCGAGCGATACCGTAACAGTGCATGTGAACGCGAGTTCGCCGGACAACAACCCGCTGACTTACGGCTACACGGCCACCGGCGGAACCGTGGAAGGGACGGGCCCGGACGCGCGGTGGAGTTCCGCTGGTGCTGCGGTCGGAACGTACACCGTGACAGCAAAGGTGGACGACGGCAAGGGCGGCACGGTTTCGTGCGCGGCGGATATCAAGGTGGAGGAGAGGCCGCATCACCCGCCGGTGATTTCCTGCGCGGCGAATCCCAGCTCGATCGTGCAGGGCCAGCAAGCGTCGATTGTTTCGACGGCCAGGAGCCCGGACAACCTACCGCTCACGTACAGCTACTCCGCCTCGGGCGGGCAGATCATTGGAAGCGGCGCACAAGTGCAGTTCGATTCGAAGGGCGCGCCGCCGGGCACCTACACCGTGAACTGTACGGCAACCGACGACCGCGGAGACAAAGCGGACGGATCGACAACGGTGGAGGTCAAGGAACCTCCGCAGGTCAAACAACTGGAAGTAAAACTGGCATTGCACAGCATTTACTTCCCGACGAATTTGCCCACGCGGGCGAAACCTGACGGCGGACTGTTGCCGAGCCAGGAAGAGACGTTAAGGACTCTGGCGAGCGACTTCAAACAATATCTGACCTACAGGCCGGGGGCGAAGTTGATTCTGGCAGGCCACGCGGACGTGCGCGGCACAAAGGAATACAACCAAGCCCTTTCGGAACGACGCGTTGCCCGGACGAAGAGTTACCTCGGCGAACAAGGCGTTCCGGCAGACAGCATCGAGACGCGAGCCCTCGGCATGGAAGAGAATATGACGTCGGAGCAGGTGAAGAAACTGATTCAGGATGATCCACAGCTGACTCCGGCGGAACGCCAGAAGCTTATCAAGAATCTGCTGACGGTCCGGCTGGCCAACAACCGCCGCGTAGATGTGACCCTAAGCACGACCGGGCAGCAGTCCGTTCGACAGTTCCCGTTCAACGCGAAAGATGCCTTGAGCTTGATGAGCCGCGGCACCGGAACAGCGAAGCCGGCGGCCAAGGCTGGAGCAAAGCCTGCACCCAAACCTGCACCGAAGAAGACGCCATAGCCGCCGGGTAGTTAGCCAGGCGGCGGAGGGCGGGCGAAATTGTAGAGAGAACTCGAACGGCTGGCGAAGACTTCCGCTAGACCATTCGGAACTTAGGGCTCCTCGAGGAAGACCTTGGGGAGCCCTTTCTATTTTCCAGTAGACCAAGAAGGCGGAGCTCTCGGGCACTTTTCCCTAAAGGGGAGAGACATGATTCCCAAAGCGGCAATTCATTCAATCTAAGAAAGTTGGCATCGGGGAAAGGGCCGAAGCGGGGCAGAGAGAGATTCCCATAGCGGGACTGGTGGGTTTATTATTACAATAGATACTATATTGATTTATGAATGGGTTAGAGAAATTCCGCAAATGGCACAAGGGTTGCAGCAAAAAGGGGAAAGGGCGTCGTTGAGAGGATTTCTACCATGAGTGAAGAGGCGGCAGTGCGGCAGTTGGCGGTTCCCATGAGCGTATTAGTAGTGGAGGACGAACAAACCTCCAGGGAGTTGTGCGCCGAAGTGGCAGAGTCCTGCGGCATGAAAGTGAGCGCGGCGACTACAGCGGAAGAAGCGCTGGAGGTGCTGGAGTCCCGTGCCGTGGACATCGTGCTGACAGACTTGAAGCTGCAACAATCGAACGGACTAGAACTGCTGAAGCGGGTGCACGACCTCTACCCGCAGGTGGCGGTGGTGGTCTTGACGCAATTTGGGACGATCGATTCCGCGGTAGCCGCGACACGCATGGGCGCAGTGGATTACGTCACCAAACCGTTTCATGTGGAGGACCTCAAGACGCGGCTGATGCGCGTGGCGCGGGATGTGGATCTGCATCAGGAGAACCAACTGTTGCGGGAACAGTTGCGGACGCGGCCGGGGTTCGGCGGGCTCATCGGCGTATCGCAGCGGATGCAACGCGTCTACAAAATGATCGAAAAGGTGAGCAAGCACGAATATCCCGTTTTGATTCTCGGGGAGAGCGGAACGGGAAAGGAACTGGTGGCGCGCAGCATTCATTTCTCCGGAGCGCGCAAGACCCGTCCGTTCGCTCCGGTAGATTGCTCGGCGCTGGCGCCTTCGCTGATCGAGTCAGAGCTGTTCGGGCATGTGAAAGGTGCGTTTACCGGGGCAGTGCAGGCCCGGCAGGGACTGCTGGAGGTGGCTCAGAGCGGCACGTTGTTCCTCGACGAAATCGGCGACATGCCGGTGGATTTGCAGGCCAAGCTGCTGCGCGCGCTGCAGGAACGCGAAGTAAAACCCGTAGGCTCGACGGAGCGGCGCCACATTGACGTGCGCATCATCGCGGCAACCAACCGTGATCTGGAAGCCGCCATCCGCAGCGGGAGTTTCCGCCAGGATCTGTATTTCCGTTTGAACGTGGTGCAGATCAAGCTTCCGGCGCTGCGGGAACGCAAGAGCGACATCCCGCTGCTGGTGACGTCGTTTCTGGAAAAATTCGCAAATCCCCGCGGCGAATCGCGCAACATTTCCGAGGAAGCCATGCGTCAACTGGTGGCTTATGACTGGCCGGGCAACGTGCGCGAGCTAGAGAATGCCATCGAGCGGGCCGTGGCGCTGGGCTCCGGGCCGATCGTACACGTAGGAGACTTGCCGACGAACCTCCAATATCCCAGTACTGAGCGGGCGCCGGAGAAAGACGAGTTGCTGCCGCTCGATGAGCTTGAGCGCCGGGCCATCTTACGCACGCTGCGCGAAACTTCGGGTGACAAGCTGGCCGCGGCGCGCATGCTGGGAATCGGGAAAACGACGTTGTACCGGAAATTGAAGCAGTATCATATGGAGCATGCGGAGCAGTGACCGGAAACAGTTGCCTGTTCCGCGGAATTGCCTGCATCGCAAGACTGGGACCGCAAATCATCGATTGACTTGTAATCTCTGCAAAACGGACCCTTTGCCTCGCCGTGCCTCTCCGTAATGCGCACGATTGGTTCAGATAACATGATTTTGAGGATGACTCGGCCTTCAGATGCGCGGCCAAGAACCTTCAATCCGGAAACGATTGACGTCTAGGGCCTCCACAGTTTTCCACTCTTTCTGGATTTCACTCTGGGAATCGGTGCAATTCGAGTCTCGTCTTGGGATGCTACAGGACCGCCGAGCCGGTTAACTCCTCCTAACTTGTTGATTTATAGGGTCAAACTTGACCGGTTCGTTGGAACTATTGATGCAGGAGCGTCCGCGGAAATAAGAGCTTGGGGGCGTTCATTGCACCAATCATTAGACTTCGGACGCCTCCGCAGGGCCGATTCCGTGGCGATGACGATAGGATTTGGGGGCAAGCAATGCATCTCTGGAGAAGCAGGAAAGCAGACGCCGAGTTTCACCGCAAGGGAGTGGCGCGAGCGGTAGTGGAGGGTGCTTCGCAAGAAGAGTTGGCGGGCGAGGCAATTCAGCTGTTGCGCGAACGGAGCGACGCGGATCGCATCGGGGTCTGGCTCGAGCCTCAAGCCCAAGATAAGGAAGAATACGAGCGCGCAGTAAGCTTTCGCGGCGTGATTTGGGAAAAGGGCGTGGAAGCTGCTCCACCCGAATGGAGCCGACTGTCGCCGGAGTTTCCGTTGCCGCAAGAGCTGTTGAGCGGCAAGACGGTGGACCAAGAGCTTGAGGTCTCCGGGAGGGAAGCGCTCCTGGGCCCGCTGATCGAGATGCAGCGCGCCCTGTGGGTGGCCATCGCAAGAGGCGGACGGGTGCGCGGAGTCCTCCTTGCGGCTACGCGGACCAAGCAAAGAGCGCTGCCTAAATGTTTATTCGAATCCGTGGCGGCGGAACTTCTGCTCGCCTTAGAGTTGGAGGAAGAAAAAAGTTCGGCGCGCGAGCGCCGAACCGATTTGCTCATGGTGCGGCGGATGCTGGCGGCGCTGCAAGGCGGAACGCCGGAAGATTCGATTCTCGCGGCCATCGTTGAGGATTGCGCAAGGACGCGTGTGTCCGATGCCGGGCCGGGAGCGACTTTTGCGGCGATCGGGATGAAGAGCGGAGGCGCCACGCAAGAAGCCTGCAGGATGACGTTTCCCTGGAAACAAGGCGACCGGGTCTGGACCGACTCGATCGAGAACGAACCACTCGCGGGGATTTGGAGGTCGGCGATCAAGAACCGGCGGGAGGTGGGAAGCGAGCTGCGATCTCCTGTGTCGAACGGAAAAGTAGAACGCGTCGTGGCGTTGCCGCTCGAAGCGGGAGGCGGAGTTTGCGGCGTGTTGGTTGCGGGACTCCCTAGCGGCAACGCTTCTCTGGCGACACTCGAACGGCTTGAGCTTCGGGCTTCGCTTGCGGCGGCGGCTCTTGTCCAAGAGGAACGAAACGCGGAAGACCGGCGAAGGTCGGTCTGGCAGCGCGAGCTTCTCGAAGCAAGCCGTACACCGGCGCTCTTGTTGACGGCTGAAGGCCGAATTGCGGCGCTGAGCCACGGGGCAAGAGATCTCCTGGGGGCGCCGCCCGAGAATGGCGCGCGGGAACATTCCAGGAAAAATCCGGAAACGCTACCGCTTGCGCAGGGCGGGGAAGACTTTGCAGCACTTTTCTCCCCGCACGAGCAGGAGGGCGCTGCTGCATGGGCACAAAGAATTTCGCGAGAGATTTCGGCCGGACAATTTCCGGGTGAGGAATCCTCCGAATTTGCGTTGCCGGGAGGGCAACGCGTCCGGGTAGGCATGATTCTTCCCGCCGCAGGGGAGCTAGCCGCGGTGACGCTTGATTCCGTCAAGAGCGAGAAAGAGTCCGGAGCGCAACGCACAGAGGCGGAGTTGCAGAATGTCCTGGAATGGCTTGAAGAAGGCGTGGTGCTCTTCGACGCCAACGATGGCATCCGCGCCCTGAACGGCCGCTTCGCGCAAATCGCCGGCTTAACTTCTACGGAAGCCGCGGAAATCAAGTCGCTCGAAGCATTGATCAACCGGCTAAAGGGTGGCGCGGCAGATCCCGATAGTTTTGCCGAGCGGTGGCGAGAATTAGCCCGTATGTCCGATGGAGGCACTCTCGATGAGCTGCGGCTGGCAAGGCCAATTCCCCGAGTGCTGGCCCGCGCGGCCAGGCCAGTGCTGGACCCCGCCGGCAGGCGGCTCGGCCGAGTCGAGGTCTACCGGGACGAGACCGCGTATCGCTTCTTCCAATCGAAACTCATGCAAACGGAAAAGCTGGTGGCGCTCGGACAGATGGTTACCGGCGTGGCGCATGAGTTGAGCAATCCTCTGACCAGCATCCTGGGTTATGCGCAACGCCTGTTGGTGCGCGACGAACTCGCGGATCGCCGCCAAGAGGTGCGCCAAATTTACGAAGAAGCAGAGCGCGCCAGCATCATCCTGCGGCAGCTCCTGCTGAACGCTCGGGAAACGCGGCCCGAGCGCAGCACCGTATCGATCAACCAGATAGCGCTCCGAGCGATGGAGCTGCAGCGGTTCGGGCTGGCCTCGGAGAAAATTTGCGTGGAGGTCGACTTGGACCCGCTTCTGCCCTTTGTTTATGGCGACTCGGGCCAATTGCAGCAAGTGCTGTTGAACCTGGTGGGAAACGCGCGGCAGTCCATCGCGGAATCGCAGAAGGGCGGAAGAATCCGCGTGCGCACTAAGCGGACCGACGAAGGCCGCGTGCTTCTGGAAGTCAGCGACGATGGGCCAGGCATTCCGGAGGCCATCCTGGAGCGGATTTTCGACCCCTTCTTCACCACCAAGCCGGAAGGCGTGGGCACCGGGCTGGGACTGGCAATCGTGCTCGGCATCGTGCAGGAACACGGCGGCCAGGTTCACGTGACGAGCCCGCCGCGCGGCGGAGCCATCTTCCGCATCGAGCTTCCAGCAGCCGCGGAGGTTCTTAGGGGAGTTTCTCCGCGGCCGGAAGTGACTCTGTCAAGCCTGCCGGGAAAAGCGCACGCGGAGCGCGGCCCCGAATCTCAGAATCCGCGGACGCCTTCCGGTGACGCTGTGGCCCGTGTACTGGTGGTCGAAGACGAGCCGATCGTGGCACGGTTGATCGCCGACGTGTTGGAAGACGAAGGCATGCGCGTGGATGTGCTGCTCGACGGCCGGGAGGCTCTGGAACGCGCGGCTCGCGAACGATATGATCTGGTTATCTGCGACATGAAAATGCCCGGCCTGAACGGGCAACATTTTTACAATACCCTGGAGCGAACCGGGAATCCGCTCCGCGAGCGATTTTTGTTCGTGACGGGAGACGTGGTGGCGGCGCACACGCAGCAATTTCTCGAACGCCACCACCTGCCGCATGTCGCGAAACCCTTCCGGATGGACGAGCTAACGGAAAAAGTACGGCAAGTTTTACTGAGCAAAGCGGCGCACGGGGTACTCGCTACGGTCCGGCCCGCGGCGGGCTCGAAGAAAAAAGCGGCGAAAAACGGATGAAGCTATGGCCATAACGGAACAGACGATTCTGCTGGTGAGCGATGACGCCTCACTGTGGGCGACCGCACGCCGGGAACTCGAAACACGGGAAGGACATCCGCGCATCGCGGCTGTGAGCAGCGTGGATGCGGCGCACCGCATCCTCGAAGGAACGGCGCCGGCCGTCATATTGTTGGAAGAATCGGCGGTGGAACCCGAACCGGAGGGGCCTCTGGGGAAGGCGCCGCGCCTGGATGCAGTGGTATCGTCGCTGGCCATTCATGCGCCTGTGGTGGTGATTGGGCCGGCAGAACGCGAAGAGGAATTGTCTGCGCTCGTTGCGGCAGGAGTCGCTGACTATGTGGTCCGCTCCACGGACAGTCTGGAAACGGCCCTCCAGAGAGTGGAGCGGCGTCTTCAGGGAGCGCGGGACTGGAACCACAGTGCGGCCCGCCGGATCAAACGTGCACCAGACGGAAATGACGGCGCCAGCGGCGAAGATTTCGGCGAGATATTGCGCCACGAGCTCAACAATCCGCTGACGGGCATCCTGGGCAACGCCGAATTGCTGCTCGTGGAAATGCGACGGAAAGATGACGGTTTAGTTCCGAAGGGCGGACAGCAGCGCGTGGAAACGATCGCGGCGCTGGCGGTGCGCATGCGCGAGACGGTGCGCCGCCTAAGCGAAAACTGGGAATCGCGGCAGGATGCGGTGCCGTCGGAGTGAAGAACTAAGGAAGGAAGGCCACAGAGACTCAGAGGCACCGAGACGGGAAGAAGCGGAAGAGGGAAAGATGAAACTTGGGAAAGTATGGAGGCGAGGAAGCGAACGCGGCCGCGGGGCGGCTTGTTTTTATAGAAAAAAATTCTGGGCTTACTGCCCTCTCGAAGCGTATTCGGCGAAAAAAGTAAGGACGCGACGACGAAATTCTTCGGGCTGATAGCCGAGGGCTGCAGTATGAAACGCGTGGGGAACAATCCAGAGCTGCTTTGGACCGCGGGCAGCAGCGTAGATGCGCTGTGTGTGGCGGCAGGGCAGCGCGACATCGTCGCCGTCGCAAATAAGCAAAACGGGAAAAGGACGTTCCGCGACAGACTTTTCCGGGGACACTTCGTCAGCAGAGAAGCCGGCGATCGATTCGCCGCGATAGAGCAAGGTCCAGGTTCCGGGAACGAAGAGCGTCTTGCCCAGCCAGGGGTAGCGTCGGAGTCCGGCATAGTCGTAGGAGGCTTCGCGCAGGCTGGCGAAGGACGCTTCCGCGACAACGGCTTCAATGCGCGGATCGACGGCAGCCGATTGCAGCGCAATGCCCGCGCCCATCGATTCACCAAGCGTGAAGAGATGCAATCGGGGGAGCGCATCGGCAGGGCTTCCGGGCTGAAAGGGCGTGCTCATTTGGACGGAGATGTACTTATCTCGCTCGGAAGCCACCAAGGCGTCGATGATCGCGCGCGTGTCGTTGCGCTCGAGCCATCCGTACGTGGCGATAGGACCCTCGCTCGCGCCATGGGCGCGCGCGTCCATCATCACGACGTTATACCCAGCGAGAAGAAGAATCCGAGCGTGCTCGAGGACGCCCATGCGATTGTCCGCGACGCCATGAAATACCAGAACCCAGTTGGCGCTTGGCTGTGCGGGGCGCACTTTCCATCCGCGAAGCAGAATGCCGTCGAGGGCGCGCACGTCGAATTCTTCTTTTTGGGCGTGGATTTGACCAAAAGTAGCATCCGCATCCGTGATGAGATCCGGCGTAAGCGGTCTGCGGATCGGATGAAGGAATGAGGGACCGGCAAGCCAGCCGCCGACGGCGGCGAGGAGAGGAGGGAAGAGGAGCAAGATTGCAAGTATGCGAATCAGGCGGCGCATAAGGACCTACTACAGAGTACGAGAAAGTCTGGGGCCAAGTTCAACAGATGACGTGGTGCGTGCGCACCCGGCAGACTCTGAGGCTGTGAACCGAGAATCCTAAATGCTCTGCTATTTTGCTGGGATAGAACTGGTCTATTTTTTCGATATTCAATTTGCGCAGATCACCGCTGGCACTAGGAATTTCACGAACAGCGGTTGAAACGAAGGCGAGCTCTCAGACTCTGAGAGTCATTCTCGCCTCGGCGACGGGCGTCACATAACCGCCTACATCGATACCCTCGACGCCGTTCTCGCCACGAATGTGCACATGCAAGATGCTGCGGCGGCCCATCTTGGTGCCCTGCTCGCTGACAAAACGCGTTCCGTGGTTTTCAGAAACGAGCCCGTGGCGCATCATGAAAGATGCCAGGGGCCCGGTGGAACTTCCTGTCGCGGGATCTTCCGGAACCCCATATTCGGGCGCGAACATGCGCGAGTAAGCCCCCTCAGGTGTCGGAGTGAAGACAAATACGCAGAGAGGCTCTTGACCCGCTGCTCTGAAGGCCGACATGCGGCTGAGGTCCAGCCATGCGCGATCGACGGCCTCCTTGTCCTTGGCCGCGATAAACACGGTGGGATTTCCCGCGCTCAGGAGTTGCGGAGCCACGTCCAGGAGGTCGTTCGGTTCGAGCCCCAGCGCGCGGGCGCACGCGCCCTGATCGTAAGTTCTTCTCTCCTGAATTGGTGGGGTGCTCAGCCAGATCAGCGGCCGTTCCCCTTTCTCGATGCGGATGGGAACCGCGCCGATTTTTTCCTCCAGGAAAAAGCGCTCGTGCTCTGCGGGTACGATTCCTTCTTCCAGCAGGACAAAGCTGGTGCCGATCGTAGGATGGCCCGCGAAATTCATCTCTTTTGCGGGCGTGAAGATGCGGACATTCGCCGCACAATCAGCCCGCATGGCTGGGAACACGAAGGTGGTTTCCGATAAGTTCAACTCTCTAGCGATTTTCGGCATGGTCAGGTCATCCAACCCGAGGGCCTGGGGAAACACCGCTAGTGAATTCCCCTCCAGGAGATTTTGCGTAAAGACATCCACGACTCGATAGCGATAGGAGCCAAGAATCTTCATTGGATTCCAATCACTCTATTTATTGTTCTCGTAGTGCGACGATGGGATCTACTTTCGTCGCTCGCCTTGCGGGGACGTAGCTGGCCAGGAAAGCCACCGACAAAAGGATCAGCGGAACGGTGCCGAAGACAGACAGATCTGCTGGACGAACGCCGTACAGTTGGGAGGCAATCAACGGCGCTGCGGCGGCGGCCAGGAGTAAGCCGAGGATAGTTCCTGCGACGGCAAGCAACAGCCCTTTTCCCAGGATTAGTTTCAAAATGTCCGCCGGCTGGGCGCCCAATGCGCGGCGAATCGCAATCTCGCGTGACCTCTGGCCGACAATGTAGACGAGCAGTCCATAGATTCCTATGGATGCCAGCAGGAGGGCGACCGCGGCAAACGCGCCAACGAGTACGGCGGAAAAGCGGCGCGGCGCCAGTGATGTGCCAATCACATCATTCATGGAGCGGACATTAAATACGGGCAGTTCGGGATCGACGGCCTGAATCTCGGCGCGAATCTGAGGCTCGAGGAACGAAGCGGGCAGAGCCGTCTTCGCAACGACGCTCATGACCCGGCCAGACTGTTGGTACACGGGACGAAAAATGTGGGGAACCCCTTTCGTGTCGAGTCCGTCCTGCTTCATATCGCCGACAACGCCGACCACGGTTATCCACGGGAGAGCGGCAGCTCTTCCCACTCGGAGGCGCCTGCCGATAGGATCCTGACCCGGCCAGTAGCGACGCGCGGTAGTCTCATCAATGAGGGCCACCTCCTGCTTGCCTCTTTCGTCGTTTTCAACAAAAAAACGGCCACTCATCAGAGGAGTCTGCATCAACGAAAAATAATCGGGACTCACCCGAATCACTTCGGCTGTCAATTCCGCGGATGAATCGTCAGTGCGGCCCTCAATCACGAGGGCGGCAGTCGTCTGGGGTCGCCCACCCGGCAAGTCGGAAGTGATAGCGGCCTGATCGATCCCGGGGATCGCGCTTACACGCCGCAGAACTTCGCGATTGAACGAGACGCGTTTCGCGAAATCCAAATAGACGTCTGCTTTAGGATCATTGGGCACAGGAAGCCAGATGCTGGCAGCGACGACTCTTGAAGGATTAAAGCCAGGATTTTCCTGAAGCAGTCCCCAGAAAGTGCGCAAAAGCAGTCCTGCCCCGACCATCAGGACCACGGCGAGCGCCAGCTCGGACACAATCAACAAACTGCGCAAACTGGTCGTCTTCGAGCTGTAACCAGAACCTTGAGCGCCCTCCCGGATGGCGGCGATGAAGCTGGCCGCGCTAGATTGAATTGCGGGAATTACACCAAAGAGCACTCCGGTGAGGATGGAAATCAAGAGCGCAAAAAAGATGACGGCTCCGTCGATCTTGATTTCCGCAATTCGGGGGATGGAGGCAGGGATAAATAGAACGATGAAACGCATCGCGGCCATTGCCGTGAGCACGCCCACGACGCCTGCGACAAGCGAAAGCAGCAGGGACTCCGTGAGCGACTGGCGAACGATCCGGGCGCGCCCCGCGCCGAGAGCCATGCGCACGGCTATCTCCCGCTGCCTTCCGGAGGCGCGGGCCAAGAGAAGGTTTGCGATATTTACGGAAGCAATGAGGACGATCAAGACGACGGCGGCCATCAGCATAATGAGTTGTGGACGGACAGTGCCCACAAGAGATTCCTGCAAAGGCTGGATTTCGATGGTCCATTTGGCTTCAGGAGGATAATCCGTAGCAAAGTCGGTTCGAAGCTCGCTGGCCATTGCAGCAAGTCTCGCTTGGGCTTGCTCAAGCGCTATGCCCGGCTTAAGGCGGCCTAACGCTCCAGGCAACAGCCGTGCGCCCCGCGTGGGAGCAGGGAAGGGGTCAGCGCTGAATCCCGTTGCTGCCCAGACCTCGACGTCCCTCGCCACAGTCCTTCCTGGATGACGAAAGGAAGGGGGAAGCACGCCCACTATCGTGTAAGGATCATTGTCGAGTTGCAGACGCCGCCCGAGAATATTCGGATCTCCGCCATAGGAGCGGCGCCACAAACCATCGCTAATGACCACAGTTTGCGAAAAACCAAGTGCGGAATCCTGACTGTCGAACAGTCGCCCAATTTGGGGCGTCGCACCCAGCATCGAAAAATAGTTGGAACTGACACCGAGCAATTCAAGTCGCTCCGGCTGCTTAGCGCCGGTAAGGTTCACGCTGGCGGATAAAGCAATGCTGACATCTTCGAACACGCCAGACCGTGATCTGAGGTCCTCGATTTCGGGAACGGAAAAAGGAACGTCGTTCAACCCAATTCCGGGATTGCTGAAAATGATTTTCACCAAACGATCGGGCTCGCGGAAGGGAAGAGAGCGCAACAAGACGGAGTTGACGACGCTAAAGATCGCCGTGTTGGCGCCGATGCCCAAGCCGAGGGTAAGTATGACGACCGCGGCAAAGCCGGGACTCTTGCGAAGAAGGCGGAGCGCGTAGCGAACATCTTGCAGAAAGGTCTCCATGATTCGCCTCTCTCAAATACCGACTACTTTCGTATAGACGCCCCACCCCCGCGAATGTTTTGCTGCCCGCGGGAAAATGATAGGGATGAAAGCCTCATGGAAACGTTTCTCGTCCTGATGCAGTTCTAACCATCCTCAAATGAGGGGTAGAGTCAGAGCATCGTCACCTCGGGCTTTACATCAGGTCGCGCCTGTGCCACTGTATTTTGGCAATTAGCTAATTGTCAAACACCATTTTGGCTGGGAAGAAGGCAAAGTTATGGAGCAAGTTTTTCGAGCACTGGCAAGCGACCGTAGACTGCAGATCTTGCACTGGCTCAAAGATCCGCGGCATCATTTCCCGCCGCAGATCGACGGCGACCTCGTCCGGGACGGAGTCTGCGGTTTGCTGATCGCGAGAAAACTAGGCGTCAGCCATCCGACCGCCAGCGAGCACCTAAAAATCCTGTCGCAGGCTGGTCTCTTGCACGGAAAGCGGATCAAACAGTGGACTTTTTACAAGCGGGATGAAAAGGAAATCAGGAAAATCAAGAAGAAGATGCTGTTGAAGATTTAGCGCCAATGGAAAGCAGAGACCGACGAAGGCATGCGCACACAGCTAGGAGCGGAAGAGTACAGACTCGCGTTGGAACATTTTGACGGCGAGAAAGATGGCAGCTGCGGCATACACGCAGGTCGATGCAAAGATGACCAGGATGGAGTGCCAGTGATAAGTGCCGGTGATGATTTCCTTGCAGACGAGGCTGGTGTTGAGGATGGGAATCAGAGCGAGCTTGGGAGACAGTTCGACGCCAGGCATGACCGAGGCAATGGCGGGGATGACGACGACGAAAGTCATAGGGGTGAGATAACTCTGGGCTTCTTTATAGGTTTTCGCGAAGAGGGCAACGGTCATCAGGACTGCGGAAAACAGCACGGAGAGAGGAAGCGCCATTAGAAAGACGGCCAGGATGGATATCCAGCCAAGATTCATCTGCAAGCCGTGGTCGCCAGATGAAGCAACGGCTTGAGAATGGCCAAGAAAGTAGAAGGAACTTCCCATGGAGATGACAGAGAGGATGGCCGTCGTCAGCGAGGCGGACAAAACTAACAGGAACTTTCCAAGGACGAGTTCAAGGCGGGAAACGGGGCTGGAAAGAATGGTCTCCATGGTGCCGCGTTCTTTTTCGCCAGCGGTTAAATCGATAGCGGGGTACATGGCGCCGGTCATGGAGAGAATGATGACCATGTAGCCGATGAAACTGCCAACGCCCGCGCCGCTCACCTTTTCGGGCGGAGCGGTATTTTCCTTTTTGATCTCGAAAGGAGAGAGGACGGAAGCGGAAAGGTCCTTGGCCTTGAGGCGGTCTGCGACAATTTTGTCCTTGTATTCGGTAAGCGACTTTTCGACGTGCTCGGCGCCGAATTCCGATTTGATTTCGCCTTCGTAATAGTAAATCTCCACCGTCTGTGAATTCTCATTTTGCAAAGAAGCCTGGAAGCCCTTGGGAATCCGCACTGCGGCGCGAATTTCTTTGTCGGTAATCTGATCTCTCCAGTTCTCCGCGTAAGGAACAAACTGTAGATCTTTAATGTCGTGAAGAGCCTTGAGCACCTCGGGGGAATCATCTCCTTCGATGATCATGACCTTGGGGATTTCTTTTTTAGCGTTGCCGAGCAAAATGCTGGAGACAGAGATCATGCCGGAAATGAGAATGGGAAACATCAGGAGAGGCACGAGAACCGTGGAAATTAACGTGCGGCGGTCGCGAAGCCACTCGGTAAGTTCCTTGCGATAGACGATGCCGACGGCGTTAAGGTTCATGATGCTCATACCTCCGAGTTGGCGAACCGGGGACCTACGACCTTGACGATGATTTCTTCGAGGTTGTGTTCCCGATAATTGTCACGAAGCTGTGTCAGGGTGCCTTCGGCGAGGAGCTTGCCGTCGTGGATGATACCGATGTTATCGCAGAGGCGTTCGACTTCACTCATGATATGGGTGGAAAAGATGACCGTTTTGCCTTGGGACCGGCAGTCGCTGATGAAACTGATGATAGTGCGAGCGGTCATTACATCGAGGCCCGTTGTGGGCTCGTCAAAAATCATGACCGGCGGATCGTGAACGAGCGTGCGGGCGATGGAGGTTTTCTGTTTCATGCCGGTGGAGAGTTTGTCGCAGCGGCGGTCGCGGAATTCATTCATGTCCAATCGAGTAAAGATATCGTCGATGCGTTTTTTTAACGTCGCCTCATCGAGGCCATTGAGCCTGCCGAAATACTCGACCATTTCCTGAGCAGTGAGGCGAGGATAGAGCGCCGTGGCGGTGGAGAGGAAGCCGACATTGGCACGAACTTTTTCCGGTTGCTCGACCACGTCGTAACCGCAGACCAGGGCGGTACCGTCGGTGGGCTCGAGAATCGTGGCCAGCATGCGGAGCGTGGTGGTTTTCCCGGCGCCATTGGCGCCCAGCAATCCATAGATCTTGCCGGGTTCGCAGCGGAAGCTGACGTTATCCACAGCGCGGATCTCGCCTCGCTTCTTATCATGGAAGCGTTTGCACAAGCTCCGAGCTTCAATCATTGAGGAACCCTCGTTGGAATGCGCTGGACAAAGAGCAACCGTACCACACGCTATTACGCCTAAAGTCCGGGGAATGTTACCTAAGATTCGAAAGGAAAGATAATCCCGGGAATCGCCGGACAATGCCACATACTGTCCCATGCTGCATCTATGCCGAAAGGCCAGGCATCTATTTGCCAGGGGGGACGCAGTGCCGTATTACGCCTCCGCGGCGGTTCAGTCGACCGCGTTAGAAAAGCTCCCACCTAGCATTTCGGACGACTGGGGGCAGCCTTAGTAGAGAAAGCCGCAGCGCTCTTGTTAGAATGAAATGCTTCATAGGCTCCCGACGGACAGCCAGCAAGCCTTGGAAAAGCAGTAAAAGTGGCGCGAGGCGCGCGAGCGTTTGGACACGCGGCTGCGCCTGACGCAAGAGATTGGCGAAGAACAGGGGAAAATGGATCGCAGATTGCGCAACCGCATAGTGATTTTCCTCCTGCTGGCAGGGGCGATGGCCTACGGCCTGGTGTGGTTAAGCGGACGGAAGCCGGCGGCCAAGATTTCCGCGGTGATGCCCCGGCGGCGGAATCTGGTTTCTTCCATCACGAGCAACGGAAAGGTCGAGCCCATTTCGCCTTACGTGATGAGGGCACAACTGGACACGTTTGTTGAAAAGGTCCATGTGCTCGAAGGGCAGGCAGTGAAGAGGGGGCAAGCGCTGCTGGATTTGAACGTAAAGGACGCCGCTGCTCAATTGGCGGATACGAGGGAAAAGCTCCTGCACGCGCAGGATGATTTGCGCGCGGCGAAAGCTGGAGGGCGAAGCGACGTAGCGGCACGGGCTGCAGGCGATTTGGCGAAGGCACAAGCGGAGCGCGACCGTCTACAACGCGCCAACGATGCACTCCAGCGCCTGGTGGCGCAGCAGGCGGCGACCAAGGAAGAGCTTGCGGCGAACGACCTGGCACTGGTGAAGGCGCAGGCCGAAGTGGCGCGGCTCGCGGCGGTCAAGCATGAGTTTGAACATGGCGTGAGTCTGGATGTAGACGGAATGGCTCTGCGCGTGGAGCAATTGCAGAACGAAATAGCCGCTCTCGAAAGCAAAGTCCGGGACGGCCGGATCACAGCACCGGCCGACGGGACGCTGTACTCCTTGGTGGTCAAAGCAGGGCAATACGTAAGAGTCGGCGAATTGCTGGCGGAAATGGCGGATCTACGCAAGGTGCGGGTGCGTGCATTTATCGATGAGCCGGAACTGGGACTGCTGGAGCCCAACCAGTCGGTGAAAATCACCTGGGACGCGCTGCCGAACCAGAGCTGGACGGGCAGGACGGAAGTGATTCCGAAACAAGTGGTAGCGCGGCAAACGCGCAGCGTAGGCGAATTGCTGTGTTCCGTAAACAACGACAAGCTCCAGCTTTTGCCTAACATTAACGTGAATGTGCGCATCAATTCAAAGGAAAGACTCAATGTGTTGTCCGTGCCACGCGGAGCTGTGGAGACCGAAGCCGGACGGCGCTATGTATTCGTGGTTAAGGATAATCAGCTGGGAGTTGGCGTAAGGAAATCAATCTTGGAAAAACGCGAAGTCCATGTA
>Ga0210384_10001779_pt1 | contig 27901 bp, 21 predicted proteins | sample IncBWH2MmetaG_FD_160574 | JGI IMG/M metagenome (GOLD analysis project Ga0210384, IMG submission 160574) | Forest soil microbial communities from Barre Woods Harvard Forest LTER site, Petersham, Massachusetts, United States - Inc-BW-H-2-M | ecosystem: Environmental > Terrestrial > Soil >...
CAGCACCAATTCGTCCTGCAGCACAAGATGCGCCAGCGCTGCTTGTCCGGGTGCAAGGTCGCGGGCGCTATAAAGCAAAATTTCCGCGATGGTCTCGGCGGTTGACGCATGAAAATGTACGCGCTCGCGATGCTTGAGCTTGCGTGCTCCTGCCAACAAGGTAAATTGCGCATCGATCCGGCGAGTCTGCCGAAACTCTCCAGGCTCCGCCAGCGTCATCCCGCGCCTCACTGCGGTGTGATCAATCCCCGCAAGGTTTACCGCCGTGCGTTGCCCCGCAAACGCTCGCGCGATAGCCTGTCCACCGCTCTGCACACCCCGAACGCGAAGCCGCTCACCGCCAGGCAACAGTTCCACTTCATCACCGGCTCCCACAGCACCGGAGATCAACGTCCCGGTCACCACCGTGCCAAAGCCCTTCATCGCGAACGCCCGATCGATCGGCAGACGAAACGCTCGTGTAGCATCCTTGCCGCTGATTTGCATCGCAGCATCGTGTAGAGCCTGTTTTAATTCCGGCATGCCAGCGCCGCTTTTTGCGCTGACCGGTACAATTGCTGAACCCTCCAGAAAGGATCCACGCACATATTCTTCGATCTCCAATTGCGCCAGGGTCAGGCCACCGTCATCGACCAAGTCGCTCTTGGTGAGGGCTACCACCCCGTGTCGCACTCCCAACAACTTGCAAATATCAAAATGTTCTCGCGTTTGCGGTTTGATAGATTCGTCGGCGGCAATCACCAGCAACATCAGATCGATCCCAGCGGCACCAGCCAGCATGTTGCTCACAAATCGTTCATGCCCGGGCACATCAATGAATCCGAACTTGATTCCGGCGTCTTCCAAAAAAGCGAAACCCAGGTCAATGGTGATGCCGCGGCGCTTTTCTTCCGCAAGCCTGTCGGGATCCGTCCCCGTGAGGGCTTCCACCAAAGAAGACTTACCATGGTCTATATGCCCCGCGGTGCCCACGATCACGCTTTTAAGATTTGCCGTCATAAAAAGAAAAGTTTCAATCTGGAATCTAAATTAGTGTCTAGGAAACTGCCGCTCCGGTGTTTCGCTTTCGTGCAGCACTCGTACCACTGCGTGCTAGAATCGGCCAATCCATCATGACTCGCCTTTGTTGCACGCGTTTCGAACGCGCGGCTCGCAAGCTCGGCTGGACGCGCATCGCCGGTCTCGATGAAGCTGGTCGCGGCGCGCTGTTCGGCCCGGTCGTCGCCGCCGCCGTGATTTTGAATCCCAAGAGGCGCATCGTCGGCCTGGACGATTCCAAGAGACTGGTGGCGGAGCGGCGTGGCGAGCTGGCGCCGCGCATTCGCGAACACGCATTGGCATGGTCGGTCGCGGAGATCGATGCGCAACGTATCGATGCCTGGAATATCTATCAAGCTAGTCGCCAGGCCATGACCGCGGCCCTCAATCAGCTTTCCATTCTTCCCGATTACCTGCTGCTGGACGCCATCAAACTCGATGTTCTTATCGAACAAAAATCCCTGATCCATGGAGACGCCCGCAGCGTCTCTATCGCCGCTGCTTCCATTCTTGCCAAAACCCATCGCGATGCCCGCATGCAGGAATGGGACGCAGTCTACCCCCAGTACGGCTTGGGCCGGCATAAGGGGTACGCCACCGCTGATCATCTGGAAGCCCTGCGGCAGCATGGGCCCAGCCCCCTGCATCGGCACTCCTTCGCCCCCGTGCGTGAATCCAACTGCTGGGCGGTCGGCGCTACCCAAATCTCCTTCTTGCAGGAGATAGAATCGCCGGAAGGAGCCGCGGAGCCTGGGATCGTTCCGTTGCAAAATGCATAATCTGAACGGAAAAGCTCTCTACCCGACGTCGCCAGCGGGTTCGCCGTGGCGTTTTCAGCTTTGCACGGTAATAACTGGCTGCTCACACGGGACTTCGCCTTCATTGACTTGTTTTTCTTCAGCCTGTTAGCGTAACAGGATAACGTTGCGGGTCACCACTGAACCCCAGCGCTCGAGGAGAACGTCTCGGACAGAGTTCACGACCCGTCCACTGTGGTGCCATTTGGCATCCCGGCGGTCGAACACGTTTATTGTCCCGATTAACGCATGGCTTATAACAAAAGCAAATTCGTCGAAGCCGCCCAGAAACTGTTAAATCAGGGCAAAGTTGCGCAGGCTATCGCCGAATACCAGCAAGTCCTTAAATTTGAGCCCCGCGATCAAGTCACCCTGATGACGGTTGGGGAGTTGTACATTCGGCAGGGCGAAACTTTCCAGGCCATCGATTATTTCGAGCGCCTCGCGCAGATTTTTGTCGGCGACGGCTTCCTCACCAAGGCCATTGCCGTTTACAAACGCATCGCTAAACTCGCCCCGGAAGAAATTCGTCCGCTCGAGAAACTTGCCGACCTTTACGTCCAGCAAGGGGTGATGAGTGAAGCGCGCCCGCTCTTTCTGCAGTTGGCGGAAATCCATCTGAAGCACAATCGCCAGCCGGAAGCAGTCAGCCTGCTAAAGAGGCTTCTTATTGCTGAACCCGACAATCTTCGCATCCAGGTGCGCCTTGCCGATCTTTATCAAGCCATGGGGCTAAGCAAGGAAGCGGTGGATTCCTACGTGTCCGCTGCGCAACGCGCCCTGGCGCGCGGGGATCAGCCGGAATGCGAAAAGTTGGCGGACAAAGCGCTGAAGATCGATCCGCAAAATCTGGCCGCAGTTATCGTCAAAGCCCGTTCGTACTCAGCGCGCGGCAATGTCACGCAGGCAGCTGAACTCCTCGAACATGTTCCCGATCTGGAAAAAGGCGGCGAACAGGCCGAGCTGCTCCTTGATCTGCATATCAAGAATGTGAATTGGGATAAGGCCACGGCCCTGGCACTGCGAATTTTCGAAGCCGACGAAAAAAACTTTGGTCTCACGCAAAAAGTTGCCGAGGCTTTACTGCAGTCGGGTCAAGGTGAACAAGCCATGGCCATCATTGAGCGCACACGTATCCCGATGCTGGATGCCGGCGAGCATGAAGCGGTTAGCAACCTTTTGAATGAACTGGTGGTGCGCTTGCCTGGCCGCGTTGAACCGCATGAATGGCTGGTGGACAGCTATGGCCGCACCAGCGATTCGTTTCGCCTGCCTGACGCTCTCGCGCAGCTTGGCGACGCTTTGGTTGCCAACGGACAGATGGACCGCGCCAAGGGGGTATTCCAACAGTTGGTCGAGCGCGAACCGGAAAGCGAATCTGCCAAGCGCAAGCTGAATGGGCTGCTACAAAAAATGGGGATGCCGGTTCCCGAGGCCACGGAGCCTTTCGCCGACAATCTGAAGGCCGAATTGCAGCCACCACCGGCACCCAAAATTCGCCCGGATCTCCCGGCTCCGGTCGTTGCACCCGAATCTGAGCCCGTGTCCCACGCGGTCACAGAGCGCGGAGAAGTAGCCAGTTCACTTGACGAAGACACGCAAAAATTTATTACCCAGTCCCTCACCGACGTCGACCTGTTTGCCAGCTACGGCCTCACCCAGAAAGCTATCGGATTGCTCGAAGCTATTCTGCGGCGCGCGCCGCGGCACACACCGACACTTGAAAAACTTCTGGATTTTGTTCTCACCGCGGCAGATGACCGGCGCACCACCGAACTTGCTGCTCGTCTGGAAAAACTTCATACCGAACGCGGGGATCAGCGCAGCGCCGAACGATTCGGTGAATTGCGCCGCCGCTTCCAGCGCTCTGCGGGTATCACGGATGATGAGCTGGCCGCTGCCTGCGATGCCGCTTTAACAGAGCGCTCCCAGATCCCGGCCGAATCCGCCGATGTCGACAGCGACGAATTTCCCACGTTCGAAATCGCGTCCGAGCCGGTGGCTGGGGAAAATGTCTCTGAGCCGGTTCTGGAACTCTCGTCTCCCGCTCCGGTGGAAGCAGCATCCCAACATTCCGGCTCGGATCCACTGGATGTGCATGAAGTTGATTTGTCCGAAGAATGGTTGTCAGTCCTGAAGGAGGTCGAACCCGGACACCCTGGCGCAGTAAATGCCGGAGCCCATGCGGTTACTCACGCAAACGACCCTACCGCGCATCAAACTGATGCTCATAAAACCGTGGCCGACGAAACGGCGGTACCGGTCGAGAGTTCTGCAGCGCCAGTTGAATTTGAGATCGCGGCCGAGCCAATCCCTGCTGAAGACGATGTGGATGCATCTTCGGCGCAAGGCGTTTTGGAATCGCCGTTCGTTCCTCCTCCGGACATGCCTGCGTATGCCGAATTCCAGGTCTCTGCGCCGGAAATCCCGACGGAAACAAGCGAACCGGCAACCACTGCTCTTCATGAAGCACAAATTTCTGCCGCGCCGGACACTCCCGTCGAAGAAATTCCATTGCCGGAGGAAATCAGCCTTCCCGAACCAGCGGCTGAGGAAGTCGCTCCTCCCGCAGAAGAGAAAGTTCCGAAATCGGCTGCTGTGGAACAGAGCCATGAGCCTGCGAAAACCAGCGAGCCGGAACCTGAGTCTGAGTTCGAACTACAACAGGATTACGACCTGATCCTCGAACCCGAAGAACTGGTGCCGGCTCATAGCCAAAAGCCTCCTGACATTCCCGTCGAGGTTCACGCGGCCGAGTCCGATGCAAATCCCGAGCACGAGCATGTCGGCCGAAATTCCGCTGGACCACCCGCAGGCAGCGATTTTGCTTCCGATCACTTCCTTGCCGACCTGGCCAGTGAGATCGAGGATCTGGGCATGGGTGGCCTGACGCCGTCCTACTCAAAGGCGGCAACAGAGGCGCCAATCAAGAACATCGACAAATCAAATCTCAGCGACTCCGGACCTTTGAAAGAAGTCTTTGACGAGTTCCGCGCCGAGCTCGGCGAGATGGGTTCTGACGACGAGGATTTGGAAACGCACTATAATCTTGGCACCGCGTTCCGCGAAATGGGTTTGCTCGAAGAAGCCATCAGCGAATTTCAAAAAGTGGCCAAGGCCAATGAGCGCGGCCGTCCTTTCCGGTACGCCATGCAGTGCTGTACGCTTCTCGGTCTCGCGTTTATGGAGAAGGGGCAGCCGGGCATCGCGGCCATCTGGTATGAGCGCGCACTTGAGACTCCCGGCGTCGAACCGGAAAGCATCCTCGCCTTGCGGTATGATTTGGGCATTGCCCAGGAATCGGCTGGCGAGCCCGAAGCAGCGCTAAAAAGTTTTTCCAAGGTCTATGCGATGAACATCGACTATCGCGACGTGGCCGAACGCATCGCCGCTCTTCAGAAACCTAGCCGCTGACGCCTGGATGTTCGATTAGGCGGAGACCCCTCAGTCATGAATCGTGTGTTACGCGCGTTGTTGATTATTTTATGTTTTGAGATGGGCGCTCTGCTGCTCTATCTTCCGTGGACGAACTTCTGGGAACAAAACTATTTTCTAAGCCACTTCCCTTCGCTTCTGCCGGTGCTCTTGCACCCGTCGGTCCGCGGCTTCGTTAGCGGCATCGGAGTGCTGGATATTTTTTTGGCCTTTGGTCTGATCCGTCCGCGATCCGAAACTCCCCGTGTCGCATCCCGGTAAATTTCTGCGCTCAGCGATCCTTTGCTATGTCACCGATCGAAAGGATCTCGCTTCTGAAGACAACCATCAGAACCGAGCGCTGCTCAAGCGCATCGCTATTGCTGCCGCAGCCGGCGTCGATTGGATCCAGGTACGGGAAAAGGATCTCTCGGCCAAAGAGCTTTGTTCCCTCACTGGTGATGCCGTTGCGCAAACGAAAAAGATAAATGAGCGCGGCGGGCGAGCTTCGCGAATTCTTGTGAATGAACGTCTCGACGTGGCCCGGTCCGAACACGCCGGTGGTGTTCATCTTGGCGAGCATTCTCTACCGGTCCACGATGTTTGCAAGTGGCTGGCTGCAAGTCCAAATCTCGGGGAACGTGACAAATTTCTGGTGGGAGTTTCTTGCCACTCGGTTCAGGCCGCTGCTAGCGCGGCGCGCGGTGGTGCAGATTACATTTTCTTCGGCCCAGTGTTTGCGACTCCGTCTAAAGCGCCATTCGGCGCTCCACAAGGACTTCAGCGACTCGCCGAAGCCTGTGGCTGCGTATCGATTCCGGTGCTGGCCATCGGCGGCATCACTGTCGATAACGCTTCCGATTGTGTCGCTGCGGGAGCGGGAGGCATCGCCGCCATCCGCCTCTTTCAAGACGCCGAAAATCTAGCGTCTGTCGTTACCGAATTGCGGGTCAAGCTCGCTCACTAAAGCCGAAGAATTCAGTTGAAATGTGTGTCAGGAATTGTTACGGCCTATTTAAGCGCTTAGCCAGCGCCCCACCGGTTTCCACGATTGTGTGTGATCGCAAATCACGCGCAACGCCGCTGTAAGCGGAATTGCCAGCAACAATCCCATCCCGCCCCAGATCCACCCCCAAAATAGCAGTGCGATGGTGATGGACAATGCATTTAATCGCACTTTCTTTCCCACCAGCGCCGGTGCCAGCAAGTTATTCGCGAGCATATGAATCGCCAGCAACACACCCGCGATCAGCGCGTAGGTTCCCGCGGAATGGAACTTTGCAAGCGCGATCAGGAATGGCGGAAACCACGACAGGACCGCCCCAAAATAGGGCACCATATTCAGCAGCCCCGAAACCATGCCCATCAAAATCGGGTAGTCCAATCCCATGGCCCAAAAAAAAACGCTGCTCGCAGCCATCACGATTAGCGTCATTAGCGACATACCCACCAGGTAGTCGCGCAATACGTCGCGCAAATCTTCCAGAGTCTCCTTTACCGACGTTCTCCGCGACACTGGAAATAATTGCAGCGTGCTGTGCCACACCTCTTGTTTTTCCGCCAGCATAAAAAATACCAGGAAGGGAACGAAGGTAACTTCCAGCACTAGCCCGGACAAGGATCCGATGATGTGCACCACTGCGGCGCGCAGGGCATTTTCAACGCCGGCAACTGTTTTCGACGGTCCTTTCTGCTCGGCAGACGGCTCACTTACCTGCCTTTCAATACCATTTAATTTTGTTTCTACGGAATTCACCGCTTTCTTGAGCGTCCCGCTATATTTTGGCCAATTCGCTGCAAAATCCGATGTCCGAGAATATAATCCGTATCCCACTGCTCCCAACACTCCAATCAAGAACAACACTGTAATCATCGATGCCAGCGTGCGCGGCATGCGCATTTTTTCTAAAAACTCGACAATTGGATCAAGAAAATAAGCCAATAGAATCGACAGCAACAAGGTGATAAGCACGCTTGCGGCAAAATAAAGAAAAGTCAGAATGAGCGCCACTGCCAGGAGCTTAAGACTGACATTTGAAATCGAAATGCGAGGACCAGGCCCATGGCTGGGGTGAGTTTCGGTGGCGGACAGGAGAGGCTCCATGCACGAAAAGGTAACATATACATGAATCCTAGCCGCAAATTGTGCACTAAGCAGTCGCTCAAATCACAATCCCTGATGGCTTGGGGGCGCTACTGGAACCGCTACTCAATGGAACAAAGCGCGGATACTTGTCCTGGCATCCCGATAGCGCCGTGCTAAACTTTTTTTACCGGATGCTGGTCCCCGCGGCATTCGCTTATTTTTTTAGGTCTTCGTATCGCGCGGATGAAGCGCTTCACCAATGCCTAAATCACTTTTTGGTACCGACGGTATTCGCGGCGTTCCCGGCACCCCCCCGCTCGACGATGCCACCTTATTTGCGACCGGGCACGCTCTCGGCGCCTATTTGCATCGCGAACACTCTGCCCCCCGCGTCCTTATCGGCATGGACACTCGCGAATCCGGCCCACACATTGCCGCCATCCTTGCTGCCGGCCTCTTGCAAGCTCACGCATCGGTGGCCTTCGCGGGAGTGATCACCACCCCCGGGGTCGCCTGCCTCGTACGCCAGAATGATTTTGAAGCTGGGGTGGTAATCTCCGCCTCCCACAATCCCTTCCATGACAATGGCGTAAAACTTTTTTCTCACGCCGGGATGAAATTCCCCGACGCGACGGAAGAAGTTTTGGAACTGGACATCATCAAGCATTGCGATAAGAATAAATCCGCACACGTCTCCGCTTCTGCCCTTGTCGCAGATCAATCGTTGGATGCGGAATATCTCGCCTATTTGCGAGGGCGCATCCTACTGGGCGCGAAGTTGAACGGACTTCGCATGGTGATGGATTGCGCCAACGGTGCAGCCTTTAAACTCGGCCCCGAACTATTTCGTTCCCTCGGCGTGGAGGTAATCACCATCGGGGACTCGCCGGATGGCCGGAACATCAACGCCGGCTGCGGTTCGTTGCATCTCGAAGGGCTCAGGAAACGCGTTCTCGCGGAAGGAGCCACGCTTGGAGTGGCTTTCGATGGCGACGCCGACCGGGCGCTGTTTGTTTCCGCCGAGGGACAAATTGTCAATGGCGATGGGGTGATGCTCGCCGTGGCGCGCTACCTGAAAGCTCAAAAAAAACTCAAAGGCAATAGGGTCGTCGGAACCTCGATGTCTAATTTGGGCTTGGAACGTGTGCTGCATGCTGAAGGCATCACTTTAGCGCGCACTGACGTCGGAGATCGCTACGTCCTTGAAGAAATGCTTCGCAGCGGGAGCGTGCTAGGCGGCGAACAGTCTGGCCACATCATCTTTCTGGACGACAGCCCGGCCGGGGATGGTCTGTTAACCGCCCTTAAAATAACTACATTGGTTTCCATGAATGGCGGTCTCGAGGACTTGACCATGGGATTGAAGGATTATCCGCAGATCATCGTTAACGTCAAGGTTCGCTCGAAACCTCCGCTCGACTCGCTGCCTGAAGTCTCGCGTGCTCTCTCCGAAGCCAACTCTGCACTGGGCCAAAATGGACGCATAGTTCTTCGATACTCCGGCACGGAGCCCCTTGCACGCGTAATGGTGGAAGCCGAACACGATTCAGATGTGCAACGCTTTAGCCAGTCGCTGGCAAATGCTGTTCGGGCATCTATCGGCGCTTGAGCCATTGTTGCTCTTAAATGCGAAGCGTTGCGTCTTGAAAAAAGCGCGCGATCAAAAAGCATAACGATATTGTAGTTTCGCGCTAGAAAATTCATCGCCAATCAAAGATTCACAGCTTCGATCCGCTCCCAAACAACATAGAAGCCTCCCTAAATTCTGTGAGATTTTGTAGGCTACCAGTGCTGTCCTACATCCTGAACAGCGCTTGGCATGAGCTAACTGTCTTGCTTTCATCAACTTTGAATTGTAATTTCTGGCGACTGCTTGCTGGCACAACACTTGCTCTTCTCTTGGCAACTTTAAAAAGATTGGCTTCCCGGGGTGGCCGGACCCGAACCTCGACTCGGTTTCCGGTTTTGGGGTGTCAATTCAAAAAGGGGGCTTGCACCAGCCCCCTTTTTCCATTTCTGGTCCGTTCTGCGATCCTCTGTTTGTGCTGGCGTGCGGACATCGCCCGTAGGCGGGGAAAGACGCGTCCAAAAAGGTGAGCGGCCGGTGGGGGTTCCGGCCGCTCGGGCGTGGGGATGGAGGGAAACGTAATCCGAAGTTGCTCTTAACTTCCCGTCGTCATGCTGCGCTCGCGAGCAGCACAACGGCACACAGGAGCAGCGTTAACTGCCACGGAAGCCGCGATCAACTCCTGATCACAAGTGCGATTGTGCTCCCCACCTGCGTCTAGGTCGATAGTTCCAACGTTCCATCACAGCCGGTACTTTCCACGTCATGCTTCCGTACCGTTCCACAAGTACCTTCGTACCGTCCACACACTCGAGAACGGCAATTTCCCCAGTGGTGGTTTGCCAGGTCCTACCCGAATTTCTTCCAAACCGCATCTCGCACAGATGCTTTCCAAACGGTTTGGCGGGACTCCGAAGGTCTGAATAGCTTCAACCACTCGCCACTTTCCACCGCGATACGTTATTCTTCCATCCCATGCATGACCTAAGTTACTTTCGTGAGCACCTCGATCTTTTCGCGGACATGGCTGCCAAACGCGGCGCCACTCTCGATCTCGACGCTTTCCGCGCTCTCGACAAAGAGCGTCGCGAGCTCATCACAAAAAACGAGCAACGCAAAGCGCAGCGCAACAAAGCCAGCGAAGAAATTGCTCGCCTGAAAAAAGAAAAACAGCCTGCCGGTACCATCATTTCAGAGATGAAACAGCTTTCTGAACTCATCAAACAATGCGATGAGCGCATTACCCAGCTTGATAACGCGCAACGCGAACTGCTGCTCACGATTCCCAATACCCCTCATTCCAGTGTGCCGGTGGGTTCCAGTGTCGCGGACAACGTGGAAGTCCGGCGCCGGGGTGCACCGCCAAAGTTTGGCTTCATGCCGCGCCCCCACTGGGAAGTCGGCGAACGCGCGGGAATTTTGGATCTGTCCGCCGCCGCCAAAATCACCGGCGCCCGTTTCGCCGTGTATAAAAGCTGGGGAGCACGCCTAGAGCGAGCACTCGCAAATTTCTTCCTCGATGTACACACTCGCGAACACGGTTACACGGAAATTCTGCCGCCCTTTTTAGTGAATAGCACCTCGCTCATGGGTTCCGGCCAATTACCAAAATTCGCTGCCGATCTATTCAAAGTAGAGGCCACTGACTTCTGGCTCACCCCCACCTCGGAAGTCGAGCTTCACAATCTTTATCGCGACGAAACGTTAACGGAAAGCCAGCTCCCTATCTTACTCGCCGCCTGGACCGCTTGCTTCCGCTCAGAAGCTGGCGCCGCCGGTAAGGATACGCGCGGCATTCTCCGCCAGCATCAGTTTCAAAAAGTCGAACTTTTCAAATTTACTCACCCAGAAAAAAGTTATGAGGAGCACGAGGCACTTGTTCGCAATGCCGAAACAATTCTTCAAAAACTTGGCCTTCACTATCGAACCGTGCTTCTCTGCACCGGAGACACGGGCTTTGCCTCCGCAAAAACCTATGACATAGAAGTGTGGCTACCCTCCGCAAACGAATTTCGCGAGATCTCCTCCTGTTCAAATTGCGAAGCATTTCAAGCGCGTCGCGCGGGCATCCGTTTTAAGCCCGCAAGCGGCGGCAAAAGCGATTTTGTGCATACTCTGAATGGCTCAGGACTCGCCGTAGGGCGCACTTGGATCGCCATAATCGAGAACTATCAACAGGAAGACGGCTCTATCGTAATCCCCGAAGCATTGCGACCATACATGGGCATTGATCGAATTCCGACCCCCCAGACGCCTAAGCGTTAGGGCATTGTTCCCGAGGCTGGGCTCCGTCCTAACTGCTAGAAAAACCTTAACTTAATATCCCTTTCGTGGCCATTTGACTGATCTGTGCCTCGCGGACCGCTCTCGCAACTTACTGAAATTGCACCTTTTCGTTTGACGCGCCCTTTTGACCTTGCTTACACTCGGTTCACCGCGTCCATTGGCGAGTTCCTGGCAATTGGCCGTCGTTGCCTTTCCGCCGACGCCGATTGGAATTCGCTCATCATCATTTGGCTAGTAAATACGTACCGACGCGAATCGCAGAGTAAGCTATGACCTTTCTCGCTCGATTGATCAGGTTTTTGTTTTGGGTGGTGATTGTCTCGTGGGGTATTCGCCTCGCTGGACGATTTATCTCCGCCTTGGTGCAGCCTGGCCGGGTTCGTGAACCGTTAAAGCCCGCTGGCGATTTGAATGCCGAGCCAGGCGCGCGCCTGCTGGTGCGCGACCCCGTCTGTGGTGTGCACCTCGCGGAGGTACTAGCAATTCCTCTGCGTACAAATGGTGAGCTGCTGCATTTCTGTTCGCTAGCCTGCCGCGATGCCTATCTAAACTCTTCGCAAAAGCTAGCGGCGAATGCATGACGGGGCTTGAACCAACAATAGTTGTTGTCTATCCAAAGTTTTGAACATTGCTCTAGACGAACCGACTTGAGGAAAGGACCCGAGCCGATGGCCACGGTCGCAAAGCCCACAGCCCCGACGAGACAGATTGGCACGCCACCCATGGTGCCGCGCATCGCTCCGCGCGAGGATTTAAACCCCTTCCGCATTTCACAGATTCAATTTGATATGGCTGCGGAATTCCTGAAGCTTGATCCCGGCCTGCGCCAGATTCTTCGCACGCCCAAGCGGGTCCTGGAAGTTTCCATTCCCACCAAAATGGACAATGGCCAGGTGAAGGTTTTGACCGGTTATCGTGTCCAACACAATGTGGCACGGGGACCGGCTAAAGGCGGCGTTCGTTTTCATCCCAACCTTACGCTCGACGAAATGAAAGCTCTGGCCGCCGGCATGACCTGGAAGACGGCCACCGTGAACGTGCCGTTTGGCGGCGCGCAGGGCGGCGTCATCTGTGATTCGAAACGCATGTCCAAAGGTGAGCTGGAGCGCGTGACGCGACGCTATGCCAGCGAGATTCTGCCACTCGTCGGACCATACATGGATATTCCCGCTCCCGACGTGTATACCGATGCGCAGACTATGGCCTGGATGATGGATACCTATGCAATGACCGTGGGACACGCGGCGCACGGGTCGGTTACCGGTAAACCATCGTCCATCGGCGGGTCGAATGGCCGTGAAGAAGCTATGGCTCGCGGGTTGGTCGCGGTCGTCGAAGAAGCATGTAAACTCAAAAAAATCGCACTGCGCGGAGCTACCATCGCGATTCAAGGCTTCGGCCATTCAGGAGCCACGGTCGCGCAGCTCTTTGCAGAGAAAAAAGCCAAAATCATCGCCCTTAGCGATACCCGCGGCGGCGTAACCAATTCGCGCGGCATCGACCCCATCAAAGCCATCCGCTATAAAGAACGCAGCGGCACGGTGGTCGGTATGCCCGGCGCTTCGCGCACTACCAACGACGAGGTGCTTACCATGAAATGCGACATTCTGGTGCCCGCCGCTCTCGAAAATGTCATCACCCTGAACAACGCCGAAGCGATCAAAGCGCGCATCGTTGCCGAAGCTGCCAACGGCCCGACCACGCCCCACGCCGATGAAATTCTCGCGCGGAAGGGAATCACCGTGCTCCCAGACATCCTCGCCAATGCCGGAGGTGTCACGGTGAGCTATTTTGAGTGGGTGCAAAACCAGCAAGGGCTGATCTGGGACGCCGAAGAAGTAAATGCCCGCCTACAAAAAACGATCGTGCGTGCTTTTCATGAAATGGTGGAAACCATGCGCAAACATCACGTCCCGCCGCGCGCCGGTGCCATGATTCTCGCCGTCGGACGTGTCGCCGAAGCCACTCTCGTTCGCGGTTTGTTCCCGTAATACTGAATCATTTCTGAGATCGGCCGCCGCACCACAACTATTAGAAGTCCTACGCTGCGTCTTTTAGCAAACTTTTTCTTGCGTCATACCTCTTGCGCGCGTACATTCGCAATTGCCGGTGCGTTTTTGGTTGGTTCGCCAAAAGCGCCCGGCAATTTTCGCTTGGTCTGAAATCCTGGCGAATGGTGGCGCCGCATTTTTGACCTGAAGCTCATCGCGCCCCCTGAGACTGAGAATTTGTGCGGCTTGCTGTACGAGTCGCTGAGGATTAAGTACCAAAAATGTCCAACCACATAAACGTGGCTCCAAATTTATTGCTTACCATTGCTGGATTCGATCCTTCTTGTGGCGCGGGCATCGCGGCCGACCTTAAAACTTTTGCCGCTCACGGTTGTTACGGAGTGGCGGCCATCACTTCGCTGACGGTACAGAGTACCGAGGGCGTGCAAGCGGTGCACAATACTCCCAGCGCTGAACTGCGCGAACAATTGGAAGTATTGGCCAACGACTGCGACATCGCCGCGGTAAAGATCGGCATGCTCGGCAATCGCGGAAACGCCATGGTCGTCGCTGAATTCCTGGACGCGCACAAATTCGCGCACGTGGTCCACGATCCGGTGATGAAATCCTCCAGCGGAGCGGAACTGCTCGATGCCGCTGGGCTCAAATATCTCGCTACAGAACTGCTGAAGCGCTCCTCGGTGATTACTCCCAACGTGCCAGAGGCGGAAATCTTAACCGGGCTGGAAATCAAGGACGTAGCCGGCATGGAAACCGCCGCTAGAAAGATTGTCGAGATCGGTGCGCACGCCGTGATTGTAAAAGGCGGTCACATGGAGCGCGCCATCGACGTACTTTTTGACGGCGAACAAATGACTCAACTGGGCGGTGACCGGGTAAAAGCGGACAACAATCACGGAACGGGTTGCACCTTCGCATCAGCGATTGCCGCGCAACTTGCCTCTGGCCGCGGACTGGCGGAAGCCGCTATGCTCGCCAAGGCTTACGTCACGAAAGCCATCGAAAAGGGCTACGCCATCGGCAAGGGCCGAATCCCATTGGATCATTTCTACCGGTTACGTGCCGAACCGCCGGCCCGCGGCATCCATGAAGTTCCCCAACACGGGATGCATCCCGCCGCGGAACCCACTGCCCACTAATTTAATTGGGAGAACACAGGCAAATATTTTTGCGGGTAGGCGTGATCGAACTTCTGGTCTAGAAGTTCGCGGCTATCGTTTCCAGACTACCCGACCTGCGACAATTGTGGCCATTGGTGCACCCTTGAAGCTGCGCCCATCAAATGGTGAATTACGTGATTTGCTGGATGACTCCTTGACGTTATAAGTCCAGCCGTGGTCCGTGGAAAAAAGAGTCAAGTCCGCCGCTTCGCCCCTGGCGATTTTTCGTTCAAGGCCAAACACTTTCGCCGGACCCGTAGTAAATAATTCCACCATGCGCATCAGCGTGATGTTCCCGCCGTGTACCAGTTCCAGCGCAAGCCCCAGCGCCGTTTCAAATCCCAAAATCCCAAAAGGCGCACGATCAAACTCCACATCCTTTAAAGCCGGCTCGTGAGGCGCATGATCCGTTGCTATCGCGTCGACGGTACCGTCCGCCAGTCCTTCCAGTAATGCGTCACGGTCTTCGCGCGCGGCCAGCGGGGGATTCATTTTGAATCGCGAATCGTATTGCACATCCTCATCGATCAACGTGAAGTGGTGCGGAGTTACCTCGCAGCCGACCTTCAACCCACGCTGTTTCGCCCAGCGTACCAGCTCCAGCGAACTCTGCGCCGAAAGATGCGCAATATGCAGCCGGGCTCCCGTTAATTCCGCTAGCTGAACGTCCCGCGCCACGCACACCGACTCAGCGGCGGCAGGCATTCCGCGTAACCCCAGACGTGTGGAGGTAACCCCTTCGCGCATCACCGCGCCATGCGCGAGCGAAACATCTTCGGCGTGTTCAATCACCGGCAGATTTAGCGATTGGCAATAGTCCATCACTTGCCGCGCCAGTTTTGCTGTCGCAATAGGCTTGCCATCATCGGATACCGCAACGATTCCAGCTTCTTTCATAGCTGCAATTTCCGCGATGTTCTCTCCTTTGCTTCCCACGGATGCCGCGCCGATCGGCCACACCCGCACGCTGCCAGTCGATTTCGCGCGATCCACAATAAATCGCGTGACCGAGGCGTTATCATTAATTGGTTTCGTGTTGGGCATGCAACATACTGCGGTAAATCCGCCCCGCGCCGCCGCTCGCGTCCCAGTCTCAATGCTTTCCGAAGACTCCTGGCCCGGTTCCCGCAAATGCACATGCATGTCGATGAAGCCCGGCGCGATGATTAATCCAGCCGCATCGAAAGGTTCCGCATCACGTGCGTTGGTAATCTTTCCGGGCGCGCCAATCTCCGCGATTTTCTCTCCATCGAGAAGAATGTCCTGCGCCGCATCCGTTTTCGTCGCCGGATCCAGCACTCGACCGTTTTTAATCAGCAGCATGCGTGGATTCCTTTTTTTCCGGCGAGGCAGTCGAACCACCCAACGCCCCATCCGCGACGGGGCTTTCTCCACCTTCGGTCGCACCGGACATCAGCAAAAACAGCAGTGCCATGCGCACCGCGATGCCGTTGGTTACCTGTTCGAGAACGCACGACTGCGGTCCATCCGCCACCTCCGGCGAAATTTCTACGCCGCGGTTCATGGGACCCGGATGCAGGATGAGCGCATTTGGATGGGCCAGCCGCAACCGCTCGACATTCAGTTGATAGAGCAAAATATATTCTTCCGCGGAAAGCGTAGGCTCGTACATTCGTTCGGTTTGCACTCGGAGCACTAGGATCACGTCCGCATCTTCAAGCCCTTCTTCGATTCGTGACACGCGACGAATCACGGCCCCAGGAGGACCGATTTTTTCAAGCTCCCGAGGGACCCACATCGCCGGACCGCAGAGCGTGAATTGACAACCGAATTTTCCCAACAAGTGAATATTCGAACGCGCCACGCGACTATGTTGAATATCGCCCAGAATGGTGACTTTTAAATTTTCGATCGAGCCGCGCCGGTCCCGAATGGTCAGCGCGTCCAGTAATCCTTGCGATGGATGTTCGTGCGTGCCGTCACCGGCATTGATCACCGGTATATCAAGAGTGCGCGCGACGAAATCTGCCGCGCCGGACGCCGCGTGCCGCATCACCAAGCAATCCGGTTTCATGGCATTCAGCGTATAGACGGTATCTAAAAGCGATTCGCCCTTTTTCAAGCTGGACGCTTCCGCTTGCAGGTTCATGGTGTCCGCGCCCAGCCGCGAAGCCGCGGTGCTAAAACTAATACGCGTACGTGTGGAATTTTCGAAGAACGCCAGGGTGACGGTTTTTCCGCGCAATGTGGCTAATTTTTTTAGGGGATGACGCTGAATTTCCTGAAACAGTTTGCTTTGGTCCAGGAGAAAAGTTAATTCGTCCGCGCTGAGCGGTTCAAGGGCCAGGAGATCGCGAAAGCGGTAGGTCACATCGTCACTTATGGAATTGCGGCCAATCTTCCTACGTCAAACAGCAGCGCAACACTGATCAATTCGCCATGAAAATATTCCTACGGCTCCAGGCGATCGACCAGCACTACACGCTCTTCACTGTCGATCTCTCGCAGCCGCACTTCCACGATTTCTGTGTCACTGGTTTGCACGCTGCGGCCCACATACTGCGCCTCGATCGGCATTTCACGGTGGCCGCGATCAATCAGCACACACAACGACACGCGCTTCGGCCGTCCCAGATCGAACAACCCATTCATCGCAGCGCGAATGGTCCGCCCGGTATACAAAACGTCGTCCACCAGCACCAAGTCCATGTTATCCACGCCAAAAGAAATATCAGAAGATTGCAGCACCGCGTGCGAAGCCACTTTGGATAGATCGTCACGGTACAAAGTAATGTCCAGGGTCCCCACCGGCACTTCCACGCCATCGATCCCGCGCATGGCTTTCGCGATTCGCTGCGCCAAAGGCACGCCGCGCCGCCGCACCCCAATCAACGCCAGATGTTTTGTGCCACCGGATTTTTCCACAATTTCGTGCGCCAGCCGCTGAATGGTGCGATCGATTTCAGACGGCGACATTAGCTGGGACTTTTCTACGATACGCATAAGTTCGCGTAATCCTATCATTGCTGCCGCACCTCGGCCAATCCAACCATGCCGTAACATTTGGATGATAGACTGCCGAAGTTCTTCCGGAGGAATTCAGCATGGCTGCTGGGGTCGGAAATCTTTCATATCGTGCAAGTAAGATTGGGGCGATGTTGCTGTTCCTGGTGCTGCCGGAGGGGCTGCCGATAGCGGTGCAAGGATCTCCAGCACAAACCGCCGCCCACAAAACCAGTACGAAAGACGCGGGCCGTGATTTCAGCAAGCCGAAACTTGTGGTTATTCTCGTAGTCGACCAGATGCGCGGCGATTACGTCGATAAATTTCAGCACCAGTGGATGGGCGGTTTGAAGCGCCTGGTCAACGAAGGCGCCTGGTTTCACGAATCTGCTTACCCTTACGGAGCTACGGAAACCTGCGTCGGCCACTCCACCATTTCCACCGGAGCATTTCCCGCAAGTCACGGCATGATCGCCAATGAATGGTGGGATCGCGAGCAGCGGAAGGAGGTTACCTGCACCGCTGATGCATCGGTAAGAAATATCGCCTACGAAGGTACGACCGCACCCGCAGCAAGCAATCCTGCGGGCAGCGCGCCCAACTCAACTCCAAACGTCGCGGGAGATAGCGCCGCCAAAATGATGATCCCTGCGTTTGCAGAAGAGTTGAAATTTCAATCCGGGTCGGGCACACGCGTCGTCAGCATGTCCCTCAAAGCGCGCGCGGCTATTACCCTGGCCGGTCATCAAGCCGATTCCGTGACGTGGTGGGACGGAGCAACCGGTTCCTGGCTAACATCGTCAGCGTTCCCGCAAGCGCCCTTCATCGCCGAATTTGTGAAATCGCATCCCGTAAAGGACGACTACGGTAAAACATGGGCGCCTCTTCTGCCTGAATCAGCGTACCTATACGATAAAACCGCGTTCAATGCCGCGCCCCCTGCCGGTTACGGCGCGGAATTTCCTCATCCTTTGCGCGGAACTCCGGAGAGTACGGGGCCGGACCATGCATTTTATTTGCAGTGGGCCACGAGTCCGTACGCCGAAACCTTTCTTGTGCACATGGCGGAAGACGCGGTTGATAAGCTGGAGCTTGGCAGGGGCCCCGGCGTTGATTTTCTTTCCGTGAGTTTTTCCTCCGTCGATTATGTCGGACATACATTCGGCCCGCGCAGCTGGGAGGTCCAGGACGAACTGGCTCGCCTAGATCGCGATTTGGCCGAATTCTTCGTCCATCTTGATAAAACCGTTGGAAGCGGCAAATATGTCGTGGCCTTCAGTTCTGATCACGGTGTCGCGCCGGTTCCAGAAGATTTGCGAAAGACCGGCATGGACGCAGGTCGCCTCAATCTCGCGGACGTAAAAAATCGCATCGAACAGGCGCTTGAACCATTTCATTACGCTAAGCCTGCGGTAGCTGCAGTTGACGGTGCCGATGTGTACTTCACTCCCGGCACCTACGCCAAGCTGAAAAGCGATCCTCACGCGTTAGAAGAAGTGATATCGGCTATTCAATCCACCCCCGGGATCGCACACATATATCAAGCTGAGGAATTGGACGACCGGCCAGCCACCCGCAATCCGATTCACGGCGCCGAAGCCGCCGGCTTTTTTAAGTCCCGCAGCGGTGATTTGCTTATCGTTCCCAAGCCGTATTGGATTTGGGATTATTCAACGCCGGGAAAACCAAGCCGCAACGGTGGAACTTCCCACGGCACCCCGTATTACTACGACCAACACGTTCCAGTGATTCTGATGGGCTCGGGAATTCGTGGTGGAAAATATTACGAATCGGCTACGCCCGCCGATATTGCGCCAACGCTTGCAACTCTTTGCGGCATCACCCTGTCTACGCATGAGGGCCGAACATTGTTTGAAGCTCTGGAAGGGGCTCAGTCCATGCAAGCGCCGTCATCGTCGCAGCCGCGATCAACAAGCGACGCACACACTTCTGATCGCTAAAATAGTTCTCGCGACCAGGTAGTTTTCCGCGCCGGAATTCGCGCCGCTGCGCTCACACTTCGTGTTATCCTCCAGCCGATGTGACCTCCGCTGGCCCTGTCGATCTCAGTGTTAACCTTGGCGCTTTGCGCCTCAGAAATCCAATTATTGCCGCGAGCGGCACGTTCGGTTACGGCCTCGAATTTGCAGACCTTGTCGATCTAGAGTCCATCGGCGGTTTTGTTACCAAAGGGTTATCTCTCAGCCCTATACGTGGTTCTCCCGCCCCTCGCCTCTTCCATACTCCGTCCGGTATGTTGAACGCCGTTGGCCTCCAGAATGTCGGTGTCAGGGCGTTCATGACGGAAAAACTTCCGGTACTAAGAAAATACGATACCCCCGTATTAGTTAATATCTTCGGGTCTGCACCTGAGGAGTACGCCGAGGTCATCCGCATACTGGAAGATGCCCCGGGCATAGCGGCGTATGAGCTCAATATTTCCTGCCCCAATGTGAAACAGGGTGGCATGCAATTCGGTAGCGAACCCGCCATGGTTTCTCAAGTGGTGGGCTTCGCCAGGCGTTCAGCGGCCAGCCGCCCACTCTGGGTGAAGCTGTCGCCTCTCGTTACGGACATTGGGGTTATTGCCCAGGCGGCGGCAGAAGCCGGCGCGGACGCACTGACCGTGGCTAACACCTACCCCGCCATGTCCATTGACGTCAAAGCCCATAGATCCAGGCTTGGATGCCCTACGGGAGGCCTTTCCGGGCCGGCCATCCGGCCGATAACCCTCCGGCTGGTCTGGGAAGCGCACAAGGCCGTGCGAATCCCAATAATAGGGCTAGGGGGCATCGAGACGGTCGACGACGTGCTTGAGTACTTGTCTGTGGGAGCCGCAGCGGTCCAAGTGGGCACAGCCAGTTTCGTGAGCCCTGGTGCGACAAGAGACTTAGCCGCCGAGTTGAAAAGGCGGATTTTAGAGTTTAACGTCAAGAATCTAAAAGACTTAACTGAAGTTTTGGTACCGAAGTTCGATTGACCGACCGACCAGGGGCTGGTACACTTTTCACTATGATGATGCGAAAAAGACACAATATGAGACGTTCCATTCACATCCTCTACGCCTTCTTCCTTTGGATCCCGGTTATGTTCTTAGCCGCCCAATCCATAGACGCGCCTTTGGTTGCCCGGTCGAACGAACCTGTTAAACCCATTAAGACTTGGGTAGGGAACGCTAGCTGGTACGGGAACAATTTTGATGGTAAGAAGACGGCCAATGGAGAAGAGTTCGACTCCGAGGCCCTGACCGCAGCCCACCCGAACCTTCCGTTTGGATCTATCGTGCGCGTAGTAAACACCCGGAACGGAAAGTTTGAAGTAGTTCGTATTAATGACCGTGGCCCGTATCAAGAGGGACGCGAAATTGATGTATCCTATCGCGTGGCTAGAAAAATCGGCCTGACCCATGCTGGAGTTATCAAGGTCAGACTCGAATTGATGCAGTTGCCCCAGCGCCCTTAAAGAGCCTGAGAAGGCCGGGGCCACAAACGTGACCTTGACCTTTGACGCTCATCCACGAAGCAACCTGATCGTAGCCCTCGATTTCGATTCCTTATCGACTGCCGTAAAGTTCGCAAAGAACATTGCGCCACTTGTGGGCATGTTTAAAATCGGCAGCCAGCTTTTCACGGCGGCCGGACCTGCTGCCGTTAAAGAGATCGCCGCGCTGGACGTCGGAATTTTCCTCGATCTGAAATTCCACGATATCCCCAACACCGTTGCAGGTGCGGTGCTGTCTGCCGCTTCCTTACCGGGAGTTGAGTTACTCAACATCCACGCGCTAGGTGGCAGCGCCATGCTTCACGCTGGCGTTCAAGCCATCAGCGCAGGCGTGGCCATGGGCGCCAATCGCGCCAGACTCCTGGCCGTCACGATTTTGACCAGCATGGACGACAAATCTTTGGTGGAAGTTGGCATTGCTGGCCCGGCGGCAGATCGGGTTACCAAACTTGCGGTCATCTCGCAAAAAGCAGGTGTAGATGGAGTCGTCGCTTCCGTGCAGGAAGCCTTGGCGATCCGCGAAGCGTGCGGGCGCGATTTTCTTATCGTGACCCCGGGCGTGCGCCCCAAAGACGAAACTTCTTCAGCGCAGCGCGATGATCAATCTCGTACCGCGACTCCCGCAGAAGCGATTCGTGCCGGCGCGGATTTTATCGTCGTGGGCCGCCCTATCCTCGCAGCCCGTGATCCTCGCGCAGCGATACAAACCATCGTCGAAGAAATCGCCGCCGCGAAGTAAGTCCTCAAACTGAAATTCGCCGGGCTCGCAATTTCGTCATGGCTTCCTTGACCACGATGCGAGCCGCCGATAAGCTTGTGTTTCTCCTTCCCGGTGAAGGGTTCGATGGACCAGATTCACGTTACATTACCCGACGGCAAAGTTCAGGAAGTGCCCAAAGGCACGACACCTCTGGAGATTGCCCGCAAAATATCTCCGCGCCTTGCTGATGCCGCACTCGTCGCGCGCATCTCCGCGGGTAATGGAGTGCCTGCAACCAACGCTGAAAATCAAAGCGAATTGATCGATCTGCGTCGTCCGCTTGACTACGATGTGAAGCTTCAAATCCTAACGGAAAAAGACGCTGACGCGCTGTACGTCTTCCGTCATTCCGCGGCTCATCTGCTCGCGGCCGCGGTCACCGAGCTTTTCCCCGACGTCAAACTCGGCATTGGTCCACCGATCGACACAGGCTTTTTCTATGAATTTCTCCGTGAACAACCGTTCACTCCGGAAGACCTGGTCAAGATTGAAGCCAAGATGCGCCAGCTTGCCGCGCAAGACTTGCCTAACGAACGCAAACTTCTTTCCAAGCCGGAAGCTATCGAGCTGTACAAAAAAACCAATCAGATCTTTAAGTGCGAGCTGGTCGAAGAAAAAGCCACTGAGCCCATGGTTTCCTTTTACACCACCGGGAAATTTATTGATTTTTGCCGTGGTCCGCACATTCCTTCCACCAAGCGCATCACCGCATTCAAATTGATGAGCGTGGCTGGTGCCTATTGGAAAGGGCAAGAAGCGAATCCGCAATTGCAACGCATTTATGCCGCGGCGTTTTATACTCAAAAAGAACTCGATGAATATTTGCGTCGCCTCGAAGAGGCCAAGCGGCGTGACCATCGCAAGCTTGGAGTGGAGCTCGATCTTTTCAGCATTCAGGAAGAAGCCGGCCCGGGACTTATCTTTTGGCATCCCAAGGGCGGGCTGATCCGCAAAATTATGGAAGACTGGCTGCGCGACGAACTGTTGCGCCGCGGTTACGATTTGGTGGTCACACCACATGTCATGAAGCTCGATTTGTGGAAGACCAGCGGGCACACCGGCTATTACCGTGACAACATGTTTGGCCCGGTGGAGGTCGAAAAAACCGACTATCAATTAAAGCCCATGAATTGCCCGGGCCACATTCTCATCTACAAAGCCAAGATGAAAAGTTATCGCGATCTGCCCGTTCGTCTGGCGGAGCTGGGCACCGTTTACCGCTACGAGCGCAGTGGCGTGCTGCACGGTTTGCTACGCGTCCGCGGCTTTACTCAGGACGACGCACACATTTTCTGCATGCCTTCGCAAATTGAAAGTGAAGTTGAAGCGTGCCTGGACTTCGCCTTCGCGGTAATGAAAACTTTCGGCTTCGACAAATTCGAGGTCGAGCTTAGTGACTGGGACGCCTCCCACCCCGAAAATTACGCTGGCAAGCCGGAAGACTGGCTGCGCGCCACTGCAGCCCTCGCCGACACCATGACGCGCATGAATATTCCTTTTAAGAAAATCGAAGGCGAAGCGGCGTTCTACGGCCCAAAGATCGACGTCAAGTTAATCGATGCGATTGGCCGCTCCTGGCAACTTACCACTGTGCAGTTCGATTTCAACTTGCCGGCTCGTTTCGGGTTGCAATACATCGGCGAGGATGGCGCCAAACACGAGCCGCTGATGGTTCACCGCGCTTTGCTCGGCTCCGTCGAGCGTTTCTTCGGCATCTTGATTGAGCACTATGCCGGCGCTTTCCCGCTGTGGCTCGCTCCCGTGCAAGTTGAGGTCTGTCCGGTTAGCGAAAAAGTTGCCGACTACGCCCGCCACGTGACCGACACGCTCAAGCGCCACGGCTTCCGGGTGCATCTCGATGATCGCAACGAAAAGCTCCCCGCGAAAATTCGCGATGCCCAGCTTCAGAAAATTCCTTACATGCTCGTACTCGGCCCCAAGGAATCGGATGCCGGCACAATCTCGGTCCGCCATCGCACAAAAGGCGACCTCGGCCCCAAGCCTTTGCCCGAAGTCATCGAGTCACTAACGAAGGAAGTCGATTCGAAAGGGGGTTCCTAACTCGGACCTCCATACCGCGGAATACTGTTTTGCTACGCACCAGAGCGAGGTCGAGCCTACTTCGGCTGCTCTTGGACTGACTGGGTCGAAACGTTAGGGGGCACATCGGGACTCGCCAGTTTGACGCAATTTCGCCCAGCAGCCTTAGCTTTATAGAGTGCTACATCCGCTTCTCGTAGAAGTTCTTCGACCGGCAGAAGTCTCCATTCCGTGCTGGCGAGGAGGCCTAAACTCATAGTGACGGAGATCTGACCACGTGCGGTTTGGATGGGCGCGCTCGCAATCGCCCGACGAATTTCCTCCGCTCGTTGGAGCGCTGAAGGGGAATTACAGTTGTTCAGCACCATCAGGAACTCTTCCCCGCCATAGCGGCCGACGAAATCGTACGAACGAACCGACGCGAGAAGCCGACGGGCAATCTCCCGTAGTACCTCGTCTCCAGTAGCATGTCCTAGAGAGTCATTAACATTTTTGAAGCGATCGACATCTCCCAGTAATATCGTGGTGCATCCGTCCTCACGATATGTGCGATAAAGCTCGCGGGACAATAAATCCATGATGACCCCACGGTTGAAAAGGCCGGTCAGTGGATCGTGGGTCGCTTTAAAGCGCATATCTTCCCGGGCTTCAACCAATCTGTCCTCTAACTGCAGGATGCGCAGCCCCGTTCGAAGTCGCGCCTTTAACTCGGCCGGGTCGAATGGCTTGATCAAGTAGTCGTCGGCGCCGGATTCCAGTCCCTCAATCACGTCCTGTTTCGATTCTTTTGAGGTCAGCAGGACCATGTGCACGTAAACCTGCTCACCTTTCTGGCGCACCTCGCGACAAACCGCTGGACCATCTAGTTCTGGCATGACCCAATCTAGCAGCGCAAGCCGTGGTCCGTCGAGCCGACACAAGTGTTCCGCTGCGAGCCGCCCGTTCTGAACGGCGGTCACTTCGTATCCATCGCGCTCCAGGGTTCTCTGCAACAGGCGGAGGGAGAGAACATCATCATCGGCGATAAGAATTCTCATGGCCTGGCCTTCGCCACACAGGCTTCCAACTCTGGAAGCAGATCTATAAGTTCGCTTTCAAAGAGCGCCAAGGCGCTTTTCAATGCGGTGTGGTCACTGGAGTCTCCCAATTGCTCCAGCTGGGCTGCAGCTGCAGTGCCTCGCGTGGCCCCAAGATTTGAAAGCATCCCCCTCAGCATGTGGCCTGATTTCTGGACCCTCTTTAGGTTCCCCTGAGCAATCGCTTCCCGCAGCACGCACAGGTTGTGCGGTAACTCGATTTTAAAAATCGCAATTAACTCGCGCAATAGCTCAGCGTCATTGTCTACTCGTGCGAGCAGCTCAGCGACATTCACAATGGGATTCGGCGGAGGATTATTTGATTGCACGGTATTCTCTCACTAGAAGATTTTTTTCACGCCTTGCTATGCGGCACGACTGCTGCTCAGAAGTCTTCCCGCGAATGAATCTCGGGCCTCCGTGTTCGTGGGTTTAAACCTGGGCCGTCAAACGGCTTTCACTGGCTCGACACTCCCGGCTACGTACTTATCAAGGATCGCGTCGAGCTCCTGAGGCCGGATTGGCTTAGAAAGATACCCGTCCATGCCGGCCCTGAGGCACCGTTCCTGATCGCCCTTCATCGCATGGGCCGTCAGGGCGATAACCGCTTGGTGATTTCCGGTCGTCTTCTCTTTTTCTCGGATTGCCAGGGTTGCCTCAATCCCATCAATTTCCGGCATCTGTACATCCATGAAAACCAAATCGTAGCTCTCGTCTTCGAGTGCAGCGAGCGTCTCACGGCCGTTCGCGGCTACCACGACGCGGTGACCCCTTTTTTCGAGCAACCTCGTTGCGAGCAGTTGATTAACGGGATTATCTTCCGCCACCAGCACTCGCAAAGAACCTAGGGGATCGCGTGCCCCTTGGAGAGGAAATCGCGTGACCAGCGAAGTTGCACCTTTTTGCTCTTTTGCTCCCAATGCGCGGGCAATTGCCTCGCGCAGTTCGGACTGCCGGATAGGCTTCAGCAGGTACGCCGCAACTCCCAGTTCCTGGCAGCGCACCGCATCTCCTCGATGACCGGCAGAAGTCAGCATCATAATAGTGGCCGTCGATAGCTCCGGACGCTGCCGAATTCGTTCCACGAGCCTGAAGCCATCCATCATTGGCATATGCATATCCGTCAAGATCAGGGCGTACGGCTCCGCAGCTGCTCGAGCGCTCGAGAGTTGAGCCAGCGCCTGTTCGCCGCTCTCGACCGACGTTGGCTTCATTTCCCAACGCCCCAGCATGCCTTCTAGAATCCGCCGGTTGGTGCGGTTATCATCAACTACCAGGACTCTCAGGCCTCTCAGAATTTCCGTCGGTGCAATGCTCGCCACTTCAGTCGCGTTTTCAACTGCAATTCCCATACGGGCCGTGAAGTGAAACTGCGTCCCGCGAGCCACTTCGCTTTCCACCCAGATTTGTCCGCCCATTATTCCCACCAGTCGTTTCGAAATAGTTAGGCCCAGACCCGTGCCGCCGTACCTCCGTGTTGTCGAGGTATCAGCCTGGGTAAAGGGATCAAAAATCATCTTTTGCTTTTCTGGTGGAATCCCAATTCCTGTATCCGATACTGTAAAGTGCAAGATACAGTTCCCGCCATCCTTAGCGTCGGTTTGAACATGCAGCGCCACTTCCCCTTCATTCGTAAACTTGATGGCGTTGCCCATAAGATTAAGTACAACTTGTCGTAGCCGGCTCGGATCGCCATTCACAAACTCCGCCACGTCGGGAGCAATTTCGCAAAGCAGCTCCACTCCCTTTTCGTCCGCCCGCACCGTGAGTGTTTTCAGCGCTGCTTCCAGACAATCGAGTAGATTGAAATCGATCGGTTCCAGATCGATCTTGCCCGCCTCGATCTTCGAAAAATCGAGGATGTCGTTGATTACGGTGAGCAGAGAATCCGCGGACATCTTGACTGTCTCCAAATACTCGCGTTGCTCCGCGTTGAGTTCCGTCTCGAGAGTTAGGTCCGTCATACCGATAACACCGTTAAGCGGGGTGCGGATCTCATGGCTCATGTTCGCCACGAATTCGCTCTTCGCTCGATTCGCCGCTTCGGCGCTTTCCTTAGCGTTGTGAAGTTCGCGGCGGGACAGTTCGAGCGCCTCCAACATGCGGTTCATGCCCGCACCGAGGCCGGCGATTTCGTCGCGCCCTTCCTGGGGGACACGCCTGGTGAGGTCGCCGCTGGCGCCAATGGCGGCCACGCTGGCACTCAGCCGGATGACGCGCGATTGAACTAATGTTTCCATCAATAACAAAGTTACTAAACCGAACACCAATCCTGCGATTAGCAGCCACAAAAGGAAATCGAACAGGCTGGCTTGTCCCTGCTGCATTATTTTTCTGGGCATTACTGCGCGCAGAATCAGATCGTTTTTTCCGTAGATATCGTCGATCAGTTTGTATCCGGCGATATCCATGGAATTGAGCGGGCGGAGCAAGGTAGGTGAGGATGCGTTGAGCGCAGCTCGCGCGGATTCAATGTCGCTTGGCAAAGCGGCTTCATCGAGGCGGTGCAAGGTCAAGGAGAGGTGGGAGATGCCGGCGAGGCGAGCGACCTCCGCGGCATCCAGCCGACGTCCGGCAATGTACGTGCCGCGAATCGGACCACGGCCTTGGCTGTCGATAATGGGCTGTGAATCAATCAGCACTGGACCGGAGCTAAGGAGCGCGATTCCGAGCACCTTGCTTCCGGGATGTGTGTGATGCATCAGCAGCGAGCCCGGTGCAAGATGCGCCCAGAGGCCTTGAGGAATTTCCGTCGGTTTTCCCGCCACAGCGTCATAGGCCTTCGTAAACACTTGCCGGCCATAGCGATCGAAGATCAAAACGAAGTCAATCCGTAAACGCGGAAACCACGGATCAGGGAATTCGCTGGTCGGAAGGTCGGGCTTTCTGCCCTCTAGGTATGCGCAGGTATCATCCCAGGCAGCGTAATCACTGGTGGCGTTATCGAGGGTGGCGAGGTCGTCGGCCAAGACAGCGGCGGCGCGCGCGACGTTCTGGCGGGTATCGTCCGCTTCGAGGGTTTCAAAACTGTGCATGATAGAAACCCGCGCCACCAGGTACAGGATCGCGACCAGGCTTACCATGGAGAGACCGATGCCCAGCAGCGTTTTTGTGCGCAATTTCATCGGTTCAATTCGTCCTTTTGCATGCAATGACGCCCTTAAGCTTTTCGTTCCTCCGCGGTTGATGACGCAACTGCA
>Ga0210384_10001780_pt1 | contig 27894 bp, 32 predicted proteins | sample IncBWH2MmetaG_FD_160574 | JGI IMG/M metagenome (GOLD analysis project Ga0210384, IMG submission 160574) | Forest soil microbial communities from Barre Woods Harvard Forest LTER site, Petersham, Massachusetts, United States - Inc-BW-H-2-M | ecosystem: Environmental > Terrestrial > Soil >...
CTTCAGAAGTACGATCCCACGCAGACCGTTGTGATCGGTGATTACGTTCGCGGCTCAGCTACCGAAAACCTCGCGTTTTTCACGAGGACGCGGCGCTCGACCGTAATTCTCTTGAGAAGCATCCCTGCCGATTCCGCCGAACGCGAGGCGACGCACTCCGAACTCGGCACCATCACGCTCCATCAAATGCTTAGCGATTGGGCTTCGCACGATCTCGGGCATCTCCGGCAAATCGCGGAGCTATACCGCGCGCGCGCGTTTCACCCCTATGCCGGTCCGTTCCAAAAGTATTCCAATCCGAAACCGTGAAGGAACATCCGGAGGACGCGCGTTTGACCGCCGCTGGTCCGCGTGAAGTGACGCTTTACACCCGGCCGGGTTGCCATCTTTGCGAAGAAGCCAAAACAGCCATCGCGCCCGTGCTGCGCGAATTCGCCGGCGTGCTGCGTGAGGTAAATATCGACAAAGACGCGGTTCTCAAAGAGCGTTACGGGCTGGATATTCCCGTGATTTTCATCGGTGCGCGCAAAGCCGCCAAGCATCGCGTTGATCTACAGCAGTTTCGCCGTCAGCTTGAGCAAGCAAAATGAAGAAAGACCGATATGGGTCTATGTCGTGGGCTGCTTTGCAGTCGTATTGATAATCCTCGCGTATCCGGCCCGTCGATAGCTGAACTCTGAGCATATAAAACTCACAGATCGGGAAGCGCGCGAGATTCTGAATCGTGAGTTGCCAGTTGGCACGGACAAATCGCGAGTGAAGCAGTTCCTGGACGTAGAGGGTTGGACCTATACAGACAGCGGATCAACAATTCAATCGTTGGTTTATGATGCGGCCCACAACTTTATGATTCGGACAGATATTCACTTCCAATTTTTCTTCGATTCTAAAGAGAAATTAGTTTCCTATGAAATCACGGACATCAATACCGGACCCTGAGACAGTCGAGCGCGGCTCCTAGTGTCCGCCGTTTGGCTCATGCGCGCCAACGGTTTTGTCAGGCACGTCGCCCGCGCGGCCTTTGACGCGATCGTAGACGCTGATTTGGCTCACCGAGCCGAGCGCTTCGTTGTAGAAAGTGGGGACGCCCAGCGCCGTCCGCAGCTCTTCGTTAAACTTTCGCAAGTTCTCGAGATGCGATGCCAGCGCCGGCAGCTTCAATCCATCGTCGGTCAGCAGAAATTTCTGGTAGCCTGCATCCCAAAGCCGGGTGAAGCGGCCTTTCAGCATGATCGTCGGCGGCACGGTCATCTGGTAGAGGTCGTCCGTGCCCTTGCGGAACTCCGCGCCACTGCCATATTTTTCCACGCGCACGACGCCCCGTGTGCTGCCGACGGCAAAGCCAAGCGCCGCCAAGCTTTCGATTTGCTTGCCTGTGAACCGCTGTTCGACATTCCACATAGGGCTCTTAGCCTAGTAAATGCCGGGAGTTCTGTAAAGCGGACTACCGTTAGTCATAGTTGAGAAGCGGTTTCCCAGTGATGGTTCGAATGCAAGCGAGAGAGCTCTCAGGTTTTGGCTGGAGACCAGGAGCGCTCCCAAATGCGCCACAAAGAGACGTCGCCGAGGCCCAGCTTGTTCCACCACAAATCCAGCATCTCTTGATCGAGGCGCAGAATGCCGTCGCGCGTGACTCCCGACGGAGGTGGAAGAAGTGTCGCCAGCCTGTCGTAGACAAGACCGCGCTCCGATTTTTCAACGCGAGAGAGAAGATGCCAAATGGTAAGCGCGTCGCGCTGGCGAGCCTCAGCAAGTATTTTGCTGAGCTCGGCGCTCCGCTCTTCCTGCGTGCTCGATGCAAAGTCAAACTTGGACAATGCCTCGCGAAACGATGCGGAAGCATCGTCAAAATACGGAGTGCCTGGCCCCACTTTCGGCCTCGTTGCGCAAACCGCGCCCGCGGGGATGAACGCTTCTCGTCCATCCAGCTTAAAACCAACCCAGCCAAGTTTGGTGCGGAGAAGACCGGCGCCCGAATCGTCTACCTGCAACGTATAGGAACAGCCGAGGTCCACGGCGATGGCGGATGGCGTATCCACCGTAAACTCACCCGGCAAGGCCCAGATGTAAGCGTGAATCGTTCCGTGATCGAGCGCCAGTCGATTGTGTCCGTTGCCCCCGGCGACTGAACGCAAACGTGTGTTTGGCTCGACGTTCACCGTGCCAATATCGGCGATGGAAATGTTGGCCTTGGAATGGCCGTCTGTGACAAGCGTTTGGCCAGCACTAAGCTTCGAAGTGCCTACTATTCTTTCGAAGGCATCCGATTCCACATGCGGAGTGCCTGCGACACTCACGACGTCCCATCCTGGTCCGGAAACTGCATTCGGCTTCTGGCTCCATTGCAGAATCCCGAACGCGGCGATAAAGAGAATCGTTGCGGTGGCGGCTACGAGTCCGAACGACCAGTGCGAGGGCATAATCCGCTGCCAAAATCGCAGGCGCGGCGCTGCCGCGATCGCAGGAAATTCCGGCGCCTGACCTTGTTGGCGGAATTTGGCGAGCGTGCTCTCCAGTTTTTGAATTTCGGGGTCGGGTTCGCCTGAACCATCCCAGAGGTAATCGTCATTCATGGCTCATTCCTTCTGCGCAACGCATTCTTTTCCAGCGCCGCTGAATTTCTACCGCCGCAGGAATTAGGCTGCATCGCACCGCCCAGCGAGGCCTGACCCAATTTTTCTCGAAGCTGCTGCATTCCTCGATGCAAATTTACTCGAACAGAGCCAGGAGTCAGGCCGGTGCGCGCCGCGATCTCCGGCCCCGTCATGCCCTCCACCAAACGGAGGATCAGCGTTTCGCGATAGGCATCCGAGAGGCTGCGAACGAATGCCAGAATCATGGTTGCTTCCGCATCGGGCGCGGTGTTCGATGCGGGCAAGTCCGCTTCGTCTTCCGGCAGGCTCTCCGTTACCGCCGTAACCGCCCGCGTTTGCCGATAGTAATCATTGGCACGGTTGCGCGTGATGGCTGCCAGCCACGGTCCGAACCGGGCGACGTCGCGCAGATCGCCCAGCCGGGGCAATGCGCGCAGAAAAACGTCCTGAACAAGATCGTCCACGTCGCTCGCAGGCACCCTCGCCAAAAGAATTCCATGAACCATCCGCACGTAGCGCGCGTACAAACCGCCAAAAGCAGCGCGGTCGCCTTCGCGTGCAGCCAGCACCAACGAAGTATCACCCGTAGATTCGGGGGCAGGCGCGGTGGTCACCGCTCGACAGTCCCTGATTGTGAGGCGCGAGTCAACTGTGGTTCCAGGGTTGGATATGCCGACTCCCGATATCATCCTGGTGTGCAAGACGCGATAGTCTGTCTCAGCGTTAACAACGGACCGCCGTGGACTTGGGTTTTGCCTGTCTGCTATCGGCACGATCTATTCTCTACTCTTCTTAGGGTGATTCCCTCTAAGTAGCGCTAATATCAGGCTATACCATCAAACTGGCGTGCCGCATCCAATTCGGAGTAAACTGGTCGCATATCTTTGATACTGCTAGGCGATTACTGAGCATGGCCACGATCAAGCCCATCACCGCTCCAGTTGACGCGTCCTCCGTGCGAGCGGAAAAGCGTCATGGTGGGGCGGGCCAATCCGTCATTGACCTGATTGGCAACACGCCGCTCCTGCGACTGGCGCGAATCGGCAGCGAGTTCCCAAATGTGGAATTCTGCGCCAAGGCGGAGTGGTGCAATCCCGGCGGGTCGGTCAAGGACCGGCCAGCGTTGAGCATGATTCAGGCGGGTCTCGCCAGCGGCGCTCTTCACCCCGGCAAGACCATTATCGATGCCACCAGCGGCAACACCGGAATTGCCTACGCCATGATCGGGGCGGCGCTCGGCTATCCTGTGAAACTTTGCCTGCCGGACAGCGCCTCTCACGAGCGCAAACGTATCCTCACCGCTCTGGGGGCCCAACTCGTCATTACCTCCGGCGATGAAGGCACCGACGGCGCAATTCGTCGCGTCCATGAGATCGTCGCGGGCGACCCGGAAGAGTACTTTTACCCTGATCAGTACAGCAATCCGGCGAACTGGCAGGCGCACTATCGCACTACCGCGAAGGAAATTTGGGAGCAGACCAGCGGGAGCATCACGCATTTCGTTGCGGCGCTAGGCACGAGCGGCACGTTTGTCGGCACATCGCGCCGGTTGAAGGAGCTGAATCCGTCGATTCGGTGCATAAGCCTTCAGCCTGACGCGGCGTTTCATGGTCTGGAGGGCTGGAAGCACATGCAGACCGCGCTGCGCCCTTCAATTTATGACGACACCCTCGCAGACGAGAATCTTGAGGTCGCCACTGAAGAGGCCTATCGCCTGGTGAAGCGCATCGCGCGCGAAGAAGGCCTGCTGGTCAGCCCCAGTGCAGCTGCCGCGCTGCTCGGCTGCTTCCATGTCGCGAAAGGCATACCGCCCAGCGAGCGCGCCTTAATTGTCACCGTTTTTGCCGATTCCGCGTCAAAGTACCTGACCGAACGGTTTTGGGATGAAGAGTGATTTCACAATGAACGAAGCCCTCGAACTCTGGATCACCGCTGAACTTGCCGAAAAGATTCGCGCGCATGGCGTCGAAACGTATCCGGACGAGTGCTGCGGAGCGCTGCTCGGAACAGATCTCGATATCCTCTCATTCGATCCGCATGAGAACTCTCGAAAGATTTCCCGCGAGGTTTTATCTCTTTTTCCGCTTGTAAATCGCCGCGATGATTCGCCGCGAAATCGTTTTTCCGTTACGGCGGACGACGTGCGCGAAGCTGAAAAAGTCGCAAGCGCGCAAGGCCTTGAGGTCATTGGCTGGTATCATTCGCATCCGGACCATCCGGCGAAGCCCAGCGACTTCGACCGCGATCACGCCTGGCCGTGGTACAGCTACATCATTGTTAGTGTGCATACTGGCGTGCCCCAGGATATGACTTCCTGGCGGTTGAAAGACGATCGATCCGGATTTTTGGAAGAGAAGATTTCGCCGATGAAAGTAAGCGCCGCAAACTAACGCGCGTCCAAGAGAATTGGAGAACGAGAGATGTCCGTCAAAGTGATGATTCCGACGCCGCTGCGAGTTTACGCGGGAAAACGCGATTCCGCCGACTTCACCGCCGCGACAGTCGGCGAAGCGCTGAGCGGGCTGACGAGCCAGTTCGCAGAGCTGCGCAAGCATCTATATACGGAAGACGGCAAACTTCGTGCGTTCGTGAACGTTTACCTAAACGACGAGGATATCCGTTATTTGAAGCAGGAAAATACACCGACTAAAGATGGCGACACGATCAGCATTATTCCTTCCATCGCCGGCGGTTGTTGTGAAGGATGAAGCGATTGACGAAGCAATTCTCGCGGTGCTCTCGGAGATTCCTGGGCACTGGAGAAAGGCTGCAATGGTGGTCGGTAAGGTGGCGAGCGCAATGGGTGATGGTTGGCCGCACGGAAACGCGGGCTACGAAATCGTTGCGCGACGCATTGAGTCTCTTGTGAGCGAAGGTCGTTTGCTGGCGCAAGGGGAGATTAAGAACTGGCGGTTCGGCGAAGTTCGGCTGCCCAATTAGCCTCCATCTTCACCCGAGCATCCATTCGCATTCTTTTTCATCTGATACGAAGTAAATTGAAGGACCAAAGGACATCGGAATGGTAACCAAAGTTCAGACGCCCGCCCGCGAGACCGCTAATGCAGCCACGCTTTCCAACGAAGAGATTCTTCGCTACAGCCGCCACCTGATCATGCCCGAAGTGGGCATGGAGGGTCAGCTCAAACTCAAAAACGCGAAAGTCCTGCTGATTGGCACCGGTGGGTTGGGCGCACCGCTGGGACTTTATCTCGCTGCCGCCGGTGTCGGGCGTTTGGGACTCGTTGATTTCGATGTCGTGGATTTCACGAATCTTCAGCGGCAAGTCACTTTTGGCACAAGCGATGTCGGCAAATTTAAGAGCGAAGCGGCGCGCGAGCGGCTGTCTAACCTCAACCCCAACATTCAAATCGATGCCTTCGAAACAAAGCTCACCAGCGAGAACGCGCTTGAGCTATTTAAGGATTTCGACATCATTGTCGACGGCACCGACAATTTTCCGACGCGCTATCTTGTCAACGACGCGTGCATCCTTCTCGGCAAACCAAACGTCTATGGCTCGATCTTTCGCTTTGAGGGACAAGCCACGGTCTTCGGGATGCCTGAAGGGCCGTGCTACCGCTGCTTGTATCCGGAGCCGCCTCCGCCGGGGCTGGTACCGTCTTGCGCGGAAGGCGGGGTGCTGGGCGTACTGCCCGGTATTGTTGGCTCCATCCAGGCGATGGAAACGATTAAATTGATTTTGGGCGCCGGTGAGAATCTTGTCGGCCGCTTGCTGCTCTTCGATGCAGTCGCAATGAAATTCCGCGAACTCAAGCTGCGCAAAAATCCCAACTGCCCCATGTGCGGCGAGCATCGCACCATCAACAAACTTATCGACTACTACGAATTCTGCGGCGTGCGCGGCGAAGAAGCCCCCGGCCCCGATGTGCAGGTTCCCGAGGTTACTCCGCGCGAGCTGAAATCCCGTCTCGACCGCGGAGATGATCTCTTCATTCTGGACGTGCGCGAGCCGCACGAATTTCAGATTTGCAATTTGAAAGGACACTTGATTCCGCTTGGCGAGTTGCCACGCCGCGTTCACGAACTGGACTCTTCGCGCGAAATCGTCGCGCACTGCCGCAGCGGAAAGCGCTCGGCGGAGGCCGTCGATTTCTTGCGCAAAGCCGGCTTCCGCAAAATCCTTAATCTCAAGGGCGGCATCCTGGCATGGTCGGATGAGGTAGACCCCAGCGTACCCAAGTATTGAGAACATTCAGCCGCTTCCTTGAGTTCCCGGCCAACTCTGCGTAATCTAGAGAGCGTGTTTGACGATAAGCGTCGACCACGCTCTCACTCTTTTCGGAGGCCCGAATGGCGGCTAGCAAGATCACCATCAACAGCAACGGATCGATTCGCGTGGAAGGGGATTTCGAAATTGTCGATCCCGAAGGCCGCGCTTTCGGCCTTGCTGGACGCACTGCCATTGGCCTTTGTCGCTGCGGCCACTCTGCCAACAAGCCATTCTGCGATGGCTCGCACAAGACCTCCGGCTTTAGCGACCCCGTTGTTGCTCGCGAACTCCCTCCTCCCAAACCCAAGCTGTAACCCATGAAAAGGGAAAGGAGCGAGACGCTTGACCTGTGAGACTGTCTCACACTGAGACGCTGCCCGTATTCTCGCTGATACTGTCCCAATTGTCGGTAACTCTAACGGAACAAAGATGATAGATTCCTTAGGCTCCTGTTTCTCAGTCCATCGTTGTGTCTCGCTGGTACACTCCCTGCCAGCCCTCCTCGCAATGCTCCTGTAACTAGCTAAAAATCAATTACTTACGGACTGAGATTTTCCCTCAAGAAAGGGCACAAACTTGCATTCTCATGGTGTTGTAGTTGTTTCTTCGGTATTTGGGGGGTTTCGTGGGTGGTTGGGGCCAAATCGTCGGGTTTCTTCGGAAGGAGCGTTCTCGTGTCCTGATCGCTTCCACCGTGGGCCTGGCCTTCCTGTTTTTTGGCGCCATCTTTTACTTGCGCCAGGCTGCCATTTCTGGCTCCCCTGAGATTTATCTATATCTTGAAGTCGGTGGCACACTTCTCAGCTTTTGCTATGCAGCCAACGCGCTGGTCAGGTTCCGCGGCACGCACGACCGCACCGCGCTCATCCTGGCATTTGGCTTTGTCCTCTCGGGAATCATTGAGACGGTCGGTTATTTCGGCCTGAACGATGTTCTCCAGGCCGGCCCGGCCGCTCTGACGAGAATCCCCATGGGTTGGATGGTCGGCCGCACCATTCTCGCCGTTTTCCTACTCTCCGCCATCGCCGTTGAACGTTACATTCCCAATGCCCGGCAACCCAGCAAAGAAACCGCAGGTGCATTGCTGGTGGTCGCCATCGCTACCTATCTTACGAGTGCAGCGTTTCTCGCCGCGCCATCGGCGCCTCTCGCTCATGCTGCCAGCTTCATCTCCCGACCCTGGGACTTGCTCCCCGGCGCTCTGTTCCTTTTTGCCGCCATTTGTTTCGGACAGCGTCTCCAGAGCAGCAAGAACAATAAGACTGCCGCAAGCCTGTACGACTACTCGCTCTTTGCCGTGGCGTCGCTCAACGTGGTTTGCCACGTCTCCGCGGCCTTTTCTCGCCATCTCTTCGATGGCCCCTTCTTCCTAGCGGAGTTGAGCAAGACCTCCAGTTACGTCGTCATGCTTTCCGGAGCGCTGCTGGATCAAGCGCGCCTCTTTGATCAAGTGCGTTCCATGGCCGTCAGCGATTCGCTCACCGGCCTCGCCAACTATCGCCGTCTCATCAGCGTGCTGGAAGCCGAGCTCGACCGTTCGCGCCGCACACAACGCCCTTTCAGTGTCGTGCTGCTCGATATGGATGGTCTCAAAACCATCAACGATCATTACGGCCATCTCACAGGAAGCCGCGCCATCGTTCGTCTTTCGAAGATTCTTCGCAGCCATTCTCGCGCCATTGATACCGCGGCGCGCTATGGTGGCGACGAATTTGCTCTCGTGCTTCCTGAAGCCGGTCCCGATATCGCCGGGCGGGTCGTTTCCCGCATCCGCGAGCGCCTTTCTGCCGAAGCCGAGCCGCCTGCGCTTTCCGTCAGTGCCGGGGTTGCCGCGTTTCCTGAAGACGGCGATACGCCGGAAAAGCTTCTGGGCGCTGCCGACCGTGCGCTCTATGGCATGAAGCACCGCGGCAGCAGCAATGTAAAAAATCTCACGCGGATTGCCGCGTGCCTATGAGGATGAATGCCAGTCAAATCCAACAGGCACGCTTTCCCCTTCAACCGCGTCGAACGACGGATTCCCATGGAGATTCCCGTCCTTCTGGACGGCCATCGCCGGATGCCCGGCACGGAATCGACTTTTACGGAAAATGTGAGTGCGCGTGGCGCGCGGGTGGTGAGCACCCGCCGGTGGGAACACGGCGAACGGCTGACGTTCGTATCGCGCACCGGAGAATTTCGCTCCTCGGCCCGGGTAGCATACTGCGAACCATTGCAAGGCGACGGCTTTGCGATTGGCGTGGAGTTTCTCGAGCCGAAAGGGCGATGGGTTGTTTAATCCCCAAGATAGCTTGACGTAGATCGGCAAGCGGATAGGAGGGAATACCTGGAACAAGAGAAGTCAGAAAACTTGCGCAAAATTAAAAACATTTGAAGCGCCGTGCGGATCGAGAAGGAGCCGCCCGGCGCTTCATCTTTTTTGGACGTTATTTCCTGCCATCTGGGAACTACTGGCGTTCCGATTCACTTCTTCAGACTCTGCCGAACTTTTTCTTCTAGCTCTTTTTTCAATGCAAGTAATTTCTCACGCTCTTTCGGATCTGTTGTCCCGTAGAGCCGGTTGATATCTTCAAAACGGGCCCGATCTTTGGGACTGATACTGCCTCGAACCTTCGCGACGTGGCGGCGAGCGATGAACCGAATTCGCATGTAGTATCCCAGCACAGCCAGTACAAATGAGGCCACCAAAAAGCCCACCCACCCCAGCCATCCAAGTGAGCCAATCGATTCTTTCCCTGAAAACAGCGTTGCGTGAAAAACCTGATAGATAATCCAAAGAACTCCCATGACAACGAGCGTTGGCACAGCCACCCAGAACAGAATCCCCGTGTAGGCGATCGCAGCAAATTTGCCGATCTCCTTTTTATTGGAAATGACTTCAATTTGAGCGGCGCTACTATCGAAGACGACGCAAATTACGGTCCAATATGCTCTCGAAACGTCGCGGGAATTTGCTCTTGCCTCATCAAGATTGTCGAAGATGCGGCATATTTCGGAAGCATGAACGGGTTTTCCCTCAACGCTTCTCGCCAATCCGGTTTTGAAATCCTTATAGCGAACGGCAAATTCGCCGGCCTGTAACTGGTTCTGCCACACCTCTTTGGGTGAAGGCGGACGAGCGGGATCCCCCGTCATGAGCTGCTCGAAGGTCGCAAACTCGCCTTCGTAGACTTTAACTTCCCTATACCCCATGACGCTTCACCTCTTCGTAAACGCCTATCATTCCCTCGACCATTTTTTTCGCGGAAAAGTTTTCCTGCACGCGCTTGCGGCCCTCCTCGCCGAGCTTTTTCGCAAGTGTTTGGTCGCGCAGAATCCTTGCAGTAGCGCTGTTAATTTCTTCCACGTCTGGTCCGGAAACCTGCAGGCCGCTTTTTTCGTGCTCGATGATTTCGCCGAGCGCTCCTTTGTTGAATGCGACGGAAGGAATCTCGTAGGCCATCGCCGCGAGCAAAGAGTTGTTCAGCGCCTCGAAAAAAGACGGCAGCAGGAAAACGTCCAGAGCCGCGTATACACTTTCCACATCCTTCACAAACCCTGGAAACAAAACCGCCTCGCCAAGTCCAAGTTCTCGTGCTAGCGATTCCAGGTTTGGGCGGCAAGGCCCGTCTCCCGCCAGCAGAAGCTTCGCCCCGGGAAATTCCTTGCGGAGTTCGACGAGCGCACGGATTAGCCACTCCTGACCTTTGTCGGGCAGCAATACGCCCACGCAACCAAGCAATGGCGCCTCGCCGGGAATTTTCCAGCGCAAACGCGCAGCGCGTCGTTGAGCCTCCGTGAATAGCGGTGGAATCTCCGCGCCTTCATAAACTACAGTCAATTTCTCTAGCGGCGCTCCCGAATTTGCCGCCTGCTCCGCCACCCACTTTGAGTTTGCGATGATACGCGCCGCGGCTTCATAGCGGACACGCGATGCGCGGCTTTTCCCGATGGGGTATCCCACGCGGCGCGAAATTAAGAACGGAACGCGTTTGTGCGCACCTGCGAGCCACACCGCCGAGACTGCGTGCGCTTCATTGGCATGCACAAGATCAAATCCACTGCCGCGAATCAATTGGCGAACTTTCCAAGCTGCCGGCAATCGAAATAGTCCGCGGGAAACAAAATGAACGCGCACACCGCTCTCCGCCGCGCGTTCACCCAGCGCAGAGCCCCACGCGGCTACGAGTTCCGGCTCATGCCCACGCGCGAGTAGTCCCTTTAGAATTAAGAGGGCCTGATTCTGTCCACCGCGCCACGCCGTCTCGAGATCGACGAGCAGCGCTCTCACGGCTTCACTCCGCCTGTGTCTCGCTGCTCATGTTCGATCAATTTTCCTAGCTTCGCGTATTTCAAACTGACCGACCGCGCCGCCATTTGCGAAATCAGCGCCCCGCGGTATCCGTCCAAAAATCCGCCTCGCAAAAAATAATTCTGAAACCAGCTCCACGGCGTCGCCAACCACATCGCGGCCTGCCAGTTTCGTTTCCCGGCCTCAAACATTTGCCGGGCCGCGAGCGCTGTGTACCGCTCGACATTCGCCTCGTGCTCCGCAAACGACCGCACCGTGTAATGCAGCAAGTCCCCCGCAAGCCGCCCCGGCTTACCTTCAAACCTCAGCGCTTCGTGGATGATTCCTGAAAACTGCGCTTTATCCCGCCGGTATAGCCGCCTCTGAAAATCCGGGTACCAGCCCGAGTGCTTGACCCATGCTCCCAGGTACCATGTCTTTCGCGCCATTTCGTACACGCTGAATTTGGGTTCGTGCCTCTTCCAATCCAGCAGGGAAGTCTGCAGCGCGCTGCTCAATTCCTCATCCGCATCCATCGACAAAACCCACTCGTTCTGCGCTCGCGCCGCCGCGAAATTCTTTTGTTCCGAATAATTTGTCCACGCGCGTTCGCAAAAAGCCGCGCCATGATCGCGAGCTATCTCCGGAGTCCTATCCGTACTTCCGGAATCCACCACGACAATCTCGTCGGCGATTCCCTCCAGAGATGCAAGGGCGCGTGGCAAATTCTGTTCTTCGTTGAGTGTGATCAGGCAGGCGGAGAGGCGATTCATCGGGTGCGTCGGAAGCGCGACGCTATCGTCCGTATCTTACACTCCCGATGCACCGAGTTCAGGCTGTAATTTGCGGAAGCTTACTGCAGGAAGGCGGCCATCATTTTTTCTGCAAACTGACTCGAATCCGGCTCTCGCCAATGCGAAACTCCGAGCCGTCTCGCAGCATGGCCGCTCGCACGCGCTCTTCATCGTAAAACGTGCCGTTGGTGGAATCAAGATCCTTCAAGTTGATCACTTTGTCCCGCACTTCCAGCAGGCAATGGTGCCGCGAAATCTCCGGGTCACTCAACGGGATATCCGCGCCCTTCCGTCCGATCACGACGCGCGATTTCGCCAATCTAAAAAACCGGCCGTTCGCGGGCCCCGACGTGACTGCAAGGACAAATACACCATCCACGGGCAGCCTCATGCCATCGTCTTCAGGCGGAAGATGCAAACCCGAGCTGGAAGCGTCAGCGCGGGCAAACGTGGGCAATGGGCTAATCACCACGGTTTGGTCAGGGCGCCACTTGACCTCCACTACCGTCGTTTTCCCGCACTTCGAGCACTTGAACTGCACCTTTGGATGGATGGTGGAGTCGGCATCCTTGAGCTTGTGCTCGGTCCCGCAATGAACACACTTGGCTTGCATCACTCTAATTTAACACTCGCGCCATGGCGGAGTTGCCCTCTCTTCCTTCCCATGTTGCAAGGGTAATTTGCGGTACCTGCCAGCATCGGCCGCGACGCGCGGAGGCTCTGACCCGCGTCTTGTGCTACGATTAAAGATTCCAATCCAAGCAGGAGAGTTTTGTGCCGGAACATATTTCGCGTAAGGAATTGAAGCAGGACAAGATCCATGACGCCATCGAGCACGGTGCCGAAGCCGTTTTTTCGCACACCACGGTACTCGCCGCGGCCGTCCTGGCAGTCGTGATTGTCGCCGTCGGCTATTTTGGTTGGCGCTTTTACACGGATCGTCAAACGGTGCAGGCTACCGCGGCGCTTGACATTGCCACGAAGGCTTACTCCGCGCGCATCGGTGCCGTGCCCGATCCCAACGATCCCAGCGAGCCGTTCTATCCCACGGAAGCCGCGCGCGCCGAGGACGCCGTCCAGAAATTTTCTGTCGTCGCCGAGAAGTATCCAAACACAAATCCCGGCAGGCTCGCCGCTTATTACGCTGCGCTCTGCTACGAAGACCTCGAACGTCACAATCAGGCTCTCGAGCAATTGAAAAAGCTCAGCTCCGGCAAGGACAAAGAGCTTGCAGCCATGGCGCAGTATCAAACGGGAGTGATTTATGAGCGTACGGGGAAGATCGCCGAGGCCGTCAAGGTTTTCCGCGCCCTGGCTGACCATTCCTCCGTTTTCGTTCCGCGCCCACTCGTTCTTCTTGAGCTGGCCGAGACCTTGCGCCAGAGTAATCCGAAAGAAGCCGCCAGTGTGTATGAGCAGCTCAAAAAGGAATTTCCGAACACGCCCGTCGCGGAGGAAGCGGATCGCGGCCTGGAAACGCTCGCGCCCCAGTCTTGAGCCATGGCTCCTCTTCGCGGCAAGCTCGGGCGGACCGTCGAATCTTTCGAAAAAGTTTGAAGACATCTGAGAACCCAAACGGACGGCAATGTCTCTGTCCGTCGCCGGAGCCGCTCATAGAACCACTCCCCACAAGCGCGCCATGGGCGATGCGCGTGGAACTCTCACGCGGACGCCGCTACCCTGAGTCACCGCATCCCTACCGCAGCGAATACGCGCGCGACCGCGACCGCATCATCCACTCCCGCGCATTCCGCCGCCTCGAAGCCAAGACACAGGTCTTCACCATCCGTTATTCCGATCACTTTCGCAATCGGCTCACGCATACTCTGGAAGTCTCGCAGATCGCTCGCACGGTTGCCGCCGCGCTCGGCCTCAACACGGATCTTGCTGAGACTCTCGCTCTCGTCCACGACATCGGCCATCCCCCCTTCGGCCACGCCGGCGAAAAGAAACTCGACGAGCTCATGGGTGAACGCGGCTCGCGCTTCAATCACAATCTCCAGGCCCTACGCATCGTAGAGCAGTTCGAGAGCCCCTATCTCGATTTTCCCGGCCTGAATCTCACTTTTGAGGTCCGCGAAGGCATCATCAAGCACTCTCACGATTACACCGCTTCACAATTCCCAAATCTTGCCGAATATCTTCTCGATCTTCGCACCCCGCTCGAAGGACAGCTCATCGATTGGGTCGATGAAATCGCCTACAACACCGCGGACCTCGACGACGCGCGCGAAGCAGAGCTGCTCGATCTCGGGGTTTTGCGAACAGAAGCCCCGATTTTCGCCGAAGCCTACGCCCAGATCGACGCTGCCTATCCTACCGGTCGAGAAAAGCTCAAATTCAATGCAGCCCTTAGGCTCGTACTGGATCACCTGGCCACCGATCTCGTTGATTCCACGCGGCAAAGGGTGATCGCTTCCGGAGCCGCAACCGTGGAAGACATTCGCCGCGCCCCACGCCGGCTCGCTGGTTTCAGCGATGCCCCTGCCAAGGGCAACGCAGAACTGAAACGCTTCCTCTTCGAGCACATTTATAACCACCCCGCGATCACCGAAGACCGCGACCGCTCGATCCGCTGCCTCGAAGAGCTCTTCGTCTACTACCTCGATTCACCGGGCTCGATGCCCGCCTCCCACGAGGAATCTGCTTGCACCGAAGCCCGCCACGTCGTCGTTTGCGATTACATCGCCGGAATGACCGACCAATTTCTGCTTCGCAAGCACCAGGAGCATTTCGGCCCAACTGCCGTCTCTGCCGCTGGCCAAAATTCGGAGTCTTTTTAATCCCGGAGCGATCCCGAAACCACAACATGGAACGCACACACTTTGAAACGCTCGTCGCAATGTATAACAGTGCACCCATCAACAAATGGTTCCGGCCGCAACTTTGCATCCCTCAAGAAGGCCGCGCCGAGATTGAAATGCCCGTGCGTGAGGACTTCTATCACGCGGCCCGAGCGATTCACGGAGCCGTTTATTTCAAAGCCCTTGACGACGCAACCTTTTTCGCTGTGCAGTCTCTCGTCAGGGATTTGTTCGTTGTAACTTCCTCTTTCCAGCTTTATTTCTTGCGGCCAGTCTCCGAAGGCCATCTCCTCGCCCGTGGCCAGGTCGTTAGCCGTTCGAAACGTCTCTACATCGCCGAGGGTGTCCTCTTCGACAGCCGCGGCAAAGAAGTCGCTCGTGGGAGTGGGTCGTTCATGCCAAGCTCTATCCAACTCGGCCCCGAGTTGGGTTATCGCTGAACGCCGCGCTTGAACGCGCCTCGGAACGTCAGCACTGCCGTAATCTAATCTCCGCCATCGGTTGTGATAGCCTTAGCCGTCTTCCATCAGCGAAAGGCAAAAACGCATGTCGCTGGGCTCAAACACTTTTCCTGTGCTTCGCTGGGTTAGCTTGCTCTGGATGGCTGTCTGGTTTCCCGCTTATTTCCATTTTTGGGGTTGGGCAAATCTCCTGCACCTGTGCGACGTCGCAGTGATCCTGAGTTTTATCGGTATCTGGTGGGCAAATCCTTTGCTGCTCTCCAGCCAGGCCGTCAGCTCGCTGGCCGCCGGACTTTTTTGGCTCCTGGACGTTGGCTGGCGGCTCACGACTGGGCGTTATCTCATTGGTGGGACGGACTACATGTGGGACGCACGTTACCCTCTCTGGGTACGCCTGCTCTCGTCCTTTCACGTTGGGTTGCCGCTGGTCCTGCTTTGGACCGTGCGTCGAGTCGGCTACGACAAGCGAGCCCTGGGGCTGCAAGCCGCAATCGCCGCCGTTCTGCTAATCGTATCTCGCTTCTTGTCGGCCGAGACCAATATGAACTACGCCTACCGCGATCCAGTCTTCCTCCGCGCCTGGGGGCCCGCCCCCGTTCACCTTGCGGCCGCGTTCATTATCATCGTCGGATTGGTTTACTGGCCCACGCATCTGCTTCTCAGTTGGATTTTTCGGGCACCTGCACTTTCAAAGTAAAGGAGAACTCTTTGTTGAAAAAAAATCTTTCGTTGCTTCCAATTCTTCTTCTCGCAATCGCTTTTCCTATATCTACAGCATCCCGCGCTCAGACCTCTGCAGCTTCTACCGACACTGCCATTTCGCAACTCGCCGCTATTATCGCAGCCCAGCTTCAGAAAGTGCATGCCACAAAAGTTGTCTTTGCGGATTTGAAGGGCCCGGACGGCCAGCTCCATCCTGTTGGCAGATGGCTCGCGGACCAATTTGCTAATTCATGCAACAAGGATTTCCCTGGTCTTGAAATCATTATTCGTCCACAAAATGAAGAAGCTGGGGAGGGCGTGGACGAAGCTGGTAATAAAAAGCAGGCATTCAAAAGCTTGGAAGAATGGGCGCGTAGCATTGGCGCGAGCGCTTTCGTAGCGGGGACTTTCGCAAGAACCCCAGACGGTTTAGGGATTTCGCTCCGGGCTTTGTCTTCCTCAGACCCGCCGCGCTCACTGGCGGAAGCGACGGGCCTCGTCCCGATTTCAGATGAGATCACACATTTGTCCCTCGAACCCGTTCCGTCACCGAAGGATGGAGTTCCGCACGCCGGCATGGGAGGCACGAGCGTTCCCCAATGTATTTATTGTCCTCCCCCCAATTACTCAAGTGACGCACGGAAGGCGCACTTTGAGGGAACGGTAGTTCTTCAGGTTCTTATAACAACCGACGGTCGCGCAATAAATATCAAGATCGTAAAAGATCCAGGCAATGGGCTGGGCATAAAGGCAGTCGAAAGCGTGCGCAAATGGAAATTTAAGCCAGCGTCCGGTCCCGATGGCAAACCCACCGCAGTCATCTGCCCCATCGAAGTTACTTTCAGGCTTTATAATTAATTGTTGGTCTCTTGCTGGCGACTAAGTCCGCACCACGTTGCTTGCCCAACACTCCAGCAATGGATTCGCGGAGTCCCAAGATGACTTGCACTCTCTTACAGCAGAGTGCTACTAATCGCTTGCCTCTCAATCTGCAAGTTTAAGCTTTTCCATGTACGTGCCAAAAGCCGCTTTGATTCTTGCCGGGTCGGGCGGTTTGTTCTTGTATTCCATCAAGGGCTGCACGAAATCATCCATCGCTTTGTCTATCTGCTCGAACAAATCGGGATGCGTCTTCTTTAGTGCGGTATCGCCGCCGTAGTCTTCGCCCTTATCCCACACCCGCTCGAGGCTGTGTGCGAGCTGAGCCGCCGTTGCTGCGTCGCCTTTTTGAAATTCCAAATAGGCGTGCTGGGCAATGGCGCGGTAGGCTCCCATCTTGGTGTTGTCCACACCAGCGGTCTGAGGATTCTTCTTTTCCTGGGCCGAAGCCGCGGAAAGTGCTCCCATAACGATGAAAACGGCCAGCAGAACTGCGAAGATCGGCATGGCCGTCTTGCAAGAAAAGTGTCTCAACGTATCCTCCCAAGAAATAGTCATGTTTCTCGGCCCGTGCTTTCTGGATGACCTATTTTCTCAAGTCCTGACAGAATAGGAGCGCGAATTCGGAGTCTGGTGGAAGGTGTTGTTCACAAAAGAGTACGTACCCAACTGAGTTCACTAGGTGCGCAGAATCTTCGTGCGCTGCCGTGGACGCTCTTGCGCCGGATCGTGACTTGCCCACCACGCGCGCCAGGCATTGGCATCGTTGCCGAGCCCCGCGCCCGTAATCACGCGAAGCGTTCCGTAAACCAACTCCCGCGTGGTCGTGTTCAGCGAATCGTCGTCGGCAAAATTGAGCAGATGAGGCACCGCTGCCAGCCGCTCTTCCCACGTGAGCATGCCAGATTGGCCCAAGCTGCTAGCCGCCAGTTCGCGCACACGCGGCGAGCGGTCGTGGGTCAAAATATCCAATAGTGGGTCGACCGTAGCGTCGCTGCCCAGCATCGCCAATCCTTCCACTGCCCAATAGCGTGTGTGTTCGCTGGCATCGTTCGCGTAGTTCAACAAACTGTTCAGCACCTTCTCAGGTTCAACGCCACGATTTCCCAGCGCTCCGAGCCGCCACAAAGCCATCCCTCGGCTTGCGGGCTCACGTTGCAACTGCCGGATCAACCGCGCAACACTTTCGGGCGATTTGCTCAAATTGTTCGCCGCAAGGTCCACGTCAATCGCTGCCGTCCGCACGCGAAGATCGCGCGAATTCAGCGCCGCCAGCACCAGGTCAAAAAGCTGGTCAGTATTTCTAATATGGCCTCGCCAGCCATCCACATTTTGACGTAACAGATCCAGAGCGGCCGCGTCGTCATGCATCGCGCGTTCCAACAATCGCTCCGCTCGCTGCTGCGGCGGAAGGCGGTTTAATTCCGCATCCAGCTTATTTTCCTCGGGCGCAGGCATTCGTACTGGCGAAGCGGCGTGAGAAGCTCTCTGTCCCGAAAATCCGCTGCCCCACTTTTGAGTTGGCAACGTTGTGCGCGCGGTTTCGAATCCAGCTGCGAGCGAAACGCCGCCAATCGCCGCGAGCAATGTGGCGTTTCGGATTCCGCGACGCAGCCACAGAGTCTTCCCCTGCGCGCCAGACTCGTTTACTAAACAAATTGGATTTTGCTGCTCGTTCATTCGCCGTGGCTCCGACAGGCGTAGGCGCGCCAAACGCACCACCTGTTACAAGCGAAATTACGAGTTGAGCTTGTGCGCGGGTATGGTACGGCGGGACAGATTGCCGTCATTCAAGCTCTAACCTGATTACTTTCAATTAGTTCGGAGAGTTACTCATAGGCGAAGGATAGTGAAACTGCGTCCTAAGGTACAGGTCTCTTCGCGCCCATTCCTCTGCTCGAGTGCGATTGGATCGCGAGAGTTCTGACATCATTTGGCTGTGCCCCGCTTATTGGGATTGCTTCTAGGGAGCCGTTTGCGCGGGAATCACTTTGGTATCCTTCTGCGTGAACTCAAACCGCAGCTGCCATTCACTTGCCACGCTTTTTCCATCCACTTCTGGTGGCGTGAAAGCCCACTTTCTCGCAGCCTGCAAAGCCAGATCTGCGAAAAACGAACTCGGTCCGGCGGAGTCCAGCTCCGCACCCGAAACGCTGCCCGCCTGGTCAACATGTACCTTGACGCTGACACGCACCTTCCCGTGGATGGTTGCGCGTGCCTTCGGCGACACCTCAGGCAGCACCTGATCCAGGACTTCTCCCTTGCCCGGAGCAATTCCACCAGTGGCCGGTTTCGCAACTTCCACGGATGCAGGCCCTGCCGTAACCGCCGCGGAAGCTGGCTGCCCTTTTTCGCTCGTCGGCTTCAAAGTGTCCTGTGAGGGTGGAGGTGCGGTCCGTTGTGCTTCTTGCGGCGCCGAAGGTGTCGCGGACTTCGCTGTCTGGGAAACCGCAGCCTCACGCTCCGGTTTCACCTTTGATTTCGATGTATCTGCGGACTCGGCTGGCTTTGAAACCGCACCCGGGCCACTTGGTTTCTCAGAAGCCACGGCCGGTCCGGACTGAGGTTCCGGATGATGCGTGAGCAGCCGCGGTACCGTCAGTATCGCAGCAAACGCCACCGCGCCCGCAATTAGCGGAACAAGAAACCGCGATCTCGCACCCGATTCCCTGTATGGCGGTGGCCGGTGCGGACTAGTTTGCACCTGGGGCGCGGCTCTTGGCGGCACCGGCAATGAGGCCATCGGTTTGGACGTCCCAGCAGAGACTTGGTTGGCCAGGGCTGCCGGGCCCACACTCGCGCCGGTCGCGGCAACAGATGTCGCAACGGACGCAGACGCCACCGCTGCTCGCGCATTCAGCCGTTCTGCGATGTCAGCAACGCTTATGCGCCGCTGAGACTCCAGCCGCAAACATTGGCGCGCGATCTCCAGGAATGGCGCAGGGAGATGAGCGGGCACTACCGGCTCGCTATTCGGCCCGGACCGCCACTCCGGCAAATGCTGTGTCAGTACCTCGACCAAGGTCATGCCCAGTGACCAAACGTCCGCCGCCGGAGTCAGCATTCCGCTGGCCGCTTCAGGCGGATCGTAAGCGCCCGCCCTCTTGGAAGCGCTCTGCGTTTCTCCAACGCGCGAAATCGCATCGCTCGAGAGTTTCAGATGGTCTCCGCTAGCTAATATATTTGCGGGCTTCAGATCGCCATGTACAGAGCCCTTGCCGTGCAGGTATTCCAGCGCATCCAGCACCGGAAAAAGCATGTCGCGTGTTTCTTCCGGCGTAAGCGCGCGCTGCGGAAGGATGTCGGCGAGGTCTTCCTCGGCGTACTCCATCACCAAATACAGCAGATCATTACCGCCGAGCCGGCATCGCCCTGCGCGGAATATTCGCAGGAGATTCGGATGAGAGAGTTGCGAAGCAAATTCCCAGCTCGCGAGCTGCGAATCGGCAGTTGCCGGATCGGCAGGAAAAAGCTTGATGGCCGCTTTTTGCGGCTCGCCCGCGCCATGCTCCGTTAAGAACACCGCACTGTGATCGGATCCGCCAAGATATTGCCGCAAGGGAAAAATCCCTTCGACAATCTGGCCTTCCCATTGTTTCGAGGCCTCGATCATATTGCACCCCCGCGCGACCGCGGATTTATTGCAAGTTTAGTTCAAGTCTAGGTACTTTACCCGGGAAAGGTGTCTGGCTGGATACCCACCATACTACCAATACTGCCTGCCCTTTCAACTGACCCTCAGACCAGTAGTTTTTTTCGATTCCAATAAGATACTCTGGCAGCGATCACAGGATTCGATTCCCACGAATGGGAGACCAGCCGTGTTCTGCGACCGTTGTGGACTAAACTTCCTTCCCAAACAATCCGTATGCACCCGGTGTCGGCGCGTTCCGACGCGTTACTGGTTTCAGCTGATGAGCTTGGTCACCCTGCTCGTTGCCGTGGCGTGCAACGGTCTCGTCGCAATCTTCCTGCTCCCGCGCTTTGCCACGGGCCCACACCCTCGTTTCGTCTTTCGTGCCTGGTGGTGGTTTGACCAGAAAGCAGCTCTCTACGGCTGGGTGCTGTTCGCCGTTGCCTTGCTGGCATGGGACTACTTCGTTTGGAAAGAGGCCCGGCCCAAAATCAAAGGCTGGTTCACGCGCAAGCTGCTGACGCTCTCGCTCGCCGCCGGCGTAGCCCCCATGATCCCCTGGTGGATTCCTGCAGGCCAACCCCCTGGCCAATTTCTCTCGATGATCGGTAAGTATCCGGGCTTGCCTGCGATTCTTGCCTGGGCGGTTGTCCTGGTTGTTTCTGTCCTGCTCTGCATCGACGCGGAGTCGCGCGACTATCTCCTCGGACACGGTCGAATCCTGAGCGTCGTGAGCACAGGAATGCTTTTGCTCGTGCTGTCGATGACGATTGTCGGATGGTCGCTAACCTACTAAGGCCACTCTGCGAAACATCCGTGGGGCGGCACCCTGTGGGGACCCCAGCCGTCACCCTACTTCGCGCGCGCCATCGCCAGGAATAAAGTCATATAACGCTTAAGCTTTTGCGTAATCAGGAAATTCTCTTTCACGTGCTCGTGCCCATTCTCACCGAGCTTCGCCGCGATCTCCGGATGCGACAACAAGAAACGGATTTGATACGCCGTACCCTCGATCGAGTGCGCTAGGAGTCCCGTGTGCTTGTGGATGATTTGCACGGGAATACCGCCGACCGCCGAAGCCACGACCGGTTTTTTCTTCCAAAGTGCTTCGGAAACCGTCAACCCGAACCCCTCGCGCAGGCTCTTCTGAATCACAATTGTCGAAGCGCGCTGCAGTGCGTTCACCTCCAGCGGCGCCCACGCTGGCAGTTCGATAATATGAATGTCCGCTTCGCCATTCGCTTCTCGCACGACTTCTTTCAAAACCTCCGCTCCCTCGGGGTCGTCGGAGGCACTGCCGCCGGCCAGCACCAGTTGGCAATCGAAATATCGCTTCACGATGCGGTACGCGCGAATCACGCCAACGGGATCTTTGAGCCGGTCGAACCGCGAGATTTGAGTCAGGATAGGTCGCAGCGGATCGATCTGATATTGCGTTAGAGTCCGAGCTACAAACCCGCTCTCCAAATTGCGATTTTTCTCTGAGAGCGGATCGATCGCCGGGTAAAAAAGATACTGTGGGATCGGCAACGCGCGCGAAAACTCCGGCGAAGAAAACATCGCGGCATCGTAGCGCGCCACGAATTTATCCAGAAAATCCCAAACTGCGCGATTGGGATGTGACAGATCGATATGGCATCGCCAGGCCCAATGATTCCCGCTTTTCTTGCGTCCCTCGATCAGCGCGGCGGGCTGCGGGTCGTGGATGATCATGAATTCGGCATCCAGCGGAAGCCGTGCGCGATTACGCTCGTTGCACGCAAGGAAAATGTCAAAATCTTTCTGGTCCGCGTGATACGGGGCCCCATGAAGCGCGTTGTGAAACGACTTCGTCACTCCGTAGAAGTCATCCCCGCCCGTCATCACGTCCCAGCGCATATTCAGCTCGAGTTCCTCCGCGAGTGGCAGAAGCCGGTTAAGAATTTCCGCAACACCTCCGCCAACCGCAGTCGAGTTAATCATCTCTATGCTGCGGCCCCGCAATGGTTTCGCGAGCACGCGCAGCTCGTCGATCTCGCCTTCACCGAGCAGCGCTGCATAGTCATCCAACGGAATTCGACTGGCGATCGCTACTTCGCTCATCCTTTTCTCCTCTCGCGGTCGATCAGCCGAAGTACCTTGGCGCGGGCGCTGTCGAGCGTGTTCGTATAAATGTCGATATGATTCACGCTGTCTGCCAGCGTTCCCAGCCCGAGGCCGTCCGCCAGCCAGTGCGAAAAGTCGTTCGTTTGCAGTTGCAAGCGCAGCCGCGACGAGAGGAAGTGGAAGTAGAAAGAAGCATGGCTCGAATGCACGATGCCGTTGCGAAATTCTTCGAGCGTCCGCGCTGTGAGCCCGAACGGCAGAGTGACCTCCACGCTCTCGCAAAAGTAAAAACGCTCCAGCGCCGCTTGCTCCGATAGCGCCGGATTTGCCGTGCAATAGTCGCTGACCACGCGGCATAGGTCGCTGCGCAGCGCGGCGATGGAAAGATAATCTCGCACGTCGAGCGCCGCGAGCTGCTCGGCGAGGTCTTCGCGGCTCGCGTCTGCGTGCGCCCATTGCGCAAAGTCATTTGAAAAGCCTTCCGTCAGGAAGTGATGGCTGCTCAAAGTCTGGAAAGTGTGGTGAAAGATGGAAGCATCACTGCATTGGCTTAGCCCCTTGAGAAACTCAGTTAGCGTGCCCGCGGACTGATTTCCAATGCGCGTTAAATACGAGACAGTGAAGAACTCGAATGGCGTCTCCGCGGTAATCATGTGCTGGTTCTCCTGTTCCACGAACCCTGTGGGAGTAAGTTGCATATCTGACGCGCCCATTGGGCGAGTCCGGGACGGTATGGTCATGATGTTTGCGGAACCTCAATCCGTTCTGGAGCGTCGATGCGAATTTCCGTCAGGTCCGAAAGTAGATGTGCGGCCCATCGGTAGACGTTGTGCTCGCGCACGTTTTCTCGCATCCGCTGCATTCGTCTGATTTGTTCTTCTTCCGGCATCTCCAGCGCGCGGTGAATCGCTTCCGCCACTTGCTGCACATCGTAAGGATTTACGAGCAGCGCGTCCGCCAGTTCGTGCGCCGCGCCTGCGAATGTGCTCAACATCAGAACGCCCCGCTCGTCTTCGCGCGCCGCCACGAATTCTTTGGCCACTAAATTCATCCCGTCATGCAGCGAAGTGACCAGGCAGACGGAAGCCGCTTTGTAGTACCGCGCGATTTCCTCGTGCGAATGATGTTTCTTGAGCAATACAATAGGTTTCCACCGCCCTGCCTGAAAGCGCGCGTTGATGCGGTCCGCCTCCGCGCTCACTTCGTCCAAAAAATGTTTATAGCGGTCTATCTCAGTGCGGCTCGGTGCTCCAATCTGTACAAAAGTGAATCGATGTTGGTAGGCGGGATAAACATCCAGGAAGTGCTCGATTCCGCGGAATCGCTCGATAATCCCCTTTGTGTAATCGACGCGGTCGACGCCCACTCCCAGCAGGCTGCCGTCAATACCCAGCTCGCTGCACAGAGCCGCGCGTTCCTCTCCGGCGTTTCTCGCTTCGTGTAGAGCGTGCCCATTTTCCGGAAACGCCACGCTGATCGGATACGGTCTTACCCGCGTGACGTGACCTTGCCGATTCACCGCAAATCGGTCCCATTCCGTCAGCGCTTCCACCGCCCGATCCACCGTTTCCAGAAAATTGTTGCAATGCGATTGGATGTGAAATCCGATCAGATCAGCGCCGAGAAGCCCGTCGACCAGCTCCCGCTGCCACGGACAAATGCCAAACACTTCCGGATTCGGCCACGGTATGTGCCAGAAAATCGCCACTCGAGCATCCGGACGCGCTTCCTTGATCATCCGCGGCAGTAGCGCAAGGTGATAATCCTGCGCCAGCAAAATCGGCGACTCCGTCCCTTCCATCTCTTGCAGCACCGCGTCCGCAAAGCGCCGGTTCACGCGCTGGTAATGCGTCCAATCTTCCGGACGAAACACCGGTCTCGTATGCGCAATATGGCAAAGTGGCCAAAGTCCCTCGTTTGCAAATCCCTGGTAATACCCCTTCTCTTCTTCGTTGCTGAGCCATACCCGCCGAAGCGTATAGCTCGGCCGCTCCGGCGGAACACGCTGATGGTCATAAGCATCGGAGACTTCGCGATCAGCACTTCCAGATCCATGAGCGATCCAAGTTCCATCGCACGCCACCAGCACAGGTTCGATCGCCGTCACGACGCCGCTGGCCGGCACAATGATCTCTATGGAATTATTCTTTTCATTGTAGACGTTCAAGTATGGTTCGCGGTTGGAAACCACAAACAATGGCTTATCCTGCAATTTGTTCCGCAAACTCACGCGCAGCCGCTCCGCCGTCCAGATGGAAACGTTGGAATCGCGCAAACGCGCTTCCTCCTCCGCCGACGCCCGCGCCGCGTTCAAGTCATGCGCCAGGTGCGTCACCTCCTGATGCAACTGGTCAAAGATCTCCCCCTGCGGCGTCATCGGCGGAGCGTGCGTCTGTCCCGTTCGCAAAGTTCGCAGCCATTTTGCCGTCAGCGCAAGCGGCGCTGTAAACGTCCACCTCACCAGCACGAACGCCAGCAAGCTGATCAGAATCGTTTGAATCGCAGCATTTACAAACGCATCCCTGAGCGTATGCTGCACCTGCGTGTCGATATAACTCGTGTCATGGAACAGGACCAGAGTGCCGGCGGGTTGCCCATCACGATGCAATGGCAAAGCAAAGATGTGCATCGGGCCCAGGTATTTTTCATCCCCGGCCGCGGAACTGTCCTTTGTTAGAAATTCACCCTGCCCCGCGTCCCGTTGCGCAGCGCGCACCGCTGCCGCCGGGCGCGTTTGAAATTCCGGCGGGAGCCCCGCGGTCACCGCAATCGCCGTGCCTTGGGCGTCGTAAACCGCGACACCTTGCAGATGTTCTCTCTGTCCGAAACGTGCTACGAGCCGTTGCAGGTTTTTATTAGGTCCGCTGCCCAGAAGAGGCTCGACGGTTTCTTGAAGGCTATCACCCAGAATTTCCGCGCGCCGCGATAGGTCGCTGCGGAGATTGCGCCTCTCCGTCCTAACCTGATACGCAGCGAACAATAAAGACACCACCGCCACGCTGACGATTAAGGGCAGGACAATCTTCAGAGTCGTGCGCATCAAGACTCCCCAAGTTCATTGAGTAAGCCAGTTTGCGCCGGGGCTGGGTCAGGCGAAATACCGGATTACACTAGGCCGAAAAGAAAAAAGGCAGTAGGTCAGTAAGGATTGACGCCAGAGGCTGGCGTCACCACAACGTGAACGGCAATGTTCTTCCCGCTGTCTGAGCGGTATTCCACCATCGCTTGCGCTCCGATGGACAGTTTGCCTTCCACTCTCGTCTTGTCATCCACCACGAACTCAACGGTCTGCTGTCCCTGATTGTCTTTGGGGATGCTGATAGTGAATGCGGCATCGCTCACCGAAGCGATCGGTCCTGATACCGATTGATTCTCCGGTGTGCGGCTCGTGCTATGTCCGGCCGCGTTCGCAGGCAAGGGTTGCGCAAACACGGCTAGGGTGAAACAAGCCATAAAAAGCGTGGCCAACGAAAGAATGGTTCGGAATCTCATGAAGTTTTCTCCAATTTGATTTCGACCGGGAACTAGAGAAGGGCACGAAATGAGCCAAACTCTCCCAAGATTTGCCCCTGTCGAGTAAGTCGCGCTATGTCAGCAAGATATGTAGTTTACGCGCCTGTCGCGAAAAAATATGGCAGGGTACTAGTTCCATGCAATTCTTGCTCGCCCGCAGCCCTTCTCGGCTGTCTTTTCACGGCAGCCCAAACTAACAAGTTAGCAATCCCACTCACTGCGTGGCCAATCAACCGTCCTATCTTACTCTCTCAATTTCCGCGGTGGTATCCTCTTTTGTACAGGTTTATGCTGATCCGACGAATCTGATTCGAGGTGCCTAGGCAATCCGCCACAAAAGTGAGACAACGTATGTTCGAACGATTCACCGAAAAAGCCCGCCGGGTGATATTCTTCGCCCGCTACGAAGCCAGCCAGTACGGCATCATGTCCATCGAGACAGAACACTTGCTGCTCGGACTAATGCGTGAGGATAAGGCGCTCGTTTGGAAGTTTCTTCGCGAAAACGGTGGCGTGGAATCCATTCGCCGCGAAATCGAATCCCAAATTACGCGTGGCGAGCGCCTATCCACGGCAATTGAAATTCCTATTAGCGCGGAGTGCAATCGCATCCTGAAGAAAGCCGCGGAAGAAGCGGAGCGTCTCGGATCCAAATATGTGGGCACGGAACATATACTTCTCGGAATTCTCCACGAACACGATTGCTTGGCTGCTCGGCTTTTGCGCGAACGCGGCTTGACGCTCGATTGGCTTCGCGAAGAACTGGCTCGTCCTTCAGATGATCCACAAAAGAAATTCGAGAATGCCGCGGCAGAAATTGTTTCCGTGATGCAAATTGCACGCGTATGGGGCCTTGGTCAAGCGACTGAGTTCGCCAGGATGTTCGCCGCGGATGGCCAGTTTGTAGACCCGCAGGGCAACTTGTGGATTGGTCCGGCGCGCATCCACGAGGCCGCGAGACTCATCTTCGCCGCTCCTGGTTGGGCCAGGTCGATCGGAAAAATCGAAGATGTTCAGTTCGTCGGCAGTAAAGCCGCCGTAGCGACCCTGGTGTGGGAATCTCCCGGAGAGCTCGAAAAACCGAATCCCGGCTGCGTCCGCATGACCATCATCCTCACTCAGAAACCGGAAGGCTGGAGCCTTGTGCGGGTTCAAGCCACCGGTCTCCAACCCCAATCCCGCACCGCAGCCGTCTAACTCCGTTTTCCGCCCACTGGTACTAGAGCCACGCCTTGCTAACCGTGCAGCAAAAGCACCAGAAAGCGGCCCTGTTCCTTGACTTGCCGCTCGCGCGACGGAATAATGATAAAGCATGAGCGTTAGCGCCGGAGGCATTCAAGACTTGTTCCTCGATGTAAAAGATCTCGCGGTTCGCAAGCTGCGTATCCGGAAGAGCTATGTTCCGGGCAGCATCGATTACCATTCGTCCGAGATCAAGCAAGTCGCCCCTGTGGAAGTCACCGCCACTGCCGAGCTTCTCGAAGGCCAAATTCGCATCGAAGGTCAGCTCGAAACAAAGATTGAAATGGTCTGCGCGCGCTGCCTCGAACCAGTTATTGAAGACGTGAACCGCTCTTTCGATCTCTTCTATGCTCCTTTACCTAAGGGCGCCAAGCCGAAAGAAGACCGGCTCAAGGATGACGACACCGAGATTGGTTTTTTTGAGGGAGATGGACTCTTCCTGGCGGATGTGCTCCGAGAACAGGTACTATTAGCTCTGCCCCTAAAGGTCATCTGCCAAAGTGACTGCCGGGGATTGTGCCCTAACTGCGGTGCCAACCTGAATCACGAGGAGTGCCGCTGTGAGACCCACGCGACGGACCCGCGGCTGGCCCCTCTCGCGCGCCTGAAGCAGGACTGGCTGAAAAAACAATAGTTTACAGGGCCGAAAGCCCATAGAATCCGCCCACTGAGGCGGGAACGAGGA
>Ga0210384_10001781_pt1 | contig 27886 bp, 23 predicted proteins | sample IncBWH2MmetaG_FD_160574 | JGI IMG/M metagenome (GOLD analysis project Ga0210384, IMG submission 160574) | Forest soil microbial communities from Barre Woods Harvard Forest LTER site, Petersham, Massachusetts, United States - Inc-BW-H-2-M | ecosystem: Environmental > Terrestrial > Soil >...
TTGCGTCAGGTTTGCGCCCGCATCCCGCTGCGTCACCGTCAAATCTCCCGGCAACAGCGCCTGCGCATTCCCCACCGGCCGCCCGTTCACCGCCACGTTCCCGCGCGCCGCCAGCATCGCTCCCGCGGTGGATTGGCCCAAGGTTTGTTGCCCCGAGGTTGGTGCCCCCTGCCCCGTCATCACGCCCGGAAATACGCACAGCAGCAGCCAGCTCACCCCAGCCCGCCACTTCGTTCCTGTGTTGCGATGATTGTGGTTGCGATGATCCTGCATCAATCCGTCTTCCTCAAGGCGAAACTTTCCGTCCCATCAGAGTACGCATCAAGTCCTTCGAGGTCAAGGGGATGGGAGGTTACACAAGTACTAAACAAAGTTTTGGAGCAGGGATGCACCAAATAGGGGGCACTTCGTACCAAGCCGTGGCATGGACCATGGCAACCAAGTGCGAACCGGATGTGCCAAGAATGACAAAGCCCGAAATCATTGGCGGGAAAGCAATTTCGGGGCATACTACAAGAACGGGTTCGAGGTTGCGTTTCGAATCCTTCGCGGAGGACGCGTGCAGCTTTCCACGAATCCTGGACAACAACTGACGCCGGCTGGGAAGCCTTCCGGTCCGGAACGCCGTCAGCGGCAGCGTCTGATCCTCGCCCTGGTCCTTTTCCTGAGCGCGATTGGGGTTGTCATCTATAAGAACCGTACGTCTCAGGTAGCGCCGGAATCAGCCGCCGTCCAATCTCCAGCACCTGTGCAGCCTCAAGTCAGCGAAGCTTCCGCAGATGTGCCGCCAGAGACAACGGCTCCGGAAAAGACGAAGCGCACAAAACACAAAACGGAAAAGTCTAGCCCGTCAGCCGAGCGCGCCGAAAGCTACACGCCTACCGTAAGCCGTAAGGCGCTTCCTCCGCTCGAGGTCGAGGTCTTTGCTGGGGGGCGTCCGGTTCCTGTCAAGCCGAAGCCGGCGAACGCCATTCACGTCGACACGAGCACCGGCACTGAGGGCCGCGCTGCCTCGCCAGCCCAGACAGATGAGTCAGGTTTAGCCATGTCCGCTTCGGACCGTGTGCGAATATCGCCCGAAGCGCTGCAGGTTTTGTCGCACCCCGTCGATCCAAACTATCCGCTCCTGGCGCGCGAGATGAAGGTGCAGGGCTCGGTCGTTCTGGATGCCGTGATCGGTCGGGACGGTGCCATCCAATCGCTCAAGATTGTGAGCGGACCCACCATCCTGGCCAACGCCGCCATGGAAGCAGTGCGCCAATGGCGTTTCAAACCGTACTATCAGGAAGGCGAAGCGGTTGAAACCGAAGCCCGCATCACCGTGAATTTCACGATTTCAACAACTTAAATCTGCCTGCAGATCACGGGCCGGACCCTGTGGAAAACTTCTTTTCAGAACAACATCCGAAAAAAAAACGAGCGCAGAAATCCCTTACGGGACTCCCGCGCTCGAGCAGCCCTCCCCCAGAACCGCTCACTGAAGATGGTAGAGTTTCTTCCGGAAATCTGAAATGGCACCGACGTGGAACCCCTATCACACAGCGTGCCGAGCTTCGCCCGAAGCGGGTTTCCGCACTCGCTCGGGGCTGACCGCCATTCTCAGCAGGCAAAAGAATGTGTAAAATTTCTAGACTTGGTACACCCTTTTGTGGGAATAATAGTAACGTTACTATCTTCTAGTAACTTTGCTGCTTTGCCGTTGTGAATCTCACGGAGGGGAATCTGTGAAACAAAAACGTAGCAAGAGCGCGGCTGGATCGAAGCTGGTAACTGAGGCCGGATCCAAGCTGCGTGAAATCAGGGAGGGCCGGGGGCTCACTATGCGCGATGTGCATGGCGAGAGCCGGTCCATTGCACAAAAACACGGTCGCAAGGGATTTGAAATGGTCCCGAGCCGCCTTCACATGCTGGAGCGCGGAATGCATGTTCCGAACGTCTTCAGGCTCTATTCGTTGTCCACCATTTACGGAATCAGCGTAAAGGATCTGTTCAGTCTGTATGGACTGAAACTGTCCAGTGGGCTTCAGGCCGGAAAGAAATAGGATCGGCCGGCTCTAGGCTTGGAGAAACCTGGGGTTGGCTGTTCTTGAACATTTGAGAGGGGAAAGAACCCGGCGCTTGCGCCGCATTTCTTTCCCCTCTCGGATTTTCCGTCCGTGTGGCACTGGCGGCCTCGCCAGCAAACCTGCCAACCGTCACTTCTCCCTTCGAGTTGTGCGAATCCCGCGAATGTTGTCCACTAGTTATTCGGCGGCGCCACCGTCATAGCGGTGCGTGCCAAAGAAAAATATCATGCGCATCAAGATCTTAGGCTCGGCGGCGGGAGGTGGGTTTCCGCAATGGAATTGCGCCTGTGCAAACTGCCGCGCGCTCCGCGCTGGAACCTTCGCAGGCAAGCCGCGCACGCAAGCCCAAGTGGCCGTCAGCAGCGAAGGAGAATCTTGGTTTCTGCTGGGAGCCTCTCCCAATCTTCGCTCGCAAATCGAAAACGCACCCGAACTGCACCCACGGGCAGGAGTGCGGCAATCACCTATTTCCGGGGTCGTGCTGGCGAGCGCGGACCTTGACCATGTTCTTGGCCTGCTCCTGCTGCGCGAATTGCAGCCGCTGCAAGTCTTCGGGACGGCTTCGGTTTTGCAAATCTTGCGCCAGGACAATACTTTCTTCGGCATGTTGAACCGCGTCCCGCAACAAATTCAGTGGAGCACCATCGCCCCCGGAACGGATTTTGAGCTGACCTCAACCACGGGAGACCGATCCGGTCTCCTATGCACTCCCATCAGCCTCGGAACACGATATCCTGCTTATGTGACGCCAACGCGAGCTCAGCAATTGCGGCCTGAGGAAGCTGTGACCGGGCTGATTGTCGAATCTGCGGCGGGCAAACGGCTGGCTTACATGTCCGCCGTGGGTCATGTGGACGACAGACTCATGGAGATTTTGGACGGCGTGGATATTCTTCTCTTCGACGGAACGTTTTGGAGCGATGACGAACTGGTTCGCGTCGACAGCAGCGGAGCCACCGCCCGGCAAATGGGACACATTCCCGTCGGCAGCGCGGATGGTTCGCTGCGGCAACTGTCACAATTAAGAAAGCCGAGGAAGATTTTCGTGCATATTAACAATACGAATCCCATGCTGGACGAATCGGGTCCCGAATATCGCGCGGTACGCGAGGCGGGTTGGGAAATTGCGGAGGATGGATGGCAGTTCACGCTCTAGATGCGGAAGCACAGCTCCTGAGTTATGACGAGTTGAAAGCGCGGTTGCTGCAAGTCGGCCCCGAGCGCTATCACCACCAGCACCCCTTCCATATCCGCATGCACGAGGGCCAGCTCACGCGCGGACAACTGCAAGCCTGGGCATTGAACCGCTACTACTACCAGAGCCGCATCCCCATTAAGGACGCAATCATTCTTTCGCGCAGCGAGGACAAGGAGTTTCGCAAGGCGTGGCGCAAGCGCATCGTGGATCATGATGGAGACACCTCCAGCTCTGGCGGCATCCAGCGCTGGCTGAAGCTGGCGGAAGCCGCGGGACTCGATGCTGCTCGGGTAGAGAATGGTGACGGAATTCTTCCCGCCACGCGCTATGCCGTGAACGAATATCTCAACCTTGTGCGCAGCCGGACGTTTCTCGAGGCGATAGCGTCGTCGCTCACCGAGTTATTTTCCCGCGACTTGATCAGCCTCCGGATGGAAAAGATGCGGCAACATTATCCCTGGCTTGCCGGCGGATTGGACTACTTCGAGGCCCGCCTGACGCAAGCGCCGGAAGACGCGGCTTTTGCCCTGCAATACGTGCAGGAAAATGCGAAGACGCGAGCACAGCAAGAACTCGCAATCCGGGCGTTGCGTGACAAGTGCGACATTCTGTGGGCACAGCTCGACGCGCTTTACTATGCTTATGTCCAGCCGGGATGGCCACCGCCGGGCGCGTTTCAGATCGAGGGAGCGTAACGATGGCTCGTCCGCAAGATTCGAGTGTTCCCCGCTTGGCGGCGGGCTGCCGCTGGGCGCCTCTGGAAAATCCAGAAGCCGAGTTTGACCCGACCGTTGAAGCTACTGTTCTTTTTCCGGAAGGAGCAGTTCGCGTTCAGGGCACAGGCAGGTCGATTCTGGAGCTGTGCGACGGCCAGCGCAACCTGTTGCAAGTTGTCGAGGAACTGCAAAAACAGTACATCCTGGTTAGCCCTACGCGCATCCGGGATGAAGCAGAGCAGTTTCTCGAAAAGTTGCAAGAGAAGCGGATCGTAGACTACTAGTTCAGCTTTGTCATTCCGAGCGTAGCGAGGAATCTGCTCTTTGTTCTTCGGCAACAGCAGATTCCTCGCTACGCTCGGAATGACAATCGTTTGAGATGTAGAGCTTCACGAATAAAGGCAGCAATTACCTATGCCCGGCCCTCTCGCTCTCATCGCTGAAGTCACGCACCGCTGCCCATTGCATTGCGTGTACTGCTCCAATCCCCTGCAGATGATGGCAGCCAAGACAGAATTGCCCACCGAAGATTGGGTTCGCGTTTTTCAGCAGGCCGCGAAGCTTGGCGTGCTGCACCTGCACTTGACCGGCGGTGAACCGCTCGCCCGGCAGGATCTCACGCAGTTGATCGCGGCAGCCCACAAAGCAGGCCTGTACACAAACCTGATTACCTCGGGTCTCGGCATGACCGAAGCGCGGCTACAAGAACTAATCGCCGCCGGCCTCGACCATATCCAACTCAGCTTCCAGGACTCGCGCGCCGACAGCGCTGACTGGATTGCGGGCACCAAGGCGCACGCCCGCAAGGTGGATCTGTCGAAAATCATTCATCGGCAAAACAGCCGTCAGAAAGACACGCGCCAGCAGCGAATCGCGTTCACTGTAAATCTGGTGGTACACCGGCAAAATCTCGACCACCTCGATGAGACCATTCGCTTCATCGAGACCTTGCAGCCCGACCGCATGGAAATCGCGCACGTGCAATATTACGGTTGGGCCCTCGAAAACCGTGCCGCGCTCATGCCTACGCGCGAACAAGTCGATAAAGCGCTGCTTATTGTGGCGGAGGCGCAGAAGCGCACCGCGGGCAAGATTCGTATCGACTCGGTTGTGCCGGATTATTATGCGCGCTATCCCAAGGCCTGCATGGGCGGCTGGGGACGCCAACTGCTGCTAGTCGATCCCGCAGGCCGAGTACTTCCCTGCCACGCGGCAGGAGTGATTCCGGGATTGACCTTCGACAATGTAAAGGACCACGCACTGGAATGGATCTGGAAAGATTCCCCCGCGTTCCAGAAATTCCGCGGCGAAGACTGGATGCCCGAACCCTGCCGTAGTTGCGACCGCCGCAAGGAAGACTTTGGCGGCTGCCGCTGCCAAGCGATGCTGCTCCTGGGAAACGCCGCCGCCACAGATCCCGCCTGCCATCTCTCTCCCGATCATCACGTGATGGAAGAAGCCCTGCGCACGACGCAGATACAGCCAGCGATATCCCAACCCGCCATCGCAAATTCCTTCCGCGGATTCGAGCAGGCCACGCACGGCCTATGGGCGTATCGCGTGAACCCCTCTGCGAAATAGAACTGGAACAGTGTAGCGCGCCGCCCAGCATGCTCGATCGAGTGCGATGACTTGAAAAATCGTTTCAATGCTAACGAAACGGACAATTTGAGCGTATAATCACAGCCGTTTTCGACATCGTAAGGAGGAAATTCTGGCCAAATCCTGCGACACCAAATAAGGAGGCATGTATGCAAAGAAGACTATCGTTCCTTTTCATTCTCACCATCGCTCTGGCCGCGATGGCCCTTCCGGCGAAAGCCCAGACCCAAATTCAGATTTATGGCGCCTGGCATTGCGGCAGCGATTTTTGTACCTGGGGCACGGTACGTGACATGACGGACTTTGACACCAAGAATCACTGGCTGATCGATCGCGGCGATGGATCGGGGCTGCCGTCGGTGAACCTGGTGAACCTCAGTTTTGTCCAGCCACTGAAGCTGCTCAACAAAACCAATGACTCCCAAACAGTAAACGGCGTGCCTATCGGAATGAATTCGGCGATCGTGAGCTACTTCACCAGCCACAACATCCGCGTGATGCTTTCGATTGGCGGGATAACTTACACTTCGTTTTGGGACCAGGCGCTTTCCCAGAACGCGACCCAGTTGGGGTTGAATGCGGCAGCGTTGGCAAAAAGTCTGGGCGTAGGCATTGAAATTGACTACGAGAATAGTTCCAGCCCGAATCTTACCGGGTTGCAGGCCTTTATCGACGCCTATCGCTCCCAACTTCCGTACGACGCGACCGGAGCCAATCCTGCGGCGCGCTTAACCATAGACTTGGCTGCTGGAGACCGCTACCTGATCGGACTCTGCCAGAAGGCCAGCACTAGCTGGCTGCTTACCTCAACTCCTCTTTTGGATTATGCCAATGCCATGGTGCCGAACAAGCAGCCCAGCTCTTCGGGTGCAGAATCCAATTGGCAGGAACATATAGATGGTAAGCCGCAATTCAGTCCTCCGATTCCGCCGATAGCCCCTGCCAAGTTCACGGGAAGCCTGTACGTCGTCACTGGCCACACTCCGGCTCCGGAATGCACAAACTTCAGCGCTTCGCTGGAGAACAGCACCGGAACTTATGTGCGAACAGTTGCTCCGAATGGAGCGGGGACCACGTCTGGAATGCTGGGCTATATGTTCTGGGCGGCCGAGTGTCAGGGTACGCGGTCGATCTGCACCACCCCACCGAACACTTGCGAAGGCGGAGTGGGAGTGGGAGCAAGAACCTACGGGATCACGTTCCCGATGCCGCCACTGCGGCAAAACTAGGGGGAAGCGCCCTCAGCTTTTCCACCTGGCGATTGAGGTGGTACTGTGCTGTCGAGGTGGAGTTATGAAACTGGGCATAACTTGGATAATGACTTGGAATTTTTGGACAGCCATTTTCGCCATAGAAGGAATTCAACATGCGCTTAGTGAGTGCGCGGGTTATTTTGGGTTGGCCCCAGCACGTGGTTTGCATGATTTTTGGTTCGGCGGTGTCACAATAGTCTTCACGTTCTACGGCGGAATATTTCTCATGTACAAAACGTTGGAGGAAGCGGAGAGGGCTGCTAAGCAGTGATCCAAACCCCGCACTGAGTGTTACGAGGTTAGCTGCCGGCGTCCTTGGGGTAATTTTCTCGAACGTAATCTTGAGTACGATACTGCGATGTCTTATTGCAGTGAGGGCAACGGTAACCGGTGTTAGAAAGGAAATTGGCAACCTCAAAGAGGCGGCCACACTTCTTGTTGTTACATTTCAGTCTCCCGCGTTGTTGAGGGGTAAGTCCCATCATCTGCGCCCTATTTTACCTGCCGACCACATCATGCAAACATTCTACTGCGTCCGGCACGGGCAGTGCAGTCCCAAGAAGCGAACTTAGCGACGGAAAAGCGGGACAAACGTAGCGTTTCCTTGGTCTTCCTTCACCAAATCGTCGGCACCCGCTTCGACTGCTGAATCCGCTCGTCCGCCGTCACTAGTGTCAGCCCTTCTACTGCCGCCGTCGCCAAGATCATTCGGTCAGCGGGGTCTTTCGGAAAATCCGCTGGCATCTGCACCGCCAGCGCCGCGATCTCCGCTGTTAGTGGTTTTATGATTACTCGCGAGATTGTTTCACGAACGTAAGACTCCACGCTCCCCGCTACCCGAAGACGCCCGGAGTTCGCTAACCAGGCCAGCTCCCAGAGCGTGATGGCAGCCACGGCAATGCCTGACGACTCTCGGCCCGTTTTTTCGCTCCCCGTTTTTTCTCGAGCTTGGCGAATGGCTTCGCGCGCGCGTTTCGACAGGCGCTTCGGTTCACTCGACATCCAGATCAGCACGTGCGTGTCGAGAAGAATCACTTGGACTCCCAATCGTCCAAAGGTGTCACCGGCCCAACGATATCGCCTACGATCTTCACTTTCCCAGCCATATAGCCGAAAACATCGTCGGTCGGCCTATCTGCCGGAACCAGCTTGGCCACCGGCTTCCCATGCTTCGTGATGAGCACGGGCTCGCCGGTTTGCAAAACGTCATCCATGACAGCGAGGCATTGCGCCTTAAATTCACCCGCCGGCATCTGTTTCATGGTTACTCCTGTATGGTCATATAATTATAATCATAGTCGTAAATATCTGCATTCTATTGTTTTGGGGGTTAGGAGGGGCTAGTAAAACATCATCGTGACAAAATAAGCGCCGTTGGGATGCTTTTCCGTGCGGGCGTAGCAGGCGCCGACGGAGAAATCTTTCATCTGCCCATTACCGATCGCGTTTCCGGCGCTGGGCGGCAGGGCTTCCGGCTCGGCATTCGAGTAGCTCAGAACGTAACGCACATTCGCGTAGGGCGAGGCCGTCGCGTGTACGGGCCCTGTTTTTTCCATGGAACATGACGCCTCGGCGAGACTCCGGCTCTTCAGCCGATTCAGCCGTGGAAGTTGCGTCTGGTTGCGGAGCGTTGCCACTTTGGCCGCGATCAGGTCTTCTGCCTGTCCGGCGGCATACGTTGGTAGCCGCTGCGCGAAATCCTGGACCACATACATTTGGCAGCGGTCCCACACCACAGCGATCCCCACCGCGTTAAAGGACGGGTTGAGCAGATTCCGGCGGTGCTCATCCGACGCCATCAGCGATTGGTGCGCGTGCTGCGCCGAGTAGTCGAGAGCAACGTTTTCGCCAGCTTGATTGAAATGCACTCCGCTTTGTCCCAAACGGAGCTGCAGATCCGGCTCGCCCGGAAACTGGTGTGAAAGCTCGCGGCGTTGCAACATCTCCCGGCCATGCGCCTGCGCCGCCAGGTTCAGAGCCTGATCGAACATTAGAGGCGCTTCGCCAGCCTGCGCGCGGGCCTGGTTCACCAAATGCAAAATTTCCTGCGCCGAGCGTGCAGCAAATACATTGTTTGCAGAAGCCCGACCGGAAGCCGCTGTGGATAACTGAAATGCTTGCGGGGTGGAATTGGAGGCCTCGTCCGTACGGTCACACGCCAGGGCGCAAACGCCACCGAGGAGCAGCACGGAAATGGATACGAGAACTCGCATGGGGGTGTTCTGTTCTCTACCGCACCGCTGGGAAATCGAACAAGTTCGCTTAGTACATGCAGCATAAGCCGGGTTACGCGGTTCATCACGTTACGACCGACACCACACCGCTGGTTACTTTTATCCTATTGAAATAAATGGGGTTAACGGAGCCGCCGCAGTCTACACGAGGGCGTGACAAGCACCAAGGGAAAAATTGATCATCGCCTTGCCCTTGGCCTTGCCCTGGCTCGCGCCGCTCGGGCAGCCTGCTAGAATCGAGGGCGAAACCTCCTCATGAATGCATTCTTTCTGGTCGCTGCTGGATGTCTGTTGGGATTCCTGATCGCGTTCCTTGCCTACCGCTCGCGTTCGCAGGTGGTGGAGAGCCAGTTGCGGGGGCTGGAGCGGGATTTGCCCGCTGTTCGCGAACAACTTAGGGCCACCGTTGAGGAAAAAGCTAAGCTTCAGGCTCGCGTTGCTTCGCTGGAGACAGCGCTCTCGATGGAGCGCACATCGCAGGAAGAAAAGCTAGCGGTGGTGGCGCTGGCCGAACAGAAATTTCGCGAAGCCTTCGGCACGCTTGCGGCGGACGCTCTGCGCAACAATAACTTATCGTTTCTGGAACAGGCAAAATCTGCGCTGGGCAAATTTCAGTCGGACGCGCAGGGCGATCTCGATTTGCGGAAGCAGGCTGTTGAGAATCTGGTCGCTCCCATCCATGAGAAGCTCGGAAAATTTGACCAGCAGGTCCGTTTGCTGGAAGAAGCTCGCAATACCGCATACGGAGAACTCAAGAACCAAGTCGCCTCCCTCATAGGCACGCAGGAAAATTTACGCAGCGAAACAGGGAATCTTGTGAAGGCGTTGCGCGCGCCAGCGGTGCGCGGGCGCTGGGGAGAAATTCAGCTGCGCCGTGTCATCGAAATGGCGGGGATGCTTTCCCATTGCGACTTCGTGGAACAGCAGTCGGTTACCACCGATGACAAGCGCCTGCGGCCGGACGTGATCGTGAAACTGCCGGGCGGGAAGACAGTGGTGGTCGACGCCAAAACGCCGCTGCAAGCATACCTGGATGCTCTAGAAAGCCCCACAGACGACCTGCGCCGCGCCAATCTCGAGCTGCACGCGCGCCAGGTGCGCGACCATATCGACCAGCTCAGCGCCAAGGCGTATTGGGGAGAGCTGGAAAACACGCCGGAGTTTGTGGTGATGTTCCTGCCGGGCGAGTCGTTTTTTAGCGCGGCTTTGGAACACGATCCCGGTCTGATAGAGAAAGGCGTGAATCAGCAGGTTATTGTTGCGTCCCCGACCACGCTGATTGCGCTTCTCAAAGCCGTGGCCTACGGGTGGCAGCAGGATGTGATGACCCGCAATGCCCAGCAGATCAGCGCCCTGGGGAAAGAACTGCACGAACGGCTGCGCACGCTGGCCAGCCACTTCGAGGCCGTCGGCAAAGGTCTCGACCGCGCCGTCGAAGCCTACAACAAGGCCGTGGGATCGCTGGAGGGCCGCGTCCTGGTAAGCGCGCGCAAGTTCAGCGAGCTGGGCGCGCCAGTCAGCGATGATATTCCAGAACTGGAACCCATTGACACCACAGCGCGCACGCTGCAGCTCGACTGGAGAGAAGAAGCTCCCGAAGACGAAGTCGACACTGCTGTGAAAGAGTCGAACGGGAAGTAAGCAAATCCAAGTTCTGCCCAATAATGCACATCGGGGCCTTGAGAAATTGTTCCAAAAAAGATGTCTCGGGATCACGCGTGAGAAAAACGAAAGCCCGGTCTCTCAACCGGGCTTTCGTGCGCGAATCGCCTAACCTAAGCTAAGCGGCCGCTGACCTCTTACCACGGCCTTCAAGGGTTCCGATGGGTTGGGCAACCTTGCGGACCAGGAAGGGTTGGAGATTTGGTTCATTGCCGGCCCACTCGAGGCTGGCAATCGAGTGCCCCGGTTGGCAGGTGACGAAATAGCGCTCTCCGTTGGGGCTGGTTACTTCAAACTTGCCGGTCTCGCCCTGCAGGGCTTCGGCAACGTCGTAGGTTGTGATGCTGTCATTCAACTTCATGGGGACTTCCTCCATACATTTTAGGATTGTCCCATCCCTAGGGAAGAACTGACCTCAGAATAGGACCGTGCCAAGGTGGAGTCAAGGCCGCGACCTTATATTTTTCGTGGACATACAGCGTTCACCCTACTCCGGTGACATAAGGAGTTCCCATCAGAATTGTCCAGCGATTTGCAGATGAAAACCTGTTTATCATTAATTCCATAATGAGAATGCACAATGGAAAACTTCTTAAAATCCGCGTCACAGATCGCGCCAAACAGTGAGGGTGCCCCACTCCTCTCGCAAAAAGCAAAAAGGAATGGTGCACCCGCACTGTCTGAGTAAGTTGGAAGGGAAATCAGCTCGAAGCCTGCGCCCCCTGCTCCCGGCGTGTTTACTCCTGATATCGCCACCATCGCTCGCCGACCAGCGCACGTGGCTCCTGCCGATTACATATCAGGCGTTCCGAGCGTAGTTGGGTTGGGATCAACGGTCACCACTACGCTGTACAATTGTTCGGGACGAGACGGGTGGCCAACCTTTTCAGCCGGTTTTGTTTTTCCATAACCAGAATCTGGGGTGCCCCGTTCTTTGCGAAGCAAAGGGCGGGAGCGATGCTGCGTGGAACAACAGCTGGGACAGGTGTAAAGTTCAGGCGATGGGCGGAGTGCAATCGCTTTAATAGGGCGACTCTATAAGCCTATCGCGTCGGCAGTATCACTCCCGCCCTTGCAAAAATGCAAGGACGGGGCACCCATTGACGGAACACGAATGCGTTAACCCTTCTCCAGCTCCAGCAATTTCTTCTTGCGCTGGATGCCCCAGCGGTAGCCTCCCAGGCCTCCGTCTTCGCGGACCACGCGGTGGCATGGAATCTCCAGCGCTACGGAATTGGTAGCGCAGGCGCGAGCCACGGCCCGCGTGGCAGTTGGACGGCCAATGGCGCGCGCCACGGCGCTATAGGATTTGGTTGCGCCTCGTGGAATCGTTTGCAGGTAGGACCAGACTTTTCGCTGGAACGCCGTTGCCTGTATGTCGAGAGGCAGCGCGGAGTTTAGCTTATGCCCTTCCAGGTGTTGCAGCACCTGCCGGTTCCATCCCTTCAAATCGTCGTCTTGGCGCTTGCGCGCAGCGAAGGGGTATTCCCGGCGCAGTCCAAGTTCTAAGTCTGAATCAGAGTCTCCAAAGCGGATGGCGCAGATGCCGCGGTCGGTCGCAGCAATCAGCAGGCGTCCCAGCGGCGACTCGCTGGTGGTAAAGCGGATGGCAACACCGATCGCTCCGCGGCGGTATTTGTCGGGCGTCATGCCCAAGTGCTGCGAGGCGCGTTCGTAGAGCCGGCTGCTGGAGCTGTATCCGGCGTCGTAGAGCGCGTGGGTCACGGTTTTTCCAGACTGCAAATTCCGCTTCAATTGATTCATACGGCAGGAGTCGGCGTATTGCTTGGGCGTAATCCCGAGCGCGGCCTTGAATGTGCGCTGTAAATGAAATGGGCTCATGCCGAAAGCATCGCCAAGAACGCGCAGAGAAACCGGCTCGTCGTGGTGCCGCTCGATGTAACGGCAGACGGCGCGGATATTTGCGCTGCGCGCATCCGAAGCGGCCTGGGGACGGCAACGCAGGCAGGCGCGAAAGCCCGCCTTTTCGGCATCGGTTGGATGCTCGAAGAACACCACGTTCTCGCGAAGTGGGCGCCTTGAAGCACACGACGGGCGGCAGTACACGCCGGTGGTAGCGACGGCGTAGACAAACTGGCCGTCCAGGGCGGCATCGTGTTCCACAACGGCTTGCCACTTCTGTTCTTCGTTGGGTTTGGGCATATCAGCTTCGGGCATGTCGGCGAAGACCGATGAATTGAGTATCGCATTGCTGCTTGTATTGGCGCTCATGTTGACCTCCATGTTGTTGCTCACGAGACCAAGCGTAAGCGTCCCCAGTAAGCGCCGCTATCCGGATCTTGCGGCCAAACTGCGCGAGCCGCAGGGCTATCTTTAGGAGAGTCGGTGGAGGCACGGGCGTCCCGCCCGTGCGGTTGTGTGTGTGCCCTGAATGTAGTATCGAGGATTTTCTCAGAGTCCGCACGGGCGAGGACGCCCGTGCCTCCATCGGAATTCGCCAGTTTGCAGTTTTTCGCGGGCGAGGCGCCCGCGCCACACAATCAAGTTCTAGTGGCTGTATTTATTTGGTGCGCTCGGCGCCGCTGAAATCCCCGCTCGGTTCCGCAATTCGTTCAGCAGGGCGTGCGCGGCGTTAACGTAGGTTCTATCGGGATCGGAAGTGTCCGCCCAGACGGCATCGTAGACAATCTTCGCGGCTTCTTTCAGATCCATGTGGAGGGCCGCTTCCATGTGGTCGGCGCACTGCTGCGCGTGTTCATAGCAGGCGCGGCAGATTTCCGCTTGGCCGGGCGCATCCATGTGACCGGATTCGAGCGCGCACGTAGCATCGCCGGAGTGCAGCTTCACCGGTGGCTGATAGAGTTTGGTCTTTAACTCGCGCAAGAAGCGTTCGCGTTCTGCTTCCAGCGCTGCCGCATCGGGAGCGCCATCCAGGAAGTCTTGCGGAAGACTTTGGGTCGGCGAAATCTGTGCCGCTTGCATTCCAGGCAACTCCACAACCGACTTCGCAGATACACGCTCCGGTGACTTGCAGATGGGGCAAGCCGGAAGACCCGCCTCATAGTACATGCCACACTTGGCGCAAGGCAGCCCGTATGCGGAACGGTGCGGCTTGGGCGCAGCAGGCGCAGTCTCGGGTGCTGGAACCGGAAGATTGGGCACACCCCGGCCGTTGGCCTTGCCGAGGATGGCCTGACTAGCAGCCGCGCCAGCTTGTGGGGTACGCATTTCCATGGAGAAAAGTCCCACGGGGGCACAAATTAAGGTGGTACTACCCCTAAACGCCCCTGTTATGCGTATTCTAGCCTCAAGGGGCGTTTTTCGCGCTCACACGGCGGTTCATGTACCTGGGATCAATGAGATGGTTATGGAATAGCCGGGTCCCCTGCCTGAAAGGGAGGAAGATTTCAGGCTCTTTCCCGCTCCGTCTGCGCTAAACTAGAGATGCACTCTTGGTTCTGTTGGAGGATGTCATGGAATTCGCACCGATGCACTGGGTGGTTGTTCTGGTGATTGCGCTAATTATTTTTGGCCCAAAGAAGCTGCCTGAATTGGGTAAGGGTCTGGCCCAGGGCATCAAGGGATTTAAAGACGGGCTGAAGGATACTCCGGCTGCGACCACGGCCACTGCGGCCCCGCCGGAATCGGAAAACAAACCGCCCGAGACGAAGGTACTCTAGACGGCAGCCGAGTGCGGCCGTCCCACGTGGGCTGTACAACTCCGCGCCCGCTCAATCCTACATCGGGGAGAATTGCCCGCTGATGCAGACGTTCGCAGAGGGCGGCGTCGTGCTCGCACCGAGATTTGCATCCATACGAAGTTGCGAGTCTTCCGAAGTAATGCAGAACATGCGCGCCCCCGAGCTGTTATAGGCTACCGGAGCCGCGCCCGCGGCAAACGTAGTGTTCACCCCGTTCACCGGCGTTCCACCCTGCACCACGAAACGGTATCCCTGCTTGACCCCGCTGGAGAGCGTTGAATCCAGAATACAGGCGTGCTCAGGAGAGGGCGCGCAAGTCGTGCCGTTGGTGAGACCGCCCGTCCCCAGTGCCGCCAGCGTATCCGCAAACCCCTTGGTCGGATAGGTCGACTGATACTGAATCTGCGCTTCCCGGATCGCCTTCATCGAAGCCATGGCCGAGGTTTCGTTCCCCTTCATCTGAAAATTGCGAAACCCTGGGAGAGCCATCGTCATGATGATGACAATGATCGCTACCACGATGAGCAACTCGATAAGGGAAAAGCCCCTCTGCTTGTTATTTCCTGCCGCGTTCCGTTGTGCTTTTCTGATGTTTGCCATAGGGGGACTCCTGTAAGCGCACTAACTGATAGAGGACATTGTCTCGTGGCACGTTGGTTTCCACAAGGGCCAGCCTTTGTCGTGAACAACTTGCAGGCGGAACTACCCTGGACAGAACGGGCGGAGAGCAGACTCTTGCAGTCGATTGGCAAAAAAGCGGGCAGCCGCAACCCCGTTGCCGGGCAGGGCTTGCATGGGAAACGACCGCCCGAAGCCGCGCCCAGAATAAAAAATCCCGGCCCTTGCGGGGCCGGGATAAGGCTTCAGAGCTGTGCAACGCCTAGAAGATGAACTTCGCTCCCAGTTGCAGGATGCGAGGGTTGTGGGCTTGCGTGATTTGCAGGAACTGGCTACCGCCGAAGCCGGCTGTTGAAGAATTTAGGTTGGCGCTGTTGTTGGCACCTGACCCTCCGTCGCCATTGATAAAGCCAAGTTGGGTGTGGTTAAACACATTGAATGCCTCCGCGCGGAACTCGAACCTCATGCGTTCTGTAATGGCAAAGTGCTTGAACAGAGACATATCGAAGTTGGTGCGGCGGGGATTACGCAAGGAGTTACGGCCGGAATCCCCGAAAGTCAATCCACGGGGTGCGGCATAGGCGGCCTGATTGTAGATCTGGATATCTCTGCTCCCTGCAACCGTGTGCTGCCCTCCCGCGTTTGGATCACCAATGATATCCGCATAGGCGGCGGCAGAGTTTGAAACACCATTCCCCACTCCTGCATTGTCACTCCCGAAGGTCACAGTGAAAGGCGAGCCCGTACTGAAGTCCATGATGCCGGAATACTGCCAGCCACCTAATAACGTGTGGGTCAAGCCGCGCTCCTTGAAGAACGGAAGATCCCAGACGTAAGCGAAGTTGAGGTTGTGACGCTGATCGAAGGTGGAACTGGCGCGATTGGCGTTGGGCGCATAAGCGTTCACCAGATCGTTGTCTCCGCGACTCGAGGAATTGTCGATGGAGTGGCTGTAGGTGTAGGCAAGGTTTAATTCCAACCCGCCCACGCTGCGGCGTACTCCGAATTCCATGCCGTGGTAGCTGGAAGACGCCGCACCCTCGAGGCTAGTGATGTTTCCGTATCCGGGGATGGGACGGAAAAAATCCGGACTGTTCCCGCAAGCAATATACATATTCACGCCGGGCGTACCAGGGGTTTGATCAGTCGGTACGCCATCAGGATTGTAGCCGGGAATGACCGCGCCGCCTTGTCCAGCCGTTCCTGATGCGCAATCACCGACGTATGTAGCAGAGGAAGGGGCGATGGCCTGACCTGGCTGGTAAGGATTCGGATTCTGCGCGGTAAAGGGCGGAGGCGCGACCTGGTTTAAGTTCCTGACCCGGGTGAGGTGTGTACCTTTACTGCCCACATAGGAGATGGTAGCGACGGTATTGTGGACAATCTCATGTTGGAGGTCAAAGTGCCATTGCTGGACATAGGGCCACTTGACCTGAGTGGGAACTGCAACCACAGCCAAGGGCAACTGGGCACCGGGTGCAAGACCAGTACCGATGTTCTGGTAACCCTGGATTCCGATCTGTTGGACGGTAGTGGCCAACGGCGGAGAGTTTTCCAGAGATTCAGTGTTGCCCTCGTTGCCGTTGGTGTGCTCGAAGAAAATGCCGTAACCGCCGCGAACGGCCCACTTCCCGTCACCCTTCGGATCCCAGGCAAAGCCAATCCGTGGGGCAGGATTAAACAAGTGACCCTGCATACAACCGACGGGCGTACCAGAGGTGACGCCGCATTGCACAATGCCGTTGGGCAAGTTGGTTACCGACGGAGCTAAGCCGTTGACAGTGAGAAAATTGACGGTGCCATCGGCGTTCACAGTGGTTTGACCCTTAATGTACTTGTTAGGATCGAAGTTGAAGGCAAAATGCTGCTTGTCGCGGTAGGTTCCGAACAGGCTGAGACGCAAGCCCAAATTCAGGGTCAAGTGACTGGAGACGTGAAAGTCATCCTGAAAGTAGGGTTCTACAATCTTGTAACGATTGTAGTACTTGAGGCGTTGACTCTGCTGGCCGAAGCTAAATATCTGTCCGTTCAGGAGATCGGCAAAAACGTTCCCTGTGGAATTCGGGTTGCTCGGGCTAAAGGTGAGGTAGCCGGGGGTGGAGCCTGCACCCAACTCAGCGCCGAGCTCGTTCTTCTGGGCGGTGACCACATAAGCTCCAAACTGGAGATTGTGCTTACCGACAATCTTGATCATGTTGTCGCGGTAGGTGTAGGTGGGATTGGAATTGTAAGGACCCTGGGGGATGTACCCGGGATCTTCACCAAGCCCGCCAAAGGCACCGCTGCCGCCGAAATTGAAGCCCGGAATGACACCGCCACCGTTACCGCCGAAGAGATCGCCAAATTTGGCGTTCCCCCGCTGCCAAGCACCCTGGTTGATCAACACGATATGGTCAGTGGTGTAACTCATCTGAAATTCGTTCAGCAAGGTTGGAGACAAATTTGAACTCAAACGAGCGATGCTGCTGACGCTGGGGCCTTTGAAGTTGGTTTCAATGGTGGGGAAACTTCCCGCGTTAGTCCACAAAGGGGTTGGGCTGATGGTATCCCACGAATCATGAATGTAACGAAACGTTAGACGCTCATTAGAGGTGAGGTTGTGGTCCACGCGGACTAACTCCTCTCGCCAGTTCGTCGGTAGGACTGGGGATGCCAGGAAAGTTGACGCGCCGCTATTGGGTGCTGGGATCAAAGCCAGCAAGCCCGTGACAGCGCTTTGGTCATTGGCAGAGGTTGGCACGATGTTCCCGGGAAAGGGGAGGCCCGTGACAGGATCGTGTGGACAATTTGAAAAGTCGTTTCCAGGCGCAGGACATACATCTGTAAAGTTACCGCCGCGTTCTGCAGTGGTTGGCACCGTCACGTTAAAATTTTTACCTGGCACTTTCTCCTTGCGCCACTCTTCCGACCAGAAGAAGAAAGTCTTCTGCTTGTCCTTGTTGTAAACACCAGGAATGAATACTGGACCGCCGATGGTATAGCCATAGTCGTTCTTCTTGTAGGAAGACCGAGTGTCCGTAAAATAGTTGCGGGCGTTGTAGGCAGTGTTGCGGTTGAACTCGTAAACATCCCCATGAAACGCGTTGGTGCCGGACTTGGTCTCCACCTCAACCGTACCGGAACCGCTGCGGCCATACTGCGCGCCATAGTTGGAAGTGAGCACCTTGAACTCGCCGATGGCATCCAAGCTGGGATAGACGTTCAGCGTGGTGTTGCTGCCGTTATCCATGTTGTCGCCGCCATCAAGTTCCCAATTGTTGTATTCCGTGCGGCCTCCGTTGACGCTATAAGCGACGTTTCCATAGACACCAACGGTGCCTTCGTCCTGTCCGGTCTGACTGCTTACGCCGGGCACCAGGGTCACCAACTGGGTGAAATTGCGGCCATTTAATTGAAGCTGCGAAATCTCCTTGCCGCTCACCGTTCCCGTGAGGTCAGAGGATTGCGTCTCCACCTGGGCGACGGCTGTGCCCTCGACGGTGATCTCCGCCGAGATAGCGCCGACTTCAAGAGCGATGTCCACGCGGGCTTTCTGTGCCACATCGAGAACCACGTCCTTGGCTTCGTACTTCTTGAAGCCTTCGGCGGTTACTGTGATGTTGTAGGTTCCCTGGCCCAAACCGGCGACGAGGTACTCGCCCGACGCGTTGCTCGGCGTGGTGCGGTTAATACCCTTGGCCTCGTTGCTCACCGTGACCTGAGCGTTGGCAACGACAGCGCCTGACTTGTCATGGACGGTTCCTGTTATGGAACCAGTGGTTTGCCCCCACACCACCGCTGACAGACACAGCAAGAGAACCACGGAGACTCTGACACACCCAAGAGCGAAACGCATGTAAGCCACCTCAACGGAGATTAACAGCCGCACGCGCTTCCGCAATGGAAGGCGCGAAACTTAGGTATCATAGCGCGATATCGCCTCTATTGAAAGCATTTAATAATACTTTTTCACTACGGGATTCCATAGCAAATCCAGCACGCCGAATATGGTATTTGGTAGGCAATGGCGGGAGGAGGAGTAACGACAATTAGTGCAGGCGGCCGTTAACCTTACCGCGCGGCGCGCGTCGATCCGCGTACGATCAGCTCCGGCATCATCTTCTGGTGGACGGCAGTGGCGCGGCGGTTATCCTGAGCCACCGTAATTGCCTCGAGCAAAACGCTAACCGCCGCCGCACCCATGCCGTGCATAGGTTGACGGATCGTCGTGAGCGCGGGCGTATAGAACGCCGACTGATCAATGTCGTCGAAGCCAATCACCGAGCAGTCCGCAGGCACGCGCAGATTTTGCTTCTCCAACGCGCGAATAGCGCCAAAGGCGGTCACGTCATCGAAAGCAATCAGCGCGGTAAACGCCTTGCGCTGCCGCAACAGCTCTTCTGTAAGTTGCACTCCTGCCTCGAAACTGGAAAGCGGATTGCGCGAGTCAGGCAGATCAACGATTAACTTCTCATCCAGCACAATGCCAGCGTCCTGTGCCACGCGCTTCATGCCGCGCCAGCGCGGTGAACTGTCACCCAGGATTTTCGGGCCGCGCAAAACCGCAATCTTTTTGTGTCCCAGAGAAACCAGATGCTCCATCGCCAGCCGGCCGCCCGCCTCGTTGTCGACGATGACGGAACTGATGGAATCCGATTTCAGTTCGCGGCTGATCATGGCGGTCGGAACGCTGTTGCGCTCGAGATCTGCCAGGAGATTGATGTCCACGAAGAGCCAATTCGCCAGGATGATGAGGCCGTCGACGCGGCGGTCGAGCAGCATTTCCAGATAGCGCAAGAAACGGCTGCGTTCATTCTGCGCGTCGGTGAGAATCGGCAGGTACGAACCTTCGTAGAGCGCGTTCTGAATGCCGCGCAGAATGGGCGTGCAGTAGGGGTCGGTGATGTCGATCACCATCACGCCCACTTCGCGGTTGCGTTTGCCGCGCAGCGATCGCGCAAAAAGATTGGGCCGATAGCCGAGCTTCTTGGCGGCTTGCTGGATTCGCGTTTTGGTTATTGGAGGAATGTAGCGCGCCAGCGGAGCGTCGTTCAGCACAATGGAAACCGTGCTGGAGGAGAACCCGCTCGCCTTGGCAACGTCTCGAATCGTGACCATGAGTTATGCGCTGCAAGGATACAATGCCTCGGCAGCGCCTTCCGATAATAGCGCGAATTTAGCGTATTTGCGGAATTGCTGCTTGCATTCGGTGGTGTGGCTCCCTGAGACTAGAAAACCGTGACCCGCTGTTTCCAAGTTGAACCATTTCGAAGGATGCCGCTCATCTGGGCGTTTGTTTGCGCCCTTTCCTTGCTTGCGGGCACGGGGGTAGCGCTGGCGCAAACACCCGCCGCGCATTCCTCCGGTACCGCGAACAAGCTTGCTCCATCCCGCATTGCAACCGTATTTCACGAAGGCGAAGAAGCGCTGCACGCGGGCGATCTCGACCGCGCGGAGAGCAGCTTTCGCCGGGTGCTCGCAGCAGATCCGGCCTCGGCCGGTGCTTACTCCAACCTGGGTGTGGTGGCGATGCGGCGGCAGCATTGGCAGGAGGCAGTTCGCTTGTTCACAAAGGCGGCGAAGCTCGCGCCAAGTGTCTCCGGCATCCGTCTGAACATCGGCCTCGCATACTACCGGCAGAACCGCTACGACGCGGCGATAGCCCCGTTGGAATCGGTGCTGCGCGACCAGTCTTCGTCGGGTCAGGCATTGTCAGGGCAGGCTTCGTCCAATCAGGCGGCCTCGGGCCAAGCGCGGTATCTTCTTGGACTTTGCTATTTTTTTACCGGGCGTTATGCAGACGCCGCGCACACGCTGGAATTTCTATGGCCGGAACAGGCTGGCAACCTCGCGTACCTTTACGTGCTCGGAGTGGCAGCGCAGCACGCAAAGCTGGCCGACCTGGAGAAACGGGCCATCAGCCATATGGTGGAGATCGGGCGGGATACCGCACAATTCCATTTGTTCATGGGTAAGGCGCACTTGAACCGCGAGGAGACGGCAGACGCGATTGGAGAGCTCTCCCATGCTGCGGAACTGGACCCCAAGCTGCCCTTCGTGCACTTTAACCTGGGCGTGGCCTATCTACGGCAGCAGGATTATGAGCACGCCAAAACAGAATTTCTTAAGGATGTCGCGCTCGAACCCGATATTCCTTTCAGCTACGATCAGCTCGGGCTGCTCTTCTTCCAAGCGGGGAACGATTCGGATTCGGAACATAACTTTCAGGAAGCATTACGGTGCGATTCCAACTTTCTAAGCGCGCATCTGGGACTCGCGCGAGTTCGTCAAAGACTGGGGAAATATGCGGAGGCGCTACTCTCGGTGGAAGCGGCGGAAAAGCTCGCACCCGAAAACGCTCAGGTCCTATCGCTGAAGGCCCAGATTCTGGAAAAGCTCGGCCACCACACCCAGGCGCAAGCCACGCTCCAGCGCTATCGTGAATTGCTGGAGCGGCAGCGCGCGCAGCGCGAGCGGCAAATGGAAGGCGCGCCGAATCCGGAATTGCTGGATTTGCCTTCGCTCCAGTAAAAATACAAAATTAGGTCAACGGTTGAAGCTGGCGATTGTTGGAATGGCACGATTATGCGGGTCGACTACCTCATAAACGCTAACTTTAAGACAGAATTCCTTCCGAGTGGTCCGTCACTCAAGAGCAACCCTTATACGGCCTGCAAGCCAACTTCTCAGTACCTATCCGCGTATGCAAATCTGGATTACTTCCGGTTACCCGACAAACGGTCCTTAACCAGTCAATATGGCATGAAAACTCTGGTACTTACGCAGGATCACTTATACTTGCCATCACTCTCTTCGAGGATCTACGGGGTACTCGGATGTCGCGACGGCTGACGCGTATCGTTCTCGGGCTCGTGGGATTGGCCGTTTTGACCGCGAGCGCACTCGCAATTCTGTTCACAGTTACAAGTCTGCCCGGAGAGGAAAAGACTCCGGCAGGAATCCGTCGGGACACCGCTGTATATCTCAAAATGCACGACGGCGTACAGATTGCAGTTGACGTCTGGCTTCCTCAAGACTACCAGACGGGGCAACGGCTGCCCGTGCTTCTCCGGACCACGCGCTATGGGCGTGACGGCCAGTTTGGCTGGGCATACCGATTGGCAGTGGCTTTGAAACAGAGTGACCCGCATGGTCCAGGCGACGAGCGGACTGACTATCTGAATCAGCGCCATTTTGTGGTCATCATTGGAGATGCGCGCGGCAGCGGTGCCAGCGGGGGTCATCGCGAAACGGAGTTTTCACGCGAAGAGATTTCCGATCTCGGGGAACTCGTCAACTGGGCGGCAAAGCAGCCGTGGTCGAATGGCCATATTGGAACCTTCGGACAGTCTTACGAGGGAACGACCGCAGAGCTGGCGGCGGTGGCGGGCCAGCCAGCAATGAAAGCTGTGGCTGCTTTCTCCAGTCAGTTCGATGTAGGAGCGCTGGTATTTCCGCGTGGTGTTTATAACCAAGCGTCGATTCAGTCCTGGAGTGGTCTCATCAAGAGGCTGGATGAAACCGAGGATGTTTGTGCGACAAAGAGCTTGAGCGGTCTTCGCTGCTGGTGGGAAGGGCGGTTCGTGCGGGGAGTAAAGCGCGTGGACGCCGATCTGGATGGAAAGGAGCTTGCTCAAATACTAGCTCAGCGGCATAACCAGTATCCAACCGATCAACTATCACAGGCCGAGTTTCGGGATGATCCGTTGCCTCTGCGCGATGGATCGCCCACAACCTTTGCGGAGATAAGCGCGTTCGGGCACCGCACACAAATCGAGTCGTCACAAGTAGCGATACAAGTCTGGTGCGGCTGGTTGGACTCCAACGTTTGTGAGGGCGCACTGGCGCGTTACTTGACGTTCAAGAATCCACAGCAAGTCGTCATCGGGCCCTTTTCACACGGCTTGGAGTTCAACACCGATCCCTTTCTCACTCCTAGCCAGCACACTCCCCCAGAACCTGCGATCGAGCAACAGTACAGCGTGATGGCAAATTTCTTCGACCGTTTGCTTCGTTCTGAAGTTGGGAGCCCGATTGAGTCCGGCATCCGCTACTACACGATGGGTGAGGGTCAGTGGCACGAGACCAAGGTTTGGCCACCCCAGGGATTCGACTCTACAGCCCGGCTGTACTTCGAGGCGAATCATGCTCTAAGTTCAACACCACCCGCGGCGGTCTCCGCTAGCGACGTTTATCCAGTAAACTTCGCGGCATCCACCGGCGAGAACAATCGCTGGGCGACGGAATTAGACCTCGACATTCTCTACCCTGACCGCTCCGAGGATGACACTAAACTCCTCGTCTATACTGGCGCTCCGCTGGCCTCAGATGTCGAAATTTCTGGGTCGCCTGTCGTGGCCCTCGAAGTCGCCTCCACAGCGACGGACGGAGCGTTTTTTGCCTACCTGGAAGATGTCGCGCCCGATGGCCACGTAACTTATCTGGATGAGGGAGAACTCCGGGCAGTCAACCGCAAACAGATGGATGTGCGCGAACGTCCGTATCATTCCCTTGGCCCAGTCTCTAGCAACTTCCGCCGCGACGCCGAACCACTTGCCCCCGGAAAGCCTGCCGAACTGAAGTTCTGCATGTGGCCAACATCCATCCTTTTGCGAAAGGGTCATCAGATTCGCGTTGCTCTCGCAGGAGCGGACGCTGGTACCTTCCGGCGCTACCCGCCTCGAGGCGATGTTACCTGGACGGTCTATCGACAGAGCACATTGGCCTCATATGTAGAGCTGCCGATGCGGCCACGTTGAACGAATGGCAAGTCGGCCCGGCCCAGTTCGTATCGGGAAAGGAGTTAGTGGTACGCAATAGACCTTCGGCGAATAGCTCCCGAGTAACAGGCAATCCGGAAGAATGCATTCGGACTGGTCCATATACATATTTTTTGCAGCTCGCATAGGCCGAACGCAGTCTGGCACAAAACAAAAGCTCCGGCGCGAGGCCGGAGCTTTTGGCAAGGTACGTTTTCGTTTAGTGGCCAGCACCCGCCGCCATGGCGCGTTGCGGCGCTCCCGTGTGTGTCGCATACATTGCGTACGAGCGGTACACGCCGTAGGCAACCGCCGCGGTTGGCAGGAGCGACATACAGGCCGCTGTCTGCACCGCAGCAACAATCGCTGCCACACCGGTCCCCAGCACGTAGTACGGAAAGGTCCACAAGAAGAAGTCGGACCAAATCCTGGACACTTTCTGGTTCTCGGAAAGAGCGATGACTGTGGCGACCGGAATCGTGTTCGCCACGAAGTACATCGCTGCCGCAACAACCGTCCATAAAGCCACAGTTGTCAGTTTGCCTTCGACACCTGCGTGATGAAACACCACAAACGAGGCGGCGACGGCGTTAACGAGGTTGCAAACGTTGAACAGCACTTGAACAGGTTGCGGACGGCTCGTGCCGCCCAGGCATTGGGCCAATCCCGCTGCCATGGCTACTAGCGAAGCTTCGAACAAGCTCAGCGTCGCCACAGCTAACAGCAGGAACGGTAGATTAACGGACATGGTGCTTGTCAGTCCTGGCAACTTCACTTTCATTTTCGAAGTCAGGACCGTCGCAGCTAGCAGACTCAGCATGGGCAGCAAGTTATGCGCTTGCCACCGCAGGCCTCCGGAGATCACCGGGACCAGGCTGACTGCCGCCACCGCACCGACGAACATCTTCGCCGAATTGGGTAATGAGCGTGTCATGTGGTTTCTCTGAATTGTCTCCCGGTTTCTCTTAGTTCTCGCCATCTTCGTCGCTGCTCAGGGCGTTCGTACCGTGATTGCCCCACACAACGCTGTTGCCCCACACCACACTGAAACCAGAAGCGCCGTGGTTACCCCACACCACACTGTTACCCCACACTACGCTGTTGCCCCACACCACACTGTTGCCCCACACTACCGAGGTTCCCCAAACTACTGAGTTGCCCCAGACTACGGAATTGGTGGAGACGCTAGTCGTCGTGTTGGACAAATACACGTTGCCGCTCGCTGCGTCGTAGACAGCGGTCGGAGAAAGTGCGGTTCCCTGCGCCAGATCCGTGCTGTTCAGCGCCGCATCCACATCGAGATAGCCAGAGCCGTAGCTGAAGATGTCGTACTGATTGGAATAGGTGTTACCGGCTGCATCGATCGCGGTGGAATAGAGTCCGAAACCCTTCCAGGCAGTCTTCATCAGCCGTGCTTTCACCTGGTCGGGCGTCAATGCGGCATTCTGTTGCAATATCAGCGCGACGGCCCCGCTCACAACCGGGGTCGCCATGCTGGTCCCGCTCAAGCGGAAATACTCAGGCGTACCGCCGTTCGTGGACCCTTCTTCGAAGTACGGGTATCTCGTATCCAGCGTGCTGCCTGGAACTCGCAAAGAACCGATCCGATTACCCGGCGCGACGATGTCCGGCTTGACGATGTGATCCACCAGCGCCGGCCCTTTGGAGCTATAGCTGGCAATCACGTCATCCGTTCTGGTCGCCGTTCCGCGAGTACGAGTCGCACCAACTGTCAGCACGAAGGGATCGTTGCCCGGCGCTCCAATCGTGGAATAGCCATTGGTCCCCATGGAATTGTCACGGCCACTATTGCCGGCGGCCACCACAACCACGATGCCCGCGTTCCAAGCGGCTTCCACCGCCTGGCAGAGCGGATCGAGCGAATAGCTCTCGAAAACGCCCCGTCCCAGCGACAGGTTGATGACGCGAATGTTGTAGGTTGATCGCAGAGCGATGGCGCGCTCAATGGCCGCAATCGTCTGGCTATCAGTGCCAGCGCCGTTCTGGTCGAGCACGCGTAAATTGATGATGTTCACACCGGGCGCCACGCCGGCATGACTCATGGCGTACCCGCTGCCCGGCTGCGAAGACACGCCGTTTCCGGCGATGATGCCGGCAACGTGAGTGCCGTGTCCATATTTGTCTGTCGTGCTGGGATCACTCAATACAAAGCTTTCGCTGTACACAACGCGTGAAGCTCCGCTGGCGTCGTGCAAGTCTGGGTGGTCGGCTACGCCGCTATCGATGACGGCCACGCCCACGCCAGTACCATCGAAGCTGAACTGGCTTGCCGCCACATCGCGTGCGGTCGCGGAATCTGGATCTTCATCCCAGCTTGACATCTGCACCGGACGATCCGGTGTGACATAAGCAACGTTGGGATTCTTGGCGATCTGAGGAATCATCCATTCCGGCACGCTCATGACAACCGCGCGAATCGAGCCTAAGCGCCGGTGCGTCGTGGCGCCGTGATTCCACATGTCGCGCTCGCCGGGGGCTTCCTGGGCGCGGAACACCGGCTGTTTGTACTGGATGATGACCTTGACCAGCCGGTTGGAGCCGTGCTGGAAACCGCTGGATCGGAGTTCCGATGACAGCCTGGCTTGGGCCACCCGCGGCTCGTCCTGGTTCATGTTGGATCGCTGGGCAGCCGCCGAGGCGGCAATGGGAATACAGAGGGAGCTCAAGAGCAAGAGCCACCCGGTTGCGCTGTTGCTGCCACGTTTCCGGTGGCTTTCCGCAGGCCCCCTGGGTTGCATAGCACTGATGGGTTTCATAATCCTCTCTCCCGGTCCGGGGGGGCGGTCCGTGCCTTCAAAGAAGCACGCCCCTCACCACTCCTGAAAAGCGTTAAAGGTTTTATTTTCTTGTACTTGTGTGTATCAGCACGGGAGAGGTGGGGACAACTTGTCCTGTAGCACGCCCGACCTACTTGCGATAACAGTACCCAAACGATTCATAATGCTGGGGTTAGACCATATCGAACACGAATTGGACAAGTTGTCCAGCCGGGCGTTGCACGTCTAGAAAACGATTATCTTGTTTGTAATGAATTAGTTACAGCGAGATGTGAATCGGAAACGAACTAGATCGTGGCGTTTCCGGTAATGGCGATACCGATATCCCAGCCCTCGGCCTGCGCCTTCTGGAGTAGCCATTGTCCGAGATCTCGTCTTGCGGTTGCACCGAGGCCGAGGAAGCACAGTCCGGCACGCTTGCGCTCAACCCAGACCACCTGGGCGTTGGTTTCGATCTTGGTAGCCCCGTTGAGGCCAAATCGCAGATGCACGGTAGCGCCCTTCTTGAGGGTTGCGGAACTGATCAGGGCCACGCCGCCGATACTCACGTTGTTGATTTCGGCTGAGATTCGTGGACCGGATTCCAGTTGCAGGTCGGCTGGAATGTGCACGGCCACGCGGAAATAGCGTTGCTGATCTGGATTGATGCGTCCGAGCGAGGAGAAATCGCCTGCTTCTTCCTTTTCGTACTGCTGCAGCTTGCGGGTCAGGGTGCGGCGCGAGATGCCGAGCTGCCGGGACGTTTCGTCACGATCACCGTTGCTCTTAGCCAGCGTCTCCAGAATCGCATGGCGTTCGAGATCGCCGAGACTCCCTTGAAACGCTTGCGAAGTGCCGTTCGAACTCTTCTGTGGCGCAAGGAACGAGAGCAAGTCGGCCGGTCTCACTTCGTGACGGCCGGACTCGAGGTGCATCACGGCCTTCAAAAGCACATTGCGCAGTTCGCGGACGTTACCCTTCCACGGCGCGCGCATGAGAAGTTCGATTGCTTCCGGCGCAAAATGAGCCCCGGGCAAGGTCTGCTCTAAGAGGAACTCCGCGAGGGCTGCGATGTCGTCCGGACGTTCGCGCAAGGGAGGCACTCGTAACAGAAACTGGTTGAGGCGGTGATAGAGATCGCTGCGGAAGCGGCCGTCGTGCACGGCTTCCTCTAGATTTAGGTTGGTGGCGGCGACGATGCGTACATCGACAACAACTTTGCGGCTTCCGCCGAGACGATAGTAGGGGATGCCGTCCAGCACGCGCAGCAGTTTGACCTGAACCTTGGCATCGAGCTCACCAATTTCGTCGAGGAAGAGAGTGCCGTGATTGGCCATCTCAAAGAGGCCGGGTTTCTGAC
>Ga0210384_10001782_pt1 | contig 27883 bp, 23 predicted proteins | sample IncBWH2MmetaG_FD_160574 | JGI IMG/M metagenome (GOLD analysis project Ga0210384, IMG submission 160574) | Forest soil microbial communities from Barre Woods Harvard Forest LTER site, Petersham, Massachusetts, United States - Inc-BW-H-2-M | ecosystem: Environmental > Terrestrial > Soil >...
CGACGGAGCGTGGTATTCCAGGAGGCCGCGCTCTTTCCTTGGTTCACCGTGCTCGACAACATCACCTTCGGCCCCAAGACGTGCGGAGTGGCGGCCGGCGACTACCGCCCGCGGGTCGACGCGCTCCTGGAGCAGGTCGGGCTGCGCGGCTTCGAGCGCCACTATCCGGCCGAGCTCTCCGGCGGAATGAAGCAGCGCGTCGGGATCGCGCGAGTGCTGGTCATGGAGCCGGAGCTCCTCCTGATGGACGAGCCGTTCGGGAGCCTCGACGCGCAGACGCGCTCCGTCATGCAGGAGCTGCTGCTCTCGGTGTGGGAGCGGCGCCATCAGGCGGTCCTCTTCATCACCCACGACGTCGAGGAGGCGCTGCTGCTGGCCGACACCGTCTGTGTCATGACCGCGCGGCCCGGCCGTATCAAGGAGCGGCTGACCGTGGACCTGCCGCGGCCCCGGACGCTCGACACGACCACGTCCCCCCGCTTCAACGAGCTCAAGCGCGAGGTGCTCGGGCTGATCCGTGAGGAAAGTCGCCGCGCGGCCCGCGATCAGCCCGGATAACCGCCCGCCCCGAGAGGAAAAGGAGAACGTCGCCCATGGTCCTTCGCCACGTCGTCTCGACCCTCACGCTCGAGCAGGCCACCACCATCGCCACGCGCGCCATCGCGGCGGGCCGGCGCGAGCGGATGCTCCCGCTGGCCGTCGTCGTGGTGGACAGCGGCGGCCAGATCGTCACCCTGCAGCGTGACGACGGCTGCGGGACGCTGCGCGTGCGCATCGCCCAGGGCAAGGCGCGCGGGGCGCTCGGCATGGGCATTCCGTCGCGCACGATCCGCGACCGGCTGCAGAATCGGCCCGCGTTCCAGAGCGCCGTCGCCACCGCGTCGCAGGGGCAGTTCATCCCCGTTCCAGGCGGCGTGCTCATCCTGGACCGCGAGGGTCGCGCCGTCGGGGCAGTCGGGATCAGCGGCGATACGTCGGACCGGGACGAATACTGCGCGATCGAAGGGATCAAGGCCGCCGGTCTCGGATGCGACCCGCCCGAGCCCTCCCCCGAGTGGCGGGAGTCCGCGCTCTAGCCGCCCCCTTGACTTCGTCGGGCCTCGAGCCCACTGTATGCCGGATTGTAGACAATCAGGGATCCAACATGAACGCCGGCCACTTCCTGACACGGTCAGCACAACGATATCCGGCAAACCCGGCCTGGATGGCGGGGGACCGGGTCGTGACGTTTCGTGAGGCCGCGAGCCGGGTCAACCGCCTGTCGCGGGCTCTCCTGCGGCTCGGCGCCCGGCCGGGTGATCGCGTCGGCATGCTGGTCGCGAATTGCCCGGAAGGGATCGAGACGATCCTGGCCACGATCCGGGCCGGGATGGCGGTCGTCCCGATGAATGTCCGCCTGCACCCGGACGAGCACGCCTACATGCTCAACGACGCCGGCGCCTTCGCGCTGGTCGTGGGCGAGGAGTTCCGGACCCACCTGGGCCGGATGCGCGAGCGTCTTCTGACGGTCCAGCACTTCATCTTCGTGGGCCACGCGGGGGGAGACGGCCTCTCCTACGAAGGGCTGCTCGAGCGCCCGGCTTCGACCGCGCCGGATCCGGTCATCAACGCCGACGATCTGGCCTGGATCTTCTACACCTCGGGAACGACGGGCCATCCGAAGGGGGCGATGCTGACCCACCGGGTGCTCGTCACGATGGCCGAGCAGTTTCTCCTCGACATCGACCCGGCCGGCCCCACCGACGTCCTCCTTCATGCCGCCCCGATCACTCACGGCTCCGGCCTGGCCGTCTTCCACCACGTGGCGCGCGGCGCGGCGAGCGCCTTCCCGGCCTGCCGTTCCTTCGACCCGCCGCGCATCTTCGAGGCGATCGAGCGCTACCGGGTCACCACCATGTTCCTGGTCCCCACCATGATCAACATGCTGCTCGCGAGTTCGGAGCGCGCCCGGTACGACCTGTCGAGCCTCAAGACGATCTTCTACGGGGGCGCCCCGATGTACGTGGAGCAGCTTCGCGAGGCGCTCCGGGTGTTCGGTCCCATCTTCGTCCAGATCTTCGGTCAGGGAGAGGCCCCGATGACGTGCACGCGTCTCTCCAAGGAGGAGCACCAGGCCGGCGACGATCCGGTCAAGCTCAGGCGCCTGGCCTCGGCCGGCCGGGAGACCACCGCGGTCGCGGTGCGGATCGTCGACGACGACGACCGGCCGGTCCCGCCCGACCGGATGGGCGAGATCGTGGTCCGGGGCGATCTGGTGATGAAGGGCTACTGGAACCGGCGCGACGCGACCGCGGAGACCCTTCGCGGCGGCTGGCTTCACACCGGCGACGTCGGCTGTCTCGACGAAGACGGCTACCTCTATATCACCGACCGCAAGAAGGACATGATCATCAGCGGAGGATCGAACATCTACCCCCGAGAGATCGAGGAAGTGATCTGTCGCCACCCGTCGGTGTTCGAGGTCTCGGTGATCGGCGTCCCCGACGACAAGTGGGGTGAAGCGGTGAAGGCGCTCGTGGTGACCCGTCCGGGTGCCGCCCTCACCGAGGCCGAGATCATCGACCACTGCTCGCGTCACCTCGGCTCCTACAAGAAGCCGCAGTCGGTCGAATTCCTCTCCGCCCTGCCGAAGAACGCCTACGGCAAGGTGCTCAAGCGCGAGCTGCGCGACCCCTACTGGGGTGGTCGCGCGCGGCGGGTCTGACGCGATGGGACGCCTGCCCGATACCCCGCTCGTCGAGAAGATCCGCATCCATCTCGAGGAGCAGATCATCGCGGGGCGGCTGAAGCCGAGACAGCGGCTGGTGGAGGAAGAGATCGCCCGCGAGATGTCGGTGAGCCGCTCGCCGGTCCGGGAGGCGCTGCGGGGGCTGGAGCGCGAAGGGCTGGTCGTCCTGACCCCCGGCCGCGGAGCCTGCGTGGCGGACCTGACCCCGGAGGAGGTCGACGACGTCTATGCGGTGCGGGCGCGGCTCGGGGGCCTCCTGTTCTCGCTCGCGGCCCGCCACATCACCGGGCCCACCATCGACCGGCTCGACCAGCTCGTGGCCGAGATGGAGCGGGTCGTCGGGGAAGGGGACATCCAGCGGTATTTCCTCATCGACCTCGAGTTCGAGGAATTGGTCATGGGCGCGTGCCTGAACCGGAAGCTGGTCGCGGTGTGGCGGAGCCTCGGGCGCTCCATCCTGCGCTTCCGGTACTTCTCGCTCTACCCGCCCGGCCGCCTGGCCACGTCGCTTCAGTATCACCACGACCTGGTGTCCGCGTTCCGGCGTCGGGACGACGCCACCGCCGACCGGCTCGCCCAGCAGACGATCGCGTCCGCCGGCCGCGCCCTCCGGGATCACCTCAGAAGCTCGATGGCGTGAGTGGCCGTCGCTCAGAATCCGGGCCGCCGCGCGGCCGGGTGGGAAAGGATGTCGTCCATGGCGACCGATCGGTTCGGCAATGTGATCGCGGCGGGTTTGCCCTACGCGCGGGGGACGATCCTGCGCAGTACCGAGGATGACTTCGCCAAGCTCCGCCACGCGTGGCAGTCGATTCAGGCCCGGATCAAGAAGAACGGATCGGACGCGGTTTTCAACTTCACCGGGCTCGAGCGGGGCCTGCGGATCGACCCGAGCGACGTCCCGTTCCTCGACGACGAGCTGGCGCCCGCGATGTTCGGCGGCCGCCTGACCGAGCTGGCCCTCGAGCATCTCGGCGGCCGCCCGGAGCGCCACGACGTGATGGTGTTCAACCGGTTGAGCGTCGCCACCCTGACCGCCCACATGGTGCTGGTCAAGCCGGGTCGCACCGTGATCGGAGTATCGGTCGGCTACAGCCACCCGTCGGTCGTCCGCGCCGCCGCGCACGTCGGCGCTCGATTCGTCGACACGGTGGGAGCCGACGCGTTCGCGGAAGTCCTCGCACGCGAATCGGCGGTCGACCTCGTGGTGCTCACGCGCCTCGCGGTGACCTACGAGGCCCTGCCCGCGAAGGACATCGAGCGGATCGTCACGCTCGCCCGCGCCCGCGGGGTGCGCGTGTACGCCGACGACGCGGGGGGCGCCCGGGTCGGCCCGGCGGTCCTCGGGCAACCGAAGATGCTCGAGCTCGGGGTCGACGTGGGAGCGACGGGTCTCGACAAGTACGGCACGGTGGGCCCCCGGGTCGGGGTGCTCGCGGGAGACCGGGACCTGGTGGCCCAGATGCGTAGCCGGGCCTTCGAGTTCGGCTTCGAGGCCCGCCCGATGCTCTATCCGGCCGTGCTCAGATCGCTGGAACAGTACCGACCGGAGCGCGTCCGGAGCCTGGTCGCGTGCACCAAGACCGTCGCGGCGGCGCTGCGGCGTCGCCTGGGCGATCGGGTCCGCGAGACGCCGGTGACCGCGCAGATGCTGGGCGAGGACATCCTCGAGATGGTGCTGGAGCGGGCCGGCCTCGCCGAGACGTCGCTGGTCCCGTTCGAGGCGGCGGCGGGTCTGGCGATGCTCCTGCTGCAGGACTACGGAATCGTCAGCGTGCACTTCGCGGGCATGCCGCCCGGCACCTCGGCGATGCTGTTCAAGTTCATTCCGCCGGAGACGCTCGAGCGGTTCGGTAGCGCGGATTCGTTCGCGGACGCGGTGGACGCGTCGGTGACCAAGCTGGCGACGATTGTCGGCGATCGTGATGAGGTCCGGGCGCTCCTGCTCGGATCCGGTCGATGACTCCGGCGCGGTGGAGCCTGCCGGCGATCCTGGCCGTCGTGGTCGGGATCGGAGGGGTCGGGATCGGAGGGGTCGCGCCCGCGCCGGCCGCCGAGCTCGTGGCGGCCAAGGGGACCGACGTCACCTCGTTCGATCCCGGCATCAACCCGACCCCGGACGCGCAGCAGGTCATCACCATGATCTACGACACGCTGATCCAGCGTGACGACAACATGCAGCTCAAGCCGGGCCTCGCGGTGTCCTGGCAGAACCTGGATCCGCTCACCTGGCAGCTCAAGCTCCGGGCGGGGGTGAAATTCCACAACGGCGAGCCGTTCGACGCGCGCTCCGTGAAGTTCACGCTCGAGCGGCTGAGCACGCCCGGCGACAGGGCGGGTGGGCACGTGATGTTTTCCTCCTTCGGCGGGATCGAGCGCGTGGATGCGGCCGATCCGCTCACCGTGATCGTCAGGACCAAGCGCCCCGACCCGCTGCTGCCCGCGCGGCTCGCCCAGACCTTCGGGGCGCAGATGATCCCGGCCGAGTACACGACCAAGGTCGGCTATCCCGGCCTCGCCAAGAATCCAGTCGGGACCGGGCCCTACAAGGTCGTGCAGTGGCTGAAGGACGATCGGACCATTCTGGAGTCCAACCGGGACTACTGGGGCGGCGCCCCCGCGATCGACCGCGTGGTCTGGCGGATCATCCCGGACGATCTCGCCCGCGTCTCGGCGCTCCAGGCCGGCGAGGTGCACGTCATCGTCCGGGTCCCGCCGGACCAGGTCGGCCCCATCGAGCGCCGCGCCGGTCTACGGGTCGATCGGGTGCTCGGCAACGTGACCAACGTGTTCACGGTCGCCGGGATCAAGAAGGGCGTCGGGCCTCTGACCGACAAGCGCATGCGCCAGGCCATCGCGTACGCGATCGACCAGAAGGCGATCATCGACAATCTCTTCCGGGGACTGGCCGCCCCGCTCGGCCAGGGCGCGCCCAGCACCGACTTCGGCTACAACCCCGCGATCAAGCCGTACCCGTACGATCCCGGCAAGGCCAAGGCGCTCCTCGCCGAGCTGGGCTACAAGGGCGAGGAGGTGCTGGTGCGGAGCGCGAGCGGCTACATCGTCAACGACGTGGCCATCGTCAACGCCACCACCGAGATGCTCCGCAAGGTGGGTATCAACGCGCGCGCCGAGATCGTCGACATCCAGACCCGTCTCGAGATGATCAAGAGCGGGAACTTGACCGGTCTCATCCTGATCAATCCCCAGGGGACGAACTTCGACACCGACGGCGTGGTGTGGCGCTTGATGGGGCCCGGCGGTATTCTCGCGGTGCACTGGCGCGGGAGCGATCCGGATCAGGAGTTCTACCGTCTCATGGAAGAAGCCCGCTACACGGTCGACCAGAAGAAGCGCCTCCAGAACTATCTGCGGGCCGCGGAGATCTTCGCCGACGAGCTGCCCTGGATCCCGGTGTTCCAGGACGTGGCGACCTTCGGCCTCTCCGCGAAGGTGAAGAATTTCAAGCCGCGGCCGGACTGGCTGGTGTTGCCCCAGCGCCTGGGCCTCTAGGCTTCATGAGGCGGCTCGGCCAGATCGCCTGGGCGCTGGGCCATCTCCTCGTCGTCATGCTGGGCACCGCGAGCCTGGTCTTCGTCGTGCTCCGGTGCAGCGGGGACCCCGCGATGATGGTGGCGCCGCCCCAGGCGACCCTCGACGACCTGCAGGCGATCCGGCGCGAGCTCGGCCTCGATCGTCCCATGGCCGCCCAGTACGTCGAGTTCCTGAAGAAGCTGGCGGTCGGAGACCTGGCCCAGTCCTTCCGGTACCGTCGGCCGGCGCTCGAGGTCCTGGGCGAGCGGGTCGGGGCCACCGTGCAGCTGGCTCTCGCGGCCCAGCTCCTGGCGATCGTCGTGGCGATTCCGCTCGGCATTCTCTCGGCGATCCGCCGGGACACGTGGCTCGACGCCGGGCTCACCGGGTTCGTCACCCTCGCGCAATCGATTCCCCATTTCTGGCTCGGCCTGATGGCGATGGTCGTCTTCGGCGTCTATCTCGGCTGGCTGCCCACGTCGGGTCGAGGCGGATGGTCCAACCTCATCCTGCCCGCGGTCACCCTGTCGTCCTACTCCATGGCGAGCCTCACTCGGCTGACCCGCTCCAGCGTCCTCGAGGTGCTGAGCGCCGACTACATCCGCACCGCCCGCGCCAAGGGCCTCGGGGCCTGGCCGATCCTCTTCAAGCACGCGCTCAAGAACGCCCTGATCCCGGTCGTGACCCTGACCGGGCTCCAGCTCGGGGTCCTGCTCTCGGGCGCGGTCGTGGTGGAGACCGTGTTCGCGTGGCCGGGCATCGGACGGCTCACGATCGAGGCGATTCATACGCGCGACTACCCGCTCGTCCAGGCCGGCGTGGTGTTCCTCGCGCTGCTGTTCGTGGTCGTGAACCAGGGCGTCGATCTCTGCTACCGCTGGCTCGATCCGCGCACGATTGGGCCCGGCCGGTGAGCCCGGTGGAGGTGTCCGCGCCCGCGCGCCCGGTGGAGATGCCGGCGCGCGTCCTCGTCGTCCCGCGCCGATCCCACGCGGGGCGACGGGGCCTGGTGCTGAAACCGGCGTTCGGCCTCCTGGTCGGGGTGCTGCTGTCGCTCTGCACACTCGTCCCCGGCGAGATCGCCCCGACCAGCCCGACCGACCAGGACCTCGCGGCGCGGCTGCGGCCGCCGGTCTGGATGGACGGCGGCTCCGCGCGCCATCCGCTGGGCACCGATTCGCTGGGGCGGGACGTGTGTAGCCGGGTGATCTACGGCGCGAGGACGACCTTCCTGGTGGCGCTCGTCGCCACACTGGTGGGCGGCGCGGCGGGGGCGGCGCTGGGGCTCTTCTCCGGCTATCACGGAGGTCTCGTCGAGGAGCTCGTGCGCAAGCTGGTCGACATGCAGCTCGCCTTTCCCTATCTGCTGCTCGCCATCTCGGTGCTGGCGGTCGCCGGGCGGAGCGTGCCGGTTCTCGTGACGGTGCTGGCACTCAGCAGCTGGCCAGCCTTCGCCCGCATCGTGCGCGGCGAGGTGCTGTCGCTTCGCGAGCGCCAGTTCATCGAGGGCGCCCGCGCGATCGGCTGCCGGGACCTCCGGATCCTCCTAGCGCACTTGCTGCCGAGCGTGAGCGCGTCGCTCTGCGTGGTGTGGAGCTTCGATCTGGCGCGGGTAGTGGTGCTGGAGTCGAGCCTGAGCTTCCTCGGGCTCGGCGTCCAGCCGCCCACCCCGAGCTGGGGGATGGATCTGAGCGACTCGCGGCAGTTCCTGCAGATCGCCTACTGGACCGTGTTGTTCCCCGGACTCGCGATCAGTCTCGTGGTCCTGGCCGCCAATCTCGTCGGGGACTGGGTGCGGGACGTCCTCGACCCTATCGTGAAGCGGAGCCGCGCCGGCGTCTAGCCGGCCGGATCCCGAGACCAAGGAGCGGACGAGGGCATGACGGATTCGACACCGCAGGGGATGACTTCACCCGGGTCCACCGCCGACTGGGTGAGGCGCGACGAGGCGGCGATCCTCGGCTGGCGGCACATGCCGCGCGTGGTCTTCGAGCGCGGCCAGGGCCTGCGTCTCTGGGACGTGGAAGGGCGCGAGTACCTCGACTTCATATCCGGTCACATCTCGCTGCTCCTCGGCCACAACCATCCGGAGCTCCGGGAGGTGCTCATCGAGCAGTCGGCCAAGCTCTGGCATCACTACAAGTACTTCGCGGCGACGCCGGTGATCGAGTTCGCGGAGACGCTGAAGGCGGCGCTCCCGCCCGGGCTCGACGTGATGAACTTCGCCGCGGTGGGCTCGGAGGCCAACGAGGTCGCGCTCCGAGTGGCCCGCGGGGTGACGAAGGCGTTCGACGTGGTGTCGGTGATCGGCGGGCTCTACGGCGGCACCCTGACCGTGGAAGGGTTCAACAGCATCGGGGGCCCGCGCAAGCGCCATCTCGGCCCGCTGTTGAGTCCCGCGCGGACCTCGACCATCCTGACCCCGGATTGCTACCGCTGTCCGATCGGGCTCAAGTACCCGTCGTGCGACATCGAGTGCGTCAAGGCGAGCGAGGAGATGACCGCTCGGGTGGGCACCGGCGACGTCGCCGCGATCATCACCGAGTCGATCCTCGGCGCGGGCGGGATGATCGTACCGCCGCCCGAGTGGCTGCCGAGGCTGCAGGCGATGGCCCGGCGTCTCGGAGCCCTGCTGATCCTGGACGAGGTCCAGGTGGCGCCCTTCAAGACCGGGCGGACGTGGTGCTTCGAGCACTCGGGCATCGTTCCCGACGTGCTGACCCTCGGGAAGGGCATCGGGGCCGGCATGGCCATCACCGCGATGGTGACCCGACAGGACCTCGCCGATCGGGCCCGCGTCGCGGAGGTCGGAGTGCCCTGGGCCGGGACGTTCGCGGGCGAGCCGCTCTACGCCGCGGTGGCCAAGCGCAGCTTCGAGATCCTGATCGCCGGCAACTACGCCCGGCGGGCGGCCGAGCGCGGCGAATACCTGATGTCGCGCTTGCGGGATCTCCAGCCGCGCTACGAGCTGATCGGGGACGTGCGCGGGAGGGGATTGTACATCGGCGTCGAGATCGTGAAGGATTCGATCGGCCGGGAGCGTGACAACGCGATGATGCATCGCATCCGGTGGAACGCGCTCGAGGAAGGGCTGCTCATCGCCGGGTCGAGCAATGTCTTGAAGATGTTTCCGGCCCTGACCATCGAGCCGGCCGAGATCGACGAAGGCGTGGAGAAGCTCGAGCGGGCCATCAAGCGAGCGCTCGACGGACATCCGCGCGGGGTCGTGCGCTTCACCACGACGAGCGTCGCGTGAATCATCAACCATGTCAGGAGAGGGGCCGCTCATGAGTCGATCGCTCCGCGTCGGATCGCGCGCCGTGACCCTGCTGGTCTCCCTGTTGCTCTGGATGGCCGTGTCCGCGCCGGCCCAGACCGCTGACCTGGCCATCGCGGTCGCGACCGATCCGCTCACCCTCGATCCGCGGGGTGCCTCGAACGTGATCTCCTGGAGTCTGGCCTATCACATCGCGGATCCGCTCGTCGGGAAGGACAAGGACCTCAAGATCGTCCCCCTGCTGGCCGAATCGTGGGATCGGCCGGACCCATTGACGTGGCGGTTCAAGCTACGCCGGGGTGTCAAGTTCCAGAACGGCGAGGACGTGACCGCCGCCGCCGTGAAGGCCACCCTCGACGTCATGATCGATCCGGAGCTGGCCAAGGCGAAGAAGATCCAGGTGTCGGCGTTCATACGCGGAAACTTCCGGACCGTCGAGCGGGTCGAGGCGCCCGATTCCTACACCGTGATCATCAAGACGAAGGCGCCCTATCGCCCGATGCTCCTGGGGTTGTCCCAGCTCGGGATCGCGCCGGCCAGCGCCCTCGACGCAGGGGAGGCCTACGTCGCCCATCCGGTCGGCGCGGGGCCCTACAAGTTCGTCGAGTACGTTCCGGGATCGCGGCTCGTCCTCGAGGCGAATCCCACCTACTGGGGCGCCAAGCCGGCCTTCAAGCGGGTCACGGTTCGGATCATCCCGGAGAACGCCACCCGGGTCGCCGCGCTGCAGACCGGAGAAGTGCTCGCCATCTACAATGTCCCCCCCGACGCGATCGACCGCCTGAAGGGGAACAAGGACCTGGTGGTCCAGGACACGCTGACCACTCGCTACAACTATCTCTATCTGCAGAACGACCGGCCGCCGTTCAACGACAAGCGGGTGCGCCTGGCGATCAACTACGCGCTCGACAAGGATCAGATCACGCGGGTCATCTTCAAGGGCCTCGCCAAGCCCGCCACGGCTCCCATGGGGCCGGCCACCGCGTTCTTCGACAAGAGCCTGAGCCCGTATCCGTTCGACGTGGCCAAAGCGAAGGCGTTGCTGGCCGAGGCCGGGTACCCGAACGGGCTCAAGTTCGTCATGGGCACGCCCTTCGGCCGCTTCATCAACGATCGGCAGGTCGCCGAGGCCGTGGTGGGACAGCTCGCCAAGGCCGGCTTCACGGTGGACCTTCGTGTGGAAGAGTGGGGGACGAGCCTCGCCAACCTCATGGCCCGCAAGTACGATGCCATGTTCGGCGCGTACGGGGGCTCGCCCGACCCCGACTACATGCTGAGCTGGCTCTTCACCGCCAAGAGCAGCGTGGTGGGCTTCAACAAGCCGGAGGTCGAGACCCTGCTGTCCGAAGGGCTCCAGGCTCCCGACGATACGACGGCGCGCCGGGTCTACGAGCGCATCCAGAAGATCGTCTGGGCCGACGTGCCGCTCGGCTTCCTCTACTTCCAGCCCGACATCGTGGCCTTCAGCAAGCGTCTCAAGGGCTTCGGACCGCGCGTGGACGAGTACGTCGACGTCAGGGGGGCGCGCATCGAGTAGGCGACTCGCTCGACCCGGATCCTCATCATGCGTAACGCCTATCTTCGGCAGATCATGCAGGCCTCGATCGTCCTGCTCAACGTCTCGATCGTGGTCTTCGTCCTGGTGCGGGTCGTGCCCGGCGATCCGGCGCGGCTCATGCTCGGGATGGAGGCGACCGACGAGGCGGTCCGCGCCGCACGGACGCAGTTCGGCTTCGATCGGCCGTTCTACGTCCAGTACGCGCAGTTCATCGGCGGGGCCCTCCGGGGCGATCTGGGCCAGTCGGTGCGCTTCCGGCGCCCGGTGGGCGACCTGCTCCGGGAGACCTTCCCGGCCACCGTCGAGCTGGCCCTCGCCGCCACGCTGATCGCGCTGGCCCTCGCGGTGCCGGCCGGCATCTACGCCGCGGTCCACCGCGGCGGCCTGCTCGATCGAGCCCTGATGGCGGGGACCTTGATCGGCCAGGCGATGCCGATCTTCTGGCTGGGAATCATGCTGATCACGCTCTTTTCGGTCCGACTGGGCTGGCTGCCTACCTCCGGACGCGGCTCGCTCGCGCAGCTCGTCATGCCGAGCGTGACGCTCTCCACCTACGTCATGGCGCTGCTGGCCCGGCTGACGCGCTCGAACATGCTCGACGTCCTGCGAGAGCATTACGTGCGTACCGCGCGGGCCAAGGGATTGCGGGAGATCGTGATCGTGCACAAGCACGCCCTGATGAGCGCGGCGCTTCCGATCATCACCGTGCTCGGCCTGCAGGTCGGCGCCCTGCTGAGCGGGGCGGTGGTCACCGAGACCGTCTTCAACTGGCCGGGGATCGGCACCCTCGCCCTCCGCGCGATCCAGCAGCGCGATTACCCGGTGGTCCAGGGAGTGGTCCTGGTCAGCGCGGCGCTCTTTGTGCTGATCAACGGCACGGTGGATGTTGCCTACCGGTACCTCGACCCAAGAATCCGGCTCACCTGAGATGACGGTGGAGCACGCGCGCCCGACGGCCCGGATCGAGATCTCGGCGCGGCCGCCCCACGCGCCATCTCGAACGATCCTCCGCCATTCCGGCCTGGTCTTCGGTGTGGTGACCGTGTCACTGGCGCTGCTCATCGCGCTCTTCCCGGGTTTCGCTACCCCTCAGGATCCGCTCGCCCAGGACATCGGGAACCGTCTGCTTCCGCCGGTGTGGGCGGCGGGCGGCAGCCCGCGGTGGCTCCTCGGTACGGATCAGCTCGGCCGGGATATCCTGAGCCGCCTGCTCTACGGCAGCCGCGTCTCACTGACGGTGGGCTTCTGGTCGGTGTTGATCGGCGGTCCGGTCGGATTGCTGCTGGGCTTGGTCGCCGGCTACCGGGGCGGCATGGTCGATATCCTGGTCATGCGCCTCGTCGATCTGCATCTGGCGTTCCCGTTCGTCCTGCTCGCGATGGCCATGATCGCGATTCTTGGGCCGGGCCTCTGGAATATGGTGCTGGTCTTCGCGGTCACGAGCTGGATGCTGTACGCGCGCACCGTCCGCTCCTCGGTGCTCGCGCTGCGGGAGCGGGAGTTCGTCCAGGGCGCGCTCGCGCTCGGGGCGAGCGGCTCGCGAATCGTGCTCCGCCACATCCTGCCGAACGTCGTGAACTCGCTGCTCGTCCTCCTCTCTTTCGATCTGGCGCGCATCATCCTCGCCGAATCCGCTCTGAGCTTCCTGGGTCTGGGCGTGCCGCCGCCCACGCCTTCCTGGGGCGGGATGCTCAGCGAGGGGCGCGAGTACATCGAGGACGCCTGGTGGATCGCCGCGTTCCCGGGCCTGGCCATCATGCTGGTCACGGTCGGCGTGAGCTTCCTGGGAGACGGCCTCAGAGATCTCCTCGATCCTCGCTTCGAACCCCTCAACGATACGACACGCGGAGGCGACGTTGGCACATCCAGAGCGTAGCGCGAAGGCAGGCGATCGGCTCGAGCTCGGCGTGGACATCGGGGGGACCTTCACCGACGTGGTGCTCGTCCGGGGCTCCGGCCGGATCAGGACGGCCAAGGTTCTGACCACCCCGCACGATCCCGAGCGGGCGGTGCTCGAGGGCATCGGCAAGGTCCTCCGGGAGGAGGCGGCGTCGGCGGATCGGGTGGCTCGGCTCGTGCACGCCACGACGCTGGCCACGAACGCCATCGTCGAGCGCAAGGGCTGTCGGACCGCGATGGTCACCACCGCGGGCTTTCGCGACGTGCTGGAGACCCGCAACGAGCTCCGGTACGACCTCTACGATCTCTTCCTCGACCTGCCCCCCGCGGTGGTCCCGCGCGCCCTGCGAATCCCGGTGACCGAGCGAGTCCGGTACGACGGCAAGGTCGTGCAGGCTCCCGAGCCCGAAGAGCTCGAGGAGATCGCCCGGCACCTGGTGTCCGAGCGCGTCGAGTCCGTCGCGGTGTGCCTCATCCACGCCTATGCCAATCCCGAGAACGAGCATAAGGTCGCGGCGACGCTCCGTAAGCAGATCCCGCGCCTCGCGGTGTCGCTGTCCTCTGAGGTGCTGCCGGAGATCGGCGAGTACGGGCGCTTCTCCACGACCGCGATCAACGCGTACGTGCAGCCGCTCGTCGCTCGCTACCTGGAGCGGCTCGCCGGCGCGCTCGAGAGGGACGGCTTCACCGGCGTGTTCACGGTCATGGCCTCGAGCGGCGGCACCATGCCATTGGCCGCCGCGGAGCGCTTCCCGGTCCGGCTCGTCGAGTCCGGGCCCGCGGCCGGCGTTCACGCCGCCTCGGCGGCCGGGGTGGCGCTCCAGATCCCCCGCCTCCTTTCGCTGGATATCGGGGGCACCACCGCCAAGATGTGCGTGATCCAGGACGGCAAGGCGAACTGGACGACCGACTTCGAGGTCGCGCGTCTGAGCCGCTTCAAGAAGGGGAGCGGACTGACCCTCAAGGTCCCGAGTGTGGACCTGATCGAGATCGGCGCGGGGGGCGGCAGCATCACGCGGGTGAACGCGCTCGGCCTGATCGAGGTGGGCCCGGACAGCGCGGGCTCCGACCCCGGTCCAGCCGCCTACGGCCTGGGCGGCGGCTTCGCCACCGTGACGGATGCGGATCTGCTTTTGGGCTACCTCAACCCCGACAATTTCCTGGGCGGCGAGATGCGGCTCGACCCCGTGGCGGCCGAGCGGGCGGTGATGAGCGCGATCGGTACGCCGCTCGGAATGGACGTGCGCCGAGCCGCGTACGGAATCAGCTCCATCGTGAACGAGAACATGGCCAACGCCGCGCGGGTGTACACCGCGGAGCGCGGCATCGACATCCGTGCGTTTACACTTTTTGCTTTCGGCGGGGCGGGGCCGGTGCACGCGTGCGGGGTCGCCGAGCGGCTCGGCATCCGGACCGTCATCGTGCCGCCCGCCGGAGGGGTGCTCTCGGCGATCGGCTGCGTGCTCGCGCCGATGACGTTCGACATGGTGCGGGGATTCAAGTGCGAGCTGGACGGAGCCGACTTCGCGCGGGCGAACGTGCTGCTCGCCGGCATGATCGAGGAAGGGCAGGCCCTGCTCCACCAGGCCGGATTCACGCGGGGAGTGGTCGTGGAGGCTTCGGCCGACATGCGCTTCGCCGGTCAGCGCTCCGAGGTGAACGTCCCGCTCCGGCGGACCCAGCTCTCCTCGGCGCTCGCGGCCGCGATCGAGCGGAGCTTCCGGGCGGTCTACGGGGCCCGCTACGGCCGCGACGTGCCCGAGGTCAAGCCGGAGTTCGTCAACCTGCGCGTCACCGTCCGGGGACCGGACCATCGGGGTCGGCTTCGCCATTCGGTGGCGAGATCTGGCGCGGGCGGTGGGGTCCCCTCGTCGCGGCGGCCCATGCTGTTCGACCCCCGTCGCGGGCTCGTCGAGTGCCCGGCCTACGAGCGCGCCGCCGTCGCCGCCGGGCAGCGCATCACCGGGCCCGCGGTCGTCGAGGACCGCGATTCGACCGCGGTGGTGCTCCCACGATGGACGGCGTCCCTGGATCGTCTCGGTAATCTCGTTCTGACGCGGTGAGGAGAGCCATGGTGAAGACCGGAACGGATCCGTTGTTGCTCAGCATGCAGTGGGCGAAGCTCCAGTCGGTCGTCGACGAGGCGAGCGCGACCCTCCTCCGGACCGCCTTCTCGCGGATCGTGACGGAGGCCAACGACTACACGTGCGCGCTCTTCGACTCGAAGGGCGACATGATTATCCAGTCCACCCAGGGGTTGACGTCGTTCACCGGGGTGCTCGCGGTGGCGATCAAGCACTTCCTGAAGGCTTTCCCGGTGGCGGATCTCGAGCCGGGCGACTGCCTGATCATGAACGAGCCGTGGCTGGGCGCCAGCCAGGTCAACGACATGCACGTGGTCACCCCGATATTCCATCGCCGGCGGGTCGTGGCCTACGCGGCCAACATCTCCCACTGCCCAGACGTGGGGGGTCGCATCCTCTCGGGGGACTCGCGCGAGGTCTTCGAGGAGGGTATCCGGTTGCCCATGTCCAAGCTGTTCAGGCGTGGCAAGCCGAACGAGGAGCTCCTCCGCATCTTCCTCAACAACGTGCGGGTCCCGGACATCGTGCGGGGCGACCTGATGGCGCAGTGGTCCTCCAACGTGATCATGGAGCGCGGGGTGCTCGGCTTCCTGCGGGAGTATCGCCTGGACACGCTCGCGGGGATCGCGCACGAGATCCTGCGCCGGTCGGAGGCGGCGATGCGGGCGGCCATCCGCGAGGTCCCCGACGGGACCTATTCGAGTGAGATCGAGACCGACGGGTTCGACGAGCCGCTGCGGCTTCGCGCGTCGGTGACCGTGCGAGGAGATCGGATCGACGTGGACTACGCCGGGACATCTCCCCAGACCCCGGTCGGGATCAACTGCTGCTGGAACTACACCTACGCCGAGACCGTCTTCCCGCTGATCTGCGTGGTCCGGCCCGCCACGCCCGTGAACGGCGGTTGTCTGCGGCCGCTGACGGTGGTGGCGCCAGAGGGCAGCGTCCTCAACCCGCGATTCCCGGCGGCGGTGGGCGCTCGAGCGATGGCCTCCATGTTCCTGCCCGCGGTCGTCTTCCGGGCCCTCGCGGAAGCGGTGCCGGAACGGGTGCTCGCCGATCCGTCGGCGCCGACCTGGATCCCGACGTGCTCGGGGGTCAACCAGTACGGGAAACGGTTCGCGGATATCATCTTCATGAACGGAGGGCTGGGGGCGCGTCCCATGAAGGACGGGATCAACGTCATCGGCTTCCCCGCCAATATCTCGAGCACGCCGATCGAGATCTTCGAGAACGAGAAGCCCATGATGGTCAACGAGAAGCAGCTCATCCCGGACACCGGCGGGGTCGGGCGGTACCGGGGAGGATGCGGCCAGCGGTGCTCGATCACCAGCTACTCGGAGGCGCCGATCACCTTCGCGATGCGCGGCGACCGCGTTCAGCATCCCGCTCAGGGGCTGTTTGGCGGGGGGCCGGGCGCACCCGGGTCGGTCACCCTCAACGGGCGGCCGATTCATAGCAAGCGCACCATCCAGCTTCAGGTTGGTGACCGCCTGATCCTGGAGACGCCCGGGGGAGGGGGATACGGCGATCCGGCGGAGCGCTCGGAATCGGCACGCGCCGAGGACGTCAGAAACGGATACGTCAGCGGCGATGCGCTGGCCGCGCCTGGCCCGCGTGCTGGCCGTACCTCTCGCGTCAAACTCGGGTAGGATCGGCCGCGCTGGATCGATCGATCTGAAATCAACTTGGGCTCAAAGGAGACGTCCGATGGACGCGGCAATCGAAAAATCGGCGATGCGCAAGATCTATATCCGTCTGCTGCCCTTCGCGGTCCTGAGCTATTTTCTCGCCTACGTCGACCGGATCAACGTGAGCTTCGCCGGGCTGACGATGCGCGGGGACCTCCACCTGTCCGCGACCGAGTTCGGGTTCCTGGCCGGCACCTTCTACTGGGCGTATTTCCTCTTCGAGGTGCCCAGCAACGTGGCGATGGAGAAGGTCGGCGCGCGCCTGTGGATCGCCCGCATCATGATCTCCTGGGGTGTCCTGGCCGGGTTGATGGCGGTGGTCACGGGCCCGTGGAGCTTCGGTAGCATGCGCTTCCTGCTCGGCGCCGCGGAGGCGGGGTTCTTCCCCGGCATCATCCTGTACTTCACCTACTGGTTCCCGAGTCGGCACCACGCCCGTATCGTCTCGGGCTTCCTGATCGGGCTGCCGGTCGCGGTCGCTCTGGGCGCCCCGATCTCCACCGGGTTGCTCGGGCTGGACGGGCTGCTCGGTCTGCACGGCTGGCAGGTCATGTACATCGCGGAGGGGATCCCGACGGTGCTGATCGGCCTGGTCACCCTGCTCGTGCTGACGGACCGGCCGGAGCAGGCGAAGTTCCTGACCGCGGAGGAGAAGACCTGGCTCGCCACGAAGCTGGCGAGCGAGCGGCGGGCGAAGGAGATGGTCAAGACCTTCACCTTCTGGCAGGCCATGTACGATCCGAAGGTGCTACTGCTGAGCCTCAACTACCTCGGCATCGTCACCGCCAGCCTCGGGATGCTGATCTTCATTCCCCAGATCATCAAGTCGCTCGGACACTCCAGCAACATGATGGTGGGCTGGCTCACCATGATCCCGTACATCTGCGGCGGGATCGCGATGGTGGCGTGGGGCCGCCTCTCCGACCGGATGAACGAGCGGCGCTGGAACCTGCTCGCCGCCTGCGTGCTCTCGACCGTCGGGCTGGTCGTCGCCGGGGAGACGATGGGCACCTGGTGGGCGATGGTCGGGATGTCGATCGCGGCGATGGGCTTCTACGGATCCAAGGGACCGTTCTGGGCGATGCCGCCCATGTTCCTGACCGGCACCGGGGCGGCCGCGGCCATCGCCTGGATCAACTCGATCGGCAATCTCGGCGGCTTCTTCGGGCCGTGGTACGTCGGCGTGATGAAGGATGCGACCGGCAGCTTCGCGGGTGGGTTGCTCGGCCTGGCCCTGCTGAGCCTGATCGCGGCGGTGATCTGCGCCTTCTTCCTGCACATCCCGAGCGCGGACGCGCCGATCCCGATGCCGGCCAACGTGACGAAATAGCTTCCATCACCGCGCCGGCCGTTCGACCGTGGGGTGGTCATCGAAGGGGGCGTGAGGTTGGGGACGGGCGTTCTGGTCGGGCTGGCCATTCTCGCGTTCGCCGTCTGCCTCGGGGTCGTCATGATGCTGTGGCAACGGCACGAGCGCGAGCGGACGGCGCGGCAATGGAGAGAGCGCGAGCGGCGCCTCGACCGGAGGCGATCGGTGGCCAGCCCCGACGAGATCCGACGGCGCCGGGGACGGGGGCGCTGACCGGGGCGTCTGTGCCCGTCAGCTCCCGAGCGGAACGCGCAACTGGTCGTGCGCGAACTCCACCGGCCCCGGGTACGAGCGGCGGATGGAACGGACCACTTCGGCCTGCGCGGCCGGCGACTCGATCAAGGGAGGGATGTGCGAGAGCAGCAGGCGCCGCACGCCCGCCGCCTGGGCCAGCGTGCCGATTTGGCGGGGCGGGGTATGCCGCGTGTAGAGATCCGGCGGCGATCCGGGCGGATCGAGCACCGCGCAATTGAAGACCAGCAGGTCGACGCCCTGGGCGAGACGCGTGAGATTCGGTAGCCCGCTCGGATCGAGATCGCCCGAGAAGGCCACGCTGAAGCCGGGGCCGTCGATCCGATACGCGACCGAGGGTGTGTCGCCGTGGTGGGTCGCGACCGCGAGGACCCGAACGCGACCGTCCTGCAGGATCTCCTTGGGCGGCTCCGCGAGATCGACGGACAGATCCGTGACCGCGAACGACTCGTCGGCGCCGAACGTCTTCTGGTACGCGTAGATTCCGCGCTCGCCGAAGATCTGCTGCACGAAAGCCGACGTGCTCGGGAACGACCCCCGGCCGCCGGGGCCGAAGATGCGGAAGCGCATCGGCCCGTGATGTGCCATGCCCCGAGCTTTCGCGACGGCCGGCAGGTCCGCGCTGTGATCGATATGCAGGTGCGTCAGCAGCACCAGCTCGAGATCGGTGATGTCGAGACCCGCTTCTCCCAGGCGGACCGCGGCGCCGTTGCCGACGTCAACGAGTGCGATCGGGCGGCCATCGCGTAGAATCGCATCGCTGGATGCGGCGCGACCGGTCATCCGGGGCCCGCCCGAGCCCAGCACCAGCAGATCGAACCGGCTGGACCGCGGCCCGGAGACCTCTCCGCCGTCCGACGCCGGGGCTGACATCGCCGCGATCGCGGCGATCAGGACCGCACCGACGACCGCGAGCATCCCGGCATTCATGCGGTCAGTCGACCCGTCCCGGCGACGTGGGGGCGTGACCGCGTCGCTCCGCGGCCTCGTTGGCCGCGGCCGCCGTTCGCCCCAGTCTCTCGATCAGGCGGATCTCATCACGGGCCAGATCCTCGCACGTCGTGTGGGGACCGAGCAGGACCAGCCGCTTGACGGCACGCCGGGTCACGATCGGCAGGACGAGAGCCGGAGGCTCGAAGTCCGGCGGTAGCGCGTGATCGTCCCAGTCTGCTTCCCGGGAATACGAGGCGGCGCCCCGGCCTCTGGACCGTCACTGGGCACTGTGGACCCGACCCTCCCGTACCGCTCCAAGTTCGTTCGTCGCCGGCGCAGAGACCCTATCCCGGCCGCCCCGCCAGTTCAAGCGCGGGAGGAGGCGATCGCGAAGCGACGTGGTCGCCGACCGCGTGGGGCTCCAGGGCTGGTCCAACGGGGCCATGACCGCGCTGGTCGCGATGTCGGACCCGGCGCCGGGGATTCGGGATCCCACCCCGGCGTCGGGATTCCGGGCGGCCCTCGTGCTGTATCCAGGGTGTGGGATGGAGCGGGTCGAGGGGCGCTACGTACCCTACGCGGTGGTCCTCGTGCTGCTCGGCTCGGCGGATGAGGAAGTCTCCCCGATCGTCTGTGAGCGGCTCGCGACCCGGTCCCGGGCCGCCGGCGGCCCCCTCGAGGTGGTGGTCTACCCGGGGGCCCAGCACGACTTCGACGATCCCGGTCGGACGAGGCAGAGTGTAGAGGCCAATCGTCGGGCCACCGAGGACGCGATGGCCCGCGCGGAGCGTTTCCTCGGCGCGTCGACCGGTCAGGGCGCCTCGAAGTTCGACGCCGACTGAAACTCGCAGTAGCCCGGGATCAAGTCGCCACGCCACCAGCCGCCCCGGCGCTGGCAGGCTGCCTGGAGCTCGGCCTGGGTGTACAGGGGAGGGATCGGGACGCTGCTGCACGCGGGGAAGAGCGCGCACATCGCGACGCCGAGCAGCAGCGCGGCCAGCACGCGATGTGCTGAAATCTTCGCCACCCGGTAAATTGGTTCGGTCATCGCTCGTGGCCCCCTCGACTAGAACCGGGAGGGCTCCCCGTGAGTTCCCGGCTCCGCTCCGAGCCGCGTCTTGACGCTGATCCTCGCTCGGGGGGATGATGCGGGCCGGTGCAAGCGGGCCACCATGACGTGAACCGTATCGCCCGAGCCAGAGCCGTCACCAGAGCCGTTGCCCAGGAGCCATTCAATGGATTCGAGCCTCGTCACCTACACGTCGGACGGCCCTATCGGTATCGTCACGCTCAATCGCCCCGACAAGCTGAACGCCATCAACACCGAGGTGCGCGGCGCGGTCGGCGCGCGCCTGCGCGAGGCGGACGTCGATCCCGCGACCAGCGTGGTCGTCCTGCGCGCGGAGGGCCGGAGCTTCTGCGTGGGCTACGATATCTCGCCCGCCGACGCGGCCAAGGCGGCGTGGCGCCACGACGCGCTCCGTTGGCACGCCTCGCTCACCGAGGACGTCGCGATGGAGATGACGCCCTGGGAAATGAGGAAGCCGGTCATCGCGAGCGTGCAGGGTCACGCCCTGGGCGGCGGCTGCGAGCTGGCCATGCTGTGTGACCTCACCATCGCCGCCGACAACGCGCTTTTCGGGGAGCCCGAGATCCGGTTCTCCAACGTGGGGCCGGCCCTGGTGATGCCGTTCATCATCGGCCTCAAGCGTGCGAGGGAGCTGCTCTACACGGGCGACATGATCGACGCCCGCACCGCGCACGAGATGGGAATGGTCAACCGGGTGGTTCCGCTCGCCGAGCTCCGGGAGGCCACCCTGAAGCTCGCGCGCCGCATGGCGCTCATCGCGCCGGAGTCGCTCGCGTTCACCAAGCTCGCTACCCGGCGCGGGGCGGAGGCGGCCGGCTTCCGCAACGCCATCCAGGCCGGGCTCGACGTGGTGGCGCCGCTCTACGCGGCGCGGACCGCGGTCGGGATGAAGTTTCAGGAGATCAAGGAGAAGGAAGGTCTCGGCGCGGCGCTCAAGTGGCGCGCCGGTCAGTTCGCGGCGGAGTGATCGGCCCTCCGCGCGGGCAGGCCGCGCGGCTCAGACCACGCCCTCGGCCCGCCAGCGCTCGAGCTCCTCACGCGAGTGGCCGAGGAGGCCGACGAAGATCTCTTCGTTGTGCTCGCCCGGCATCGGGGCGAGCTGTCGGACCCGGCCCGGAGTCTCCGAGAGCTTGAGCGGCGTCCCGGTCATCTTCACCGGACCGTAGACGGGGTGCTCCATCTCCACGAACATCTCGCGGGCCCGCACCTGGGGGTCGGCGACCATCTCCGCCACGTTGTTGACCGGTGCGGCCGGGACCCCCGCGGCGATGAGGGTGCGCACCACGTCGGCCTTCCCGCGAGGCTCGGTCCATCCCGCGATGACCGCGGCGATGTCGTCGCGCCGGTCCCGCCGGGCCGCGGTGGTGGCGAAGTCGGGATCCCGCGTCAGCTCGTCGCGGCCGATGGCGGCGCAGAAGCGTCCCCACACCGCGTTGCTCGCGGCGGCCGCCACCGCCACGTGGCCGTCCGTCGTCGGATAGATCCCCGTGGCGGAGCCGCTGAACGAGACGTTGCCGGCGCGGGTGAGGATCTCGCCGCCCACCGTGTAGCGCTCCCCGAGGTTGTCGAGCGCGACCACCAGGCTGTCGAGCAGGGCCAGGTCGATGTGCTGGCCCTTGCCGGTCCGCTGGCGGTAGTGGAGCGCGGAGACGATGCTGAAGGCGCAGAGCATGCCCGCATAGTAGTCGGAGATGGACTGGCCCGACCGGGTGGGTGGCCCGTCCGGATAGCCGGTGATGCTCATGTAGCCGCTGATCGCCTGGGCGAGCATGTCGTAGCCGCGCTGCGGCGCGTAGGGTCCGGTCTGGCCGAACGCGGTGATCGACGCGTAGACGAGGCGGGGGTTCACCGCGCGCAGCCGCTCGTAGCCGAGCCCGAGGCGCTCCATGGTGCCGACGCTGAAATTCTCCGCCACCACGTCGGCGCGCTTGGCCAGCTCGACGAAGAGCTCGACGCCTTTCGGGGTCTTGAGATCGAGGGTGACGCCGAGCTTGTTGCGGTCGCGGTACTGGGCGGCCGGCACCCGCTCCTCGACGCCGTGGCGCCGCCGCTTCACCCCGAGCGAGACGCGCTCGCGCCCGCGCTCCCGCGACTCGACCTTGATCACCCGCGCGCCCATGTCGGCGAGCAGCATGGTGCAGAACGGCATCGCGATGACCTGCCCCAGGTCCAGCACGGTGACGTCGCTCAGGGCGTGGTCCATCGGTCGTCAGCTCTCGACGACGCCCGAGATCTCGAGGGTCCGGCGCGGCGGGCTCACGCTGACCTGGCCGCGGCCGATCGCCAGGACCATCAAGGCGGCGACGAGGCAGATGAAGCCCGCGCCGGTGAAGGCGACCTCGTAGGAGCCCAGCCAGGTCCGCAGCAGGCCGGCCCCGAACGCGGCGGTGGCGGCGCCCGCCTGGTGCGAGACCGCGATCCACCCGTACATGATGCCGACCCGATACTTGCCGAACAGGGTCTCGGTCAGGCGAACCGTCGGAGGGACGGTGGCGACCCAGTCGAGCCCGTAGAACACCGTGAACAGGGTGAGGCCGAAATACTGCGAGCCGTAGGCGTAGGGGAGCAGCATGAGCGACAGGCCGCGGAGGCCGTAGTACCAGAACAGCAGGCGCCGGTTGTCCCAGCGATCCGACAGCCAGCCCGAAACCGTCGTGCCGATCAGGTCGAAGACGCCCATGGCGGCGAGGAGACTCGCCGCGGCCACCGCGGGCATCCCGTGGTCCATCGAGGCTGGGATCAGGTGCGTGCCGATCAGCCCGTTGGTGCTGAGCCCGCAGATGAAAAAGCTGCCGACGAGGAGCCAGAAGTCCCGGGAGCGCATGCCCTCGGCGAGCGCGCCGAGGGCGCCGGTCACCGGATTCGACGGGGGCCGCGGCGGGCTCGCCACCCCGGCGCCGTGGTCGCCGAAGGCCCGCAGACCGAGATCCTGCGGCCGGTCGCGCACGAAGATCGCGATGACCGGGATCATGAGCAGGGCCACGCCGGTGACCACGAGCACCGCGGGCCGCCAGCCGGATCGCTGGACGACCGCGGCGAGGATCGGCAGGAAGAGCAGCTGACCCGTCGCGCCGCCCGCGGTCAGGACGCCGATGACGAGCCCGCGCTGTTCCACGAACCACCGGTTGGCCATGGTGGCCGCCAGGACCATCGCGAGGGCGCCGGTGCCGAGCCCGACGACCACGCCCCAGAGCAGCACCAGCTGCCACGGGGCCCGCATGACCGTGGTGAGGAGCACGCCCCCCGCGACCGCGGAGAACGACACGAGCATCACCCGGCGGACGCCCAGCCGCTCCATCAGGGCCGCCGCGAACGGGCCGCACAGGCCGTAGAGCAGCAGGTTCACCGACACCGCGAAGGAGATGGTGGCGCGGGTCCATCCGAAGCTCTGCTCGAGCGGGACGATGAGGACGCTCGGGGTGGCGCGGATCGCCGCGGCGGAGACGAGGGTGAGGAAGGTGACGCCCGCGATGACCCAGGCGTAGTGCAGGCGACCGCGGGCGATCCGGTCAGCGAGGGACACGGGGGGCCAGCCTTTCCGGAGAGATCCGGCCTGGAGGCGTCTGGTCTGTGATCATCTGCGTTTTCCAGAATCATATTACATGTATATGCATTTGACTACCCGATGGGTGTAGCGCCGCCCGCGGCGGCCCCGGAGCCGGTTTGACAATCCGCCGGCCCGACGGCACTGTGTACGCGCCGTGGCGACGACCGATCCGCAGATCGCGGTGGTGGGCGGAGGGCCCCGCGCATGACGCATTCCGACATCGTGGTGATCGGCGCGGGCAGTGTGGGCGCGAACGTCGCCTACCGGCTCACCGAGCGGGGCGCCCGCGTCACCGTGCTCGAGGCGGGCGCGCCGGGCGGCGGCACCTCCGGGGTGAGCTTCGCGTGGACGAACTCGTTCGGCAAGACGCCGCGGGACTATCACGATCTCAACACCGCGAGCATGGCCGAGCACCGGGCGCTCGTGACCGAGCTCGGGGGCGGCGACTGGCACAAGCAGGAGGGCGCGCTCGCGTGGCACGACACACCGCTCGAGCGGGCGCGCCTGAAGGAGACCGTCGAGCGGCTCGCGAGCTGGGGCTACCCGATCGAGATCATCTCGCCGCGGGACGCGCGCGCGCTCGAGCCGGATCTCCACATCGCGCCCCACGTCGACGAGGTCGTCTTCACGGCCAGCGAAGGCTACGTGGAGGTGGTGCCGCTCATCGGCGCGCTCCTGGGCCACGCCACCCGGCGCGGTGCCCGCGTCCTGTCGGGCCGCCGGGTCACGGGGGTCCTGCGCGAAGGCGCGCGCGTGCGCGGCGTGACCACGGCGAGCGGCGACCGGTTCGAGGCCGACGTGGTCGTCGACTGCGCGGGACCGGCGACCGACGAGGTGGCGCGGCTGGCCGGCCTCGACATACCCTTCGACCGCGTGCCCGGGCGGCTGATCTACACCACTCCGGTGGCCAGTACGCTACGCCGACCCATCCACGCGCCCGGTGTGCACTTCCGTCCGGACGGGGCGGGCCGCATCGTGCTGGCCGAGGGCGCGCACGATCACGTCTGGCGCGACGGCGCCGAGCCGTGGCCGGCCGAGCAGTCGCTGCGCGCGGTGGCCGCGCACTTCCCCGCGCTGGCCGGCGCCCGCGTGGAGGCCACGCGGCTGGGCGTGCGGCCCATGCCGAAGGACGAGCGGCCGATGGTCGGCGGGATTCCCGGGCTCGAGGGATTCTACGTCGTCAGCTCTCACAGCGGTGTGACCCTCGGGCCCCTCTGGGGTCGGGTGGCGGCAGCGGAGCTGCTCGACCGCGTCCCGGATGCCCGGCTGGCGCCCTACCGCCCGGCGCGATTTCTCCGAATCACGGGCCCGCCCGCTCACCCCGCCATGGAGTAGACCATCCGCATGTCCCAGCTGGCCGGATCGAGCAGTCGTCGGCCTCCCAGGATCATGTCGGACGCCGGCTTCGGTCGGCGAACGTCACAGACCAGGATCGTGGGAGAAGAGCGCATCCGCGACCCCGCGTCCACCGGGACGAACCCGGCGCGGGAGACGGCGGCGAGCGTGTCGCCCGGCACCGTCGCGGTCCAGATGGTGAGCTGAGGGAAGTTACCCCAGTCCACCGCCGCGCGGAGCAGCTCCTCGCGGATGTCGGGCGTCGCCGCCTCCCAGTCCACGATGTTGACGCCGCGTCCCGGATCCTTCCGATCGGCCCGCAGCACGAGATAGCCCTCCAGCCGATCGCCCCCCCGGAGCAGAAACCGGTAGTCGTGCAGCGGATTCCGGTAGCGCCAGGCCAGGTAGACCTCGTCCCGAACGTGGCGGATTCGCCCATCGTGCCCGAGGCGGCGCACGAGGTCGGCCATCGCATCCACCCGCGGCGCCGGCTCGACCCGGACGCTGGCCCCGGCCGCCGAGCGGGCCCGCCGGTCGAGGCGGGCGAAGGGCCGCTCCAGTCGATACTGCAGGCGCGCCAGCGGGTCGGCGTAGCGCCACAGGAGCGGTAACGTCCGTAGTCGGGCCGGCGCGCGCGCGAGCAGTCCCTCCGCTCTCTTTCGCTGCGCGGCCCGCATCGATCCGACGCCTCGCCAGCCGGTGGCGAGCGAAGCCATCATGGTGACCGCGCCGGCGCTCAGGCCGAAGGCGTAGCGGTAGCCCGTGGCGGCGACTGCGTCGACGGTCGCGGTCATGATCTGCGCGACCAGTCCCCGATTCCGATGCTCGGGCGCGATCACGAAGTCGTCCGCGCAGGGCACGACGATGCGCTCGGCCGGCGAGCCGATCTCCCAGCGTGAGCCGAACATGCCGCGCATCCCGACCACCCGGCCGGAGTGGAGCGCCAGGCAGATGAGCGGGTCGTCGAGGTACGGGTTCCGGTGGTATTTCCAGTCCAGATACGCGGTGTTGGTGGCGACGTCGCCGCCCCAGAGGTGACGCTGGAGCCGGGCCACCTGCTCCCGGAACGCGGGCTCGTACCGGACGATCTCGTACGCGGCGCTCACGGGAGTGGCCGCGCGCGACCGGGGCGGCGGTGCTTCTCGACGAAGTCCAGGATCTGGGTGATGGTATCCCATTCCGCCGCGAGGTCGAAGGAGGTGATCTCGACCGCGGCGTCGACCTGCTCTTCCACCCAGAGCGCCACGTTGAGCAGCGCGACCGACTCCACCAGCGCCGAGCTGATCAAGGGCGTGTCGTCGGCGATGACCCCGTGCTCGTGCGGAGCGAACTCGGCGATCAGGGCCCGCAGCTGCTCGCCCAGCGCGCCTCGATCAGGGCGACCGGACATCGCGATCCTGAGTCGCTCGGGAGTCCTGCAGAACGCGCGGCAGATCCAGCGGGGGGCGGCTGGCGCAGGCCTCGCGCACCGCCTCGCGGCTCAGCTTGCCGCGGTCCGAGCGGGGGATCGCGTCGAGCACCCACCACCGCACCGGCAGCTTGGCCTCGGTGAGCCGCTCACGCATCCAGTGGTAGAGCTCGCGCACCGCGGCGTCCCCGTTCTCGGTGAGAGCCACCGCGAGCCCCACGTTCTGGCCGTAGAGCGCATCGTCCACTGAGAACGCGCAGGCGTCCGAGACCTTCACGAAGCTCGCGGCGGCCGCGTCCACTTCCGCCGGAGAGATCTTCATGCCGCCCTTGTTGATCTCCTCGCGCGCGCGCCCGCGCAGGTGCAGCCGGCCGCGCCCGTCGAGCACGCCCAGGTCGCCGGTGGCGAGCCACCCGTCGGCGACGACCCGGCGGGTCAGCTCGTCGCGGCCGAGGTATCCGCGCATGAGCGCGGGCGTCTTGATCCACAGGTAGCCGACCTCGCCGGGGGCGCAGAGCGGCGCCGAGGGCTCCGCCCGGCCGGACTCGACGTCGGCGGCGCGCCGCACCTCGATGGTCGCGCCCCACGGCTCGCCGATCAGGCCGTCGGCCGGTGTGAACGGCCCGATCGAGGTGCCCGCGACCCAGCTCCCGGTCTCGGTCAGCCCGTAGGTGTTGAAGACTTCCGGAGTGGCGGCCCAGCCGCGGACGCTCTCCCAGAGCGTCGCCGGAAGTGGCGCGGAGCCGCAGTGGACGCGACGGAGCGTACCCCCGCGCGGCGGCCGCGCCATCCGGAGGACGAGGCGCCAGACCGCCGGCACCGACGACAGGAAGGTGATGCGGTGCTCATCGATGAGCGCGCCCAGTCGCACCAGGAGATCGGCCCGGAACGGCGGCGTGATGAAGAGATCCTGGCCGGCGAGCCAGGGGAAGAGGCTGTTGCAGATGAGCCCGTGGCCGAAGTGGGTGGGAAGCAGGCAGAGGGTGCGCGCGTAGGAGGCGAGCCCGAGATGCGCTTCGAGGGCGGCCCAGCGTGCGCGGAGCGACGCGTGGGTGTGCACCACGCCCTTGGGCTCGCTGGTCGAGCCGGAGGTGAAGAGGATCAGGGCGTCGTCCTGCGGCCGGGCGCGATCGACCGGCGCCGCCGCGGACGGCGGGCACGCCTCGGTGGCGTCGATG
>Ga0210384_10001784_pt1 | contig 27876 bp, 19 predicted proteins | sample IncBWH2MmetaG_FD_160574 | JGI IMG/M metagenome (GOLD analysis project Ga0210384, IMG submission 160574) | Forest soil microbial communities from Barre Woods Harvard Forest LTER site, Petersham, Massachusetts, United States - Inc-BW-H-2-M | ecosystem: Environmental > Terrestrial > Soil >...
TGCTCCAAAAGGCTCGTCATCGGATGGAGGACCAGTTGGCTGAAAAGAATCCAGGAGAAGTGGAACGTCCGGTGAACGCCGAGCGCATTGAGCAGCTTCGCCGCTACTCCGCCGAAGCAGAGCAAGGCGGGGGACGTGAGCGGCGTGAACGCGAGCACAAAGCCGGTAAGCTGTCCGCGCGCGAGCGTATCGATCTTTTGCTGGACGGAGGAACGTTTGAGGAACTGGACAAATTCGTGCGCCACAGCTGCGTGGAATTCGGGATGCAGGACACGCGGCCGGTCGGCGATGGATTCGTAACCGGCTTTGGAAAGATCGATGGGCGGCTGGTTTTTGTGTTTGCGCAGGATTTCACCGTGTTTGGCGGGTCGCTGTCGGAAGCGAATGCGCGAAAAATTTGCAAGATCATGGACCTGGCGATGCGTAATGGCGCGCCAGTAATTGGACTGAACGATTCCGGTGGCGCGCGGATTCAGGAGGGAGTGGCTTCACTGGCGGGCTATGCGGACATTTTTCTGCGCAATACGCTGGCCAGCGGCGTGATTCCGCAATTAAGCGCCATCCTCGGGCCTTGCGCGGGTGGCGCGGTGTATTCACCGGCTATTACCGATTTTATTTTCATGACCCGGGATACGTCGTACATGTTCGTTACCGGACCGGACGTCATCAAGACGGTGACGCACGAAGAGGTGACCAAACAGGAATTGGGCGGCGCCATGACCCACAACGCCACCAGCGGCGTGGCGCATTTTATTTCGCGCGACGATGCGGACTGCTGCGCCATGTTGCGCGAACTCATCGGGTTTCTGCCATCGAATAATCTCGAAGATCCTCCACGGCGCGTTTCGAACGATCCGGCGAACCGGCGGGTCGAAGCGCTCAACTCCCTGGTGCCGGAAGATCCGCTGAAGCCGTATGACATCAAGGACGTGATTCACGCAGTGGTGGACGAAGGCTATTTTTTTGAAGTGCATGAACACTTCGCCAAGAACCTGGTGGTAGGCTTCGCGCGCTTCGATGGGCGGCCGGTGGGCATCGTGGCAAATCAGCCAGCATTTCTGGCCGGAACGCTGGATATCAATGCCTCCGTGAAAGGTGCGCGCTTCGTGCGATTCTGCGACGCATTCAATATTCCGTTGATTACCTTTGAGGATGTGCCGGGATTTTTGCCCGGTACGCAGCAGGAGTACGGCGGAATCATCAAGCATGGAGCGAAGTTGCTGTTTGCGTTCGCGGAGGCGACGGTGCCGAAGATCACCGTGATTACCCGCAAGGCTTATGGCGGGGCATACTGCGTTATGGCTTCAAAGCATATTCGCACCGACGCGAATTTCGCATGGCCGACGGCGGAGATTGCGGTGATGGGCCCGGAAGGCGCGGTGGACATCGTTTACAAGCGCGAATTGAACAGCGCTCCTGAAAGCCAGCGCCAGGCGTTGCGTCAGGAAAAAATCGCCGAGTTTCGCGAGCGCTTTGCGAATCCATTTGTGGCGGCGGAGCGCGGCTACCTTGACGCAGTGATTGAGCCAGCCGAGACGCGCGTTCGAATCATCACGTCCCTGCGCGCCCTGGAGAATAAGCGGGACACTAACCCTAAGAAAAAGCACGCGAACATGCCGCTATGAGACGCTTCCAGGCTAACCCCAGCCGCAGGGGCTAAAGCCCATTGCATGGCAAGCGCCTAGGCACGACGGAAGTCGTGCCCTCCCGAAAGCCACGTATTTGCGCAGGTACTCGGAGAGCAGTCATTACGACGAAACCTCAAGAACCGATCTGAAGATCGGCCACTGCAACGGAACAGGGGCGCTGCAGGAGACGGCTGTCACAAACTACTTCAGCAGAAATTCCTGGAGAAATTCCACGGTCGTGTAGAATTGATAGTCCTGATTTGGTTTTTTCTGGAAGCCGTGCCCCTCGTCTTTGGCCATGATGTACCACACCGGCGTGCCCTGTTTTTTCAACGCAGCTACGATCTGATCGCTCTCGCTGATCGGCACGCGCGGATCATTCTTCCCGGCAATCACCAGCATTGGCTTTTTGATCTTCTCGATGTTGTTCATCGGGGCGATACGTTCCAGGAATTCGCGCATTTTGGGGTCGCGCTCATCGCCATATTCCACTCGGCGCAAATCGCGGCGATACGCTTCGGTGTGCTCCAGAAACGTCACCAGGTTGGACATGCCCACTATGTCGATCGAGCAGCGTATGCGGTCGCTGAAGAAAGCGGAAACCGCCAGCGTCATATGTCCGCCATAGCTGCCGCCGGTAACTCCGATGCGGCTGGCGTCAAGCTCCGGTTGAGTGGCGATCCAATCGAACAGCGAGTTGATGTCCTTGTAGGTGTCTTCGCGCAAGAAACCGTTTTCGAGCAGCGAGAAGGTCTTCCCGTAACCGGTGGAACCGCGCACGTTGGGATAAATCAGAGCGATGCCAAGCTCGTTCAGCAAATAATTATTTCGGCCAAGGAATGTCGGCTGCGATTGTCCCTCGGGCCCCCCGTGAATCAACACCAGAATCGGCCGTTTGCCGGTAAACTTGGCCGGCGGGCGGTAGAGAAAAGCGGAGACCATTTTCCCATCGAAACTTTTCCATTTGACCAGTTGCGCCTCGGGGAAGGCCTCGGTGTTTACAGCACTTTCGCTGTTGGTCCAGCGAGTGACCGCGCCACTGGCGACGTCGAGAGCGTACGCATCGCCGGTTACCCGCGCATTGGTCAGAGCAAATCCTAGCTCGTTGCCGCGAGGATTCCAGCGGACCGCGCCGATCACCCCGGCCGGATGCTTCGGGGCAGAAAGTTTGCCGCTGGCGGTATCCAGAATGTGAATGGTGCTGACACCGTTCTCATTGGCCACAAACGCTATGCGGCTGCCGTCTTTCGTCAAGTCGAAGCCTTCCACGTCCCACGGAATGTCGGTAGTGAAGTAGCGGTGCTGCTTGGTGGCGAAATCGATGTACGCCAGCCGCTGGAATTCCGACTCCTTATCGGTAGTAACGTAGATGCCCTTGCCATCCTTGGAAAATCTCGCGTTCGTGTACGCCACCTTTTCCTTCGCATCGCGCGGGGTAAAGGCGGTTTTGTCTCCAGTTTTAGCGTCCACGATCCACAAATAGGTTTCGTTGATCGATAACTGTTCGATGAGCAGTATCTTCGAATCGTCAGGAGACCAGTCCACCGGATCCCAACCCCCGCCGTTCAGCTGCGTCAGCAGATGATCGCTTTTTGGATCGGCAGGATTCATTACCCAGAGATCGGTGTCCTTCCCGGTGCGCCGGGTGGACATGTATGAGACCTGATCGCCCTTTGTGGACCACGGTCCCAGCAGGTTGCGCGATTTCCCGTCGGTCAGCAGCGTTACGTCGCCGGTCGCCGTGTCGTAGCGGTACAGCTGATACCACTCGCCGCCGCCGGTGTCTTTTTGAAAAATGATGTAGTCGCCGGTGTCGGGATGAAAGCGCCCGAAGCGCACCGCGTCGGGAAAAAACGTGAGTTGATGGCGTGCCGCGCCCGGTGCGCTGACCAGATGCAGTTGCGGTGTTTCTGCAAAGCGCGTGCTGATGAGCATGGACGGCTGCGAGGGATGCCAATCGATCATATTCGCGGCGCGGTAAGAACCGTAGCGGATGGCCGTTTCCGCAAGGCTTGCGGGAATCGGCGGCACGCCGTCGACGACCAGGCTCTCTGGAGGCGGCACTACTGCTTGCTGAGCTGCCGGCTGCTGTGCAAGGAGTGGAAGGATGGAGAAAAGAAACCCAGCGAGAACGAGACAAATTCTTTTCATGGGCGCGCTCCAGTCAGAAAAAACAGTCTTATTTGATACACCCCAGCGTATTGGACACGCAAGCCGCGCGCCATTCGTGGAGGCCGTTGTGCGCGTGCTAGAATCCCGCAGGTTGAAGGCATGTTCAAGAAAATCCTGATCGCAAATCGCGGAGAAATCGCCGTGCGCATCTTGCGCGCGTGCCGCGAACTGAACATCAAGACCGTATCGGTGTTCAGCGAGGTGGATCGCGCATCGCTGCACGTGCGATTGGCCGACGAAGCCTACCTGATCGGCCCGGCGGCGTCGCGCGAGAGCTATCTGCGCATCGACAAGTTGATGGACCTGGCGAAACGCACAGGCTGCGACGCGCTGCATCCAGGCTACGGGTTTTTGGCGGAGAACCCGGCGCTGCCGCGCGCCTGTGTCGACACGGGCATCACCTTTATCGGGCCGCCAGCCGAGGCGATGGAGGCCATGGGCTCTAAAACCGCCGGCAAGCAATTGGCACGGCGGGCGGATGTTCCCACCGTGCCGGGCACGAGCGCTGCCATCGAAAATCCAGAAGAAGCGCAATCACTGGCGCGCAGCATGGGCTATCCCGTGCTGCTGAAGGCCATCGCGGGCGGCGGCGGAAAAGGAATGCGCGTGGTGGCCGCCCAAGCGGAGTTTGCCGCTGCATGGCGCGATGCCGCTTCCGAAGCATTGAACGCATTCGGAGACGCACGTGTTTTCGTGGAGAAGTATTTGATCGGCCCGCGTCACGTGGAGATCCAGATTTTTTCCGACGCGCACGGGCGAGTGGTTTCGCTAGGAGAGCGCGAGTGTTCCGTGCAGCGGCGCCACCAAAAGGTGGTGGAAGAAGCGCCGTCGCCGGTAGTGACGCCCGATTTGCGACGCAAAATGGGCGATGCGGCGGTGCGGATCGCGCGCTCTGGCGGCTACGTCAACGCCGGCACCGTGGAATTCCTTGTCGATGCCAGCCTCAACTATTACTTCCTGGAAGTGAACACCCGTTTACAGGTGGAGCATCCGGTGACAGAACAAGTCACCGGCCTGGATTTGGTAAAGCTGCAGATTGCCATTGCCGCCGGCCACCGGTTGCCCTTCGCCTGGGAGACCATCACGCCACGCGGCCACGCCATGGAAGTGCGTTTGTACGCCGAGGATCCCGACAATAATTTCTTCCCTTCGCCGGGAAAAATCATTTCGCGCAACGCACCCACGGGCCCGGGCATACGACTTGACGAAGGCGTATACCAAGGCTGGACCGTGCCGATGGACTACGATCCGCTGCTGAGCAAACTAATTGCCTGGGGAAATAGCCGCGAGGAAACCATTGCGCGTTTGCGACGAGCGCTGGACGAATACTCGATCACCGGCATTCGCACAAACGTCAGCTTGTTCCGCCGTATCCTGACCGAGCCGGAATTTTTACGCGGAGAGATTCACACTAAGTGGCTGGACGAACTGCTGGCGCGGCCTAAGCCGGCAGATTCGGACATGCGCGAGCGCACCGAGGATGCGGTGACCATAGCGGCCGCGTTTTATCAGGCAACGCAGGCCAGTGGCAACGCCGCTGCAACGGCAGAGTCTGGGCAACAAGCTTCTCGGTGGAAAATGGCGGGCCGTCGCGAACAACTGGATCACATGCCATGAAATTCGAAGTGCAACTTCACGCAGGCGACGCCAAAAAGAGGCGGGTAGTGGAATTGGAACGCGACGGCGGCGGCTACCGCGTTGTATTGGATGGAGAACGCGTGAACGCCGACGCCGAGCAAATCGCACCAAACACGATTTCCATCTTGCTGGATGGCCAATCATTCGAAATTCATATCGCGCCTGCCCCGGATGGCACGCTGAAATTGCAATGCGGTGCGCACGAATTTGCCGCAGAGGTCGTAGACCCACGCGCCTGGCGCGGACGGCGCCACGGCGCAGTCCAGGCCGAAGGGCGTCAACCGGTCACCGCGCCCATGCCGGGTAAAGTAATCCGCGTGCTAGCCAAGGCTGGCGATAACGTGGAAGCCGGGCAAGGCGTGGTAGTCGTCGAAGCCATGAAGATGCAGAACGAAATTCGCTCGACCAAAAAAGGAAAAGTAGCATCCATCCTGGCCAACGAAGGGCAAACGGTAAATGCGGGAGACATTCTCGCGTGGGTGGAGTGAACGGGACATCGCTGGCTCCGACGAGTCAACATAGTTCGAGAAAAAGCGCACCAACTGGAAGATTTTTCCGTCCACAAGTTGGACAAAAAAAGAATAGAGCCGCCCCTACAAAACCATATATCCGATTCTGCGGATGGAGCGATTACCGCGTAGTGGCGGGAGTTGATGGAGCCGTGGGGTATGTCGAAGTAGCTCCGGAGGTTTTCGCCGCATCGGTTAGCTTCCCGGCGGATTCGACGACTTGCTGTGCAAGATAATTGGTAACGTGCGCGTCGTCGCGAGCCACCGCCAAATACGCGGACTTCAGCAACTGTTCCTTGCGATTGCGCAGCGTGTCGCGTACCGTTTGCTGCACCTGCGGATCGTTGATTCCACGTTGGCCGGCGGCTTCGCGCGCCACAAGCTTCAATATCCGGATACTGTCTTTCAGCACGATTGGCTGGCTCACCTGGCCCGGCTTCAACGATAAAACGGCCTTCTTCAAAATGGGGTCGGTTTGCGCGGCATTCAAGGAAGACTCGGGAATGTAGCCCAGGTCGCCGCCGGTGGCCGCGGTGTTCGGATCCTCGGAATAATCCATAGCCAGCGCCGAGAAATCCGCGCCGCTGTTCAGCTTATCCATCAACATCTTCGCTTTGCGCTGCGCTTCCGCCTCGTTGGTGGCATCGTCATTTTTGCGGTTGCGCACCTGGGGATCCTTGCGCGGGGTAATAACGATCTGCGAAATACGGTATTGCGGCTCGGCTACGTTGAACTGGTTGTGGTTGGCGTTGTAGAAATCGTTGACGTCCTGATCGGAAATGGAAATTTTTGCCACCACTTCACGGTTCAGCAGCTTCTGGATGGAAAGCTGGCGGCGCAGGTCACGTTTCAGGTCGTCCACGGACATCCCGCGCGCCTTCAACTGCCGCTGAAAATCTTCTTCGGTGAAGGGGCTCTTGAGCTCAGTGAACTTGTCCTCCACTTCGCCGTCGCTGGCTTCCAGATTGAGTTTCTTGGCGCGCTCCAGCAAAATTTCGTTGTTGATCAACTGCTCGACGACATTCAGTTTGAGGGTGAGGGCTTCTTCCTGGGAAGGCTCTTGCGACTCGGGATTCACCTGAGACTTGTAATACTTGTCGACTTCATCGCGCTTGATTTCCGTGCCGTTCACGACCGCCCACACGTCCGCTGCGTGATGCTCGGTCTTGTTGCAGCCGGCGAGGACGGAAAGCAGCAACCCCGCGAGAGGCGCAAGGGCCCCGGCGCGGCGGGTGCCTGCGAACCTCCGGATGCGCGATGAAGGTTTCGAGGGAAAGTTCAAGGTTTTGCTCAGGCGGCTTTTTTCACACGGCCAAGACGAATGCAAGCCGTGCAAACACGAACCTGTTTGCGGGATCCATTAATCAGGGCGTGAACGCGCTTGATGTTGGGATTCCAGCGGCGACGCCGGGTATTGTTGGCGTGGCTGACCACGTTTCCGTAGTGGGGACCCTTACCGCAATATTCACACTTCAGTGCCATAACCATTCCTATGCTTTAAGAGGTTGATAAGCGAAGGCTTAATTGTAGCAGAACGTCCAACATTTACAAAATCGACGATTCCCGAAGTGTCCGCCTGATGCCACGCGTTTTTCGCGCCTTTCGAAGGAAACGAAACCTTCGACGCAAAGACCGTCCGCACTGGCGGGAAAAGCGTTGCTATACTATTTCTGTCGTTACAGTAAAAATAGAACACAGGAAAACAGAACGCGTGAGCATCCTGCGCATCTCCATCGTGCAATACCTGAACACCGCGCCGCTGGTGCGTGGTTTCACACATGGCCCGTTGCGCGGAAAGTACGATCTGTCGTTCACGGTTCCCTCACAATGCGCGGAACAGTTGCGCACGGGCGCCGTGGACGTGGCTATTATTCCCGCGATTGAATACCAGCGCATACCGGGGCTGGTGCTGTTGGCGAATCTGTCGATCGCTTCCAAAAGATCGGTGCGCAGCCTGCTGCTGATCTCCAAAAAACCCATTCAGGATGTGCGCCGAGTTGCGTTGGACAGGAGTTCGCGGAGCACACAGGTGTTGACGCGTATCCTGTGCTGCAAGCGTTGGGGAATCGAGCCGGAGTTTTTCGAGGCCGCGCCAGACCTCCACAGCATGCTGCAAAATGCGGATGCCGGCCTGTTGATTGGTGATCCCGCATTGCGCCTGGCATTCAGCCTCGAAAAGAAGGGCGTAAGCGAGACCACCGGCGAAGCACTTTTTTCCGGAGCGAGCGCCGGATTTGCCGACAGTTCGACTCTATTTGTCTACGACGTGGTGGAAAAATGGAGATCACTGACCAGTTTGCCCGCGGTACTGGCGGTGTGGGCCGCGCCTAAAGGAATGGTTACATCCGAGATGGTTGGCGATTTCGCGGCTTCGCTTGCTTACGGCAAACAGCATCTGGATGAGATCAGCGCGGAAGCAGCGCTAGAGATGAAGCTTCCTGCCGTCCAACTGCAGCGGTACCTGGCGGAAAATATCGATTACAGTCTGGATGAAGAAAATCTACGCGGCCTGCAGCGTTATTATGAAATGGCATCGGAGTTGGGATTGATCGGAACGGTTAAGCCGATCGAACTTGCGGAGCCAGGCCACACCGCAGAGCAAACCGGTGAGTTGGCCAGTGTGCGGCGACCTTAAACTTCGGGATTCAGCGAGGAAGCAAACGTGGGAATCACTAAACAACAAGCCTTAGACATGCTCAAGTCCGACGACCTGATCGGCATCGGCATGGAAGCGAACCAGCTGCGCATGAAGAAGAACGACCCGCGCATCGCCACCTACCAGATCGACCGCAACATCAATTACACGAATTTCTGCACCGAATATTGCTCGTTCTGCGCGTTCTACCGGCCGCTGGGCGCGAAGGACGGCTACATCCTCTCGTTCGAGACCATCTACGCCAAGATCGAGGAAATGCTGGAACTCGGCGGCACCGGCGTGTTGTTGCAAGGCGGTTTGCACCCGGACCTGCAGATCGGCTATTACGAAAATCTTCTGCGTTCGCTGAAGTCGCGCTATCCGCAGGTGCACCTGCACTGTTTTTCCGCTCCGGAAATTTTGTGCATCGCGGAAGTCAGCGAACTAAGTGTGCGCGAAACCATCCAGCGCCTGATGGACGCGGGGCTGCAATCCATTCCCGGAGGCGGCGCGGAAATGCTCGACGACGAAATTCGCGGAAAGATCGCACGGCTGAAGTGCACCAGTGACGAGTGGGTGCAAGTGCATCGCATCGCGCACTCGCTGGGACTGCGCACCACCGCTACGATGATGTTTGGTTGCGGCGAGGAACTGCACCATCGCGTGAATCATTTCGAACGCATCCGCCAGATTCAGGAAGAGACTGGCGGTTTCACCGCGTTCATTCCTTGGATATTCGCAGCTGAAAATACCGCGCTAGGGAAAAAGGTGCAGGAAACCACCGCGGTGGATTATCTGAAGACGCTAGCGGTCAGCCGCTTGTATCTGGACAACATCGATCACATTCAATCCAGCTGGCTGACGCCCGGAATCAAGGTGTGCCAGATCGGGCTGCAATTCGGCGCCGACGATGTGGGCAGTATCCTGATCGAAGAAAATGTGGTGTACGCTGCAGGCGTGAGAAACCGCACAAACGAAGAAGAGTTGCGCAGAATCATAACTGACGCGGGATTCCTGCCGGCGCAGCGCGATACGTTGTACCGCTCCTACGCGCTGAAGTCGCCCTACCCTCCACGTGAAAAAGCGGCCTGAGAGAAGACCGGGTCGTCACAGAAACCGCACCTTAGCTGAAATCTCGGCACGATCGTTCCACTCCGCCCCGCAAAATGCAGAGAGCTGTCGTCCGGAATGGCCGATTGATCCAATAGCAGAATCAGGAAAGATCGGGAGTTGCGTGGCGTTCGATCGTAAGAGCCCACCCTTTAAAAACAACGCCAAGGGTGGAGCACCCTCAAGTTCGTTCATCTCGGCAAGGGAAAAATCAAAGTGGCCTAAAGCCACCCCTACAAGCTCGATTGTAAGAAGCGGTTAACGGCGGAGGCGAAGAACGATTTCCACTTCGGAGTCTTCCGGCAAGTTGAGCGGCTCGCTTGGCCGCAATATCCCATCCTTGTATATCGCCGTGGCGCGAATCTGCAATTCTCTCGCAGCGGGCTTATCTTTGGATTCTGGCAGCGAGGGCTTTGCACCGGAGGTTTCATCCAGCGCTTCGTTGGCCAGCGCATCCGCTTCGCGATTCTGTTCGCGACAAACGTGAGTGATGCGGAACCATCCCAGGCGCTGCGCCATTTTCTTCGCCCGCTCGAACAACGGCTGCAGCTCCGGGCTCTTCACGCGGTATTCGCCGCGCATCTGCTTGACGAGCAGTTCCGAATCGCTTTCCACATGCAGCGAGCGCAAGTCGTGCGTTTGCGCGTAATCCAGTGCCGCGATCAAACCGAAATATTCCGCGACGTTGTTGGTGCTGCGGCCAATGTATTTCTTCAGACGTGCAACGATGGCGCCGCTGGCATCGCGTATCACCACGCCGTAAGACGCCGGGCCGGGGTTGCCGCGGGAACCGCCATCAATATTGGCGCGAAAGGAGGCTGGGATTTTGCGCTCGGGCTCCGCTTCACCAAACAAGCCGCTGCCACGCGGCGGGGCGGGACGCTTGGCCATTACGAACTCGCGGATCCCGAAGTAGCCGCGCCGTTCTCGTCTTCGCGCGGGGCTGCGTGCGGAATGGGCTCCAGGCTGTACAGGATACGACCACACATCTCGCAGCGAAACACTTCTTCGTCCGTGTCGTTGGTCAGCAGTTGAACGGTATGCGGCAAAACGCGCATACCACAACCTCTGCACATGTTGTCGCGCACTTCGGCCAATGCCGTGGTGGGATGCCGCCGCTGAATCTGTCCATAAAGAGTGAGCAAATTTTCGGGAATTCTGGCGGCCACCGCCGCGCGTTCGGCAACCGCTTCGTGCCATCTTTTCTTTTCGTCGGCGAATTGCGCTTCGATTTGTTTTTTTACCGCGGAAAGGCGCTGCTCGTCTTCCTTCAGATTGGCCTCGGCGCGTTTCAGCAGGCCCTCCGATTCTTCGATGGCCATCATTTGTTCCAGCACCTGGTCTTCGGCTTTGGCGGCTTCTGCTTCAGCGGTGGCAGTTTCATGCAGCAGCGCCTTGTACGCTTCGTTGGTTTTAACCGAGGCCGTCTGCGAGCGATATTTCTTGGCGCGATCCTTCCACTGTTCGACGTCCAGCTCGAGTTTTTTGCGGGTCGTCTGGTTGTGGGTGAGTTTTTCTTTGGCGGAGGTTGCCGCGGCTTTGGAGCCGGTCAGCGTGGCGTCGGCCTCCTTCATTTTCTTGGGCAGCCCTTCAAGGTCGGTGCGAAGCGCGGCAATCGTTTGGTCCAGACGCTGTAGTTCCATCAACTGAGGAATCGCCGGATGCATTGGGAAGTGATTCTAACACACGGGGCGCGCTGGTCTTTACTCCCTCAGTTTGTGCCCTTGCCCAAATACACCAAGAAGGGCGGCCTAACACCGCCCTACGCATCTCTTTCTGGTTTAGGCCGCGTTTAGATCGCGGCGAATCAGGAAAGCGTCCACAAAATACCCAAGCCCAACTGCCAGCGGCAATACGCCGAATGATCCGGCAACCATGGCTTCCGGTTCTCCGGAAAACCGCGCGATCAACGCGAACATGATAAGGAATCCCAGCCCGCCGCTGACCAGCAAAATTCCCGCCCGGCGCGAACGCGCGAACTGCGAAAGCTCTGGTTCCATCGGGATCGCAGTTCCACGCGCCAGCGCCGCCAGCCGCTCTTCCGTGCGCAATTTGCGCACACGATAATACGTATACAAACCGGCCACTGGAATCCCACAGGTCAAAACAACCGCAACCAAACCAATCAATTCTGGGCCCATCGTTGTTCTCCTCGCATGCTACGAAAGTGTCAGGCCGCAGGCGCGGTCTCAAGGAAAGATACGAACACTGCTGGAAAAAGTTCCCCTCGGGAAGGGGCTAGTGGGTGGTGATTTCGTGGACCTGCAGGAGCGAATCCACCGCCAAAGTGGGATAGCGGATGGGCGAATCGGCCGGTGCAGGCGGGTGTTCGGCAATGACCTGGAAGTCCGCGTCAGAGCACTCGATGCGATATGCGTAGCCGTCGCGTCCTTGCCGCTTCATGGTGACAGCGTCCGCCGCACCAAGTTCATCGAGGGAAAGGCACTTGCTGTTCAGCGCGATGGTTTGCCGTTCCGATTGCGCAATCTGCAGAAGATCGCTGCGCACACCGGTAAGGCTGATGGCCTGCGTAGAAGCTGTGCCGGGATCGGTCGTGGGCATTTTCTTCAGGTAGTACTCGTAAACGCCAAAAAGGATTCCGGCGGCGACAAGGATCATGGCCAGTGCGCGCATACCGATAGTCTTTCGCGCGGCGATGCGGGTGGCAAGCATTTCGTGCGCGCGCGAACTCTTTCAGTAACACTGCTTGCGAAAAATTTCGCAGATACAATTGGCTCTGCGAACGCTTACCGCTGCGAGGAATTCCAGGGCGTCACATTCAATATGCTGTCGCCGACCCGGCGACCTCCAGGATGCAAATTTCCAGCGCGGGCATGCCGGGACCGTTGCTGCTTCGCGATCACGAGTGCGGCGTCTGGAACATCGCCGGAATCCCGGCATTTTTGCGGAAGCGCTCGATGACTTGACGGACGTACCTAGCAACAATGACCGCGAGTTCAAGATCGAAGGAATTAGGATATTTGCAGGAGGAATTCGGGTGTGAGCCCGATCTTGCTTCCGGCCCGGTATTCGCATCCATTGAAAAACTCACGGCCGGCTGCAAACCATGGGACGACATGACCGCGGTGGCGTTTCAACTGGCGCCGAATTGCTGATCACAACACCCAGACGGTGGAGGAAAGAACATCAGAGCCGTCTTTTCAATTGACCCTGGAGCCTGCATCCAGTAACAACAATACATACATCTTTGCGACGCACAGGAGTCCTCGATGAATACGAAGTCCCCGCGCAGTCTGGCACTCGCGTGCCTGCTTTCGTATTGTCTGGCCGTACCACTGAAAACGTCGGCTGAACCGCAAAATCCCGGGCAACGTGCCGGCGAAGTCTCCCGTGTCATTCCCGCCGTGAGTATCGCGCGGGGTTCGAAATCCATGAACGCCTCCGCGAAAACCGTCGTGGACTGGCAGGACGTCCTCAATACGCAGGCCAATGCGCGCGCACGCGTGTCATTGGATGATGGCTCGGTGTTGAATGTGGGCTCGGATTCTTCCATGCACGTCACCAAACACGATGCCGGCGCGCAACAAACGGAACTCGAACTCAGCTTCGGCAAAATGCGCACGCAGGCCCAGAAAATTACCCAACCGAACGGCAAGTTCGAAGTAAAAACCGCGGCGGGCGTCGCCGGTGTGGTGGGCACGGATTTCTACGTAAGCTACGACAACAACGTGATGACGGTGATCGTCTTTGAAGGCATCGTGAAGGTTTGCAACCTGGCGGGCGTTTGCGTGGAACTGAAAGCCGGTCAGATAAGCACGGTGCGCAACAGCGATACCTCCGGCCCAGCCGCACCGGCGCAAGCGGCGTTGAGCATGCTTACGGACGCGGTGAACAGCACGAATTTGGGCAGCGGCCCAGGTGTGCAACAGGTGCATCACATCAGCAAAGGAACGGCCATTGCCATCGCGGTGCTTGCGACGATTCCGCTTGTGGTGATTCCTGTGGTGGCAACCCGCAGCTCGTCCACAGTCCCACCGCCGGTGACCGGCGGTTGCAAACCGCCAAACTGCGGATAGCGCAGGTTTGTTCCAGCGTCTCTGTTGCAACTCAATTCGTCGCGAAGCCATCCAAGTTTTATGGATATTTTCGCTGTTGCCGGCCCCGTTACCTCGTCGCCAAGCCAGCGGGCTCGCGCTTTGTCCCGTCCATTACGGTGGCGTACACTAAACTGTTGAAGAATCCGTCTAATCCGAAGTGAGGCACTCCGTGACTATTCCATTCTCTAATTTCATGCACGCACAGGTGCGCGTGGCGGCGCGATTGGTGATTGCAGCCGCATTCGGCATTCTTTCGGTGTCGGCGGCGCTTGCAGGTCCACCGGACGCTCCGGTGAAACGCTCCCCGGTAATCTCCACGATGAAGACGGAACTGGAGCGCTCGATAAGGGCGCTCTCGACGCAGGATCCGCCCGCCTATTTTATCGGCTACACGTTGACGGACACGCAGCGAGCCACGGTTTCCGGTTCCAATGGCGCGCTGCTCAGCAGCGAAGAGGGCCGCAACCGGTGGCTGGAAGTGAGCGTGCGCACCGGCAGCTACGAGCTGGACAACACGCACAAGGTGGACGGACGCCAGCCTGCCAATGGCGGACCCGGAACCAACGCTCCGATCGATGATGACAACGATGTGTTGCGCCGCGTTTTGTGGCTCGAAACGGACAAGCAGTACCGCTCCGCAGCGGAAGCGCTCATCAAGGTGAAGACCGGCAATGAAGTGAAGGTGCAGACAGCCGAAGGCCGCGCTCCCGATTTTTCGCGCGATAAAGCGCAGACCTCCGTCGGCCCATGGGTGTCGTTCACGCTGGACCGCAAGCCCTGGGAAGAAAAGACTCGGGCGTACACAAAATATTTCCGCGAATCCCCAGCGGTGATCAATTCCATCGTCACATTCACAGCGCTAGCGCAGAACGCCCTGCAGGTAACTAGCGAAGGAACCGAGTTGCAGTTCGGCCAGGTGCGCTATCGCCTGGAATTGTTTATCCAAGGCAAGGCCGGCGACGGCATGGACATCGAGCGCTACTACAATTTCGACTGGGTAAATCCCGCGGATGCCCCGGATGACAAGGCCGTTTATGCGGCGTCCGCGCAACTCCGCAAGGAGATGGAAGGACTGGTTGTCGCTCCTTTGAACGATCCCAGCGTTGGGCCCGCGTTGCTGACCGGACGAGCCGCCGCGGTTTTCTTTCACGAGGTTTTTGGACACCGCGCAGAAGGCCATCGCCAGAAGGACGTAAACGAAGGACAAACCTTCGCGAAAATGGTGGGCGAACCGATCCTGCCGGACTTCATCAGCGTGGTCGACGACACCACCAGAAGGAAACTCGGCAAGGAAGATTTGCTGGGTTACTACCAGTTTGACGATGAAGGCGTAAAAGCGCAGAAGGTGACGCTGGTGGATCACGGCGTGCTGAAAAACTTCGAAATGTCCCGTTCGCCGCTCGCGGATTTTCCGGTGTCCAACGGACACGGCAGGCGGCAACTTGGCGCAACGCCGGTTTCCCGCCAGGGCAACTTGATCGTGGAAAGTAGCAAGACCCTGACTAACGATCAACTGCGCGCCAAGCTGATCGAACTGGTCAAGCAGCAAGGCAAAACCTACGGCCTGCTGATCGACGACATCGCCGGCGGATTTACCTTCACCGGCCGCGGGCAACCGCAAGCTTTCCAGGTACAGCCGCTGGTGGTTTACAAAGTATTCGCCGACGGGCGTCCGGATGAACTGGTGCGTGGAGTGGATATCGTGGGAACGCCGCTGGCCGCTCTGACAAAAATCGTGGCCACAGGTGATACGCTGGAAGTATTCAACGGATATTGCGGGGCGGAATCCGGTTCCGTTCCGGTCAGCGCCGCCGCACCCGCCTTGCTGACTTCCGAACTAGAAGTACAGAAGAAGCAGTCTTCCACCGATCGGCCGCCCATTCTTCCTCCGCCGGCACATGATACGCAGAAAGCGGGAGGCCAACAGTAATGCGCGCACTTCGAATAGCAGCAATTTTCCTGCTTGCGGCGGTTGCCTTCGCGCCCATGGCTTTTGCCCAGGCGGTTTCAGACAACGATCAAACCCTGCGTGCTATGCGCGATGAAATGGCTCGCAGCAAAACACGCCTGGAACTGCAAATCTCCAAATCGGATAAACCAGTGCGCCCGTTCTACGTGGAATATCGCCTGCTCGATCTGGATGTGCGCGAAGTGGTCGGACAGTTCGGCGCGCTGGTCAACAACAATCACAGCCGTAGCCGTTTGATGAGCGTGAACGCGCGTGTTGGAGGCTATAAACTCGACAGCTCCAATTTCATCAGCGAAGAAGGCTTCCGCGGATTTATCGGTTCGACCGGCACGGTGGGCATCGATCGCGACTACGATTCGCTTCGCCAGGACCTGTGGATCGCCACGGACCAGGCTTTCAAGGAAGCCGTGGAGACGTATTCGCGCAAGCAGGCCTACTTGAGCAGCCTCGCGCGCGCCTCTGACATTGACGATTTCGCGAGAACCGAACCTGTGCAGCACATCGAGCCGCTGGCGGCGCCCGACTGGAGCAGCCGCAATTGGGAGCAGGAAGTTCGTGACACCTCGGCGACGCTTCGCGCGTTCCAGCAAATTTACGAATCGCGCGTCACCTACTATCTGGTTTACACCACGGAATATTTGCTGACCAGCGAAGGAACTGAAGTTCGCATGAATCATTCCTTCGCCGCCATCGAAGCGGGAATGAATTCTCTTGCAGATGATGGCATGCCGGTGAGCCATTTTTATACTTCGTACGCGCCACGTCCGGCGGAGCTTCCTTCGGCGGACGCGGTAAAGAAAAGCTTGAACGTTGCAGGCAGCGAACTGATGGCCATGCGCGCGGCGCCGGCGGCACCGGACTACACCGGCCCGGTGTTGTTCGAATCGCGCGCATCCGCGGCGTTGCTTTCGCAAGTGCTCAGTCCGTCGCTGAGTGGTGCCCGCGGCCCACTGGCATTTCAACCGGTAATGGAACAGATGATGAGCAGCCTGGGCGCGCGCAGCGAGTGGAGCGGCAAGATCGAAGCTCGCGTCCTGCCGGCGAGCGTCACGCTGGTCGATGATCCCTCAGCCAAGGACTACAAAGGCACACCGCTGATTGGGGGCTACGCGATCGATGAAGAAGGCGTGCCCGGCGAAAAAGTAACGCTGGTGCAAGAGGGCAAGTTGAAACAGTTGCTGATGTCCCGCCGCCCTGGACCGGATTTCGACAAGTCCAATGGACACGGCCGCAGCGGATTCCTGGCCGACTCCAGGCCCACGATGAGCAATTTGTTCTTCACGTCTTCGGAAGAAGTTTCGAAAGAGGAGCTGAAGAAGAAATTTCTGGACGCCTGCGCCGCGGAAAAGCTGGAGTTCTGCCTGGTGGTGCGGCAGATGGACAATCCGTCGCTCAGCCTGATGCATCAGGAAGACTTCAGCGAACTGCTGGCCAGCTTCGGCGGAAACGCGTCGACGGACCGCCTGCCGTTGGTGGTCTACAAGATTTATCCCAAAGACGGCCGGGAAGAATTGGTGCGTGGCGCGCGCATCAGCGGATTCAGCCCGCGCACGCTGCGCAACATCTCGGGAATCGGAAACGACGATTACGTTTACAACTACATGCAGAGCCAGGTAGTCGGCGTTGCCGGAACCGCGCTCGGCGCATTCGGCACGGCGCAAAGTGGCCTTCCCGCCGCGGTGGTCGCGCCTTCCTTGTTCTTTGAAGAAGTGGAATTCCGAGGAGCCCGTGGCGAACCGAAGCGCTTGCCGCTGCTCCCCGAACCGCCCATGAGCGCGAAGTCTTCCGATTGAAATAGAAGGCGCGAACGGTGGAAGACAATCGCAGAAAATTCATCGCGGGACTGGGAGGAGTTGCTCTCGGCTCCACGATTTTTTTGATTTTGCGGAGGAGCACCGGCATGGCGTCAGCAGCGGGGGCGCGAGGAACCAAAAGCGGAGCGGTACAGGTTGTGTTGTTCAGCGATGATGGCAAGCGGCTGGATACCGTCACGCTCGCAAGAGTGGTGAAGACCGACAGTGAGTGGAGGGAACTGCTCAGCCCCGAGCAATATTCCGTAACGCGGCACGCCGGCACCGAGCTCCCTTTTCACAACGAGTACCACGAGAACCACACGGCGGGCCTGTACCGCTGTGTGTGTTGCGGAACCGCGCTGTATCTTTCGGATACCAAATTCGACTCGGGAACAGGTTGGCCCAGTTTCTGGGCGCCCATTACCAAGGAAAATATTTCCGTTTCCACGGACAACAGTCTAGGGATTTCGCGGGACGAAGTGTCTTGCAGCTTTGGCTATGCGCATCTTGGCCACCTATTCGACGATGGCCCCAAGCCCACGGGTTTGCGCTACTGCATGAACTCCGCGTCGTTACATTTCATTCCACGCAAAACCGCGTAAGCCTGCGTAGCGGCCGCTTCCGGGCGTACGTGCTTTTTGTCTTCTTGCCTATTGCTTCACCTCCGCCAGCAAATCCTCGTAGTCATTAACCGTCACGCGGTCAATCTTCTCTGGAATGGTGATATTGATCGTTTCGGTCGCGTGCCTAATCATAATGGTTCCCAGCTTGGTGGTTTTGTCTCCCTGGTGCGCGTAGATCGGAATTACATCCTTCCAGCTATCCGGCACACCGGTGCGGTTCACGGTCATCTTCAAAGTGGTTTTTCCGTCCGCGGTTGACGAAGTGGTTGAGTGAACGGCGTATTGAGGAACAGCCGTGCCGTACACGTATTCGTCGAAGAACCAGTCCATTTTGTGATTGCCGTCCGCATCCATGTTGCGGGTCATATGTTTATCCACGATGGTCTTGAAATCGTCGGTGGAAGCCGCCTGATTGTTGAACGTTTTGCAATAGTCCCGCATCATGTCCTTGAAAAGATGATCGGGATCCGGGCTGTGCGCATCCCAAAGTTGCATGCGCAGCATATGTAGTACCAAGCCGCCCTTGGAGTAGATCAGATCCTGATAGGAGCCGCCGTCCGTTTCCGACGAACGGATGCGCCGCCCCATCCAGATGGGACCTAATGATTCGATTGTGTGTCCCTTTATGTCCGGCCGCTTCAGCGACTCCTTCTCGCGCTTCCAGCGGTTCACATACTCTTTTACATTTTCACGGTACTGAACATACAGATTGCCGGAAAATTCCGCGAATCCCTCGGAAAGCCATTGATCGTGATAACTCTTCCATCCCACGCGATGGCCCCACCATTGGTGGGAACTTTCGTGACCCCGGAAAAAGTCTGTAAGTTCGACACCGTCCTTGAAGCCAATGGCGTGGCGCTGTGTAGCGTCAAGAAACGAGCCGGACCATAGATAAATAAGACCAGGCCATCCTTGACCATAGGAGTAGCTGATGGGCAGGCTGGTGACCGACAGATGTTGGTAGGGATATGGTCCGAAGAAATTGGAAAACAGCCGGATGGTGTTGGCCATTTCAATGCCCATCGTTTTGGCCATACCCGCCGGGGACAAGTTTCCGACAGCACCCTCGGCAGCGGTCGATTGGAAATAGTTTTGGACTTGCCTCATGACGTCGTCGGGCTCACGGTTGGCGTAAATGTCCACGGCAGTTTCGCCGGCCTTGTCGTTGTAGATTTTGTAGTCTCCATACGCAAAACCCGCCACCGCTAGGGGGATTTCGCTCTTCCATGTGGTTACATGAGTGTTTCCATCCATGGTGTCGCTGGTTTTTTCACCGGTGGCCACGAGGATCGTGTTCTTGGGATTATGAAAAGTAATATCAAAGTCCGCGCGAGCGGAGAAACTCTCAGGCCGTTCCGGGTACCAGCCGGAGCTTTCGCAGAAATAGTTCCCGCTACCGACCTTGCGAATCGCGCGCTTGCCCGCATAATGATATTCCAGCGTTTGAGGAGAGCCGACCTTGAGAGGTTGTTCGACTAACACCACCACATAATTGCCGTAGGACTGCGACCTGTCCTTATCTTCTCGTGCCTGAAAAAATACCAGGGGTCGCCCTTGGCCGTTTTTGATGGATTCGATGCGCAGATTGGAATCCAGGCTAAAGACCAGCGCGCGCTGGCCATCGAGCCGCGGATCGATGGTTATTGTCGTGGTGGCGGCCAGATCGGCGTTGGAGCTGACCGCAGCGTCGATCTTGTACGCACGTATCGAAAAGTCGTCCTTGGCATGGGGATCTTTCCATGCCTGCGTGGGGGAAATGCCCGCCGCTGGAAAACTCATCCACGTATCCAGCGTGCGGTAGCCCCCGAGGTCGGCCCAGTGGGTAACGGAAATTTCCTCCGGATCGAGTGCGTCGTAGGAGAACTGTACCCAGCTCTTGTTCGAGGTCTTCAGATCCGCGAAAAACAACGCCGTGCGTTTGTGGTCGGTCGAGAGCACCCCTTGCAGTAAGCGAGGCAGGATCGCCAGTCCCAGGTCTTCCCGGGCTTTCTGCCGTTGGTTGTAAAAATCGTCCGCCGCCGGACCGGATTCCTTCCACTTCACCTGTTTGCCGACATCGTCGATGAGGCCGTCCGTGGAGTTAAAAGTGGCTTCTGTGAAGGTCATGTCCAGTTTGTCCTGCTTGGTAAACAAGCGGAGTTGCTGCGCCTCGACAGGATTGGGTGGATCCACGTTGACTTTGCCCTGCCCATGGAACACGGCCCCGAAGGCCACCCCGTTCGTGGCTTTTGTAAACTCGATTGAGCCGTTCAGCAGGGTGATGTGTATGCGGTCTCGAATGATTTCGACATTTTCCGTCACGGCGAATCTTGTCGGGTCCATGGACGGGGAAGCCAGCGTGCTCCATGATCCCGCGCCATCCACGGATTGCGCTTCCGATTGGCCGGGCACTGCTAGCGGCACACCGAGGACCAGCAACATCGCGAAGAAGTAGATGCGTCTCATCAGAGCTCCAGGGAGGCCGTTAGGTTTTGTATTCGATGCTTGTGATGCCACGCGATGTACTAACCTAAGTTATTACATTGCGCTTGCGTTGCGAAAACTGTGCCGCTGCCTGCAACCGATCCGTAAATACTATAGGCTGGGTCTATGGTTCTTCGGGGAATGCAGCACCCCGCACAGGAGAAAAAACGGGCAGCGCTGCTGAGCATCGGCTCGGCGGCTCTATTGCTGTGTTTGAAGACCTTTCTGGTGGCGAAAACGGGCAGCCTGGGCGTGTTGTCCGAGGCCCTGCACTCTGGCCTGGACCTGGTTGCTGCGATCATCACCTTTCTTTCCGTGCGAGTGGCGGACGAACCCGCCGATGAGAAACATCCCTACGGACACGGCAAGTTTGAGAATTTCTCCGCGTTCGTCGAGACCGGACTGCTCCTCCTGACGGCGCTGTATATCATCTACGAAGCGTTCTCCCGCCTGCTGTTTCGTAGCGTGCATATTGAGCCGAGCCTTACTGCGATCCTGATTCTCCTGGTGGCGCTGGCGATTGATATCACCCGCGCGCGCGCACTGAACGCTGTCGCGAAAAAATACGAAAGCGAAGCCCTGGAGGCGGACGCCTTGCATTTTTCAACCGATGTCTGGAGCACCGTGGTGGTGATCGTGGGGATCGCATTGGTTTGGGCCGGAAACGTGTGGAACGTGCCGTGGTTGGCGTACGCGGATGCCTTGGCGGGCCTGGCGGTGGCCGGGGTGGTTCTGTGGGTCGGCTCGCAACTCGGCAAGCGCACGCTGGATGCCTTGCTGGATGTAGCGCCGCAGGGCTTGCAGAACGAAATTACCAACGCGGTGCGGCGCATGGATGGAGTGCTGGATGTGCAGCGCGTTCGCGTGCGCCGCGCGGGCAACCGCCACTTCGTGGATGCCACGGTTTCCGTAGCGCGAACCGCCAGCCTGGAGCAGGTGCACGCTTTGAGCGATGCGATCGAAAAACGCGTGGGAGAAATTGTGCCTTCGGATGTAATCGTCCATGCAGAACCTCGCGCGCCGCGAAACGAACATCTTTTCGAGGCCATCCGCGCTGTGGCACAGAAGCTCGGGCTGGCAATTCACGATCTCACCGCCTGGCAGGACGATGCCAATCTTTTCGTGGAGCTTCACCTGGAAGTGGACGAGAACCTGAGCCTGCGCGCCGCGCACCGCCGCGCCACCGAGCTAGAAGAAGGCATTCAGAAGCTTCGTGGTGGAAATGTGCAGGTAAACATCCATATCGAACCTCTGGGCAAGCACATCGCCACACCGGACACGCGCGAAGGAGAGATGCGGCAGCTCGAACTAGCGGTGGAGAACTTCTTGAACAAGCTTCCGATCGAATATGACGAGTTGCTGAATTGCCACGATGTTCGCGTGCGCCAGGTGGAACAGCACATTCTGGTTTCCTGCCACTGCACCATGAAGAGCGATCTGCCGATCACGCGCATTCACGACGTGACCGCCGCGCTGGAAGACCGCGTAAAAGAGGCCTTCCCACAGATATCCCGTGTAACCATTCATCCGGAGCCGGCCGAAGAGGCTTAATCGGGCAGTGCCACTTTTCGCTGGAAAAGCTGCGCGGCAAAGGCAATCACAGCGGGAAAGCACACCAGAACGTAGCGCGGCTCCGGCGTTTCCAGCGTGGCCAGAAACGCGGTGCGCACCAGAATATACAAAACAATAAAAACAACGGCCGGGCGCACGCCTGGATAGCGCCGCAGTTTCCAAGCGCCGAGAATGCCCAGCGCCAGGTAAGCAATGTTCAGGAAAAAATAGGAAATGGTCACGCGTTGATCCACCGGATCTTCTTCGTGCATATACACCAGCGGAAAGACGTTACCGGACACCGGAAGAAGCTCGATGCGCGGCGTGAACCATATGCGTATGGCGCGCTTCAGTGGAACCCAAAGATGCGTTCGCAAAGGATAGCGAGCGGTACGTTCACGCGCGATCTGCGCGAAAACGGCATCTTCATCGACAGTCCAGGTAATTTCGTCGTTATATTTTTCCAGGACGTTTGCCACGCGCTCGCGTTCCTCCGCCGTATCAAAGGCGGATGCAGGAATGTCCTCGAGATGAATTTCCTCGTCGTTCAGCTTCCAGGAGACCAGATAGCAATCGCGAAACCGGTAAAGCCAGGTGCGTTCCCAGGCCATGAAGCCCTTTGGGTCAAGTTCTCCGGGCAGCATCGTATTTTTGGGCGCAAGCGGCTGGAATTCATGCAGTGTAATCGCGTTGCGCACAACCCACGGCAAAAGGGCTAGTGCAAAGCCGCAAAGCATAATGGTGCAAACGACAATCAAGCGACGAAGATCGCGAGCGCGCAGGAGCAGATACGCAAGCACGAGAAACGCGACCATCAGCAGCAGCGGCGTTTCCGGGCGAAACAGGGTACCAAGCCCCACAACAAAGCCTCCCAACGCGGCCAGCGTCCGATGGTCCCAGGAGCGGCCCCCATGGCCTCTGGAGACGGCATCGGAGCGGTACACTCGAGCGATAACAAGCGACAAGAGAGCAAAAGCCGCCGCAGTAAAAAATGTAGCCCAGGTTTCTGTCAACGGAGCGGCTACATAATGCGCCGTAAAGGGGCATAACGCCGCCAACCACAGCCCGGCCATGTAGGCATCGCGATTCACCGCACGAGGGCACGCCAAGCGAGCCAGCAGCGCGGCCAACGCGCCGGTCACAAGACACGTTCCTACATCCACGATCATCTGCGCGATACGCACATAAAAACGCGCAGCCTCGCCGGTATGCCGGGAAATCGCGTACACCAGCGCAAGGAACGCGGGATATCCTGGCACCCGCAGATCCACGGGCACCAGCGCATCGCCGATATTCATCGCGAAAACGTGATGCTGCAGCCAATTGGTGGCGATCTGCTCGTACACCACGGCGTCGCCGGAGTTTGCCGGAAACTTCAGCAGAAAGAACAACCGGAAACAAACCGCAAATAGCAGCGCCGTAACCGGATTCCAGAAAATTCGCCTCATAGTATGCTGGCATCTTACAATACAGAGGTTGAGCTTCTGCTGACGGAGTGAACCCTGCCACCGGTACCCCACGCTGCCCGGTTGGCGACCAGGCTGCATGAAAGAACGTAAACCGATATTTTATGATTCGGAAAAGGTCCGCTGGCGTCGCACGCGGCGGATTCTGGAACTCAGCGGAGCCCTGCTCACGCTGCTGCTGGTGTATTTCTTTTTCACCATTGCAGGCAGCGTGGAACTTCCGTCGGCGCTGCTGCCGGACACGCGGCCCGGGTATCATTCGATCAAAAGAAAACTCTTGAAGCCGGCTGCCTACCGCGAGGGGCGCAAGGCGCGTGTTGCGAATATCGGACAGATTCCCTCCACCTACGATCCCTTGCGATCGGCGTTCTTTGTCAGTTGGGATCCCAACAGCCTGGCGTCGCTGAAGAAGCACTATAGAGAGATTGACCTGCTGATGCCCGAGCAGCTTCACGCGGTTACCCCAGATGGCGCCATCACGGTAGTGGACTACGAGCGCAATCAGACTGTAAAAGTCTCGCCGGCGGAAGCGCTGACTCGCCTGAAGCAAGACAAGCTTCATCAATGGATGCATTCGCTGAATCCCCCTGTCGAGCTACCGATCATGGGCCTGTTGAACAACTACGACGGCGCGGTTTGGAAAGTGGACGAGCTTGCCGGGTTACTAGGCAACCAGGCCGCGCGCCAGCACTTGATCACCGACGCCGTGAAGTTTGCCGTGGATGCCCACGAAGTTGGCATCATCGTGGACTTCGAAGAGATTCCTACCAAGAGCCAGAAGTATTTTCAGGAGTTCATCCGCGAATTCGCACCAGCGCTACATACCGTTGGTCTGAAGCTGATGGTCGCTCTGCCCGCACGCGATGACGAGTACGACTACGCCTTCTTCGGCAAGCAGACCGATGCCATCGTGCTGATGAACTATGACCAGCACTGGCTGACTTCGCCTCCGGGCCCGATCGCCGCGCAAGACTGGTTCGTTGAAAATCTGCGGCAAGTTCGTGAAGTGGTGCCTGCGCAGAAAATTGTGGTGGGCATCGCCGGCTACGCCTACGACTGGACCGAAACGTCCAAGCACGAAAAGCCACATTCGGAGGAGTTCAGCGTGCAGGAAGCGCTGCTGCACGCCTACGAATCGGAGACCGATGTAGAGTTCGATTCCGCTTCACTGAATCCACACTATTCCTATTCCGACGACCAGAATCACACGCACCAGGTATGGTTTCTGGATGCGGTCACGGCCTACAACGAGCTGCGTGCCAGTGAAAGGATGGGCGTGCAGGGCACTGCGCTGTGGCGATTGGGATCGTCGGACGGTTCGCTGTGGCCCATCTGGGACGCCACGCGGCCAGACAACGCCACGCGGGGAAAAATTCAAGATTTGCCGCCCGGGCCGGACCTGATTCTTGAAGGAGACGGCGACATCTGGCATATCGTGGACACGCCCAAGCGCGGCAAGCGCAGTTTTACTTATGACGCCTCCACGGATCTCATCACCGGCGAAAATTACGACGCCTACCCGCTTTCCTATGACATCGATCAGCTTGGCGGCGCGAAGAAGAAAATCGTCCTTTCTTTTGACGACGGCCCGGACCGCCAGTGGACTCCGCAAATTCTGAATATCCTGAAGGAAAAGGGCGTGCCGGCGGCATTTTTTGTCATCGGCGATCAAGCCAATCGCGCACCGGACCTGTTGAAGCGCGAGTATGCCGAAGGCCACGAAATAGGAAACCACACATTCACGCACCCGAAGTTCGACGAAATTTCCCAGACCCAAACCAAGTGGGAACTGAATCTGACGCAGCGCCTAATCGAAAGCACCATAGGCGCTAAATCGATCCTGTTCCGGCCGCCCTACGGAATTGACCACCAGCCGGAGTACGCCGAGGAAGTCGCGCAGCTTCCGTATCCACAGGAGCTGGGCTACATCATCGTCGGCCAGCGCATCGACCCGAACGATTGGCGCATGCCCGACGAACAACATCAGATTCCCGTCGAGGAAATCGTTGCCAATGTGATGAAAGATAAAGACAAAGGCAACATCATCCTGCTGCACGATGGTGGTGGGGACCGCTCACACACGGTCGCAGCGCTACCGCAAATCATCGATCAGTTGAAGGCGCAGGGTTATGAGTTTGTATCGATCTCCGACCTAATCGGCAAAACGCGTGCGGAGTTGATGGTGCCGCTGTCCACGCGAGAAAGGATGGCGGCGCAAGCGGATGGCCTGATTTTTGGAATTTTCCAGTGGCTGCGTTTCGGTATTGCCACCGTGTTCATTCTGGGCATCGTGCTGGTGAGCGCCCGCGCGCTAATTATCGGAATTCTGGCGATCATCGAAAAGCTCCGCCCCGATCATGTGTCCATGCCAGACCCGCTACCGGGCATCACCGTGCTCGTCCCCGCCCACAACGAAGAAACCGTTATTGTGCAAACGGTGGTGTCGGTTCTGGCTTCGGACATCAAGGACATACACGTAATCGTGGTGGATGACGGCTCGTCCGATCGCACGCTGGAGTTGTTACAGAGCAATTTTGCAAGCAATCCGCGGGTACAAATTCTGCATCAGGTAAATCGCGGCAAGGCCGCGGCGTTGAACAACGCGCTCTCCCATGCACAAACGGAAATTGTGGTCACCATCGATGCGGACACGGAAATCGAGCCAGACGCAATCCGCAAGTTGGTGCGGCACTTCTCGCATCCGGATGTTGGCGCAGTCGCGGGAAACGTGAAGGTTGGCAACCGCTCGCGCTGGCTGACCCGTTGGCAAGCTCTCGAATATATCACCAGCCAGAACATGGAAAAGCGCGCGTTTGATTTGTTGAACTGCATCACCGTTGTGCCCGGCGCGCTGGGAGCGTGGCGACGCGAAGCAATAGAAGCTGCCGGCGGAATTACCGCGGACACTGTGGCGGAAGACGCGGACTTGACCATCGCGATTCGCCGCCTGGGCTGGCGCGTTGCGTATGACGAGGAAGCGATTGCCTGGACCGAGGCGCCGGAAACTCCCGGTCAGCTGATTCGCCAGCGGTTTCGCTGGACCTTCGGAACTCTGCAATCTTTCTGGAAGCATAGCGACACGCTGTTCCGCCCGAAGTATGGAACGTTGGGCTGGATCGCGCTGCCCAACATTTTCGTCTTTCAGATTATCCTGCCGCTGATTTCGCCCATTATCGACCTGTTGTTTCTTGGCAGCCTGCTGCTTTGGGGGTTGGCGCAATTGCATATCACGCAGATTCCGCAACTCTGGACCACCGCGGATGTGGAGCGCTCCGTGGTGTTCTTTCTGGGCTTCCTAATCATCGACGTGTTCACCTGCGTGATCGCGTTTGCGCTCGAACGTAAAGAGGATTGGACTTTGCTGATTCCCGTTTTGTTGCAACGCTTCTACTACCGCCAGCTGATGTATATCGTGCTGTTCCGATCCGTGAAGGAAGCGGTAAGCGGCCGGCCAGTGGGATGGAGAGGCGTAGAACCGGAGCCGCCAAGGCCGGCTCCAGAACCGGCAACGCTGTAGCCTGGCACTGAAATTCTGTGTCGATTCACAGCCAACTCTCAATCCGCGACCAGCTAGACCTCACGGGCTAAAACGAGATTGCGGGTAGACTCCACCGATATGCTCCGGGAGTTGGCATGTTAACAGGTCTGCCGCCTTTGGAGCATACCGACAGGGATGCGCAACTGGAAGAATCGGCAGCGCTACGAGGAGCGCCGCTCCATAGGTCTGGTGCAGCGGGCAACCCGCAACGTTAATTCGCACGAAAGTTTTGCCTACAACTGCCAACGGGTACGCCCGACAAGGTTAGGGTCCACAAATCTCGACCAGCATGTGAACCCTGAAAACCGAGCGGCTGGTCGATTTTTGATGTATTTCCGTCATTAGCCGGAGCTGTTGTACGATATCAGGCGTCGGAGGAGATATGGCTACCACCTTTATTCTGAACGGAAAGTCCACTACCGTGGATGTCGACCCGCAGATGCCGCTCTTGTGGGTGTTGCGCGACACATTGGATATGACCGGAACGAAGTTTGGCTGCGGCATGGCGCTTTGCGGAGCGTGTACCGTGCATATTGAAGGCGAAGCGGCTCGCTCCTGCATCACGCCGATTGCAAGTGTCTCCGGCAAGAAGATCACTACGATTGAAGGCTTGTCCGCTGACGGCTCGCATCCGGTGCAAAAGGCCTGGATCGAGGAAGACGTTCCGCAGTGTGGCTATTGCCAGTCCGGGCAGATCATGTCCGCGGCGGCGCTGCTGGCGAA
>Ga0210384_10001785_pt1 | contig 27872 bp, 22 predicted proteins | sample IncBWH2MmetaG_FD_160574 | JGI IMG/M metagenome (GOLD analysis project Ga0210384, IMG submission 160574) | Forest soil microbial communities from Barre Woods Harvard Forest LTER site, Petersham, Massachusetts, United States - Inc-BW-H-2-M | ecosystem: Environmental > Terrestrial > Soil >...
CTTGGGTTTGACGGCGACCGGCAAGCCGATCTCGCACGCGGCGGCCCAGGCATCATCCACATCGGTCACCGAGCGGCCCAGCGGCACCGGCACGCCGGCAGCGTCCAACAATTTCTTGGTCAGTTCCTTGTCTTGCGCGATGGCTTCAGCGATGGCGCTGGTGCCGTCCATTTCGGCCGCCTGTATCTTGCGCTGGCGGCTACCCCAGCCGAACAATACCAGGCTGCCCTCGGTCAGGCGGCGATACGGGATGTTACGATCGACCGCGGCTTGCACGATGGAGCCTGTGCTTGGTCCCAGGCGCACGTCTTCATCCAGATCGCGCAATTGCGCCAGCGCGCCGGCCAGATCGAAAGGCTGGTCTTCCAGCGCCGCGCGGCATAGGGCTTCTGCCAGCTCCAGCGCCAGGCGGCCGACCGATTCTTCAGAGTATTCAACCACGACCTGGAAGATGCCCGGTTCCAGGGTTTGCGTAGTGCGGCTAAACGTGACAGGGCAACCGGCCTGCGCTTGCAGGCCCAGCGTAGTCAGTTCCAGCACATGCGCCATCGGGATGGCGTCATTGTGCCCGGTCGGCTGCAGGGGGCTGATTTCAGGGAAGCGGGCACGCAGGCGGACTTCAAAACCGGGCAGGTCGCCCACCGAAAGTTCTGCACTGGTGCAACTGACGATGGCCTCTACCGCGGTGTGATGGCTCCATAAGTTGGGGCCTCGCAGCGCCCGTATGCGTGATACTTCCATAAAACTTGATCCTCTATGTCAATGCCGTCAAAAGCCGCTCTTGCTATCGTCCCGCGCCTCCATCATTGTTGAGCGTGGCGATGTTGCTGCAGCTTTTTAAGATTTGTTTGCGGGCGGATTCTCATCGGCTGCTCAGCCTGGGAGAATTGCGCCCTTTAAGTGCCGTTAAATAAGCCTTGAAGCTGGCTGCTAATAGTCCGTTTTTTTCGGATTGGAATCAAAGGTCCTGAGGCCCGCGCCTATCAATTCAGGCGCGATGTCCAATGCCCAGGCGGCAGCCACCGCCGCGATGATGTTCTCCGGTTGGGCGGCCTTGGCCGGTTTCAGCGAAGACAGCGGCAGCAATGCCGTTTCCTCTGTACCGTTTGCCAGCACGATGCTGCTGTCGCGCAGGAAGACCACGCGCTCGCCGGCAGCGCGATGTTTAACGATTGCGTCCAACTCCGGGTCCAGTCCGTAGAAGATGACTTTGCCGTCGCACAATTCCGCCAGTTCGACCACGCGCGCATCGGCGGCGTTCAACACGGCGACGCCGTGCGGCAGGATCACGTCCACCTGGGTGCGCACCACATTGAACATCTGGTCCGCTTCATGGATGTAGAACTCGGCCAGGTCTGCATGGCCATCCATGTCGGTGACGACGCCCACTGTACATTTGTCGTAAGGCAGGCCCTCAGCCAGGATCATGCGGGCATTGCTTTCAAAGACGGCGGCTTGCACCGAGCGATTCAGCAGCAGGCGTTGTCCTGCATCCCAATTGATGCAATTGTTTTTGACGACCTGGCGGCTATCCAGGTACAGGCCCTGGCCGCAGGCGACGCCGACGTGCTTGCCGCTGATCTGTATCATGGAGGCGATCAGGCGCGAAATCAGGCTGGCGCTGTGCGTACCGGTGACGCCGACCACCGGGATGCGGCCGCTTTCCTCGTCTGCAAACAGGTGGTTGATGATGGCAGTGCCGATTGCGCGGGGCTTGCCTTCGGCCGGCTTCAAGTGGGCCAGCAGGCCCGGGCTGGCGTTCACTTCTATGATGGCGCCGCGCTGCTCTTCCAGCGGGCGGGATATGTCTTCCGCCACCAGGTCGATGCCGGCGATATCCAGGCCGACCACACGTGCCGCCAGCGCTGCGGCATGGGCCACGCTGGGGTGGATGTCGTCGGTGACGTCGATCGCCACATTGCCGTTGGGTTGTATCAGAACCTTCTGGCCGGCGACAGGAATGGAGTAGGCCGTCATCCCCTGTCTTTCCAGTTCCAGGATGATTTCAGCGCCTTTTTCGGGCGCCAGCGCGTTCAGCGGAGAGTCTTCGCCGGTGCCGCGGCGCGGATCGGTATTGATCTGGCTGTCCACCAGTTCGATGATGTTGGACTTGCCGTCGCCGGTGACCCACAATGCCTCGCCTTTGGCGGCGGCGATGACTTGCTTGCCGACGACCAGGATGCGGTGCTCGTTGCCGGTGATATAGCGCTCCACGATGACGCTCTTGCTGTCGCCCTTGCGGCTGGCTAAATGATAGGCGGCTTCAACGTCGGCCTGCGTCATCAGGTTTAGCGATACGCCGCGGCCATGGTTGCCGTCATACGGCTTGACGACCACCGGCAGGCCTATATCCTGTGCTTCTTCCCAGGCTTCTTCCGCGCTTCTTACCAGGCTACCTTCCGGCACCGGCACGCCGCAGGACTGCAGCAGCGATTTGGTCAGGTCCTTGTCGCTGGCGATGCTCTCGGCGATTGCGCTGGTGCGGTCGGTTTCTGCAGTCCAGATACGGCGCTGGCTGGCGCCGTGGCCCAACTGCACCAGGTTGCCGTCGGTCAGGCGTATGGAAGGGATGCGCCTTTCTGTTGCCGCCTCGACGATGTGGGCCGTGCTCGGGCCCAGACATAAAGAGTCCACCATGTCGCGCAAGACAGCGACCTCGGCATCCAGGTCAAACGGCGTGTCGTTGATGGCGGCCATCAGCAGATCGCGGCCGACGTTTAACGCAGCGCGGCCGACCTGCTCCTGGCGGGTGCGGAAGGCCATCTTGTAGACGCCGCGCTGATTGGTGGAGCGTGTTTTGCCGAAACCGGTGCGCATGCCGGACAGGTTTTGCAATTCCAGCACCACATGTTCCAGCACATGGCCGGACCAGGTGCCTTCACGCAGGCGCTCCAGGAAGCCGCCCCGTTCGCCGACGCCGCAGCGATGCTCTATCAGGCCGGGTAGCCATGCGATCAGGCGCTCATACAAACCGGGAAGGGTATTGGAGGGGAATTCTTCCAGCTCGCCTAAATCAAGCCATGCCTCGATCACCGGGCGGTAGGTCCAGATATTAGGTCCGCGCATGTGTTACACGGAGAAATTCTATGTCTTTCTTCTTCGTCGTCATGTATTTAGTTTCTTGATAACAGAATAGTTGATAAACGACTATCCCTTAATCTTTTAGAAGTTTCTTTCAAAATTGCCGGCGGGTCTGATTACCAATGCGCGACCGCAAAAATATTTTGAAAAAACCTTCTCAGATGGCTTTCCAGATGCAATGCAGGCCAATTTTCTTGGCTGAAACAAGGACGTTCCGAAACTCTTACTGTATACTTGCGCTTTAGCGCAAAAGCAGTTCATCCTCTTGGTCAGGTTTTTGTCTGATTATTTTCTTTCGATAGAATACCGTAAATTGCTGCTGTAGTGCCATGTCAACGAGACTCGCCCGTCGCTCGTTAGCGATGCGGATTGGCCAAGAGCCAAATCGGATTCCTTAATTTTTCAATATCCCTGCCCTTATCCGGGCCAGATATCGGGCATGAGCCCGTTTAATAATGACAACTAATCAACTAAGCCTCGATAATCCTCTCTATTCACTTCCTGAGCGCTGGCGCTCCGACCTGGAAAAACAACTCGGCGCAGAGGAAAACGTTTTAAGTGCGGTTGAGGTTGACCTGGATTCCAAACTGCGTTTCGTCAAGGGCTTGATCGTCGTCACCGAACGCCGCCTGTTGAGCAAGGCGCCCGGCGAAACGGTCTGGAAGGATTGGGCATTTTTTAAGGGCTTGCAACTTCGGCATCATGACCATGCAGGCGTCGGCCATCTGGAATTGCTGAACGAGAACGGCCGCCTGGCCAGCTGGCGTTTTACGCTGGGCCAGAATCTGCTGATGATACGTTTGCTCGACCAGTTCAAGGAGCAATTGCAAAGTCATGTGAGCGGCTTGCCGGTACAGCAGGCTGAACAAAATATCTGCCCCAGTTGCAAGGCTGTATTGGAGCCGGACCAGGAAGAGTGTCCGGTCTGCACCAAGGTGATCTACACGCCGCCATCGACCTGGACCCTGTTCCGCCTGTGGCGCTTTGCCAAGCCCTATCAATGGCAATTGCTGACCGGTTTCGTGCTGATGCTGCTGAGCACTGCAGCCCATATGATTCCATCCTATATCACGATGCCGCTGATGGACAATGTGCTGATCCCCTACCAGAGCGGCAAGCACGTGGATCCCATGCTGGTACCGATGTATCTGGGCGCCCTGGTCGGCGCGGCTTTCTTTGCCTGGATCCTGGGGTGGGCCAAGACCTATGTGCTGGCCCTGGTGTCGGAGCGCATAGGCGCCGATTTGCGCACCGCCACGTATGAGCATTTGCTGAAGCTGTCGCTGGAATATTTCGGCGGCAAGCGTACCGGCGACCTGATGTCGCGCATAGGCAGCGAGAGTGACCGCATCTGCGTATTCTTGTCGCTGCACCTGCTGGACTTCGCCTCCGACGTGCTGACCATCGTGATGACCAGCATCATCCTGTTCCGTACCGATCCCTGGCTGGCGCTGGTGACACTGGCGCCTCTGCCTTTCATCGCCTGGATGATACATATCGTGCGCGACAGGCTGCGCACCGGCTTTGAAAAGATAGACCGGGTCTGGGGCGAGGTGACCAATGTACTGGCCGACACCATCCCCGGCATACGCGTGGTAAAAGCCTTTGCGCAAGAGAAGCGCGAAGCGACCCGCTTCCGAGAAGCGAACAAGCACAACCTGGCGGTCAACGACAAGCTGAACAAGGTATGGTCGCTGTTTTCCCCCACGGTGTCCTTCCTGACCGAGCTGGGCTTGCTGGTGATCTGGGGCTTTGGCATATATTCAGTATCCAAAGGCGAGATTACCGTGGGTACGCTGACCTTGTTCATTGCCTACAGCGGCCGCTTCTATGGTCGCCTGGATTCGATGAGCCGCATCGTGTCGGTCACGCAAAAATCGGCGTCGGCGGCAAAAAGGATTTTCGATATCCTGGACCACGTGTCCAGCGTGCCCGAACCGACGCAACCGGTGCACCTGAAGGAAGTCAAGGGCCAGATAGACCTGCGCGCAGTCGGGTTCCGTTATGGCAACCGCGCGGTGAATCGCGGTATCAACTTGTCGATCAAGCCGGGCGAGATGGTCGGCCTGGTCGGACATAGCGGTTCCGGCAAGAGCACGCTGGTCAACCTGATCTGCCGTTTCTATGATGTATCGGAAGGCGCGATCATGCTGGACGGCGTGGATATCCGTTCCTTCCCGGTGGCCGAGTATCGCCGCAATATCGGCCTGGTGCTGCAAGAGCCTTTCCTGTTTTTCGGCACGATCGCGGAAAACCTGGCTTATGGAAAGCCGGATGCGACGCGGGAGGAGATCATAGCCGCCGCGCGCGCGGCGCATGCGCACGAATTCATTCTGCGCCTGCCGCAGGGCTACGACTCGATGGTCGGCGAGCGCGGCCAGGGCTTGTCAGGCGGCGAGCGCCAGCGCATCTCGATAGCCCGTGCCTTGCTGATCGATCCGCGCATCCTGATTCTCGACGAAGCGACGTCATCGGTCGATTCCGAGACGGAAAAAGAAATCCAGAAGGCACTCGACAACCTGGTCAAAGGCCGGACCACGATTGCCATCGCCCACCGTTTGTCTACTTTGCACAAGGCCGATCGCCTGGTGGTGCTGGATCGCGGCGTAGTGGTGGAAGAGGGTAGCCATGACGACCTGATGGCGCGCGAGGGTGCTTATTTCCGCCTGTATGAGGCGCAGGCGCGCAATGTGGACGTGGAAATGGCCGACGAGGAATAAGAATGACGACGACAAAATTTCAATTGAGCCGCAATGCGTTCGGCGAACTGATACTGACCGGCGAAGACGGCCAGGTGCACGAAAAAGTTAGCCCGGTGCGCGCTTTCCCGATCCAGGCGCCGGAAGACGGCATTTCCATGGTGCTCAGCGACGGCAAGGAAGTCGCGTGGATAGACCGCTTGTCCGATCTGTCGGAAGCCAATCGGGTGTTGCTGGATGAGGAGCTGGAGGGGCGCGAATTCATGCCGGAAATTCAGCGCATCGTCAGCGTGACCAGTTTCGCCACGCCGTGTACCTGGCAGGTGGAGACCGACAGGGGCGATACGGAATTCGTGCTGAAGGGCGATGAAGACATCCGTCGCATAGGGGCCGCATCGCTGTTGGTGGCCGACAATCACGGCATCCATTTCCTGATTCGCGATATGTTTGAAATTGATAAACATAGCCGCAAGATCCTGGATCGCTTCCTGTAATCAAACCGGGCTGCGCGTAACTTTTCCTGCCGCGCGTTCTCCGGCGGGATGCGCTGCAGGTTCAGTCGTGCGCCCTGTCAGGTGAACTGGATATCGGCCGCATTGACGGCGCTGATTTTCGGGCCGAAGCTGCTGATGTCCGGCAGCGTGGCATTATGGTGCCGGCGTATCTGTCCGGCAGTAGCGTGCGCTTTGTCGTGTGTCGTATGCGCGTCGGCAGCGAGGATGACCTCATATCCCAAAGCTGCCGAACGGCGGGTCGTGGTATCCACGCAAAATTCGGTCGCGTAGCCGCACAGCACCACTTTTTGCACCTCCAGCGACAGCAGCAATTCTTCCAGATCGGTTCTCAGGAAAGAGTCCGGCGTAGTCTTGCGAATGCGATGGTCGACGGCTTCGGCGTGTAACTGCTGCTGCAGGTCCCAGCCTGGCGTACCGTATTTCAATTCGCCTTCAGCGCGTTCATGATGGACAAAAATCACGGGCACATCGGCAGCGCGGGCCCTGGCGGTCAAGCCGTTGATACGGGCGACGACCGCATCGGCTTCCGCCGGTCGGGGTTCTGCGTCGAAAAGACCTCTTTGAACATCAATCACAATCAGTGCGGATTTCATCATTTTCCTTGATGGCATGGTCGATATTTTCGGATAGCTTTAAGCTTGGTAATTATAGCCGTACAGCCTGGTTTCCTTGGTCTCGCCCTTCAGCACCACCAGCTGCTCCAGCTTGAAGCCCAGCGCTTCCAGCAGAGTGTACGAGTCACGATTGTCGGGCGCGGTGATGGCCACCAGCCGCTTGAAATCGAAACGGTCTTTGCCATGCTTCAGCACAGCTGAGGCGGCTTCCCGCGCATAGCCCGAGCCCCGGAATTGCGGCAGGAAAGCGTAGCCGATATCGACGTCTTCCAGCGAGTCGCGCTTGATCAGCCCGCACAAGCCCATCGCTGTGCCGTCCTGTTTGCGTTCGACCACATACAGGCTGAAGCCCAGCCTTTGATGCATATCCATCGGCCCGCTTTTTAAAGACTCGCGCGCTGCTTCTATCGTCCGGATGCCCTTGTCGCCGATATTTTTGATCCATGAGGGGTCATTGATAAGTTCCAGGTAAAACTCTGCGTCGTCAATAGAGACGGTGCGCAGGTGCAATCTTTCAGTTTCGAGAATGATCATTTCGCTGCTTTCATCGTTGGTTGCCGATACGGCCGATATTGCCAAGCCAGGCCCTAATCAAGTATTGTATCTTTGGTAAGCAAAATTTGCTGAAGGAATTTTTCTTGGTCAGTAATACAAATTGCTGTACTTGCAGAGCAAGCATATTGTTTTATTTTCTTTGAGACCGACGATCCATGACCGCAAAATCATTGTTGCCCCTGGCTGGCTGCTGTCTCCTGTTGCATTGCGGAGCGGCGCTGGCTATCCAGGATTGCGAAATCAACCGGCAGCCGGTCAATCCGAATAATGGCTACACCACCGAAGGCAAGAGCTGCGTCATGCGCTGCAAGGATAAGGATAGCGGCGCGCTGTTGCGGGAGCAGGAAATCCGCAACGGCAAATTCATCGGCCTGGTGCGCTTTTACCAGGATGGGAAGCTGACGCAAGAGTATTCAGTGAACGACAAGGGGAATCGCGACGGCGTCGCTCGCGAGTTTGCCGCTAACGGACAGATGTTGCGCGAAGAGAATTATGCAAACGGCCAGCAGTCGGGTATGGCGAAGAACTTTCATAAAAATGGAAAACTGCGGCGCGCCACTTTTTATGGGCTTGGCAATAGCGAGCAAGCCTATGCGGAATTCAATGAGGGAGGTCAGTTGCGCGAACTGCGCTGTTCGGACAAGGCGGTATTGGCGCCGGTTGTGGATGATGGCGCCCTGTGCGGGTTTGCCAGGACGCCGGTGACGATAGAATTTTTCAACGATAAAGCCGAGCTGCGCGCCCGCGCTACCTATGACGCCGGCAAGCGCGTGCGCTACGAAACGCTGTGGGATAACGGCAAGACCAGCCAACTGGAAGAAAACAGCAATGGCCGCCGCATAGAGCGCAGCTTTTCCAGGGAGGGCATCAAGCGTCGCGAGCTTGTCTCCAGGCTGGGAGGGAAATATCCGATGAAGGAGCGTCAACAGGAGTTTTCCGAAAGCGGCACGTTGTTGGATGACAGGCAATGGATAGACGGCGAGCTCAGCGTAGAAAAACATTTTTTCCTGAACGGGCAGTTGCGATCGCTATCCGAAACCCTGGAAGACGGCAAGCAGCGTAGCGTCAACATCAAGAACTATTACGATAGCGGCATACTGGCCGGTGAGGAGCACTACCTGAAATCCGGAACAGGTGGATACCGGCAACAAGCAATCGGCACCCACAAGTCTTATAACCAGCGCGGAATGATGGTTGCCGCATCGACCTATGATGGGCGCGGCCGCCTGAAGCATGAGCGCAGTTGGGATGATGCCGGCAGGCTTATCCGTGACGACGAGGTTTTTGAGGATGGGTCGCGCAAGGCGTATGCAAAATGAGTTGATACCGAGCGCCGGCTAAGGCAGCATCGCCGATAACTCTTGCGCCCCATTCTGCAACACCGCCAGAAAATCCTCGCGCATGCGCTTGCTGCTGATCCTGGTAGCCTGCGCGCTGACGTTTAGCGCGGCAGTTACCCTGCCTGATGCGCCGCGCACGGGCACCGCCATCGAGCGCAAGCCTATCTCCAATTCTTCCTCGATGATCACATAGCCGTTCTGGCGGATGGTGGCAAAAATTTCCCTCAGTTTTTCCTGCGACACGACGGTTTTGTCCGTGTAGGCGCGGAGCGTCACGCTACTGAAATATTGGGCAAGGGCGTCCTCGGGCATATGCGCCAGGATCACCCGGCCCAGCGAGGTGCAGTAGGCGGGCAGGCGGCTGCCTACGTTCAGCGCGACCGACATGATGCGCGAGGTGGCGGAGCGCGATACGTACAGAACTTCATTACTGTCCAGCACCGCCAGCGAGCAGGATTCATTCAGCATGCGGCTGATATTGTTCAGGCAGGGCTGGGCGGAAACCGCCAGCGGCGTTGACGACAGATAGGAGTAGCCCAGGGTCAGCACCTTGGGCGTCAGCCGGAAATTATGCGCCTCGGAATCAGCGTAGCCGAGTTGCTTCAGCGAATGCAGGCATCGCCGCACTGCAGCACGCGGGATGCCGGTCTTGTGGCTGATCTGCGAGATCGTCAAGGTCCTCTGCTGGTCGCTGAAGGCGCGAATCACCGCAATGCCGCGTGCCAGCGAGGACATGAAATTGGGGTCGCCGGTCATTGCATCTATTTCTTCCGAGATGGTCGGGCCGGATTTCGGGGAGGCTGTGGAAGTAGGCATGGCATTTCACGGTTTTACAAGTTTGTGCGGGGACCGCACACATTTTCCGGGCCTATATTGACGAATTCCGGCCCGCTTGCATACACTGAGTCTGTTCTATAAACAAACATTAGTGCGATTATCGAACAAATTCAAGTGGAAAAAATCTTTCCGTGTGAATTTTCACTCAAGCCAAGAGGCAACAATTGATCAATAAGATAGTTGAGTCGCTACAAGCGGCAGTCGCGAATATCCATGACGGTGCGACGGTCATGATAGGCGGATTCGGCAATGCAGGCATGCCCGCCGCACTGATAGACGCATTGATAGAGCAGGGCGCGCGTGAGCTCACCATCGTCAACAATAACGCCGGCAATGGCGAAACCGGCCTGGCAGCCCTGTTGAAGGCTAAACGGGTGCGCAAGATCATTTGCTCGTTTCCGCGCCAGGCGGACTCCCAGGTGTTCGACGCCTTGTATCGCGCCGGCGAAATCGAGCTGGAATTGACACCGCAGGGCAACCTGGCGGAAAGGATACGCGCCGCCGGCGCCGGCATAGGCGGCTTCTTTTCGCCGACCGGCTACGGCACCTTGCTGGCCGAAGGCAAGGAGACCCGCGTGATCGACGGCAGGCACTATGTGCTGGAGTCTCCGATCCATGCGGACTTTGCGCTGATCAAGGCCTTGCGCGCCGACCGCTGGGGTAACCTGGTATATCGCAAGACTGCGCGCAATTTCGGCCCGGTGATGGCGATGGCCGCAAGATGCACTGTCGCCCAGGTCAGTGATATCGTGGAGCTGGGCGGACTGGATCCGGAGGCGATTATCACTCCAGGCATTTTTGTACAGCGTGTAGTTCAGGTAGGCCAGGCAGGCCGGGCGATGGAGAGCAAATGACTTATCAACGTTTAACCCGTGAACAAATGGCTGCCCGCGTTGCGCGCGATATTCCCGAGGGCGCCTACGTCAATCTGGGGATAGGCTTGCCGACGCTGGTCAGCAATTACCTGCCCAAGGACAGGGAAATCATTTTGCATAGCGAGAACGGCTTGCTGGGCATGGGGCCGACGCCGCTAGCCGGCGAGGAAGACGAAGACTTGATCAATGCCGGCAAGCAGCCGGTGACGCTGCTGGCGGGCGGGTCATACTTCCATCACGGCGATTCGTTTGCAATGATGCGCGGCGGCCACCTGGATATCTGCGTGCTGGGAGCCTTCCAGGTATCCGCCGACGGCGACCTGGCAAACTGGCATACTGGTGCGCCGGATGCCATTCCCGCCGTCGGCGGCGCGATGGATCTGGCGATAGGCGCCAAGCAGGTGCTGGTGATGATGGAGCACCAGACCAAGCAGGGCGACAGCAAAATTGTGCCGCAATGCACTTATCCATTGACCGGCATAGGCTGCGTGGACCGCATCTACACCGACCTGGCAGTGCTGGACGTGACCGCGGAAGGCCTGGTCGTGCACGAAATGATAGCCGGTTTATCATTTGATGAATTGCAGGCGGTGACGGCGGTGCCGCTGATTTCCGACTTCCAGAAAAAAGACGCATAAGGGACAGATGTCCCGGACCGCCCCTGAATTTTGAGTACCCACAGACTAGGATTGCGAAAAAATGATTGATGCCTTTATCTGCGATGCGATTCGCACCCCTATAGGCCGCTACGGCGGAGTTTTGAAAGATATCAGGGCCGACGATCTCGGCGCCATCCCTTTGCGTGCGCTGATGCAGCGCAATCCCAATGTGGACTGGGCTGCGGTGCAGGATGTCATCTTCGGTAATGCGAATCAGGCCGGCGAAGACAACCGCAATGTCGCCAGGATGTCCTTGTTGTTGGCCGGTTTGCCGCTGGAGGTGCCGGGGTCTACCGTCAATCGCCTGTGCGGTTCCGGCATGGACGCGGTCGGCACTGCGGCGCGCGCGATCAAGTCCGGTGAAACCGGCCTGATGATAGCGGGCGGCGTGGAGTCGATGACCCGGGCGCCGTTTGTGATGGGCAAGTCGGATAGCGCCTTTTCCCGCAACGCGAATATCTTCGATACCACGATAGGCTGGCGCTTCGTCAATCCGCTGATGAAGGCGCAATACGGCGTGGACGCGATGCCGGAAACCGCCGAGAACGTCGCCACCGATTACCGGGTAAGCCGCGCTGACCAGGACCTGTTTGCGCTGGCCAGCCAGAACAAGGCCTCGGCAGCGCAGGCGAACGGCACGCTGGCCGAAGAGATCACCGCGGTGAGCATTGCGCAGAAAAAGGGCGACCCCGTCGTGGTCGCGCAGGACGAGCATCCGCGCGCTACGTCTCTGGAAGCGCTGGCCAAGCTGAAACCCATCGTGCGCGCGGACGGCACTATTACGGCGGGCAATGCGTCCGGCGTCAACGACGGCGCTTGCGCATTGCTGCTGGCCAATGCGGAGGCGGCGCAAAAAAACGGCCTGATACCTAAGGCGCGCATCGTCGGCATGGCGACGGCCGGCGTTGCGCCAAGGGTGATGGGCATAGGCCCGGTACCTGCAGTGCAAAAATTGTTGCAGCGGCTGAATATGAAAATCGAACAGATGGACGTAATCGAACTGAACGAGGCTTTTGCCGCGCAAGGCCTGGCAGTGCTGCGCCAACTGGGCGTGCGCGACGACGATCCTCGTGTCAATCCCAACGGCGGCGCGATTGCGCTGGGCCATCCGCTGGGTATGAGCGGCGCCCGCCTGGTGACAACAGCGATGTATCAATTGCAGCGCACCGGCGGCCGCTATGCGCTTTGCACCATGTGTATCGGTGTAGGGCAGGGTATTGCGATTGTGATAGAACGAGTGTAAGCGCGAGTATATACGTTTGATTTCCCTGATTGGACACTAGTGGGTATGAAGAACAGCAGCAGCCTCACCTCCCTGATTTCCTCCACCGAGCCTATGCTTGCAGTGTTCTCGGACCACAATAGCGTCGCCTGCATGCTGGATGTGGAGGCAGCGCTGGCGCGGGCTGAGGCCGGCAGTCAGGTGATTCCCGCACAAGCGCTGGCCGCGATAGAGGCTGCGTGCGAGGTGGAGCTGATTGATCTCGCTTCACTGGCGCATGCAGCGGCGAGTGCCGGCAACCTGGCTATTCCGCTGGTCAAGCTGTTGACCGCCAACGTCGCCAAGGCAGACCCGGAAGCGGCTAAATACGTGCACTGGGGGGCGACCAGCCAGGATGTGATGGATACGGCGCTGGTGTTGCAATTACGGCAGGCTCTGGATTTGATCGATGCCGACTTGCTGCAATTGAATGCCGCGCTGGCAGCACTGGCCGAACGCCACCAGCACACGGTAATGGTGGGCCGTACCTGGATGCAGCACGCGCTGCCGGTCACCTTTGGCATGAAAGCGGCGGGCTGGCTGGACGGCATGTTACGCCATCGGAAACGCTTGTTCGACGTGCGGCAGCAAGTGCTGGTCGTGCAATGCGGCGGTGCGGCCGGCACCCTGGCCAGCCTCGCGGACAAGGCAGCCGGCGTGGCGGCAGCGCTGGCGGAAGAGCTGGAGCTCGGTTTGCCGGCCATGCCATGGCATGGCCAGCGTGATCGCGTGGCGGAAGTGGCCGCCGTGATGGGTTTGCTGGTAGGTTCTTTGGGCAAGATGGCGCGCGATATTTCCTTGCTCAGCCAGACCGATGTGGCGGAAGTGGCGGAACCGGAGCAGGCCGGTCGTGGCGGGTCCTCCGCCATGCCGCACAAGCGCAATCCGGTAGCTTGCGCGGTTGCCCTGGCGGCGGCGGTGCGCGTGCCTGGCCTGGTATCGACGATGTTGTCCGGCATGGTGCAGGAAAATGAGCGCGCGCTGGGCGGCTGGCAGGCCGAATGGGATACGCTGCCCGACATCATGCGGTTGGCAGCAGGCTCGCTGGCCCAGATGAAGCAAGTCGCAGCAGGCTTGACGGTGGATGCCGCGCGCATGAGGCGCAACCTGGATGCGACGCACGGCCAGATCATGGCGGAGGCGGTGAGCCTCGCGCTGGGCCGCAGCATAGGCCGCATGGCCGCGCACCAGCTGGTGGAAATAGCCTGTCGCCAAGCCTCCAGTCAGCAAAAACATTTGCGCGAAGTATTGGCCCAGGATGCGGTGGTGGCCGCGCACTTGTCAGGCGCCGAACTGGATAAGCTGTTCGATCCGGCGCTGTACACCGGCCAGGCCGCGGCTTTCGTCGATCAGGTATTGGCTGCCTGGAACGATCAGAAATAAATTGCTACTCTCAGATAAAAAATAGACCAGGAGGACGGTGATGAGTACAGGACGTATCAATTACCAGCTGGACGGGGCGGACGGGGCGCCGGTGCTGGTGCTGTCCAATTCCCTCGGCACGACGCTGGACATGTGGCAGCCGCAAATGCCGGCACTGCTGCCGCATTTTCGTGTATTGCGCTATGACGCGCGCGGCCACGGCCAGTCCTGGGTCACGCCTGCGCCCTACAGTATTGCGCAATTGGGCGGCGACGTGCTGGCGTTGCTGGATCAACTGGATATCCGGCAGGCGCATTTCTGCGGCCTGTCGATGGGCGGCATGATCGGCATCTGGCTGGGCGCCAATCATCCGGAACGGTTTTTGAAGCTGGCCCTGTGCAATACCGGCGCCAAGATAGGCACGTCGCAATCCTGGAATGCCCGCATCGACCAGGTGGTGCGCGAAGGCATGCAGGCGATCGCCCCTGCGGTGTTGGACCGCTGGTTCACTCCTGCCTATCGGGCAAAAGAGCCGCAGAATGTGGAAACCGTGCGGCAAATGCTGCTGCATGCCGACCGCATAGGCTATACCGGCAGCTGCGCGGCGATACGCGATATGGACCTGCGCGATGCTTTGACCGGCATCCAGTTGCCTGTGCTGGTGGTTGCCGGCATACATGACCAGTCCACGCCGCCGGAAGACGGCAAACTGATCGCTGAGCGCATCGGCGGCGCCCGTTATATTGAGCTGGAAGCCGCGCACCTGTCCAACTGGGAACAGACGGAGTTATTTAATCAGCATTTGCTTACCTTTCTGAGAGCCTGATATGGATGAACAAGAACGCTATGACAAGGGCATGCAAGTGCGCCGGGCGGTGCTGGGCGACGCACATGTGGACAGGACCAGGCAGAATATCAATGAACACAATGAAGAGTTCCAGAACCTGATTACTCGCTATGCCTGGGGCGAGATCTGGACGCGCCCGGGCCTGCCACGCCATACCCGCAGCCTGATCACGATAGCGATGATGGTCGCGCTGAATCGCCAGGAAGAATTGAAGCTGCACCTGCGCGCCGCGGCCAATAATGGCGTCAGCCGCGAAGAAATCAAGGAAGTATTGCTGCAGGCCGCGATTTATTGCGGCGTCCCGGCGGCAAATTCCGCTTTCCACCTGGCCGAGGAAGTATTCCAGGCGATGGATGCCGATGCCAAGTAAATGGCGCGGTCGATAAACCGATCGACGGCAAAATAAATCCCTTGCGAGCAGCTCACCCGACGCAGGTGACGGGCAGGGGTGTGCGATAAAAACATAAGGAGACAGCAAGTGCAAATTTTATCTACCGGAATAAAGAGGCTGCCGGCATGTTGAGCAACCTGGCCGGCGTTCTATTCGATGGCATCGCCTATGGCTCACTGCTATTCCTGATCAGTGTAGGCCTGTCGGTCACGATGGGGCTGATGAATTTTATCAACCTGGCGCATGGCGCTTTTGCGATGGTGGGCGGCTATGTCTGCGTCGTCGTGATGAACCGGCTGGGCATCCCTTTCCTGCTGTCGCTGCCGCTGGCCTTTCTTGCCAGCGCAATGGCGGGACTGGTGTTGGAGCGGGTCCTGTATCGCCGTCTATACAAAGCCTCGCATCTGGACCAGGTGTTGTTTTCGATAGGCCTGACGTTCATGGCGGTGGCGGCCGCCACCTATATCTGGGGGCCTAGCCAGCAACCGGTGAACCTGCCGTACTGGCTGCACGGCCAGGTGTCCTTGCTGGGGCTGGATGTCGGTGCTTATCGCCTGTTCCTGATCGGTGTGGTCGTCATAATCACTTCGGCGCTGGCTTACCTGATAGAACGTACCCGCTTCGGCGCGCAGATACGGGCCTCGGTGGATAACAGCGTCGCATCTGCCGGGCTGGGCATCAATGTCAGCCGTGTGTTTTCATTGACCTTTGCGCTGGGCTCCGGCCTGGCCGGGCTGGGCGGCGGCCTGGGGATCGACGTACTGGGGCTGGATCCTACTTTTCCGATCAAATACATGGTGTACTTCCTGCTGGTGGTCGCCGTCGGCGGCGCAGGTTCCATCAAGGGATCGCTGGTTGCTGCGCTGATACTCGGCATCTTTGACGTCGCCGGGAAATACTATGTGCCGTCGATCGGCGCTTTCGTGATCTACGCACTGATGGTGGTCCTGCTGATTTTCTTTCCGGCCGGCCTGATGGGGAGAAAATCATGAGCCAATTGCCGACTCTGCCGAACGACCGCTGGAGCAAGCTGGAAATCATGTTCTGGTTGCTCCCTGTCGCCTGTTTTTTTGTGTTTCCCAACTACTTGATCCTGGGTAGCCAGATCCTGATAGTCGGCTTGCTGGCCGTATCGCTGGACCTGATCCTGGGGTATGCCGGCATCGTGTCCCTGGGACATGCCGCCTTCTTTGGGCTGGGTGCGTATACGGCCGGGCTATTGTCTGTGCATGGCTGGGGCGAGCCGGTCAGCGGCCTGTTGATCGCCGCATCGGCGGCAGCCATTTTCGGCTTCCTGGTGAGTTTCCTGGTGGTGCGCGGGCATGACCTGACGCGCTTGATGGTCACGCTGGGCGTCGGCCTGATGCTGTACGAAGCCGCCAACAAGGCGGCGGTCGTTACCGGCGGGGTGGACGGCCTGTCCGGCATGACGATGTGGAAATTGCTCGGTTTTGAATTTGACCTGAACGGGCAAACTGCATATTGGTATAGCTTGATCGTGCTGTTTGTGTTGTTTGTGGTGCTGCGGCGCCTGGTGCATTCGCCATTCGGTTTAAGTCTGCGCGGCATCAGGGAGGGCGGCAAGCGCATGCCGGCGATAGGCGCCGATGTCAATCGCCAGCTGGTGACGATTTTCACCGTCAGCGCCGCCGTGGCCGGGGTTGCCGGCGCCTTGCTGGCGCAGACCACACAATTTGTCGGCTTGGATGTGCTGGGCTTTCCGCGCTCGGCCGAATTGCTGATCTTGCTGGTGCTGGGCGGCAGCGGACGCCTGTACGGCGGTCTGATCGGCGCCGCCGTATTCATGATTGCGCAGGACTATATCGCCGGCATCAATCCGGCCTACTGGCAGTTCTGGATAGGCTTGTTGCTGGTGTTGATCGTGCTGTTTGCGCGCGGCGGCGTGCTGGGCGGCCTGGACAGGTTGCGTTTACAGCTTGGCAAATCAGGAGGGCCGCGCGCATGAGCAGCAAGTCTATTGCACTGAGAACCGAGGGCCTGTCCAAGCAGTGGGGCGGCTTCAAGGCCAATACCGATATTTCGCTCTCCTTTGCGCAGGGCAGCCGGCACGCGCTGATAGGGCCAAACGGCGCAGGAAAAACCACCTTCATCAATTTGCTGACCGGATCTTTCCCTGCCAGTGCGGGCCAGGTCTTCCTCGGTGAAGAAAACATCAGCAAGCTGCCCCAGCACCAGCGTGTCAAGCGCGGCATGACACGCACCTTCCAGATCAATACCCTGTTCGCCGGCCTGAGCGTGCTGGAGTCGGTAGTGCTGGCGATTTGCGAGCAGCACGGAATCAGCCGCCGTTGGACTTCGACCGTCGCGCGGCAACATGCGGCAATAGACGAAGCGATGGCCTTGCTAAGCACATTAAAGCTTGAGCAGGACGCAGGCCAGATCACGTCCAGCCTGCCTTACGGCAAGCAAAGGCTGGTGGAGATTGCGCTGGCCCTGGCCACCAGACCCAAGGTCCTGTTGCTGGATGAGCCGGCGGCCGGCATCCCATCCGCAGAGAGCGCGGAATTATTCGACGTCATTGCCAAGCTGCCGCGCGATGTGACGATACTTTTTATCGAGCACGATATGGGCCTGGTGTTTCGTTTTGCGGAAAGGATTACGGTACTGGTGGGCGGCAAGGTGCTGGTCGAGGGCACGCCGGCTGAAATTGCGTCCGATCCTCGCGTCAAGGAAGTATATCTGGGAGAGGCCGGTCATGACTGAGTTGCTGAGACTGGAAAACGTCACCGCCGGCTATGGCGACTCCATCGTGCTGGAAGAAGTTTCCTTCAGCATGCCGCCGGGCGGCAGCCTGGCTTTGCTGGGGCGTAACGGCGTCGGCAAATCGACCCTGCTGGTCACCTTGATGGGCCTGACCAAATTGCACGGCGGGAAAATTCTGTGGCAGGGCAAAGACATCAGCAAGATGGCGAGTTACCAGCGTGCCCATGCGGGATTGGGCTGGGTACCGCAGGAGCGCTGCATGTTTCCATCGCTGACCGTTGAGGAGCATCTGACCGTGGTAGCGCGTCCCGGCCCGTGGAATCTCAACAAGATATATGAGACCTTTCCGCGCTTGCAGGAGCGTCGCAGCAACATGGGCAACCAGCTATCCGGCGGCGAGCAGCAAATGGTGGCGATTGCGCGCGCGCTGATGACCAATCCCAGCCTGCTATTGCTGGACGAGCCGATGGAAGGCCTGGCGCCGATCATCGTGCAGGAGCTGGCGCGGGTGATACGCCGCCTGATCAGCGATGAAGGACTGGCGGTGATTGTTGTGGAGCAGCATGCGAAACTGGCACTGTCCATGACCTGCAACGCGATAGTGCTGGAGCGCGGCAGGATAGTGCATCAGTCGGACAGCAACAGCCTGATCAATGATGCGGATACGCTGAGCCGTCTGGTCGCCGTGGCGGCGTGAGGATTGTCTGGAGCGCAGATGCGTCGGGATTAAATTAAAAATGCCAGTATCTTTTGAAGATACTGGCATTTTTTTAAATCTACGGGCGTCTACTTGCCGGTGTCTTTCATATCGACAAACTTGTCGAATTCCACGTTAAACAATTCCGACCCGACTTTTTCCACCTTGCGTACATACACGGTTTGTATGATGTCGCGGGTCGCCGGATCTATCATGATAGGACCGCGCGGGCTGTTCAGTTTCATGCCTTTCAGGATAGCCATCGCCTTGTCGCCGTCGATTTTCCCGTTCAGTTTTTTGCTGACTTCATAAATCGCCGCCATGCCGTCATAGGCTGCCACAGCCATGAAATTGGCGCGGCCGGCGCCAGGGTTCGCTTCGGCGAAATTTTTCAGGAAAATCTTGTTCTCCGGCGAATTGTGGTTGGCTGAATAGTGGAAGGTGGTGATCACGCCCAGCGTGGCGTCGCCCATCGCGGGCAATACGTGGTCGTCGGTCAGGTCGCCGGTGGCGATGACCTTGATGCCGGCTTCAGCCAGGCCGCGTTCGCGATAGCCTTTCATGAAGGCGACGCCTTGCTCGCCGGCTGGCACAAAAATGAATACCGCCTCAGGCTTGGCATCCTTGATGCGCTGGATAAACGGCGCAAACTCAGGATTGCGCAAAGGCACGCGTATCGATTCCAGGATACTGCCGCCGCCGCCGATGAAATTGGTCTTAAAGGCCGTTTCGGCATCGATGCCGGGGCCATAGTCGGCCACCAAGGTCACGACCTTCTTGATATGGTTCTTCACCGCCCAGGTCGCCATGGGGCCGGATACTTGCGGCAAGGTCATCGAGAAGCGGGCGATGTAATTGGATTTGGTCGTAATGATCGAGGTTGCCGCATTCATGATGATCATCGGTTTCTTGGCTTGCTCGGCGATCGGCGCTACCGCCAGCGCTTCCGGCGTCAAGCCGAAGCCCGCCAGGAAATCCACCTTGTCCCGGACCACCAGTTCCTGCGCCAGGCGTTTGGCCACGTCGGGAGCTGGGCCAGTCGTATCCTTGATGATGATTTCGATCTTTTTGCCGGCCACCTTGTCGCCGTACTGGTGCATATAGGCCTTGATCCCGCCTTCGATTTGCTTGCCGTAATCCGCAAATGGACCCGAGAAAGCAGCGATCACGCCTATCTTGAGTGTTTCTTCCGCATGGGCCGCGAAGGCGGACAGGCTGAGGGCGAGCGTGCTGGCTATAGGCAAAAGCCATTTTTTGAAGCGCATTGTTGTCTCCGATTTTAGATACTATTAATGTTGTATCAAGTTTAATTATTGTATTGCAGCCTTGCGCCTGCTTCTTATTTAATCTGATCCGATTGGCGCGACAAGACCGCTTATTTGCAGGATTATTATCAGCATACTACGTGCGATAGGCAACTTGTTGTGCGAATACCGAACATCATTTGCAGTATTTATGAATAATGGGAAACTCAATAAGAAATAATGAAAATCATCAAAACATGTGCTTATACCGTAAATTTCCATCATTTCCTGCTTATTCACTGCTTAATAAGCGAAAGTGAAATCAGTATTTTTATTGCAATTGTTTGTTCGCAAGCCCAGGTCCTCCCGTCACTTAAGGATCTGAGATATTTGCCATCCGTGTAAAATTCGCCTGCATGGCATCAAGAAGAAAAACGCCTGAAACCAACCAGCTCACTAAAGATAAATCCAAAAATGAAACTTGCTACTCTAAAAGACGGCAGCCGCGACGGCCAATTGATCGTTGTGTCTCGCGACCTGAAGGCGGCGCAAATTGCAGACGGCATTGCGCCCACGCTGCAGCGGGCACTGGACGACTGGAATTTTATTGCTCCGCAGCTGGAGCAGATGTATCTGCAACTGAATGCAGGCAGGGGCAGCAATACCTTCGACTTCGATCCCAAAAATTGCATGGCGCCGCTGCCGCGCGCCTTCCAGTGGGCCGACGGTTCTTCCTACGTCAATCATGTGGAACTGGTGCGCAAGGCGCGCCATGCCGAGATGCCGGACAGCTTCTGGCACGATCCGTTGATGTATCAGGGCGGCAGCGACGATTTTATCGGGCCCCACGACGATATCGTGCTGGGCTCCGAAGAGTGGGGCATCGATTTCGAGAGCGAGGTGGCGGTCATTACCGGTGATGTGCCGATGGGCGTCAAGGTGCAGCATGCGGCGGAGCACATACGCTTGCTGGTGCTGGTCAACGACGTGTCGCTGCGCAACCTGATTCCGGCAGAACTGGCAAAAGGTTTCGGTTTTTTCCAGTCCAAGCCTGCTTCCAGCTTCTCGCCGGTGGCCGTCACGCCGGATGAGCTGGGCGATGCCTGGAAAGACGGCAAGGTGCACCTGCCGCTGCGTTCTACCTGGAATGGCGTGCCGGTAGGCCAACCCAATGCCGGCGTGGACATGGTGTTTTCCTTCCCGCAGCTGATTACGCATTTGTGCAAGACGCGCAAGGCGAGGGCGGGAACCATCGTCGGCTCCGGCACCGTATCGAATAAGGACAGTGCTAAAGGCTATAGCTGCATCGCCGAAAAACGCGCGCTGGAAATGATCGCCGGCGGCGAACCGCAAACCCCTTTCATGAAATTCGGCGATACGATCAGGATAGAAATGCTCGACAAGAACGGCAAATCCATCTTCGGCGCGATAGACCAAAGCGTGACTGAAACCGAGGCTTAATTGGCGTATACGAAGGGAATCACCATGCACCGGCCGCATCGCTCATTGTTATCGGGTTTATCCGTTGCAGCTTTATGCCTGTGCTCGTCCGCGGCGCTGGGCCAGATCAGGATAGGCATAGACTTGTCCACTACCGGGCCGGCGGCGTCAATCGGCGCAAGCTCAAAGAACGCAATCTTGCTGTGGCCGAAGGAAATCGCCGGCAAAAAGGTCGAGTACATCCTCCTGGACGATGCATCGGACCCGGGTAATGCGGTGCGCAATGTGCGCAAGCTGATTGCGGAAGAAAAAATCGACATCCTGGTCGGCCCGAACACGACCCCGAATGCGCTGGCGCTGCTGGATGTGGTCGCGGAGAGCGAGACGCCGATGGTGGCGCTGGCGGCTTCGGCAGCGATCGTTGAGCCCATGGACGCCAGGCGCGCCTGGTCGTTCAAGATGCCGCAGAACGACACGCATATGGCGACGATATTGACGCAGCATATGGCCGACAACGGCATCAAGAGCTCAGCCTTTATCGGCTTTGCGGATGCCTATGGAGAAAGCTGGTGGCGCGAGTTTTCCCGGCTGGCGGAGCTGCGTAAAATCAAGATAGTGGCGAATGAGCGCTACGCGCGTACCGACACCAGTGTCACCGGGCAGATACTCAAGATCATCTCCGCCCATCCGGACGCAGTATTGATCGCCGCCTCTGCAACACCGGCGGTATTGCCGCAAAAGACCCTGGTAGAGCGTGGCTATACAGGACGTATCTACCAGACGCACGGAATTGCCAGCCTGGAGTTCCTGAAGGTGGGTGGCAAGGATGTGGAAAATACTCTGTTTCCCACCGGACCGGCGGTGGTTGCCAAACAATTGCCGGCTACCAATGCGGTAAAAAAGGTCGCACTGGATTTTACCCGCCGCTACGAGGCAGCCTATGGCGCGGATAGCATGACCCAGTTTGCCGCCGACGCCTGGGGCGCGTACCTGCTGATTGCGAATGCGGTGCCCGAAGCATTAAAGACGGCACAGCCCGGCAGCAGGCAGTTTCGGGTTGCATTGAGGGCTGCCCTGGAGCGCACCAGGAATCTGATTGTGCCGCAAGGCGTGATCAATATGAGTGCCACCGATCACGTAGGGTTGGATCAGCGCTCGCGGGTGATGGGCAAGATACAGGGGAACCGGTTTACCTATTCTTACGGCGGGTAAAGGCCCAGGCCCTGGCGCATTCCAGGACCTGCCGCCGTTGCCTGAGACGTCGGCACGCGGCCGGCGATGGAGTCGATCACTGCCGTCCCAGCTGGAAAAACACGCTCTTATTGCCGCCGTCGCCTATTGCAAAGCCCAGGTAAATAGGCCCGATGAAACTGCTGAATCCGGCAAACAGGCTGAGGCTCTTGCGGACTGATCCCAGCGAGATGTCGCTGCGCTTGTCCCAGGTGTTGCCAACCTCCAGTGAAGACCCCAAAAACAGGCTCTGCCCGGCGAGGTCGAAATTGACCGCGCGCAGCAAGTAGGTAGCGCTGCCGTACAGTTTATAGTTGCCGGCAAACTGGTCCTGCTGATACGCAGACAATTGCTGGAAGCCGCCTAAGGTCGATCCCAGGCCCCTGATTTCATCGCCGGCCTGGAACAGGCCGGCGGCGCTGAATTTCAGGTTGATGCTGTGGCGGCCGGCGCTGTGCGCCCACAACGCATTCGCTTCCAGTTCCTGGTATTTTCCCTGGGTCTGTTCCAGGCCGAAAAACACGCGGGAGTCGAGTTTATAACCGTCGCGCGGAAACACAGGTGCGTCCAGCTGATCGATCACAAAGGCGGCTTTTAATCCTACCTGCTTCAGCTCCGCACTGGGGAGCGGCATCAGGTTGATGTTGCCGTCTTGGCCCACAGACAGCAGCCCTCCGATAGAGGGGCGTACATAATGGCGGCTGGCGCCGACGCCTATGCGCGCTTCACCCAGCGTGCTTTGCGCGCCCAGGGGAATGCCGAGATCCAGCCCTATCTGTTCCGAGCGCAGGCTGTATTCGGCGATACGCGTATTGCCCTGGTACAGATTGCGGTTGCTTTGCCTGAAATCCACGTAGGGCGCAACAAACATGCCTTCGCGTTCAAACAGGGGCTGCCGCAGCTCGCTATGTGCAAATAAGGTGTTACCAAACTCCAGGTCATTGCGCCACTCCAGGCCGCCGGCAGTCAGCCATGGGCGGCGATGCCCTATCTGCAGGCGGTAGCCGCCGTTGCCGTCCAGCCCGCTGGATAAAGCCAGGCCAAACCGCAGGAAATGCGGTCCCCAGTTGCGGCCGTTGGCGTTGATGCGCACACCGTAGTCGCCGTCGCGCTGCACCAGTTCATGATTGATGCTGTCGTATTCGCGCGAATTGTTCAGGATGGTCAGTTTGCGATTGATTTCTTCGGCGTTGTAGATGCTGCCGATTTTGATGCCGAGCTGCCTGCGGATGTCGGCTTCCGGAACCAGGCCGTTACTGGCGATATCGACAAAGCCTATTTTGATCGTCGGCAGTTGCGGATTCAGGCGCGCCTGTTGCTGGGCGACATACAAGTGCGGAGGCAGGCTGAGCGCGGACAGTTTGGCCTGGATTTCCAGCGCGGCTTTTTGCCCCATGACAGAGGCTTCCGCCGAGCGGCCAAAATCCATGAAGGAAATGGAACCCAGGTCCGGCTCTATCAGGATGTCGGTGCTATGCAGGCTGGCTTTTTGCGCTTCCACGTTTTGCTCGGTCAGGATATTGACCATTTGCTGGCTGATATTGAAAAAAGTCTGCAATTGGTCGCGCGGCAGCAACGGAGTACCGATATTGACTGCAATGACGATGTCGGCCCCCATGCTGCGCGCGATATCGACCGGCAGGTTGCGCACCAGCCCGCCGTCGGTCAGCATGCGGCCGTTGACCTGTATCGGCGCAAATACGCCCGGCGCTGCCATGCTGGCACGGATCGCCGTATGCAAAGGGCCTTTATCAAACACCACCATCTTGCCGTTTTCCAGGTCCGTGGCTACTGCACGAAAAGGGATGGGCAGGCGATCGAAGTCAATATTGGACGGTATCTTTGCGGTCCAGTTTTGCAGCAGCTCTAAAAATTGCGTTGCCTGCACCACGCCGGTAGGCAAGCGCACGCCGTTATTGCTAACGCCGACCGTAGCACCCAGCGGGTATTGTTCATCTTCCTCGCGCAAGGGCTGGGGCAGGGCTCGGCGATCTACCCGGTCAAGCGCAATATCATTCAACTTCAGCGCATCCAGCCTTTGTTCTATCTCGGTGGCAGACAGACCAGCCGCATACAGGCCGCCGACCACCGCGCCCATGCTGGTGCCGGCGATGCAATCGATGGGGACGTTCAGGGCTTCTAGCGTCTTTAGCACCCCCACATGGGCAAAGCCGCGCGCTCCGCCACCGGACAGGGCCAGGCAGATCTTCGGTCGTTTGACGCTGGGCGTCGTACTGGGTGTTACGGGGTCTTGAGCGTGTGCCGCCGCGGTCAGCAGCGCGAGCGAAACGAGGACGGAAAAACAAAATTTTTGCATGGGGGCTGGAGAAAGGTGTATTGCCGGTACTTTACAAGATATTACTGCCTAAAGTAAGGAATCCAGATGCGCGCGACGCTCAAAATGGTTTTTGAGTATAATTCCCGAGCCGAATAATTCGGTACGTAGTACGTCTTCAGGGCGGGGTGCAATTCCCCACCGGCGGTAAGTCCAGCGGTATTTTTGCCAGGACAAGCCCGCGAGCGCTCGTATAAGGAAACGCCAGGTCCGTGATGGATTTTGCCGTTTTGTTGTATGGGGTCAGCAGATCTGGTGTGATTCCAGGGCCGACGGTCATAGTCCGGATGAGAGAAGATGTGCCATGCAGCAGCGCTGCCATAGTTTTTACTATGGCCGGCTGTGTCTGGCTATTCAAACTGTTCCCCTGAAACGTCTTTTGCTAATCTTTGCCGGAGCGTTTCAATCATGACCAACTTAGTATCCATTCCTGCTTCACCTTCTTCCCATACGAAAAATAGCGGTACGGCGCCGACGCCGCAGCCGGCGTTTGCCGAGCGATTGCGACGGGCCCTGTCTGACATGCGCGAGGGCCGTCCTATATTGCTGATGGACGATTTCGACCGTGAAAACGAAGCGGACCTGATCATCGCCGCAGAAAAAATCACGACCGAATCCATGGCGATGCTGATCCGCGATTGCAGCGGCATCGTCTGCCTGTGCCTCACCGACGACAGGCTGCAGCAACTGGATTTGCCGCCTATGGTGGCCAACAACGGCAGCCGCTATGGCACCGCGTTCACTGTCACCATAGAAGCCCGGCAGGGGGTGACGACCGGCGTATCGGCGGCGGATCGCGTGACGACCGTGATGGCGGCGATTGCCGACGGCGCGCAAGCGCAAGACCTGGCGCGCCCGGGCCACGTGTTCCCGCTCAGGGCGGCGCCGGGCGGCGTATTGAGCCGGCGCGGGCATACTGAGGGTTCGGTAGACCTGGCAATGATGGCAGGCTTAAAGCCGGCGGCAGTGCTGTGCGAGCTGATGAACCCGGACGGCAGCATGGCCAAGGGCGATGAAATTATCGCCTATGCGAAAAAACACGACCTGGTGATGCTGACTATCGATGAACTGGCGAATTATCGCTTGCAGCAGGCTGCCTGATGCGCAAAGCCTATCCGGGATGCCGAATATCCCGGATAGGCACAGCGTTTAAGCGTCTGGGGTGCTCACGTGGACAAGAAAAAACCATGGCCAACCCTTCGCTTTGTTATGCAAGGCTCGCCGCAAACGAGGCTTGTATTTACTCGAACTTGATAAAAGTCGCCGACGACCACACCTTGCTGTCGTCGCGCTGGCGGCCGGAGAAGTACACCGGCCTGTGGCCGAAAATTGCGTTTTCCGCAGCGACTTGCAATGCGCCTTCAAGTTCCACAGGCAAAGCTTTTTCTGTCAGGCGCTCCAATGCGAGGAATAGTTCGGTGCCGCCCAGATCCAGCCTCAATCCGCCTTCGTCCAGCAGGTCGGCGCCGCCGACTTCCCAATGAAAATCCGGTTGATGCACAAAAGGATTGCGCTTTAGCGGATCGCCGACCTTGACGTAGCTGTCTATCGTCCCTTGTACGGTAATGGTGCTGTTGCGCAAATTGCTGATATCGATTTCCACACTGTCGGCGTCGCCGTAGGTATCGCTGCGGAAGCTGATCTCGGTCGGGCCGGAACGCCAGCAACCTTCTTCGCTGTGCTCAAAGCCGCGCGACTGGACCCGGTTGATGGTGCCGTTACGTATCGTGATGCTGCCTTTCCACACCGCCCAGCGGTAGCGGTCCGGGATGCGGGCGCCGCCCCAGCGCAGGCGGATCAGCCGGTCCGAGTAACCCAGTTCCTGATGCAGGTTGCGCTGCCACAGCAAGCCGTTGTGGTCATAGGCGGCAATTTCCTCCCAGCCGGCTTGCCCGAGGAAGTGGTAAGCCAGTCTGGCGTCTCCGCGATGGCTGAAGGCGTCGCCCTGGATATGCTCGCCGCAGCGCACCAGCAATGCAGTGTGTTCGCCGGTGGTGGCCCAGGTATGCCGTGCGCGTAGCGCCTGGCCTATGCTGCGCCTGTCCAGTTGCCCGGCTATCACGCCGGTCAATCCGCCATGCACGCCAAAGACCTGGGTGCCGGGCGGACCGCCGCCGGGGCGCCCGCGATGTTCGTCGCCGGACGCCGCAACGCCGATCTGGTAGCCGCGCTGGATTACGTCCTGGTACAGCCAACCGAAATGTCCCCAGCTGGAGGCGATTTCCACCAGGCGCTCCAATTCGGGATGATGCCAGTCGGGAATGTAGCGGCGTCCGCCCACATGCGGCATGATCAGGTGCTGCTCGGGCGCATCTATATACGCGGCCCACAGCTCCTCTACCGGCCAGCGTCCCAGTTTGACGGCGCTGCCCTTCATGTCTTCATTCCAGACGAAGGTGCGGTTATGCTCGCCGTGCTGGTTGTAGGGAAAGCCCGGTTTGCCGTCGCCCAGGAACACGACATTGTGGTCGCCGCCAGCGGTCGAACTGCCGCACCATTCCTGCACCGGATAGCAGACAAACTTGCCGGGCTGATTAAACTCTTCCGCGGTGGCGACACCCAGTTGCCAGTTTTCATCGGTAATCTGGAAGTCGTTCGCGGTATAGCCCAGCACGTCTATGCCGCCGATGTCGCGCGCATAGGCGGCATTGTAGGCAGGGCTGTTGGTGCCGACCGTATCGTGCGCGTGCACGTGCAGGTCGGCATAAAACGAGCGCGGCGCAGGGAAGGACGGATCGAAGCTGATCAGTGCCGTCGCCGGGTGAACGTCGCGGGTGCCCGGCGCGCTGGCTACCAGGCGCAAGGTCCCATTGTCGTTCGGCAAATCCTGTATGCCTATGCTGGCCCAGCCTTCCTGCGGCAGTACATGCTGTTTATCGTAGGCCAGCTTGTCGCCTGAATAGGCTTGCAGGCGGATGGTTTCGCCGTTTGCCTTGCAGGCATTGCCCCACTTGTCCTGCAATGAAAAGCGAACCGCGTATTTTTGATCGGGCCTGGCAAAACGCGGGCCGTTGACTAGCAGGCGGGCAGGGGCGCCAGCCGCGACATCGATCACGATGTCGCCCGGCACCGGAACGAAGCGCGAAGTGCCGAGCGGATCGACATAGCAACGGAAGCGGAACTGGTCTTCGACAAAAGTTTGTACTCGCGTGCCTGGTCCGCCGCC
>Ga0210384_10001786_pt1 | contig 27866 bp, 28 predicted proteins | sample IncBWH2MmetaG_FD_160574 | JGI IMG/M metagenome (GOLD analysis project Ga0210384, IMG submission 160574) | Forest soil microbial communities from Barre Woods Harvard Forest LTER site, Petersham, Massachusetts, United States - Inc-BW-H-2-M | ecosystem: Environmental > Terrestrial > Soil >...
CTATATCTCGCGCGTGGAAAATGGCCACACGGTTCCGGCCATCGAAACGCTGGAGAAAATGGCGCGCGCTCTCGAGGTCCCTCTCTATCAACTCTTCTACGACGGCGAGGAGCCGCCGAAGCTGCCGAATCTGCTCAAGCGAAAGTCGTCCGCGGACATCGCTTGGGGCAGTTCTGGCAAGGATGCACGCTTTCTGAGCAAGCTCTGCCGTGTGTTGGGCAAGGCGGAAGAGAATGACCGCAAGCTCATCATGCACATGGCGCAGAAAATGGCCCGCCGGTAGGTTCACGACGGCTTTCGCTTTTAGAGGCCTCACACGCTGAATTTGCGTGTGGGGCCTTTGTCTATTTAGAGCCAGATTGGTTGCGATGAGGAGGGGCCCCTCCTTCGAGAAGCCCCCAAAAGCGCGATCTGATTATTGGCTATCGGGTGCGCTCAGTCGCGCCGCGAGATTGCCGGTATTCTGGGTTCCTTCCGGCAACAGCAGTAAGAAAAGACAGCCTTGCTTGGTATTCCAACCAAGCAGCTCCGGAGGCAACACACGCGACGTTTCTGAGTAAAGGGCGGCCTCAGGCTGTCACTTGCATTTGTTTCTCGCCGAGTTTGCCACCGATCCAGGCTTGGGGGATGGCGAGGACGACAAGTGCGAGAGGGTACCAATGGGGCCCGAAGGCGGGCCCCCCGTTCCAGGTTACAGCGGCGCCGAAAATGCTGACGGTCAGGCCGATCGACCCAAGCCACAGCGCGTGGCGCATGGGACGGTCGGGGGCGAGGCGGGCGGCAACGTAGGCCCCCAAGACGGCGTATACGGTGCGATAGGCGGTTGCCAGTAGCAAGGCGGACTCGTAGCCCGTCATCGACTGGCCCCACGGCGGGAAGACGCCGATTTTGTGCAGCAGCGCGTCGGTGGCGAGAGTGGGGACGACGCCGACGAGTATGCCCGCGACGACTGCCCAGATGCTCTTGCGAGTTTGCCGGGTCATGCTTTCTCCACGATGGCGGCGAGGCGATCGTAGCTTACGGACACGCCGCTCTCCATGCCGGACTTGAGGACGGTGTCGCGCGTTTCCTGCGATGCGTATTGCATGGTACTGGTGAGGGTGGTTTTGCCGCCTTGCTCGGACAGGACGCTGGTGATCACGCACTCACCGTGATACCAGGCCTCGTCGAAGAGTTCAGTGAAGACGAGGCGGTGCGGTACGACGACCTCGCGGAAGACACCACGTGAACCCATTTGCTTTCCATTGGAAGTGCGCTGCCAGACGTAACGGTAGGCGCCGCCGACCTTCAAATCAATTTCGCAAACGGGCATGGTCCAGCCATCGGGGCCGAGGAGCCAGCGCTGGACGAGTTCGGGCTTGGTCAAGGCGTCGAAGACCAGGCGTGCGGGGGCGTTGAAGACGCGCGTCATGACGATTTCGCGGTCGCCACGCGCGGTGACTTGCAGGGTTGGCTTTGGTGCGGGACTAGTGGTCATGGCTGATCTCCTTTAGTGTTTCGAACGCGGTCTGGTTTCGAACGCGCGCGTTTTTGTGGGTGGGGTTTGGGCTCGGCGGATTTTAGTTCGTCGAGCAGGGAATCGAGGCGCTGGAAGTTGGTTTCCCAGAGTTTCCGATAGTTCTCCAGCCAGAGTTCAAGCTCCTGGAGCGGGGCAGGGCGCAAGGCGTAGATGCGGCGCTGGGCGTCGCGGCGAACGCCGACAAGGCCGGCTTTGCTGAGGACGCGGAGGTGCTTGGAAACCTGAGGCTGGCGAAGGTGGAGGCGAAGAACGAGGTCTCCCACGGGGCGGGGGCCGCGGAGCAAGAGTTCGACGATGTGGAGGCGGTTGGGTTCGGCGAGGGCGCGAAAGGTGGAGAGCATGGCGGTGACGAATATGCCTCAAGTGGAATAGTCGTGTCAAGGAATATATGAAGGTGTTTTTCAGAGCCAAGGAGGCGTGCAGAGGGTGCCGAGAAAAAGTGCTTGACATATGCCCATATCGGTATGTAATGTACGGGCATGGCACGGGCGGCGACAACTTCGGATGCGTTTAATGCGGTGGCGGAGCCGCGGCGGCGGGAGATCTTGAATTATCTGGCGCTGCAGGAGCGGCCGGTTGGGGAGATCGTGGATGCGCTGGAGATGGAGCAACCTTCGGTCTCGAAGCATCTGCGAGTGCTGCGGGAGGTGGGGCTCGTCAACGTGCGACGGGACGGGCGGCGGATGCTCTATCGAACGAATGCGGAGGCAATCCGTCCGCTTCACGAATGGACGGAAACATTCGAGCGATTCTGGCGTCACCAATTGAGCCGCGTCAAGGAGCGAGCCGAGGGGAAAAACAACCCGTCAAACGATTCTGGCATGAATTTTATTCCACGGAGGAAAAATGATCACGACAGCAACAAGAATTGAAGATTTGACGCTGGGCATCACGGAGGAAATTCAGGTGCGTGCATCGCTGGACGCAACATTTGCGGCGTTGCTGGAGCAATTGGGGCCGCACAACGAAACTTCTGGGAGCCAGCCGATGCCGATGAAGCTGGAGGCCTGGCCGGGAGGCAGGTGGTATCGCGACTTGGGTGATGGCAATGGGCACTTCTGGGGAGTTGTGCAAGCCATCAAACGGCCGACGCTGCTGGAGATTACGGGGCCGCTGTTCATGTCCTATCCAGCCGTGTCGAATGTGCAGTACCGCTTGAGCGAGAAAGATGGTGGGACACTGATCACGTTTCATCACACGGCGCTCGGACTGATTCTGGAAGACCACCGAAAGGGGGTCACGGGGGGCTGGAAGCATATCCATGAGGGCGTCCGGAAGCGAGCGGAAGCAGGTCAATCGATGGGAGCCAGGGCGCACTGAGCCCAGACGTATCGAGCGAGGGCGCGGGTGCCGCGAAGGAGAATTGTCAATGTGTCCAGCGTGCGTGGCGAGTGCGGCGATGATGATCGCGGGAGTGATGTCGACGGGAGGCTTGGCGGCAGTGGCGATGAACAGGCTGGGCATAAAGTTTGGCGTGAAGAAGTCATCTAAGAAGCAAAATCCTAAGGAGGAACCATGGGCGAAGTAACGAACGAGCAAGTGAATTTGATGTTGCGGCTGTATGAAGAGCGGCGTGAGCCACGGCTGCGGGAAGCGCGGGACTGGTTCTTTGCCAATTTTCATGCGAAGAACGAGGAGGACTTGATGCGTGTGTGCCCTCCCGGCAGTCAGGGAAACACCTACATGCGGATGGTGCTCTCGTACTGGGAAATGGTGGCAAGCATCGTGAACCGCGGGCTGATCAACGAAGACTTCTTCTTCGAAAACAGCGGGGAGCAATGGGCGGTTTTTGAACTGGTAAAGCCGGTGATCGGAGGATGGCGGACGACGTTCAGCAGCCCGAAGTTCCTCAGCAACCTTGAAGAACAGTGCAAGCGGCTGGAGGTTTGGCGCGAGAAGCACAACCCCGGGTCTAACGCAGCTATGCGCAAGATGATGGCACAAATGCAGCAGACGGCAAGCCAGGCGCCCAAAGCTCAGGCCGCGGGCGGCTAGAGTCCAGGCGCGAAGCGCATTGTTTTTTACGTATGGGTGAATGCGGGAGTGGGCAAAATGCCGGCTCCCGCATGAGCCAAGCGCTTTCCGAGGAATTCCCCGGTGGTTTATCCTTTTGCGTGAGTGAAGAATAGAAAGGAGAATTAGTCATGGCAACGAGAGCGACGGAGCAGTCGAAAGTCGTGTCGCCGGCGGAATGGCTGGCGGCGCGCAAGGAGCTGTTGAAGAAAGAGAAGGAGTTTACACGGCTGCGGGATGAAGTGAGCCGGCAGCGGCGGGAGATGCCGTGGGAGAGGGTGACGAAGCCGTACGTGTTCGATGGACCGAATGGCAAAGAGACGCTGGCGGATTTGTTTGGCGGCCGGAGGCAGCTGATTGTGTATCACTTCATGATGGGGCCGGAGTGGAAGGAAGGATGCCCGAGCTGCTCGTTCATTTCGGATCATATTGACGGGAGCGTGGTGCATCTGGCGGCACGGGACGTGCGGCTAGCGGTGGTTTCGCGAGCGCCACTGAAGCAGATCGAGGCGTTCAAGAAGCGGATGGGCTGGCGATTCCACTGGGTGTCATCGAACGAGACGGATTTCAACTACGACTATCAGGTGTCGATGAGCAAGGAAGAGCAAGCGAAGGGCGAGGTTTATTACAACTATACGATGCAGCAGTTTCCGAGCGATGAGCGGCCGGGGACGAGCGTGTTTTACAAGGATGCGGCAGGGAACATCTTCCACACGTATTCGAGCTACTCGCGCGGGCTGGACATCCTGATTGGAGCGTACAACTGGCTGGACCTTACGCCGAAGGGACGAGACGAGGAAGGATTGAAGCATGGGATGGCGTGGGTTCGGCATCACGACAAATATGACGCGGGTTATAAGGTGGATGCGACGGCGGAATATGTGCAGCCGGCGAAGACCACGGATGCGGGGTGCTGTTCCGGGGAAGAAAAGTCATAAAACGCACGATTGAAGTAAAGAGGCTGGAAGGCGGCATGGGGATAACCTCGCCGACGGCTTGATTCGTTTTGCATGCAGGCGGGAAAAAAAAGAGCCGGCTCGGGGGAGCCGGCTCTTTCTGTGTGGTGGGGTACGATTACTGCGGAGACGTGACGGCAGCGACGGGCTGCACGGAAAGAGAAATGATTTTGGTGCCGATGACTTCGCCGGAGACGATTAACTCGACGCGACGATTTTGCTGGCGGCCTTCGGAAGTATCGTTGGAGGCGATGGGCCGGGTCTTACCGAAGCCCGTGGAAGTGGTCGAGGCTGCAGGAATGCCCTGCTGAGTGAGATAGGTGCGGACGCCTTCGGCGCGCTTCTCGGAAAGGTCCTGGTTGAAAGCTTCGGTTCCGACGCTATCCGTGTTGCCCTCGATGGCCAGATTGAGCGACGGATAGGCGAGAACGATGCCGGAAATCTTGGCGAGCTTTTCACGGGCCAGCGGGCGGAGCGTGAATTTGCCGGAGTCAAAGAGCACGTCCGACATATTGACGACGAGGCCGCGGGCGGTGTCGCGAGTTTCCAAGATCAGGTTGAACTGTTGGAGGAGACGGGCACGAAGTTCTTCACGGTCGCGAACAGCTTGTTGAAGCTGGGCGTCGGAAGAGGCGGCAGCGGCGCGATTGCGGTCGGAATCGGCTTCGGCAGCGCGTTGCTTTTCTTGCGCGTCGTTGCGGTCGCGTTCGGCATTGGCTTGGGCACCGGCGGCTTGCATGGCAGCAGCCTGGGCGTCGAGATTCTTGCGGTCGGCTTCCCTGCGCGCGTGGAGGGCGTCAGCGGTAGCGGCTTCGGCGTTGTTCGCACGATCCGTGGCAGCGGCTTCGCGATGCGAACCGGCGCGGCGTTCGGCTTCGGTGCGCTCTTCGTCGATATGTTTCATGGCGATTTCGCGGGCGTCTTCGGCGGTTTGCACGACTTCGCGAGACAAGGCAGAAAGCGACTTCTTGTTTTCATGCTTGCCGGTGGCGAGAGCGTCGGCTTCATTCATCTGGTTAACGGCCTTTTCGTAGCTGGAGGTGGCATAGCGTTCGGCGCCGGCGGACTTCGCGATACGTAGGGCATTGCGCGCTTCGAAGAATTCGAGCGGCAATTTGGCGTTGAGGATGACGGGATCGAATTTGTAGCCGGTGGGTATGTAGCCACCGCGATCGATGAGTTCAAATTTGGCATCCACGACTTCAGTGGCGCCGACAGTATCCGGGCGAATGGCGTTCTCAAGAACCACAAGATTGCTGGGACGACGGACGGCATAGTAAGGCTCCGCGGTCACGATCATGGCGAAAGCCTGGAGGTCGGTGGTTACGTCGAGCTTGCTGCGGTGATTGTCGCCGACCAGGACTTCGCCGATGTTGACGGGGCGGCCTTCGGGCGAGATGGCCCAAAGACATACGTCAGATACTCGTTGCCAAAGCTGGTGGGGCGGTCGAGGCCGGAGAATTCGACTTCGACTTCAAGGGCGCCGCGCTTGCTTTCGACCTTGGCCTCGCCTGCGGCGGCGGGCATCAAATCGGTGCCTTGAAAATTGATCTTGGTAGCGCCGCTGCGGTGCCTGTAGCTCACTGCGCGGGTGGTACGGCTGATCACATTTAGCCGGAAAGTCGGTGTGGGACTGCCGGAATCTGCCGGCACTTGAGTCTGGGCCTGCGCTTGCGCGGATGCGCCAAGCGTCATTACGACTGCCAGGGTGATGCTTGCTGTCTTGAACATGAGTCTCCTTCGAAGGGCTTCGGGAGACCAGTATGGGAGTTTGTAAGATCCCATACTGTCCGAAAGAGGACGTTTTGGGAGAAAGAAGGAGGTCCAGCGGGGCAATCCATTTTGGGAAATCAGATGGTGTGTCAGTGGTCAAATTTACATAGAAGGAAGTCTAATGGAGCTGCCGGGTGGCGAAGGCCAGGGCGGCTTGGGCCTGGGCGTCGTTGGGATTTTGGGCGAGGAGGCGGCGGTAGGTTTGCTGGGCGTCGGCGAAGCGGCCGGCGCGGAGTTGGGCTTGACCGAGGAAGTGTTGCGGCTTGGGAGATTTGGGGTCGAGAGTGACGGCCTGCTGGAAGGGGGCAATGGCGGAGTCGTATTGACGCTTTCCCATGTAGGCGACGCCGAGACCGAGGTAAGGGCGAGAATCCTTTGGATTCTGGGTGGTTAGTTTCTGAAAGAACTTGATGGCCTGATCGTACTCTCCAACATTCAGGTAAGCGCTGCCGAGTTTCTGCTGATACGTTGTGTTCTCGGGTTCGGCTTCGTAGGCTTTCTCCATGGCGGCGATGGCTTCGGGGTAGCGACTTTTCTCAAAATACAAGTTGGCGAGGGTGGCTTGTGCGGAGGCGAGGTTGGGTTCGCGCGTGGTGAGTTGTTGCAATTGGGCGATGGCCTCTTCCGTTTTTCCGGATTTGATCAATTGGATGATGCTGGCTAGCTCATTGGTGCCGGCGGTGACGCCGCCGCGGAGCTGCTTGGCGGCGAAGGCGGATGCCGAGAGCACAATCACGGACAGAACAGTGATGAGCGAGAGGCGGTTGCGGCGAGAGGATTCGGAAGCTGAGGCACTGGGAAGGAGCGCGCCGACGGCTAGGCCCATGACGAGGCCGCCAATGTGCGCAGCATTGCTGATGCCGGGGATGGCGGCGCCGAAAACCAAGTTGTAGGCGATGAAGGTGCCAAGGCTGCCGAGCATTTTGCTGTTGACCTGAAGATGCGCTGGTGTCTTTTTAAGATACACGAACGAAACGAGCACGCCAGCCATGCCGAAGATGGCCCCGGAAGCGCCAGCGCCGGCGGCCTGGGGGTGCCAGTAAACACTCGCGATGCTGCCAAAGATGCCGCTGACGAAATAGGCGAGGAGATAAGAGAAGCGGCCCATAAGAGCTTCGGCGGCGCGGCCGAGATTCCAGAGGCACCACATGTTGAGGCCGAGGTGGATGAAGCCGAAGTGTACGAACATGCTGGTGACGAGGCGCCACCACTGGCCGTTGAGGGTGAGGCGCCCGACGTCTGCGCCAAACGCGATGGCTTGGTCGGGAGTGGGCAGTGTGGGGGAGACTCCGCGGAGCACCATGGCGGCGAAGACTAAGGCGTTTGCGGCGATGAGGGCGATGGTGACAGGGAAGGAAGCTGCGGATAGCGTGGCGCGCGGCTGCTGCAGGTAGGCGGCGCGAACAGCTTGGTTGCGTTGCTGAGTGCATTCCGGGCACTCGAAAGACCTCGGGGAAGCGTGAAAGCGCGGATCGAATTCCTTGCCGCAGGTAACGCAACGCTCAAGAGGCATGAGAGGGAAATGGTAACAGGTTTATTGGGGAGGGAAAAAGGCGGGGGATTTGTGGCGGTGGAATTGAGTGAGCACGAAGCCGGAGAGTTAGGGCTCAGAGCGACGAGGACGGAAAAGCGGGAGCTTTGCTCCCGCACTCCAAAGTTAGTGGATTTGTTTGGTTTTGCGCTGCATGTAATCCATCAGGAGGTATTGGCCGAGGGTGTAGGGAGTGGTGAAGTAGGCTTTGCCGCGGCACATGGCGGTGATTTTCTGGACGAATTGGACGAGGGAATAATCGCTGGCGAGCATGAAGGTGTTGATCATGATGCCGGCGCGTTTGCATTTGTTGACTTCTTCGAGGGTTTGGCCGACGACGAAGGGGTCGAGGCCGAAAGCGTTTTTGTAGATGCGCCCGTCTTCGAGGGTGAGGGCGGAGGGTTTGCCGTCGGTGATCATGATGATCTGGCGCATGTCTTTTTTCTGGCGGAGAAGAATGCGCTGGGCCATGCGAAGACCTTCGCGGGTGTTGGTGTAGTACGGGCCGACCTGGACGCGGGCGAGTTCGCTGAGAGGGACTTCTTCGGCGGAGTCGTGGAAGAGGACGAGGCTGAGAGTGTCGCCGGGGTATTGCGATCGAATGAGATGCGAGAGGGCCATGGCCACGCGCTTGGCGGGAGTGAAACGGTCTTCGCCGTAGAGAATCATGCTATGGCTGCAATCGAGAAGGACGACGGTGGCGCAGGAGCTGTGGTACTCGCACTGGTGGACCATGAGGTCGGAGTAGGTCATTTCGATGGGGACTTTGGCGCCTTCGCGGCGGACGGCGTTGAAGAGCGTGGCAGAGATGTCCATGTTGAGGGTGTCGCCGAATTCGTAGGGGCGGGAGACGCCGCCGGATTCCACGCCGGTGGAGAGATCGCGCGTGTCGTGGCGACCGAAGCTGCTGCGGCCGAGGGAGCCGAGCAAGTCCTGCAAAGTTTTGAAGCCTAGAAAATCGATGGTCTTGTCGGTGATTTCGAAGCGGGCTTCTTGCTGGCGTTCCTGCGGATTGCCAAGCTGGCCGCGCGCGGAAGTCTGCGGGGGCGGCGTGACTTGGGGAGGCTGCTGAGGATTGATGAAGCCTTCGTTGGCCATGCGTTCCATGAGCTTGTCGAGGAGATTTTTGACGGCTTGGCTGTTGAGGGCGTTGGGTTCCTGGAGCATTTTGCGGAGCTCTTCGGACATGGCGTCATCGGGGAGGAGGTCGCCTTCCTGGAGGGCGCGGAGGATGGCTTCGCGGAGGGCGTCCATGGAGCGCTCCTGATCCATCTGGGAGACACCGTAGTATTGGGATTCGAATCCGCTTTGCAGGAAGAAATCGCCCATGCGTTTGATGAGCTCTTCGAGGTCGACGGCGTCGGCGGGTTCGCCGGTGTATTTGGCGTAGCGAATGAATTTCATGGCACTCGTTTTCTAGTCAATCTGACCATTAAGCAGATCCTTCGTCGCGATGCTCCCCAGGATGACGACCCTTAGTCGGGTCGTCAATTGAATTGGCGGCGGGGCCCGCGGTTGGGGGTTTCGCGCGGGTCGCGCGGTTCGGGTTGCTTGGGTTTGTCGGCATAGTAGCCGCGTTCTTCGCTACGGCCGATGCGGCGGTGGGCCCAAAGGCCTTCGAGGATTAGTTCGGCGGCAGCGGCGGCAGGGCCGGCGTTGTTGCGATCGGTGACACCGAGCTTGCCGATGTGATCCATGAGGCCCTGGATTTTGGAAAGTTGCTGGAAACGATCGTCGGTGGTAGCGAGTTCCGGAAGTTTCAGTTCGCCGCCCAATTCGAACCACTGGGTGACGGATTGAAAGTTGGCGTCGGCGAAATTTTTGCTGAAGACGCGGCCGACGGCGGTGCGAATGAGTTCGCGGGCGATGGTGTCGGCGCCTTTGAGTTCGCCTTCGTATTCGAGCTCCATTTTTCCGGTGATGGCGGGGAGGGCGGCGTAGACGTCGGCAACGCGGGCGACCACGGATTTTTCACCGGTGCGGGTGGCGCGCTGCTCGGCGCTGCTGACTAGGCTTTCCATGGTGGTGATGGGGAGGCGCTGGCTGACGCCGGAGCGGCGATCGACACGCTTGTCTTCGCGGGCCTGAAAGGCGATTTCTTCGACGACCTGGCGAAGGTATTGCGGGACTTCTACTTTTTTGGCTGAATCGCGGATGACCCAGGCTTCTTGCGATGTGATGGTCATGCCTTCTTCGACGGTGGAGGGATAGTGTGTTCGAATCTCGGCGCCGATGCGGTCTTTGAGTGGAGTGATGATTTTTCCGCGGGCGGTGTAGTCCTCGGGATTGGCGGTGAAGACGAGAAGGACGTCGAGGGGAAGGCGGAGGGGGTAGCCCTTAATCTGTATGTCGCCTTCCTGCATGATGTTGAAGAGGCCGACTTGGATTTTTCCGGCGAGGTCGGGGAGTTCGTTAATGGCGAAGATGCCGCGATTGGCGCGGGGGAGAAGGCCGTAGTGGATAGTCAGTTCGTCGGAGAGGTCGCGGCCACCGCGTGCGGCACGGATGGGATCGACGTCGCCGATAATGTCGGCCATGGTGACGTCGGGAGTGGCGAGCTTTTCGACGAAACGATTTTCGCGGGGCATCCAGGCGATGGGAGTGTTGTCGCCGTCGGCGGCGATTTTTTCGCGGCAGGCGCGGCAGATGGGTTTCAGCGGATCGTCGTTGATTTCGCAGCCGGCGATGACGGGCATTTCCGCGTCGAGAAGATTGATGAGGCCGCGGAGGATGCGGCTCTTGGCCTGGCCGCGGAGTCCGAGGAGGATGAAATTGTGGCGAGAGAGCAGGGCGTTGACGATTTGCGGGACGACGGTGTCTTCGTAACCGTGAATGCCGGGGAAGAGAGTGTCGCCCTTTTCGATGGCGCGGAGGAGATTGCGGCGGAGCTCGTCCTTGACGGAACGCGAGGCGCCGCGCGGATCGAAGTCGGGAATGCGCTTGAGGTCGCCGAGCGTACGCGGTTTTGCATGTCCAGACGATTGCATGGAGCTGCTTGCGGTCATTTGGGTCCCAATCCGCGAGGCCGACGACGTCGAGACTCGCACCACCACTAATTCAAACCGTGTCCGTTGCCACCGGCCCGCTGGCGCAGGACTTCTGACTTCTGTAGATGCGGGGCCCACTCGCGAAGATACGCTACCAGGCGTTCCTGGCGGTCCGGCTCGGAGCGCAGCTCAAGAATATGCTGCTTCCACATCAAATCCATGGGCAGAGTGCCGGCCACGAGATAAGAAAGTTCATCGGGCGGGGCGTTCTCGAGATTCTTGGGATAGTCGTCGAAGATGAGCGTGTGGCAGGCTTCGTAGAGTTCGACGAGTTCGCGTTGCACGCGCGGGCTGCAGGGAGATTCGCGGTCTTCCAGATAATCCACGCGGCCTGCGAGAAGCGGCTGGCCCTGAAAGAGGTCCAGCACGCGGAAGGGCGCGCGGCCAACGGTGAGGATGTCCATGCGGCCGTCGTCGTAACTCTTTACGACGTCGAGAATTTCAGCGGTGCAGCCGACGTGAGCGAGGCCATTGGGGAGAGAAAGGAGCATGCCGAATTCGGAATGATCCTGGATGCAGGTTTTCACCATTTGCCGATAGCGTGCTTCGAAAATATGCAGGGGCAGTTCCGCGCCGGGTAGAAGAACGACGTTCAGGGGGAAAAGCGAAATGCGATCAGGCCGCATGGGTCCCAGGTCAAATCATACCAGAGGGAAGGGGATGTATGGCTGGGACGGCCAGGAATGGGGCTTTGGAGAGTCGTTTTCACTCGTCCGGGAAGCGTATTTATTAAGACCTTGACATGAAATTGTGAGGCCGCCTTTGAGGAATAGTTCAACGTCCAGTGGTGGGACTGCCGATTTTACGAGAACCTCGCGGCTTTGCCTCGAATACAGCCCAATCAGGAGTCACCGCCGAAATATCCTGGCCGATGAGGGTCAGGGATGCAGGTGTAGCACAAGCCAAACCTGCGGTGTCGTTATACCAAAAATAACGGTCCGTGACTTTGCCAGTCTCCATACTAAAGATCGGTAGATTTATGCGCGTTGGATGCGTGACTTCTATGATTCCTGTAGACGGGTCGGGAGACGGAGACGGGGGATGTTCTCTCACAATAAGTTCATTTCCCAAAATCTTTGGTGAATCAAACTCGATGTCGGCAGGACTCAATTGAATGCTTTTCATCAATTGTCCAGACTCCGAGAGTACGTAAATGGGTTCGGTGGTCGTTCCACGCAGAACATAAATCAGGCCGTGAGCTTTTATGGCGGCGGGGTGGAATACGCGTGGACTCGCGACCGTTTTCCCCTTACTAGTTTTTGTCCCGTTGGGATTCAGGTTCACTCTTGTTTTGAGAGTTCCAGTAGAAAGGAAACTTTCCGCGATGAGAAAGGTATTGCTCTTCTCCAATCGGTAGCCTACGACGAGAAATTCGCCTCCTTTCAGGAGAGCAAATCCAGTGGGCAAGAAATTGTCGGTGTCTAGCTTCAAGTTCAGTTGAGATAAAACCTTCCCACTACGGTCATAATGAAGAATGAAGTTCTTGCCAAACTCTATGGGGACTTCCACATTGGAGTACTTCAAGACTTTCCGCGCGAGAACGAAGAGTTCGCCGTTTGGTGCCAACTCGAAGTCAGTTATGGTGCCAGCTTCCAGGCTTTCGAGAGAATCTATCGAAAATTTAGTGAAAGAACTTGCGTCGTGTGGGAAGCGAACAATCGCGTTTTCCGCAGAACTATACTTGCGAGTACTGGGCGAAAAGATGTTCCCATTGGCGTCGCAGGTCATCTCTTTGATGCCGCCGAAGACGACCAAGTCTTCCAGGTCACCTTTAAACTTGGTTTTTTTGGTTATGGTCAGTTGAAGGTCGAGCGCAGGTGTGACGGTAACCAGCAACATAACCACTGAAAGTAAAACGCAAGCGCGTCTCATCGGTTGAAGGTTATCACACTCGGGCTGGGTGAAAGCTCAACTCCTGATAAGTCCAGTTACCTAACATGTCTAGGTTGCGCCCTAATCAGGACGAGGGCAGATTCACCCAGGCGGAGTTTTGGCGGGAGGATTCCAGGACTGCGGAGATGAAACGGACGCCGGCTACGCCGTCTGCGACGCCTGGCACTAGGAGCGACGAGGGAGCTGGAGCGCGGCCTGCGTTTCGTGCCGCGATCTGCTCGGCCAAGTCGGTGTAAAGCTGGGCGAAGGCTTCGAGGTAGCCTTCGGGATGGCCGGAGGGTATGCGGCTGGCGTGCTTCGCGGAATTTGTTGCGCCAGCTCCGGCGCGGCTGATGGTAAGCGGCGGCTTGCCGTAGGGAGTGAAGCGCAAATAGTTCGGATTCTCCTGTCCCCACTCGAGGCCGGCCTTTTCTCCGTAAATTCGCAAACGGAGATTGTTTTCGTTGCCGACGGCGACCTGGCTGGCCCACAACATGCCTCGCGCACCGCCGTCAAATCGGAGGAGCGTTTGGACATTGTCGTCGAGGCGGCGGCCAGGGACGAAAATGGAAACGTCGGCCGCGACTTGCTTGCAGCTGAGTCCGGTGACGAAAGAGGCGAGGTTGTAGGCGTGGGTGCCGATGTCGCCGAGGCTGCCTGCGGGGCCGCTCTGGGCGGGGTCGGTGCGCCAGACGGCTTGTTTGTGGCCCGTCGCTTCGACGGGCGTGGTGAGCCAGTCTTGCGCGTACTCGACTTGCACCACGCGGGCGCGGCCGAGTTCGCCGGCTTCGATCATTTCCTTTGCTTGGCGCACCAGAGGATAGCCGGTGTAGTTGTGGGTCAAGCCAAAGATGAGGCCGCTGCGGCGAACGATTTCGGCAAGAGCGAGAGCATCTTCGACGGTGGTGGTCAGCGGCTTATCGCAGATGACGTGAATGCCTGCGTCGAGAAATGTTTTTGCGGGCGCGAAATGAAGATGATTTGGCGTAACGATGGAGACGGCGTCAATGCGGTCCGGCCTTTTCGATTCGGCGGCGGCCATCTCAGAAAAACTTCCGTAGGCGCGGTCCGGCGCGATGTGCAGTTCCTGCGCTCCGGCGCGGGCGCGCTCGGGATTAGAGGACAATGCTGCGGCAACCAATTCGAAACGATCGTCTAGGCGAGCGGCAATGCGGTGAACGGCTCCGATGAAAGCGCCGGGGCCGCCGCCGACCATTCCCAGGCGCAGGCGGCGATTTGTTGCATCGGTTGCTTTTGTGTTTGCGGTCATGATCCTCGTCTCTTTTCAATCGAGCCCTAACATGCGGCGATTGGCTTTTTGATCCGCGCCGGAACTGGCGAAGTCGTCGAAGGTGCTGGTGGCAGCCTGAATGATGTGGCGTTGGATGAAAGGAGCGCCTTCGGCGGCTCCTTGTTCACTCCCCTTGATGCAGCACTCCCATTCGAGTACTGCCCATCCCGCAAAATCATACTGGGTCAGCTTGGAAAAGATAGCGGGGAAATCCACCTGGCCATCGCCCGGGGAACGAAACCTGCCGGCGCGGTTGGCCCAGGATTGGTAGCCGCCGTAAACGCCCTGCCGGCCTGTAGGACAAAATTCGGCGTCCTTGACGTGAAACATCTTGATGCGGCGATGATAAAGATCGAGGAATTCGAGATAGTCGAGCTGTTGAAGGACGAAATGGCTTGGGTCAAATAGGGCGTTGCAGCGTGGATGATTGCCAACGCGCTCCAAAAACATTTCGAAGGTGATTCCATCGTGCAAGTCTTCACCGGGATGGATTTCGAAGCACAAGTCCACACCTGCTTTATCAAAGGCCTCCAGGATGGGACGCCAGCGTTTGGCGAGTTCATCGAAAGCGGTTTCGATCAGGCCGGCGGGCCTTTGCGGCCACGGATAGATGTATGGCCATGCGAAGGCGCCGGAGAATGTGACATGGGCAGTGAGACCGAGATTCGCGGATGCTTTGGCGGCAAGCAAAAGTTGTTCGACGGCCCACGCTTGTCGCGCGCGTGGATTGCACCGCAGCTTTTCTGGTGCGAACCCATCGAAAGCCAGGTCGTATGCGGGATGCACTGCCACGAGCTGGCCTTGAAGATGTGTCGAGAGTTCGGTGATTTCAAGGCCATGGGCCGCAACGGCGCCGCGGATTTCGTCGCAGTAGGTTTCGCTCTCGGCGGCTCGCTGGAGATCGAAGAGGCGGGCATCCCAGCTGGGAATTTGCACGCCTTTGTAGCCGAGGCGGGCGGCCCACGCAGCAATGCTCTTCAAATTGTTGAAGGGTGCTGCGTCGCCGGCGAATTGCGCCAGAAAGATTGCAGGTCCTTTGATGGTTTTCATCAGTCCCTCGAAGCGGAACTATGTATCACAGAAATGCGACGTGTCCATTTCATCGCAGGCCAGCAAGAAGGTCTACGGTGAGTTGATCCAGGCGCTCGTAGGGCAGGCGCTTCTTGCAGATGGCTTCTTTGTCAAAAACGTGGGCCAGCAGGGCTGATGCACCTTTCTTTGAATACTTTCCAATTTTGGGAGAACCATCGCTGGCGGCCGAGAGATCCCGAAGGATGCCCTGAATCTCCTTGTCGGCGTTCCAATGGTCTGCTTTCGCCTTCAAGATCAGATAAGTGCGCATGCAGCCGCGCGCAAAGTCTTTCACGCCGCAATAATCCTCGGTGCGATACGCATGGGCGTCGAAATGTCGCGGGCCGCTGTAACCGACGTCTTCGAGAAATTTCACCAGCCAAAATGCGGACTTGAAGTTCGCGGAACCGAAACGGAGGTCCTGATCGTAGCGCCCGGGCATCTGGTCGTTCAGGTCAATGTGGAAAAGCTTGCCGGCTTCCCAGGCTTGCGCCACGCCATGCATGAAATTCAGGCCGGCCATTTGTTCGTGAGCGACTTCGGGATTGACGCCAACCATTTCCGGATGATCGAGTGTGGGAATGAAGCCGAGATAATGGCCGGTGGTGGACATGTAGATATCGGCGCGGGGCTCGTTGGGCTTGGCTTCGAGGGCAAATTTGAAGCCGTACTTCTTGTCGAGGTTGTATTCGCAAAGATAGTTGACGGCTTCGCGGAGGCGCTTGACGGCCTCGTCGGCGCGGCGGCAGGCATCGGTCTCCGTTCCCTCGCGGCCGCCCCACAAGACAAAAATCTTTGCGTCGAGCTCGGCGCCGAGGTCCATGGCGCACATGGTTTTTTGCAAAGCGTAGGCGCGGACCTCCGGATCGTTTGCAGTAAAGGCCCCGTCGCGAAAGATGGGATGAAAGAACAGCGAGACGGTGGCCATGGGAACGACGATCTTGTTGACGGCGCAGGCTTTTTTGAAATCGCGGACGATCGCGTCGCGCTCTGCAGGCGTGGCGTCGATGGGCACCAGGTCATTGTCATGAAGGTTGACGCCCCATGCGCCCACTTCGCCGAGCATCGTGACGATTTCGACGGGAGAGATGACGGGGCGAACAAAATCTCCAAAGGGATCGCGCCCGCGGTTTCCCACGGTCCAGAGGCCGAATGAAAACTTATGCTCGGGTTTCGGATCGTAAAGGCCATTGATCTTCATGAGCGTTCTCCCTAGCTAAGGCTCGTTGCAACTACGAACTGAAAATGGACTTCATCGCCGGATAGATTCGGCGGTAGGCTTTGCCGGCGGCGTTCATGATAGCGGTATTTGCGGGAATGGGTGAAACGCGTTTCACTGCGCGCACCACCGAATCGCATGCGACATCCACGGAGGGCCACATCTTCGCTCCCACACCTGCGAGGATGGCTGCGCCAAAGGCGGCGCATTCTTCGGCTTCGACAATCTCCACTTCGTGACCGTAGACATCGGCTTGAATCTGGCGCCAGAGCGGCGATCTCGCGCCGCCTCCGCCCAGGCGAATGCTTTTCACGGGGACATTCATTTCCGCGAAGATGGCAAAGGCGTCTTGCAGACTGAACGCGACGCCTTCGAGGATGGCTCTGATTACGTGGGCGCGCGTGTGCGAGGCCGTCAAGCCCGCGAGGACTCCGCGCGCGGAGGGATCCAAGTGGGGCGTGCGCTCGCCCATAAGGTAGGGTGCCCAAAGCAGGCCGTCGGAGCCGGGCGGAGCAGTGGCGGCTTCAGAGGTGAGTTCGTCGTAGGGATCTCGCTCGTCGGCTGCGCGAGTGCGGGCGAATTGATCGCGGAACCAACGCAGGGAAAGGCCAGCGGCTTGAGTTACCCCCATCACGTGCCAGCGATCGGGTACGGCGTGGCAGAATGTGTGAAGGCGGCCTTTGGGATCGAGGGCTGGGTGATCGGTTGCGGCAAAAACGACTCCAGAGGTTCCAATCGTGGCGCTCACAGCGCCAGGGGCGACGACGCCCATGCCGATGGCACCAGCGGCCTGGTCTCCTGCGCCCGCGACGACCGGTGTTCCCATTGAGAGACCAGTAGCGTCGGCGCCTGCAGAAGAGATTTTTCCGCAGATTTCGGGTGATTCATGAAGCGCGGGCAGCAACGAGGGATCGATTTCGGCAAATTGAAGGATTTCGCCGGACCACTGACGCTGGGCTACGTTCAGCAGGAGAGTCCCTGAAGCATCCGCGACGTCGGTGGCTCTCTCGCCGGTCAGGCGAAACCGAACGTAATCCTTCGGAAGCAGGACGGAGCGGGCTAGTTTCCAGCTTTGCGGTTCGTTCTCGCGGGTCCATAGCAATTTTGTGAGAGTGAAATTGGCGAGGGCGGGATTGCACGTGAGACGGATCAACTGCTCGGCGCCAATACGCTCGGTGAGATCGCGGCATTGTTTTTCGGTGCGCACGTCGCACCAAATCAGCGCGGGACGAACGACGGTGCCGGAGGCGTCCAGCATCACCGCTCCGTGCATTTGTCCAGAAAAGCCAACACAAGAAATCTGCTCTCCGCGCAATTGGCCCTTGGCGAGGGCTTTGCGAATGGCGATTCCCGCGGCTCGCCACCAATCTTCGGGATGTTGCTCGGCCCATCCGGGATGGGGCGAGGCCAAGGGTTCGTGCTCGGCGGTGGCGGAAGCGAAGACACGGCCATCCGTGCCTATGATCAAGGCACGAGTGCCGCCTGTGCCGACATCGATTCCGAGGACGTAGGTTTGCATAGAGTTCAGGCGCGTCGGGCTCCAGAGGCAAAAATGTGGCCGAAAGCAACGCCGATAGTACCGCAGGAAGACGGGCTACATGAAGCAGCGATGGTGGTGTGCAGCAGGGGCGGGTCAGACCACGGGATCAGCCGAGATCCTGCAGCAGGGTTTCCATCTCGGAGGCGGCGTGTTGGTCGCCTTTTTTTGCGGCGGCGGCTATGCCGGTGATGAGGACTTGTGTGGCTTCGGCGGGGCGTGCTCCGCGGGCGAGAAGCTGAGCATACATGAGATAAGCGGGAATGTAGTCGGCATTGCGATCGAGGAGAGAGCGAAAATGGGTGTCGGCCGCCGCGGGGTCGCCGTTGTTCATGCACTCCATGGCGAGGCCGTAGCGGGAGAAGGCGTCGTCGGGTTTTTTGGCTACAAACTCTTCGAGCATCTGGCGGCGGGTTTTCTTTAGGTCGGTCATAGGGTCGTCTCGTAGTATACGGGTACAGGCGGCGGCGTCCAAAACACGCTGAAACACGAGGTGCGAATGAAGCGGAAAAAACGAAGCAACGTTGTGACGGAAACGGAGCTGCCGGGGAAACCGGTGAGCGCATCGCGTTCGGAGATGACAGAGATCGTATTGCCAGCGATGACGAATCCGCTGGGAAAACTTCTCGGGGGGCAGGTGATGCACCTGGTGGACATGGCGGCGGCGTTGGCGGCGCACCGGCATTCGAACTGTTATGTGGTTACGGCGTCGGTGGATTACATCGATTTCCGGAATCCGGTGAATCTTGGCGAAATCGTGAATTTGAAATCTCAAGTCAATCGAGTATTCCACACGTCGATGGAGGTGGGCGTGGAGGTTTTTTCGGAGAACGCCTTGACTGGGGAGCGGAAACATACGACTACGGCCTATGTGACTTTTGTGGCGATTGACGAGCATACGCGGAAGCCGAAGCTCGTACCGCCGCTTATCTTGAAGACGGCTGGAGAGAGACACAGGTTTCGCGGGGCGGCGAAGCGGCGGAAGATGCGTCTGGCCTTGAGGTACGGCACGGACTCACACAGCGGCAAGTAAAAGTTTAGCTGACGCCGCCAACCCAGCGGACTGCGGAAGTAGGTTGAGCGCTGCCGCCTTCAGGCTCTTCGGTGATGGCTAGCGCTTTTGTAGCGGCCATGAGTTCTGGCGGATTTGCAACGAGCAGGACAAATTTCCCGTCGGCATCGGGGCGCAATGTGAGGGATGGTATGGGTTTGGAACCCGGGGCTTTGGGAATTAGCCAAAGTTGGAGGACGCGGTTGCCCGAGGGCACGGGGATTTTTTGTCCGGTCAGGACAATGCCGAGTTGCGAATGCCATTTGGCTTCGAGCGCGGGCGATTGGGGGTCTTGAGAGGCGAGAGTGATTTTCGCGGACGCTGGATCGGTGACGATTATGGCGGCACGTTTGGCGCGTTGGAGTTGGGCATCGAGCTCTCGGCGCTCTTGCAGAATGGCAGTGGCGCGCTGGTTTGCGTCGTGGATCTTTCGCTCCAAGCGTTGTGAGTTCCAAGTCGAATAAACAGAGAACAAGAACAGTGCGGCGACACCGGCCCACATCCAGAAGGGAATTGCGCTTCTGGACGGCGAAGAGCGTTTTGCAGTTTGCCCTTCGGCGCGGACGGTTTGCATGAGGCGGCCTTTGAGCATGTCGGAGGGCGCGGCTTCGGGGGCCAAGTAGGCGAGTTGGCTGACTAGCCAGCGGGCCTCCTCGATGGCTTTAGCACAATCCTGACAGCTGGTGGCGAGATGGGCTTCGAGCGCGTCGCAATCGGCGGGATCGAGAGCGCCGAGAGCGTAGGCTTCGTACATTTCGCGGAATTGGTCGCAGTTTTTCAAAGTGTGGCCTGCAATCCTTCCTTCAAGCGCAACAAACCGTTCCGAATCCAGCTTTTCACTGTGCCAAGTGGTTCTTTCAGAGACGCGGCAATTTCCGAGTGACTTAGCCCTTTGAAATATGCTAGTTCGATCGCTCGTTTTTGTTGCGGGTTGAGGGAGGCCATCAAGGCGCGGACTCTTTCTGCGCGGCGTTTATCGTCGAGCTGGTTTTCGTATTCCGGCGCAGAAACAACCGGCGGCAATTCTTCTGTTTGGTCCTCGCGCCGGCGCTGGCGTTCACTTTTCAGGCGAAGCGTGTCCAGGGCACGATTTCGCGCCAGCGTGAAAAGCCAAGGGACGAAAGGGCCGCGCGAGGAATCATATTGCGCGGCGTTGCGCCAGAGCTGCAAGAAAACGTCTTGCACTACCTCCTCAGCCGTTCCGGCCTGCTGGAGAATACGCAAAACCAAGCCGTAAATGGCGCGGGAGTGGCGATCGTAGAGCTGTTCAAAGGCGGTCACGTCCTTTTGAAGAAGCCGGCTCACGAGCGTCGCGTCGAGCGACACTTCGGGGTTCGTCGTGGGTGTGAAGGCCGCGAGGAACAAGGGTTTAAGTTGCTTCTTCGTCTCCTCTTTCTATATACGGCATGGTTTTAGAACTGGATGAGGCCGCGAACCCTAGGATTGGAGCGCCACGCGCACTTCTTCGGCTACCGCGATCGATTGCTCGACCGTCGAGCCAAGGGCGGGTCCTCGCAGGTAGTTACCGGCCAGCCAAATCCCGGGATAGTTTCTTAGGAGGCTCGAAACCGCAGCCAGTCGCTCCAAGTGGCCAAGATTGTATTGCGGCAAGGCGCGGCGCCAAACAGTGACGTTGGAAAAGGCCGGATCGCCGGTGATGGAAAGCAGGGGCGAAATCTGGTTGTGGACGAGGGTCGCCATTTCTCCTGGGGGTAGCCGCGCCACTTCGGGATCGGTCGCTCCCCCTAGAAAACTCGTTAGGAGGGCACAACCGTCTGGGGCTCTGCCAGGAAAAAGAGACGAATTCCAAACGGTGCCGAGAACGCGAAGACCTGCAGTGCGGGGAACGAGGAAACCGAATCCGTGCAGGGAACGCCCGATATCGCTTTTGCGATATCCAAGAGAGACCACAGCGACGGGAACGTATTCGACAGATTTCAGCAGGGATTCTAATGCCGGATCCAAACCGCCAAGCAGCTTTCCGGCAACTTCCGTAGGCGTGGCAATGATCAGTTTTTTCGTCGAGATAGTTTCTGTCTGGCCATTGGTTTCGAGCTGAACCTCAACGGAAGCGTCGCTGTTGCGGGCGATGCTGGTGACCCGGGCGTTGGTTTGAAGGGCTGGACCGATCTTCGAGCTCAGGGTATGGACTAAAGTTTCATTTCCGTTACGAAAACTGAGGAGCGCGGGGCGGGGTGCGCCGGATTGCTTGAGTTGCTTTCCGCGACGCGCCAAGCCGCGAATAATACTGCCAGTTTCGGTTTCGGCTTCGCGAAGTTGAGGGAAAGCGGCGCCGAAGCTTAGTTTTTCCGGATCGCCCGCATAAATGCCGGAGACAAAGGGCCCCACGATTTTTTCGAGTAACTCCGGGGTAAATTTTCGCCGAACGAAGGCGGCAACAGACTCGTCTCCTGCAGGTGGGACAGTGCGTCCAAACGCGTCACGAAAGATCGACCATTTTGTTCGGATGCCCGCGAAGGATGAGGCGAAGAAATGGACCGTACGCAGCGGGGCGGCCTTGAGCTTGCCATCAATGAGAATGAATCGTGGAAGAGGTGGCGCGGTGAGAAGCTGGTTCTGAATACCTAGCTGGCGGCAGAGATTGTAGAGAGATGGAGCGCCGCCAAAACTCTGCGGACCGAGTTCCAGCAAAAAACCTTCACTGGTGATGGATTGGATGACGCCGCCGGAGCGTGGTGAGGCTTCGACGAGATGGGCGTCAATGCCGGATTTGCGGAGGGCGAAGGCACAGACGAGGCCGGAGACTCCGCCGCCGACCACCAGTGCTGGGACGTGACGGGTCACGGCGTTGTAGGCATCCTCACGCGATCAGAGAGTTTTGGAAAAGAGCGGCTTGTTACTGATCAACTGCTGTTTCTCGAGATAGGGATCGAAAATCATGGCCAAGTTGCGAATGAAAATACGGCCGAGCCAGGTGGCGCGGATTTCGCCGCGATCGAGGAGCACGAGGTCGTCCTGGCGGAAAGGTTCGAGGCGGCGAAGTTCGTCGGCAAAATAGTTGTCAAAGTCGATGCCGAATTCGCGGGAGATTTCGTCTTTGATGACGAGGGTGTGGCAGAGCAGGCGGTTGATGACGGCGCGGCGAAGGCGGTCTTCGTCGGAAAGGTGGTAGCCTCGCATCGTGGCGATGCCGCGTGTGTTGACGGCCTTTTCCCAGGAGGGAATGTCGCGATGATTTTGCGCGTAGGCGCTTTGGAAGCCGCTGATGGCGGTGATGCCCATGCCGTAGAGGTCGGCGCCGGCTTTGGTGGTGTAGCCCTGGAAATTGCGATGCAGCGTGCGGTTTTGCTGAGAGACGGCGAGCTCGTCTCCGGACTTGGCGAAATGATCCATGCCGATATAGAGGTAGCCGGCTTCGAGGAACTTGAGCAGGCCGGTGCGGAAGATCTCGAATTTCTCCATGCCTTCGGGAAGGTGCGCGGCGAAGGAGCCTTGCTGTTTTTTTAGCCAGGGGACGTGGGCGTAGCTGAAGAGGGCGACACGATCGGGAGTGAGTTCGAGGATTTGGTCGACGGTGTAGGCGAATCGGTCTGGCGTTTGATAAGGCAAGCCATAAATGAGGTCGACGTTGATGCTGTCGAAACCCAGGTCGCGGGCGGCGAAGAGCAGGTCGCGGGTCATTTCGAACGGCTGAATGCGGTGGATGGCCTTCTGCACGTCGGCATGGAAATCCTGGATGCCCATGCTGAGGCGATTGAATCCCAGCTTGCGGAGCACTTCGAGATGTTCGCGAGAGGTGACGCGGGGATCGATTTCAATGCCGATTTCGGCGTCGGATGCGAAATGGAATTGTTCGCGCGTGAAGCCGAAGAGGTCTTCGATCTGCGCGGGAGTCAGATATGTCGGCGTTCCGCCGCCCCAATGAAACTGGATAACGGGGCGATCCTTGGAAACGCTGCGGCCGATGCGTTCCATTTCGCGCTTCAGAATGCCCAGATACGGCGGCGCAACATTTTTGTCCTTTTCAATGATGACGTTGCAGGCGCAGAAGAGGCAGAGGCTTTCGCAGAAGGGAATGTGCATGTAGAGCGAAACGGGCGTTTTGGCAATCTCGGCTTCGGCGTGCACTTTTTCGAGGTCGTCAGGGCCGAAATTATCGTTCCAGACGGGCGCGGTCGGATAACTCGTGTAGCGCGGACCCGGGCGATTGTACTTGGCGAGAAATTCTTCACCGACGCGCAGCTCTTCGCGCATTTGCTGAAGGCTTGGAGGCGTGAGAGTCATCGGGGCGACACCTTAGCTCGCCTGCGCCGCGGGCCGCACGTCTTGCAGCAGGAATTGCTGGCCGGTTTCGATAAAGAGTTTGGCGTTTTCGACGGGCGTGTTCTGCAAGATTCCGTGGCCCAGATTGAGAACGTGGCCTTGGCCAGAAAGGGACGCGATGGCGTCGAGCGTAACGGCGCGAATCTTTTCCTGTGGGCCGAGTAAAACTGCAGGGTCTACGTTTCCTTGCAAGGCGATTCTCGGACCCAAAGACTTACGAACCTCTGCCAGATCGAAGCGCCAATCTACGCTCAAGACATTCGCACCGGACTGCGCGATTGCAGGCAAAAGATGATGAGAGGCTTTCGTATAATAGATGACGGGAACGCGGTGGCCGAGGCCGGAAATGACTTCTTGCGCTGCGGGTAGGGCAAAACGGTTATAGTCATCAAGATCAAGTTCACCGCACCAAGTGTCGAATAATTGGACCGCGGCAGCGCCCGCGGCGATTTGCGCTTTGAGATAGGGGACGGTGGCTTCGGCAATCCGATGTAACAGATCGCGAAACGTCTTCGGCTCATGGTAGAGGAAGGATTTGACGGTCGCGAAGCCTTCCTTGGTCTTGCCCTCCACCATATAGCACGCGAGCGTCCACGGTGCGGCGGCAAATCCCAAGACAGGAACTTCCGGTCCGACAGATTTCACGATGCGGCGAATAGCTTCGGGAAGAAAACCGGTCTCGGCCTCTGGGTCAAAGTTCTTCAGTTTGTCCACATTGGCTTTGGAACGGACGGGATATGGCAGATTCGGCCCCGCGTCGCCGAGCTCGAGCTGCAGGCCCATGGCCTCGGCGGGGATGAGGATGTCCGAAAATACGATGACGGCGTCGACGCTGAGACGCCGAAAAGGTTGAAGCGAGACTTCCACGGCGAGGTCTGGCGTTTTGCAAACTTCGAGGAAAGGGTGTCTCGCCCGAATTTCGCGGTATTCGGGGAGGTATCGGCCGGCCTGGCGCATCATCCAGACAGGCAGACGCGGCGGAGTTTCTCCACGGCAGGCGCGCAGAAACACTTCTTTACGATTGATGGACAAGGCCTGTGGCTCCTGTTCCGCTGGAAAGAGTAAGAATAGCAAATCCCGGACCCTTGTGCTGACCGAGGCGCACTCAGGTGGTCGCGCCGTGTCTGCAGTTGCAAGTGTGGGCTATACTCAAAATGGCATCACCACAATTCTTGAAGCTGTACGATAGGGCAGGAGTATCGCCTTCGGCAAAAGATGATGAGTCACGGCGCACTAATATTGACAACCGTTGCTTATGTGCTGAGCCTCGGTTTGTATGTTCGCTTTTTGAACACCGGCAGGGCGCTGACCGGAAGATTAGGCACGCTGCTGCTTGCAGCGGGCCTGGTGGCGCACTATTTCGCGCTGCTGGAGAGGTCGCGGGGACTGCATACGGTTCCGTACCACGATCTTTACGGCTCGATGTCGCTGTTCGGGTGGCTGCTGGCGCTGACGTATCTTGGGCTGGAGCTGTATCACCGGCAGCGGTCCGTTGGTGCGTTCGTCCTTCCGTTTATTCTGGTGTTTTTCCTGGCGGCGCACCTTGCTCCGGCAGACCGTCTTCCGCAGCCTGAATTGCGCGGCGCGATTTTTGCGTTCCACGTTACGTTGAGCATCCTCGCATACGCCGCGTTTGCACTTTCCTGTGTCCTCAGTCTCATTTTTCTCGGCGAGGAACGGCTGCTGAAGCGGCATGAACTCGGCAACATGGTTTGGAGGTTGCCACCTCTGGAACTGTTGGAGCGAATGAGCCAGTCCAGCGTATTGATTGGCCTCGCTTCGATCGCCATCGGAACGGCGCTGGGCTTTGTTTCGGTGGACCGGCTCACGGGGCAATATTGGTTTTACGATCCGAAATATGTCGTCACTCTCCTGGTGTTGTTGCTGTACGTGCTGTATTTCCGGCTGGCGCGAACGGCGTCCTGGCGCGGGGCGCGGGCGTCCAAACTGTGCATTTTCAATTTCGTTTTGGTGGTGTTGAGTTTTACGGTCGTGAATTTGTATTTGTCGCATAGTCACCGCTACTTTTAGGAGCGAATGAACCGCGGCATGGAGATTGTTCTCGTCGGATTAAATCACCGGACGGCGCCTGTGGAGGTGCGGGAGAAGGTGTCTTTTACGACGGAGCAGGCGCGGCGCGCGGCGGACGAATTGCGCTCGCGAGGGATCCTTGAAGAAACGCTGGTGCTCTCAACCTGCAATCGCAGCGAAGTTTACGGTGTGCCGCCGGAGTCGTCCCACGAGTGCGCACCGGGGCTGTCCACTTTCTTGAGCGAGTTTCATGCGGTGCGGCCGGATGTCCTTGGCGTTTCGCTCTATCACCACTACGACCGTGCGGCAGTGCGGCATCTGTTCCGTGTTTCGGCGGGGCTCGATTCCATGTTGCTCGGGGAGGCGGAAATCTTGGGCCAAGTACGGGAAGCGTATCGCTTCGCGCATGAGTACGGCGCTACCGGGCCAGTGTTGAACCGGCTTTTTCAAGGCGCGTTGGAAGTCGGAAAGCGCGTGCGCTCGGAGACAGACTTGGGGACGCGGCCGATGTCGGTGGCTTCGGCAGGTGTGAAGCTGGCCGAGCGCATCTTTGGGAAACTTCGGGAACGCACGGCCCTTGTATTGGGAGCCGGTGCGATCAGCGAGCAAGTTGTATCCCAGCTTCGCGACCGCGGCATCGCTCAGATGTTGGTGATGAACCGCTCGCGGGACCGCGCGGAGGAACTTGCCCGGGAGTTCGGTGGAAAAGTCGTCGCGTGGGGGGAATGGGATGCGGCGCTGCAATCGCCGGACGTGGTCGTGTCGTCGGTAGCTGCGGAAGAACCGATTCTTCGCCGCGAAATGGTCGAGCGGGCGATGGGGGCACGGAAAAACCGTGCCTTGTTTGTGATGGATCTGGGAATGCCGCGCAACATCGATGCCGGCGTCGCGAAGCTCTACAACGTTTATGTCTACAACATGGATGACCTCAGCGACATCGTGCAGCAAAACCGGCAGGCGCGTGAAAACGAAATTCCGCGCGCCGAAAACATTGTGGACGAACATGTGGGGAAGTTTCTCTCCTGGCAGGCGAGCGTCGAGCTGGTAAGCCTAGTCGATGAATTACGCGCGAGACTACAAGAGGAGCGCGCGGGGTTTATTCGTGCGCGCATGGAATCGATGAGGCACCTGAGCGACGAGGACCGTGCACGGATGGAAGGCTTGATGGACGAATTGTTGGAAAAACTACTCCTCGAGCCGGCGCAGCGGCTGCGCGGAGAAAAAGAGCTGCGGCGAAAGATTCAGAACGTCGAAGCACTGCGCGCGCTGTTCCTCGCGAACCGGGAGAAGCCGTGAGAATCCTGCGCATCGGGACGCGCGGCAGCATGCTGGCGAAGTGGCAGGCGGAATCCGTTCGCAAGCGGCTGTTTGCGGCGGCCGGCGTGGAAGCGGAGATTGTGATTATCAAGACTGCTGGCGACAAGCTGCAGCACATGCCGTTAACCGCGATTGGAGGGAAAGGAATTTTCATCAAGGAGCTCGAAGAGGCTCTGCTGGAAGAATCCATCGATCTCGCGGTGCACAGCGTGAAAGACATCCCCACGGATACTCCTTCGCGGCTCAGTTTTCCGGCGGTGTGCCACCGCGATGACGTGCGGGATTGCCTGGTGGGGGCGACGCTGACTAGTCTTCGGCAAGGAGCTCGCGTCGGCACGGGTAGCCTGCGACGGCAAGCACAACTTTTGCATCTTCGGCCGGACCTCGACATTCGCGATTTGCGAGGCAATGTGGACACCCGGTTGCGCAAAGTGGAAAGCGGGGAGTACGAAGCGATCATGCTTTCCAAGGCGGGGCTGGACCGACTTGGGTTGAGCCAGCGGATTTCGGAAGTGCTTTCGCCTGAGGTTTGCATGCCGGCGGTGGGGCAGGGCGCGATTGCCGTGGAGTGCCGACTGAAAGATTCGGAGGCGGCGGATATTTTGGCGCTATTAGACGATGCGGAAACGCGCACGGCGATTATCGCGGAGCGTGCACTTCTGGGCGCACTGCAAGGCGGATGCCAGGTGCCGCTCGGCGCGTGGGCGCGAATTGAACGCGGCGAGTTGGTGCTGGAGGCGTGTGTCTGTTCCCCGGACGGAGTGCAATACGTGAAACAGCGCGCGACCGCTGCACCGGATCAGGCGGCACAGCTTGGGGAGCACATGGCGCGGCTGTTAGTCGAAGCTGGAGCGCGAACCATTCTCGAGGAAGTGAGCAGGCAGCGTGGCTGACATGGCGCAATCGCCTCTGGCAGGTAAGCGCATCGTCATCACGCGCGCCGCGGGGCAGAGCGAAGCGCTTTCGAAACAACTGTCAGTCTTAGGGGCGATCCCTCTAATTCTTCCGCTGGTCGCGTTTGCCGTTCCGGAGAGCTTTGTGGAGTTGGATGAAGCGATTGCACAATTGGAACAATTTGATTGGGTAGTTTTTACCAGTGGGCAGGCAGTGCGGGCGGTTGCGGCACGAAGCGAGAGTCTGAAGATTCCGTTGAGCCGAGCGGGGAACAAGGCGATGATTGCGGCGGTTGGTCCAGCCAGCGCCGAAGCCGTGCGGCTGGCCAGGCTGCTGGTAGAATATGAAGCGAAGGTTCACAACGGCGTCGCGCTCGCGAACGAATTGGGAGAGCGGTTGCGAGGGCGAAAAGTGCTGCTGCCGCGGAGCGATCGCGCCAATCCGGACCTGCCGGCGGCGC